>Ga0335071_10000198_pt1 | contig 70283 bp, 63 predicted proteins | sample Lox_Sample_15_FD_206724 | JGI IMG/M metagenome (GOLD analysis project Ga0335071, IMG submission 206724) | Soil microbial communities from Loxahatchee National Wildlife Refuge, Florida, United States - Lox_Sample_1.5 | ecosystem: Environmental > Terrestrial > Soil > Wetlands | place: USA... | reverse complement strand
AGCTGCGGCAAGTGCATTCCGTGCCGCGAGGGCACGCGCAGGATGCTTGAAATCCTCCAGGCCATCACCCGGCCCCGACGCAAGGAAGAGGATACGGACGCGTTGCTCCGGTTCCAGGGCATCATGTACCTCAAAGAGCTGGGCGAGAACATCCGCAAGACCTCGTTGTGCGGGCTCGGCCAGACCGCGCCCAACCCGGTGCTTTCGACATTGCGTTGGTTCCGTGACGAGTATGAGGCGCACATCTTCGAGCGTCGCTGCCCGGCCGGCGCGTGTAAGGAATTGGTCGGCGCGCCATGCCAGACCGGCTGCCCGGTTGGCACCGAGGTCTGGCGCTATGTGGCGCATGTGGGCCGCGGCGAGTACTCCGACGCGTATCGCGTCATCCGCACCGCGAACCCATTCCCGTCGGCTTGCGCGCGGGTCTGCAACCACCCGTGTGAGGACGTCTGCCGCTGCGGCACGACCGGCGGCGAACCCATCGCCATCCGGACGCTCAAGCGGTTCGTTGTGGACACGGTGGACCCGTCGAGCTACAAGCCGGTGGTGAAGAAGGCGAAGCCGGACGCGCCCAAGGTGGCGGTCATCGGTGCCGGGCCTTCGGGCCTGGCTGCCGCGCATCAGCTTTCGCTCGCCGGCTACCCGGTCACAATCTTCGAGAAAGAGAAGAAGGCGGGCGGGATGCTTGTGTGCGCGATACCGGCCTATCGGCTGCCGCGCGAGACACTGCAGAAGGAGATCGACTCCCTGCTCAATGAGAACATCGAGCTGAAACTCGGCAAGGCGCTGGGCCGCGACTTCACCATCGAGAGCCTGCAGAAAGACGGCTACAAGGCGATCTACATCGCAACCGGCTCGCACAAGTCGAAGAAGCTCGGGCTTGATGGTGAGGACGCACAGGGCGTCATCCCGGGCATCAAGTTTCTGAAGGCCTACAACCTCGACGGCGAGGAACTCGCCAAGGGCCGCGTCGGCATTATCGGCGGCGGCAACTCGGCGCTCGACGCCGCGCGCGTGGCAATGAGGCAGCAGGCGGTGAGCGACGTTACTATCTTCTATCGCCGGACCCGGGCCGAGATGCCGGCGTACCCTGAGGAGATCGATGCCGCGCTGGAAGAGGGCATCAAGGTGGTCGAACTAGTCGCGCCGACTAGGCTGATCACCGAGGAAGTCGGAAGCCAAAAGCCAAAAGCCAGAAGCCAAAACGCAAGGCTCAAGGCGGTCGAGTTCATCAAGAACGAGTTGGGTGAGCGGGATGCCAGCGGCCGGGCCAGGCCGGTGCCGGTGAAGGGTTCCGAATACCAGGTCGAGCTCGATACGCTCATCGCTGCCATCAGCGAAGACCCCGAGTCCGAACCGCTGTCCGGCCTCTCGGTCGCGAAGAACGGATCTTTAGTCGTGAACGCCGAGAACTACACCGCGGGCCGGCCGGGTGTGTTCGGCGGTGGCGACGTGGTTACCGGCCCGAACACGGTCATCGACTCCATCGCCGCGGGCAAGAACGCGGCGATGATGGTTGACCGTTACCTGTCGGGCAAACAGATGAAGGTCCTGAAGCGGGTGAAACTGCCGACCGTCTATATCGAGCCGGTCGCCGAACCCGAAGAGGAAGGCGAGGCGGCACACCGGGTTGAGCACGCCCTGCTGGCGGCGCGCGAACGGCAGAAGAATTTCCGTGAGGTCGAACTCTGCCCGGGCGCGGAGGCGGCGCAGTGCGAGGCGCGCAGGTGCCTGCGTTGCGACGTCGAGTTTACCCAGCCGATTTGAGGTGAAAGATGAGTAATCTTACGATTGAGGTTAACGGCCGGAAGGTCGAAGCGAAGAAGGGCGAGACGATTCTCTCCGCCCTGAAACGGGAAGGCGTGAAGGTCCCGACCCTCTGCTACCTCGAGAACCTGGCGCCGTCCGGTGCGTGCCGGATGTGCGTGGTCGAGGTCGAGGGGTCGGCCAACCTCGTGCCGTCCTGTTCGTTCCCGGTGGCCGAAGGGATGAAGATCAAAAGCAACTCGCCGCCGGTGATGGCGGCGCGGCGGACGATCATCGAACTGCTGCTCTCGAACCACCCGGATGACTGCCTTTACTGCATCCGTGGCGGCAACTGCCAGCTCGCGGAACTCGCCCAGGAGCACGGCGTGCGAACGCGGCGGTTCCGCGGCGAGAAGAACAAGCGCGAGAAGGACATCTCGGGCCCGAGCATCCAGCGCGACCCGGAGAAATGCATCCTTTGCGGTAAGTGCGTCCGCGTCTGCGAAGAAGTCCAGGGCGTTTCAGCCATCGACTTTGTCCAACGCGGGTCGAAGTCACTCGTGGGTACCGCCTTCAACAAGGGACTGAACGTCTCTTCCTGCATCAATTGCGGCCAGTGCATCCTCGTCTGCCCGACCGGCGCACTCCACGAGCGAAGCTACGTGGAGGACGTGCTGAGCGCGCTCAATGACCCGGACAAGATAGTGGTGGCCCAGCACGCGCCCGCGGTTTCGGTTTCCCTCGCCGAGGAATTCGGGATGAAGCCGGGCGTCGATTTCGACGGCAAGATGGTCGCAAGCCTCCGGAAGATCGGGTTCGACCGGGTGTTCGATACGTCGTTCACTGCCGACCTGACAATCATGGAGGAAGGTTCGGAACTCGTCCACCGCATCAAGACCGGCGGCGTGCTGCCAATGATGACCTCCTGCTCGCCGGGCTGGATCAAGTTCGTCGAGCAGTTCTACCCGGATATGATGCCCAATCTTTCCACCTGCAAGTCGCCGCAGCAGATGATGGGCGCCATCTTGAAGACCTTCTACGCCGAGCGCGAGAAGCTCGACCCGAAGAAGATCGTGTCAGTTTCGATCATGCCGTGTACCGCGAAGAAGTTCGAGTGCCAGCGGCCGGAGATGGGACGCGACTTCAACCAGGACGTTGACTATGTGCTCACCACTCGTGAGCTGGCCCAGCTCTTCCGGATGACCGGCGTCGATCCGAACACGGTCGAGCCCGAGGCGGCCGACACGCCGTTCGGCGAGCGGTCGAGCGCGGGCAAGCTATTTGGCGCGTCCGGCGGCGTTATGGAGGCGGCGGTCCGCTCCGCCTACTTCCTGCTAACCGGGCAGGAACTGGCCGAGCTCAAGATGGAAGACCTGCGCGGCATGAAGGGTTCCAAGGAGGTGAAGGTGAAGATCGGCGACCTCGAAGTCGGGGCCGCGGTCGTATCCAACCTCCAGAATGCCCGCAAGCTGCTCGACGAGGTCAAGGCCGGCCGCAAGGACATCCACTTCATCGAAGTGATGACCTGTCCGGGCGGCTGCATCAACGGCGGCGGGCAGCCCATCGGCGCGGACCTCGAAGCGGTCAAGGCGCGGATGAAGGCGCTCTACCAGATCGACCGCGACGCGACCCTCCGCGTCAGCCACAAGAACAAGTGGGTCCAGCGGCTCTACGACGAGTATTTGGGAAAGCCGCTCGGCGAGCGCAGCCACAAGCTGCTCCATACCAAGTATGCCAAGCGCGACGTGATGGTCTAGAAGGTGACGAAAATGGATACACCAAAGAAGATAATGGTCGTCGACGACGACATCGACCTGCTCGAACAGGTTGCGACGATCCTGGCTGGGGATGGCTACGAGGTCCAAAAGGCCCAGGGCCAGGAGGAGGCCGAAGAGCTGCTTACGGGCTTCATCCCGGACCTGGCGGTGCTCGACCTGATGATGGAGAACATGGATTCCGGTTTCGTCCTGTGTCACAACATCAAGAAGCTTTACCCCGGCACGCCGGTTATCATCCTGACCGCGGTCCAGGCCGCTACCGGTCTCGACTTCAAGGCCCGGTCCGCCGAGGCCGGCTCGTGGGTCAAGGCCGACATCCTGATGGACAAGCCGGTCCGGCCCGAGCAACTGAAGGCTGAAGTCAGGCGACTGCTAGCGAAATAGGTCCTATATGACCTATAGGACCTATACCCTGCCGTGACCCCTGAGCTCACCGGCCTTGTCCTGACGATACCGGAGAAGTGCCGGGTCTGCTACACCTGTGTGCGCGAGTGCCCGGCTAAGGCGATACGGATTCGCGCCGGTCAGGCCGAGGTCGTGCCCGAGCGCTGTATCGGCTGCGGCAACTGCGTCCGGGTCTGCTCCCAGCACGCCAAGCGGGTGTACGACTCCGCGACGCTCGTTCGCGGCCTGCTGGACCGGAATAGGACGGATCCGACGGATCGGTCTGATCGGACCGATGCTCCGCTGGTCGCCTGTGTCGCGCCGAGCTTCCCGGCCGAGTTCGGCATCGCCGACTACCAGTCGCTTGCCGGCATCGACCACCGCCGGTTGGTCGGGATGATTCGCCGCCTCGGCTTCGACCGGGTCGTTGAGGTCGCCTACGGAGCAGACCTCGTTGCCCGACGCTATCGGAAGCTGATCTCCGAACAGCCGAACGCCCGTTTCATCGCCACCACCTGCCCGGCAATCGTCCTCTACGTTGAGAAGTACCATCCGGAGTTGGTGCCGTTTCTTGCCCCGGTAGTATCGCCCATGATCGCCACGGCTCGGGTCGTCCACAAGCGCTACGGCGCCGATGCCCGGGTCGTCTTCATCGGTCCTTGCATAGCGAAGAAGGCCGAGGCGGCGGCCGAACGCTACCGGGACGACGTCACCGCCGCGCTCACTTTCATGGAGCTGCGCCAGTTGTTCGAAGAACGCGGCGTGACTGCCGAGTCGGTCGAGCCCTCGGAGTTCGATCCTCCTCACCCGGGCAAAGGGATGCTCTTTTCGGTCAAGCGCGGTATCCTGCAGGCCGCGGGCATCGAGGAGGACCTGGTCGCGGGAGACGTGGTCGCCGCGGACGGCGGCTCGGAGTTCGGTCATGCCCTGCACGAATTCTCCGAAGGCCATCTCGACGTCCGCTTGCTCGAAGTGCTCTCCTGCAAGGGCGGCTGTATCATGGGCGCCGGGGCAGGCACACGCGCCCCGCTCTTCAGCCGCCGGGCCGCAGTGAGCCGCTATGTACGAGAGCGCCTGGCTGCAGGTGGAGCTCAGCCCGAATCCACCGACGTAGACCTTAACGCTTGGTTCTATCCCGACGAACGGTCGATGCCGATTCCATCACAGGACGAAATCGCATCCATCCTTACCCGAATGGGGAAAAAGGACCCGGGTGACGAGCTCAACTGCGGTGCGTGCGGGTACGAGACCTGCCGCGAGCACGCCATTGCCATCTTCGACGGGCTGGCCGAGAGCGAGATGTGTCTGCCCGCGACCATCGCCCGGCTGAACGAAGCCATCGGCGAACTCGGCGTCACCAACCGTCAACTTGCCAGCGCCCAGCAGGCGCTGGTCCAGTCCGAGAAGCTCGCCAGCATGGGCCAGCTTGCCGCCGGTATCGCCCACGAGGTGAACAACCCGCTCGGCGTCGTGTTGCTCTACAGCCAGCTCTTGCTCGAAGAGTGCGATCCGAACTCGGAGCAGTACGCAGATCTGAAGAAGGTCGCCGAGCAGGCGGACCGGTGCAAGAAGATCGTCTCCGGCCTGCTCAACTTCGCCCGCAAGAACCAGGTGAATCTCAAGCCGGTGAGAATCGACGAGTTCATGTCGGCCTGCAGGCACGCGGTCGTGGTGCCGGAACGGGTCAAGCTGGTCATGGAGAGCCGGGTTGCCGACGCCGACATTGAACTCGACCCCGACCAGATGATGCAGGTCTTCACCAACCTGATGAACAACGCGATTGAAGCGATGCCGGGCGAAGGAATCCTCACGGTCCGCGCCGAGGGCGACGCCGAATCGGTGCAGGTGAGCATCAGCGACACCGGCGTCGGCATACCCAAGGAGAATGTCAAGAAGGTATTCGAACCGTTCTTCACGACCAAACAGGGCGGCAAGGGTACCGGCCTCGGTCTTGCCATCTGCTACGGAATCGTCAAGATGCACCGCGGAAGCATCGTGGTTCAGTCGAATACCGACCCTAGGACCGGGCCGACCGGCACGACGATGACTGTGAAGCTACCGCGTCACCCGCAGGGCGGACTGGAATGAGACCCGCGCCGAGAAAGCAGGTGTAGAATGGAAAGACTGAAGCTCCTGGTGGTGGACGACGAGCAGCCGATGCGCGAGGGCGTGATGCGGGCGCTGCGTAAGTTCACCGTGAGCCTGCCCTATGCCGAGGACGACTACGGCTTCGACATGTTCGAGGCGGGAACCGGCGAAGAAGCTCTTGAGCTCATCGAAAAGAACCCGCCGGACCTGGTGCTGCTCGACTACAAGCTGCCGGGCATCAAGGGCCTCGATGTGCTCGACAGCATCACCCAGCGCCAGCTCGACATCCTGACCGTGATGATAACGGCCTATGCGTCGCTCGAGACCGCGGTCAGCGCCACTCGGTACGGCGCGTACGACTTCCTGGCCAAGCCGTTCACGCCCGAGGAGCTGCGCGGCGCGGTGCAAAAGGCGACCAAGCATCTTGTGCTTTCGCGGCAGGCGCGCAAGCTCTCGGAGGAAAAACGCCGGGTCCGGTTCGAGTTTATCTCGGTGCTGGCGCACGAACTCAAGTCCCCGCTGGCAGCGGTCGAAGGCTACCTGCGGATAATCCAGGAGAAATCCGCAGGCGATAGCCTCGCCGCGTACGAGACGATGGTCGGACGTTCGCTGACGAGGCTCGAGGGGATGCGCAAGATGATATTCGATATCCTCGACCTGACCCGCATCGAGTCCGGGCAGAAGAAACGCGAGCTCGTTGAGACCGACCTGCGTGAGGCGGCCCAGGCGGCAATCGAGACCGCGCTGCAGTCGGCCCGGGATCGCGGCGTGGCCATCGAACTGCACGCGCCGGAACGGGCGCCGCTGCTGGCTGACCGCGGCGAACTCGACATCATCTTCAACAACCTGGTGTCCAATGCCGTCAAGTACAACCGTGAGAACGGTCGGGTTGACCTCACGATCGCCGTTGATGACGAAGTGGCGACAGTAGCCTGTCGCGACACCGGCATCGGGTTGAGCGAGACCGAGGCCCAACAGCTCTTCCGGGAGTTCATCCGCATCAAGAACGCCAAGACCAAGAACATCCTGGGCTCGGGGCTCGGCCTCTCAACGGTCAAGAAGCTCGCGACCGAGTACTACGGCGGTGACGTCCGGGTTGAGTCGACGCCGGACGTCGGCAGTACCTTCACCGTCACCCTGCGCCGTCGCCCGGCGGCGCAACGTTAGCCCTTCCGCGAACCGAGTCCGGGGGCTTACCACCAAGGAACAGAGAGGAAGGGATGAAATCGGAAAGGCTGAATCGGGAAAGGTCGGAGTCCGGACATTCATCCTTCATCCCTCCGCCTTCATCCTTTCACCTGGCCCCTGCCGCGGCTTGAAAGCCCGCCCCGTTGTGCTAAGATACATCCTTTAGGTTGCGCTCCGTCTCATCCGTCACACAATCCACGGCCCGGACCTAAAGACAGATATCAAAAGGAGTTCACGTGCCGAAGGTACTTATCGTTGACGACGACCCCGATATCGTCGATTCACTGAAACTCGTCCTGTCGGCTGAAGGGTACGCAGTGGCGGCGGCCACGAGCCGGGTCGAAGCCATGCAGGCGGCCGAGCGGGAAAAACCGGACCTTATTATCCTTGACGTCATGATGGAGCAGCCGGACGACGGTCTGGTGGTCGCCCAGGATCTGCGCCACAAGGGCGTGAGGACGCCCATCATTATCCTGTCCTCGATCGGTCATGTGACCGGGTACAAGTTCGGCAAGGATTCGGAAGTGGCCCCGGTGGACGACTTCGTGTCGAAGCCGGTCGCGCCCAAAGACCTGGTCGCCAAGGTCAAGAAATTCCTGAGGAAATGACGATGTTGGCAACTGAAAGAGAATCACTCCGCCACGAAATCGCGGAATTGGCGGAGAAGTATGAGCACAAGCGCGACGGGATGATGCCCATTCTCGAGGCCGTCCAGGAGAAGTACCGTTGCGTATCCGATTTCGCGATGCAGGAAATCGCCCGCCAGCTCGGCGTGTTCCCGACCGAGGTTTACGGCGTGGCGTCGTTCTACTCGTTCCTTTCCACCGAGCCAAGGGGCAAGTTCGCCATCCGACTCTGTCGTACCCTTTCCTGCGACTTCGCGGGCAAGAAGGAAGTAGCTCGCCAGCTCGAGAACGAACTCGCTGTCGGGTTCGGCCGCACCACGCAGGACGGGCTCTTCTCGCTTGAGTACTGCAACTGCCTGGGCATGTGCGACCACGGGCCGGCGCTGCTCGTGAACAACGACGTGTACACCGAGGTCAGCCCGGAGTTGGTATCGGACATCCTCGAAAAGTACCGGAGGATGTTCGGCCCGGCATCGCAGTTGGAGGAAAAGGAGACGCACCATGGCTAGTGCAATTCACATCATGGAGCGCTACGAAGCCGGTTCGGGAGTGAAGAAGGCGCTCTCGATGTCGCGGACCGACGTCATCCGGACCGTGCGTGAGTCCGGCATCCGCGGTCGCGGCGGCGCCGGGTTTCCGACTGCGGTGAAGTGGAACCTGTGCGCGGCGGCCCAGGCCCCGAAGAAGTTCATCATCTGCAACGCCGACGAGGGCGAGCCGGGTACGTTCAAGGACCGTCTGCTTCTGACCGAGCGGCCCGAGGCCCTGTTCGACGGCATCACCATCGGTGGCTATGCTATCGGTGCGAAACTCGGGATCATTTACCTCCGTGCCGAATATGCCTACATGCGGCCCGGGCTGGACGCTGCTCTGGCAGCCCGGCGCAAGAACAAGCTGCTGGGTAAGAAAGTGCTCGGCAAGAGCTTCGAGTTCGACATCGAAATCCGCATGGGCGCCGGCGCCTACGTCTGCGGTGAGGAGACCGCGCTCATCGAGTCGCTTGAGGGCTCGCGCGGCGAGCCCCGCAACCGGCCGCCCTACCCGGTGAACACCGGGCTCGTCGGCGCGCCGACCTCAGTGAATAACGTCGAGACCCTCATCGCCTGCGCGCATATCCTGGTAAAGGGGCCGGAGTGGTTCAAGAAACTTGGCACCGAGATCTCAACCGGGTCCAAGTTGCTCTCGGTCTCCGGCGACTGCGCCCGGCCCGGCGTCTACGAGGTCGGGTTCGGCACCACGATCAAGGACCTGCTGAAGCTCGTCGAGGGCGAGGGGGCCAAGGCGGTGCAGGTCGGCGGCGCGTCGGGACGGACCGTCCCGGCGAAGCAGTTCGACCGCAAGCTGGGTTTCGAGGACCTCGCGACCGGCGGCTCGATAATCGTCATCGGACCGCAGCGCGACATGCTCGACGTGGCCGAGAATTTCCTCGACTTCTTCGTCGAGGAGTCCTGCGGCCAGTGCACGCCCTGCCGCGAAGGAAACCCGAAACTGCTGGAGGGCGTGCGCCTGCTGCAACAGGGACGCTGCTCCATCAACTACCTGCGCGAGCTGCAGAGCCTCGGACGCACGATGCAGGTGGCGTCCAAGTGCGGGCTCGGCCAATCGAGCGCCAATGCGTTCCTCGACATAACCGAGCAATTCCGGTCGGAAATCCTGGGCCGCGTGCCCGCGAGCAAGGAGTAGTCCAAGATGCCAAGGACGAAGTCGGAAGCTAGAAGTCAGAAGTCAGAAGTCAAGACGGCAAAGCAGGAAGCCGGTAAGTCCAGCAAAGTCGCCCCGGGCACCACTGCCCCGACCAGCGAGAAGCCGATGACCATCACCGCCGGCAAGCCGGGCGATATCGGCGGCCTCGTGTCGGTGAAGATCGACGACCTCGACATCAAGGTGCCGTTCGGCACAACCATCCTCCAGGCGGCCAAGACCGTCGGCATCCGCATCCCGACGCTCTGCTACCACGAGGACCTGTGTCTTGCCGGGGTCTGCCGCATCTGCTCGGTCGAGGTGTCAAAGCAGCGGACGCTCCAGACCGCCTGCACGTTCCCCATTACCGAACCGATTACCGTCAGCACGACCAGCCAGCGCGTCCGGCAGGCGCGCCGCCACATTCTCGACCTCCTTCTCTCCAAGCACTATGGCGAGTGCTATTCCTGTTTCCGCAACAACAACTGCGAGCTGCAGGCGCTGGCCAAAGAATACGGCGTGGATTTCTTCCGGTTCGGCCACCCGGACAAGCCGCGCTTCGAGATTGACCGCTCCAGCTACTCGGTGGTGCGCGACATGAACAAGTGCGTGCTCTGCCGGCGCTGCGTCCGGACCTGTGTTGACCTGCAGTCGGTCGGGGTCTACAGCGCGGCGCACCGGAGCGAGAAGACGAAGATCGAGACCTTTGAGGACCGGCCGCTCGCCGACGTCATCTGTATCAACTGCGGCCAGTGCATCAACCGCTGCCCGACCGGCGCGCTCCGGGCCAAGGATCCGTCGGACGAAATCTGGGCCGCGATTGACGACCCCAAGAAACACGTCGTGATGCAGACCGCGCCCAGCCCGCGTGCCGCAATCGGCGAGGAGTTCGGGCTTGAGGCCGGCACCTCGATGACGGGGGAGATGAACACCGCCCTGCGCCGCGCCGGGTTCGATATGATCTTCGACACCAACACGACCGCCGACCTCACCATAATCGAGGAAGGCACCGAACTGCTGACCCGGCTGTACAAGGCGCTGGTCAAGAAGGAAGAGGCGTTCCTGCCCCAGTTTACCTCCTGTTCGCCGGGCTGGGTCAAGTTCATCGAGCACTTCTATCCCGAGTACCTGCCCTGGATGTCGAGCTGCAAGTCCCCGCAGCAGATGTTCGGCGCGCTCATCAAGAGCTACTACGCCCAGAAGCAGAACCTGAACCCGGCCGACATCGTGACGGTGTCGCTGATGCCATGCTCGGCCAAGAAGTTCGAGGCGAACCGGCCGGAGATGCGCTCATCCGGGTATAAGGACGTTGACTACGGCCTGACCACCCGCGAGACCGCGCAGATGATCAAGGAAGCCGGCATCGACCTGCCGCACATGCCCAAATCCCATTTCGACCTGCCGTTCGGCGACGCCTCTGGCGCCGGCCTCATCTTCGGCGCGTCCGGCGGCGTCATGGAAGCGGCGCTCCGGACCGTGGTTGAGGTCGTGACGGGCTTGAAGGCCGAGCAGGTCTTCACCGACGCCTGCATCATCCCGGTGCGCGGGTTCGAGGGCGTCAAGTACATGGAAATCAAGGTGCCTCAGACCGGCCCGATGCTCGACCTGTTCAAGCCGCTCATCAAGAAAGGCAAGCTGGGCAAGGACTGGTCGTGGCTCAAGGGCGCGACGCTCAAGGTCGCGGTGGCCCACGGCACGGCCAACGCCCGCAAAGTGATGGAAGACATCAAGGCGGGGGGCAAGTTCTCCCAGTGCCAGTTCATCGAGTTCATGGCCTGCCCCGGCGGTTGCCTCGGCGGTGGCGGCCAACCGATTCCGACCTCGCCCGCGATTCGCAAGGCCCGGGCCAAGGCCATCTACGCCGAAGACATGGGGCTCGCTATCCGCAAGTCGCACGAGAACCCGTACGTGCTGAAGCTCTACGCGGAGTTCCTCACCGATGGGCCTTGCGGCGAGGTGAGCCACAAGTACCTGCACACCCACTACACGCCCCGCGGCGACTACCTCGTCTAGACCGAGCCAAACCTCAAAAGCGCCCCGCCCCGCGCGGGGCGCTTAGCTTCCGCGCGAGCGGACCAAACCAACGGGGTGAGAAATGCACGTGCTGCGGCCATTTGCAGTCCAAGGCTGAGTAGACAGAGTCAGCCGGCCGCGCTACAATCGCTCCGTGAAGACTATTCGGCTGTCCCGCCACGCCCGTGAGAACATCGGGTTCCGCGGGGCGACCGAGGAAGAGGTCGTTGAGGCAATCAGGCAGGCTGAGTGGCAACCGGCCGAGCGCGGCAGGTTCGACTGCCGCCGGGAGTTCCCCTTCGGTCAGGACTGGAACGGACGTCACTACTCAACCAAGCAGGTGCGGCCGGTGTTTGTGGACGAACTTGCGGAGATTGTTGTCGTGACGGTTTATGTGTACTATGTACCGTAACGGAGCAACACGATGAGAATATCGTACGATTCGGAAGTCGATGCGCTGTACATCAGGTTCATTGAGACCACGGTGACGACCAAACACGTCGCCGATGGTATCGCGGTTGACTACGCCGCCGACGGCCGGATTGCGGGCATCGAGGTACTCGACGCGCGCAAACGGTTTGGCGACGAGCAGATTCTCCGGCGCGTCGTGCTCGAGGACCTGGTTCCGACCCCTGCCGTCTAGCGCGCCCGCGTCCCCCTCTCGACCCTTGGAATCCCGGATCCCTTCCTCAGCAATTCTGCATTCTGCTATCTCGTTTGTGACATCTGATTTGTCGGAAGTCCGCCACAAGCGGTGAGCGGTTAGCCGTCGGCTGCCAGCCGTCAGATGTCGCAACTGCCCTACGGCTCCGCGGCGACTACCTGGTCTAGGCTCGACCGACCACAAGATCGATGCCCCGCTTACGCGGGGCATCGCTTACTTTGCCGGCGGGGCGTCGCCTTCGGCTCAGCGGCCGCTCAGCGGGTTTGCCCGCCCATCACCGTCAGCCCGGCCAAGATCACGAGCAGTCCGACGACGATGAATACAATATCCATCGTCTTGGCCCGGCCGGCCAGCACGAAGGCGAGCCCGAAGACGGCCGTGACCGCTCCCGCCACCAGGGTGATTGTCCGAAGCCGCTTGGAACGCTGCTCATCGGTGAGCGGCGCCTTCATCCCAGGGTCAGACACTTTGCCTCCCTTCGCGTCCGGTCGAGAACCGACCTCGCATATTCCTCATGCCATCGACCAAAAGCCGCAATCAGGCATGGCCGCTCAACCCGGTGCGCCATTCCACGCCACTACTTCCGCCCGTCTCAAATCTGGAATGTGAAGGAGCCCCGCGCGCGTCAGGAATCGGCGACCTCGTCACCGGAGCTTCCCAGTCACGGATTGGCTATCGGACTCGCGGGCGGGCGTGTCGAATGGGCATGCTGAAATCGGAGAGTGCCACTCGCCGCCACCAGCAAGTCTAGAGCCGCTTCCGGAGAATCCAGTCCGCAGCCGATTGGGGCAGCGCTTCGAGAAGACGGGCAGCATTTACCATGTGCCCGACCGCATACCGGCGCTTGGGGCGTCGGGCCGAAAGCGCCTTGAGGACGACTTCCGCCACTTTTGCCGGGTCCGTCCGCTTGCGGTCGAATTCGGCCATCTCCTTCTCCCAACGACGCAGGATATCCTGATAGAGCGCAACCCGTGCGGGCGGCCCTTGCCGGAGCAGGTCCTCCACGTCGGCCGTGGTCCTCAAACCGGCCGGCGTCCGGATGCCCCCGCAGTGGATTCTGACAATGGGAATTCCCCAGGGCTTGAGCTCCATGTCCAGCGTGCGGACAACGCAGTTGACGGCGAAGTCGGAGGCGTGGATGCTCGCCACAAAGGCAGTGGGCATCAGCGCCGGGGTCATGATCCAGAGGATTCGCCCCTTGGCCTGACGAATCAGCGGCAGGCATTGCTGAACCAGGTCAACGGAACCAATCACGCGGGCCTCCAGCTCAGCGCGGAATCGCCCAAGGTCGAGCAGCTCCACCGGGGCCGGCTGACCACCCCCGGCATTGTTAACGAGCGCGAACAGACCCGCCAACTTGCGGCGGCGCAGTTCGTCCGCCGCGAACTGCACGGCCCGGGTGATATTTTCGTGGCTCGTGACGTCAAGCGGGCAGACCGGCACGAGGTCCGGCAAGTTCAGCGCGCGCAGCGCATCGGCATCCGCGTCCCGTCGAACCCCTGCCAGCACGGTGAAACCATGTCTGGCCAGCGCCTGCGCGCTCTCGCGGCCGATGCCTGAAGAACAGCCAGTGATCAGTACCGCGCTGCCTCTGCCCGATGGACTATCTGGTGCTGCTGTAGCCATGGTTATCCTCCGCTGTGCTCGCTACATAACGAGTGCGCGATGGTTTCTCCTACGTCAGGGCCGTATTCGGCTCGGACATGGGCTGGATTCCAGGACTCGCGGGCGGGCGTAATTGACTATGTGTCATGTCTCTCCGTGAGTGCCCTCGTGCGGGATAGCTTTCAGTTCCAGGTTCGGGATCTTCGGGAGGGCTGCGCCGATGATTCCCTCCAAGTCGCCGTACATGCCGGTGGTGTTTGTCACGACACGTTCTATCTGCTTCTCACGTGCCGCCCAGATCTTGGTCATGGACCGCTTCTCAGCGTCCAGTTCGGTCTTCATTGCTACGAAAGCCTCGACGATGGCCTCGACGCGGTGCTTGAACTCCGAGCCGGACAGGTAGTCGTACAGCATCTCCAGCTTGCCTTGCTTGCCGACGGAGGCAGTTCGCGCAGAGGTCACGAGAATCAGACTCTCGCGGAGGGCCTGCCCAAGGCTAATCGCGCACGATTGGCTCGTGACCCACACGCCTTCGTGCTGGCCGAATGCCTCCATGCCTTTGGGCATGGCTGTCGTCAACAACACGGCCAACTCCGCCTTGGCCTCGCGCTTGTCTTCCTTCAGCTTCTCGACCCAGCCTGAACTCCAGCTCTTGGTCCGCTTGGCTTCCCAGACAATCGCGCCGCACGGTCGTCCCGCGTGGTCGCAGACGCGCTGAATCACGTCCGCGCCCCTCTTGCCCTTCGGCACCGGGTCAATGGTGTCGTACGGGAACGCGTCCCTGAGTTGCTGTTCCATGTCCAGTTCCAGCGTCTCGCCCTGCGCCTGTTGGGAGCCCTGCTCGGCCTTGCGCTTCAGCTCGTCTATCGTGGCCTTCAGACCTTCGATCATCTTATCCTTGTCCGAGTCGCGCAGCCGGTGCTGTTCATCGGCTGCCTTCAAGGCATCCTCTGTGAGCTTCTTCCGTTCCGCGTCGAGACGACGAGCGACCTCCAACTCCATGTTCTTCTTCTCGGCCTCAAGCTCCCGCTGCCTCTTCCGAATCTCCAGTTCGTTCTTCTGCGCCTGCTCCAGCGCCGTGTCCTTCTCGGCCACCTGGTTCTGCAGGTCGGCAACCGCTAAGGCCACGGACTCGGTCGCCTTCTTCTTCGCCTCAGCCTCAACTCGGACGCGCTCCTCTGCCAGCCGCTTCGAGACAGTCTCATCTACTGTCTTACGTGACTCCTCCAACTGCTTCTCGCGTGTGGCCAGTGCTTCGCGCTCCCTGGCTAGTTCACGTTCTTTCGCCTGCGTCTTGGACTCATACTCTTTGCGTATCTCCTCGCTGAGGCGGCTCGATATTGCCTCTGTCAGCGGGATTTCGGTTCCACATTCTGGGCACCTAATGGTCTGGACCATGGTAATCCTCCCAAGTTCTGTCGGCTCGGTCATGGCCGGATTCTAGAAGTCGAGGGCGGGCGTGTCAAATGGGCGGGCCGGGGTCAGAGGTCTCTATTGCTTCGCCGGAAATGCGTGAAGTGTCCCTCGCCACCTCCCGCGACAATCGCAATCTCGTCATCGGACCATCCCAGCCGCGCGTCCGGAATCTCTTGCTGTATCACCGGGGCCTACCCGACGAGGTCAATCGTCGGAGACAGACAGATGGGCTCGCCCCAAGACAGGTTGCCCGCCGATGGCGGCCTCCAGTTCGTGAATCGCCTGGTCTTCGAACGCGTTGGCCTGTTCTTTCTTCTCGAACGCTTCAACGACCGGCTTGCCGATTCGCTCTTGCACATCAGGCGGGGCGTCGGGAAGCCAGATGGCGGCTGTGTCGTCAGCGGTGAGTTCGTCCACGACGCCGCCGTATATCTTGCTGGTCAACTGAAGCTGCCCGTATGTCGTCATCAAGAACGCCGCCAGATAGCCGGCGTGAGACCGGCCCTCTCTCGGAACGATGCGCTCGATATGCTGAGACGCAGCCCATCCTTCGTGAGCGTGCGGGGCAACGGTGACGCGGCCTATCGTGCCAGAGCAAGTCACTAGAACCCAACCTGCTCGGATAGTCCAAGGTGTCAGGTCCTTGTGCGCGGTCCGAGACAGGTACTTCAGGTCGATCGGTCGCCTCTCCGGGATGTGAGACCCCTGCAGGAACGGCACACCGTGTTCGCGCCTAACATATATCCGACGGAAACGCGGAGCCACGTAGGGTTCAGCCAACGCGCCGAGTTTCACGAGGGGATACTTGCCTTTCTCCATTTGGCTTACGCAAGTACGCGCCAAAGGCAGATGGAATGAAACGTCAAACCGGCCAGTAAGATCAGACGCCTTCAGGCTGAACGCCTTGGGGTGATGGTCGATGCCATCGCCGGCTGTTGGGCGGATGTACGGAATCTGCCTATCGTCGAATGGAGCGATCCCCAGTTCCCGATAGAGCAGACCGTCCGCTTCGTCAAGCAGGTCATTTGCCTCATCGCGAAGCCTGTATGCCTGCATGACCGTGTCGTGTATCGTCTGCTGCTGGCCATCCGGAAGGAGTGGAACGGGGATACCCGCAAGGTGATGAGGTTCGAGGTGCGACACGGTCGCACCGTACTCCTCGCGAGTCATCAGCGCCTGCCCAATCCAGGATGTAAGGTAAGCGTAGAGATAACCTAGAGGAACGACTGACTCAATCCGCAGCAGGTCGTGAGTCAGAAAGAACTGTTCAAGGCGCTTGGTGGCGATGCAGCAGCGACCCACGACGCCTGAGCACGTGACGAGAATCCATCCGGCCTGGGCGAAATGACGTTGAGCGTCGTCGGGGGCTTTGTCCTTGGCGACCCATCGCACGCTGGACGGGCGAAACGCGAGTGCCTCGGACGCGCTCAGGTATGGCCATCCCTTCGTGGGGTCCCTGGTGTAGATGCGCTTGAATCGCGGGAGGTTGAACACCTTGCTTGTAATGCGGCGGTCGTTCAGCGAGATCGTCGGCAAGCCAGCCGCCTCCAACGCACGGAGCGCTGTGACGGCGGCCGTGGCGTAGTAGGCGGAGTCCAGACGGGCGTCGCCCGCCAATAGCCACTTGGCTTCGACTCCAAAGTGCTGAGGCAGAGATTTCGGCTCGGCTGCCGGCGCAGGCAGGGCCTGAGCTGCTGATGTCCTCATGTGGGTTGCCTGCGGAGTCTGCCTTGGGTCAGCCACTGTTCAAAGAGCGGGGCCACATTAGCGACCTCGTCGTCCCGAACTCTGCGGAGTTCGTGCTTCTCAACACTTGAGGCTGCGCCGCCTGCGTCAATGACGGGCACGGTAATCGCCGTAAGGCGTTCTACCTCTTCGCCCTCGGGCGTCCTCACCCATAGGTCGTTGCCGCGCCGGTCGAAGCCGGAGGTCTTGCACAGTGCCATGAAAACCTCGTAGTCCTGAATAGCCTTGCTGGCCTCCTCAAGGCGCATCTCGTCTGCGCTCTTCTTCTCCAGTATGAGGACACTAGTCTGCGTGCCTGTGCCGCTGAAAGCTAGGAAGGTCTCAACTGGAAGGTCGATGCTAGCGATGATGCGGCAGCGTTTGAGTATCCATCGTCGGACGAACCCGAGTCCAGGGTTGCTGAGTATGCTGTCCGGCAAGACAATCGCCAACCTGCCCCCGGGCTTGAGGAGTTGCCAACATCGTTCTATGAAGAGCTGCTCGGGTGGCATGGAACCGCGAGGACTGGGGGTTTCGTACTTCGGCAGCTCAAATTGGTCCAGCACGTGCGGGTCCGTGACGACGAGACCCGGGCCCGCCCCGAACGGCGGATTAGTATAGATGATGTCAATCGTGTTTGGCTTGATCTTGGCCTTGACGTCGTCGCGCCACTCGCCCGTCGGGAGGAGCGAGTTGGATTGGTAGACGTTCGTACTCCCGTCGCCGTGCATCACTAGATTCATCTGTGCTGCCCGGACTAGCTCTGGGTTGATATCAATGCCAAACAGGAGGCGGTCGCAGATGTCCTTGAGCCGTGCCGCTGCTTTGTCAGACGCTTGGACTGTGTCCTTCCATTTCTGTTCTTCTATCGAGCGAGCATGGTCTCGCCAGAGGTTCATCTGAGCCCTCAGGAATCCGCCGGTCCCGCAAGCCAGGTCCAGCACCTTGAGCGAGAGCCATTTGTCCGCAGGGTAGGTTGCCATCACCATTCGCACGGCCATCTGGCAGACGTTTGGTGGGGTGAAGAACTCCCCGCGGCTTCCGCGCAGGTTTTCGCGAACGATCTCTTGGTAGGCTTCGCCTTTGACGTCAGCAGTTGTGAGCAGCAATGAGTAGCGTCGTAGCTCGCTGACTATGTAGGCCAGCACCGGGTCACTCAACTCGATACGGTCATGTGGGGCGAAGATGTAGGGGAACTGCTCCTTGACCTCTTTGAACATTTCGTCTATCCGCTGCCTGAGTCTACGTTGCCCGAGCACTGAACGTCGTTCTTCGGTAGACACATCGAAGCGCATCTGGCCGGTGGTGTTCTGCTCGTCGTAGACCTTGCAGAAGAAGAGTTTGAGCAGTTCGTTGAAGGCCTTGTCCTTGGGCATCCCGTCGTTTGCGTAGATGTAGTTGTGGCAACGCTTGAACACATCACGGAGACCCTCGGCGGGCTTCAGTTGGTCGAAGGTAATACGTGGGGCCTGAGTCTTGCCGTAGGGTGGGATGTCTGCAACTATGACCGGGCTGCGCCGGTCTTCTTCCGTGGAAACCTCATATGCCTGAAGCTCGGAGCCTACCCATATGCCCCACTTGGCCTTGAAGCAGGCGGCCAAGTAGGACTTGAGTTGCTCAACTCCACTGTCACGATCCGTAGGTCTGACGACTTCCGGTTTGGTCTCCGCAATCAGGAATACCTCTTCCTGCTTGTGGTCGCGGTCGTGGCTGAAGATGGCAATGTCAACGCGTTTCTTTGCACGACCGACGTTAACGGTGAACTCCAGTTCGATGTCCTCTTTCGGATAGCCGTACTCCTCCACGAGACTGCGAGCGACACGCTGGCGAACGTGCTCCTCGGGCGTATCCTTGCGCAGCTTACCTGTGATGTAACACCGAATCATGCCGGGCGGAATGAACTGAATCTCGTCACTCATTGTCGTACCTCCTGGGAATGACCGTATGACCGCCACGGGGCCGCCCTCTACGCTCAGCTTGTTGCATAGCCGTCCTGGACTTGCTCGAAGCCGACCCACGTGAACCAGTCCTTGAGCTCAAGGAACTCGGCCCAGCGGTTGACCATGGCGATGTCGTCTTCGTAGGTGGCGGACGGGCCTTGCGCGGTCAGGGCGGCTAGCGCGTTGCCTTGGTCCTCGAAGCCGGCACGCTCAAAGCGCCCAAGCAGGGGCTTTGCCGTATGCTCGCTTAGCAGCTTGAAGAACGTGTGGTTCATGACATGGGCTGCCTGGTATGTCTTTCCGGGCGTGAAGTCGCGGACTCTCGGTGTGAGTGCCTGCGCAGCTTCGTCGCGCTGCCCGAGGAGCGACTGCATCTGGTCGTCGCGCAAGGCCGGGTACTCGTCGTACAGCCACTTCTCGATGGCGATGTCCGAGGGGTAGTTGGTCAGTTGCCGCACGAGTCCGTGGTACAGCATATTGAAGTACTCCGGCGCCTTGTCGCTCTGAATGGTGCGGCTTATTCGCTCGATGTCTGCCAGCATCGGCTTGAGGGCCGCGGTCATTGTTTCGCGGTTGGATGCGGGCACGAGCCTACGTTCTTCCGGTACGGAGCACATTCTTATGGCATGGGCGCATTCGTGGGCAATCAGGTGGTTCAGGATGCCGCCGCGCACGGACCGGTAGTGGATGAGGTGCGACGGCATCCCGCGCCGTGCTATCTTGATGGCGGCGTGCGGAACGAGGTCTTTCTTCTCTACGAGGTTGAAGCCCTTGCCGGTAATCTCGCTCACGCGCGCCATGACGGCGCGGACCGAGTCGCTCAGTTCAAGCACCAGGCGCTCCGTCTGACTCGAAGAGCTTGCGGGCGGCCACGTATTCGCGGGCGAAGTCCATGCCGACGTCGACGCTGGGGTCTATCCGGCGGAAGCCGACGTACATGATGCTGACGAGATGCAGGCCGCTGAATTCTCCGGGCAGGCACTTGAGCCGGTACTTGCGGTCGGGGTTGTTGACGTCGAGGCCGGAACGGCCGAGCAGGCCGATCTCGAACGTGACCTCGCGGACGTACTCGTCCGGCTTGTCCTTGAACAGCTCCAGTGCGCCGAGGCAGTAGAAGACCGCATCGGGCCGCAAGTCCTGCTGGTGAAGGTCGCGGTTGAGGATCTCGCGCCGCATCTCTTTGGCGTCTTCGGTCTGGGGCAGCTTGCCGAGCGCGAGGTAGCGTCTGAGATATTTGTCCGCTTCCTCGAACTGCTCTTGCTTGAACAGGCAGAGACCGAGGCCGTAGAGCGAGAGCGGGTCATCGGGCAGCTTTTCGAGCGCGTGCCGGAGGTGTGCTATCGCTTTGTCGTAGTCGCCTTCCTTGCCGAGGAGGCCGCCGAGGTTGCGCAGGGCATAGGCGTTGTCGGGCTCAAGCTCAAGGGCTTTAGCGAAGTTGGCTTTGGCTGCGGCCATCTCGCCGCGGCGCGACAGGGCGAAGCCGAGGGCCACGTAGGCGTTGGTCCTGGCCGGGTCAAGTTCAAGACAGCGCCGGAGGAGTTCGACTGCGCGGTCCGGCTCATCCATGTTGGTGCAAAGCATGCCGAGGTTGTAGAGGACGTCGGAGTTTGCGGGTTCTTCATCGAGTTGGAGCTCAAGCAGTTGCCGGGCCTCGGGAAGCCTGTGCTGCTTCAGCAATTCGAGGGCTCGCTGGAACCTGTCCATTGGGCCTCTACTATACCGTGCTGCCGTATGCAGTCAATGACCAAGCCGCTTCTGGACGAGGCGCAGGACCAGGCACGACCCCGAACGGTCGGCACGCGGTCTGGCGGACGGGGATGACCGCTGGCAGCGGACAGCGGGCGGCTAACGGCTCACGGCTGACAGCTATCGACACGCGGGAACGGGCCTGAACGCGGAATCTACTGCCAGCACAAGCGCAGGCTGCAGACGGTCTCTCCGATTAGCGGCCGGAGCGGAATCTACAACTTCGTAGAATTGGCCAGGCCCGGCTTTTCGGCGTATCTGCTTGCGGCGCGGGATGGTCTGTATGTAAGTTTCCCCATTTATTGACAAGTGGGGAAGATTCGATACACTGGGCTCGATGGTTGAGCGTAAGAAGCTTGCCACGGCGTTCCGCGCCCAGGGTTGGGTGCTGACGGCCGCTCAGCTTGCAGGGCTTGGCGTCTATCCGCGGCGGCAGCAGGAGCTGCTGGCTGCGGGCTGGATGGAGCGCGTCGGCCGCGGGCTCTATCGGTGGCAGGAGGCGGACATCACCGAGCAGCACAGTCTGGTCATCGCGCAGCGGCTGGCGCCGCGCGGCGTGGTTTGCCTGGTCTCTGCCCTCGTGTTCCACCGGCTGACGACCCAGCGAACGCCGGAGGTGTGGATGGCCTTTGAGCGAGACAGGGACAAGCCTCCGGCAAGACCGGCGGTCAGGATGCACCCGGTAAAGTTCTCCGGCCCCGCCTTCCGGGAGGGCATCGAGCAGCACCGGGTCGAGGCTACTGAGCTGCGCGTGTACTCGGTTGCCAAGACCGTGGTGGACTGTTTCAAGTTCCGGAACAAGGTCGGCTTGGACGTGGCGCTGGAGGCGCTGCGCGAGGGTTGGCGCGAGCGGCGGTTCGTGATGGATGATATCACGCGGCTGGCCCGTCTGCTCCGCGTAGCGAACGTCATGCAGCCATACATCGAGTCGCTGGTGTGAAGCGTCCCGCTCCGACTGCCTTCGCCAGTTCAGTTCGAGATCGTCTGAAGGTAATTGCCGACCGTCGGCGCGAGGACTTCCAGGATGTGCTGCTGCGCTTCGGGGTCGAGCGGCTGCTGTATCGTCTCTGCCGTTCGGAGTGGCGGGACCGGTTTGTGTTGAAGGGGGCGATGCTCTTCGCCGTCTGGGCCGAGCGGCCGCATAGGGCTACGCGAGACGTGGACCTCTTGGGGTTCGGAGAAGTGACGGTTGCGGCGATGGAGCGCATCTTCCGTTCGCTCTGCTCAATGGAAGTCGAGCCGGATGGTTTGGTCTTTCGCGCCGCCACGGTCGCCGGAGAGCGTATTCGCGTCGGCCGCGGGTACGAGGGAGTTCGCATTACCCTGCGCGCCGAGCTCGCGCGAGCGGTGATTCCGCTTTAGGTCGACATCGGGGCCGGCGACCGCGTCGTGCCTCCGCCGGAGCTCGTTGCACTGCCTACACTTCTGACCATGACGGCCCCGCGACTCCGGGTCTACTCGCGTTACAGCGTCGTCGCCGAGAAACTCGAGGCACTCGTCGAGAAGGGGCTGGCCACGAGCAGAATGAAGGACCTTGTCGACATTCTGTTCCTGAGCCGCACGCACGGATTCGATGGCCCGACTCTCGTTCGCGCGATTGCATCGACATTCGACCGTCGCAAAACGCCCTTTCCTGCGGGAATACCCGAGGCCCTCGGGGACGCGTTCGTCTCGTCGTCGGCAAAGGATGCCCAGTGGCGGGCGTTCGTGCGCAGGAGCCGTCTGGTTGACGGCGTATCCGGGCTGGACGACGTTGTCCCGGTGCTGCGCGATTTCCTGCTGCCACCACTTGCTGCGGCGCGCGACGGCGCGCGCTTCGCACCGCAGTGGATACCGGGCAAGGGCTGGCGGGTGCGCGGGACAACCAGCGGCTGACGGAACAGCAGTCGATACGCCGATGGTCAGGACAGGGCCAAGCCAAACACCTGCTCGTGGATCGGGACCAGCACTTCCGGCCCGCGGCCGGAGCGGGACGACCGACGGCTCACAGCAAACGGCCATTGGCGGACGGGGATGACGGCTGGCAGCCTACAGCCAGCAGCTCACAGCCGACAGCAGACAGCAGACTGTCATGGCAGGACGGGAACGGGCCTGGGCGCGGAATCTACAGCCAGCACAAGCACAAGCTGAAGCGCAAGCCGCAGACGGCATTTCGTTCTGATAGGCAACTCCTGGCACGCGGGACGCGGGCAGATTTCGGGCCAAAAGCAGCAAAAAGAACTGAAGGCTTAGTGATTCTCCCCGGGAGGGCGTAACCTGGTCACTATCAGTCGGTTAAGCCCTGTTTGGTCGCGGAAAGTCTGCATATAGGGGTCGCCTGGGGGCTAGCCTTTGAAGAAGGAATAGGTTAAGGTTAAGGCTAAGGTTAAGAAGCAGGTTTGAAGGGAGCTTTTGGACGAGCTTTGACGCGAGCTTTCGACCGAGCTTTGCGGCGAGCGATGAAAGAAGCGATGCGCTGAGCTTTGAGGCGAGCGATGCGCGATGTGATGTGACGAGCTTTGAACTGAGCAATGGAAGATGCTATGAAGTAAGCTCTTGAGTATGCATTCTGCGATGCTTTCCGGCGAGCCCTGAGACGAGCTTTCCAACGTGCTTTCAGATGAGGTTTGCAGCGATGATTCAGCGCAGCGACAAAGAGAGGGACGATGCAGCGGAGCGGTCGAAGTCAGAAGTCAGATGCCAGAGGTCAGAGTGCAGAAGTCGGAATTGACAGGCAGGCAGGCCTGTCTTACATTGTATTACATATGAAATCAAGCACGCTCACCATCCGGCTGGACCCGGACCTCGACCGGCTGCTGACCAAGGCAAGCCGCCGGTCCGGCCGGAACCGCAGTCAGGTCGCCCGGGAAGCCCTGCGCCGTCAGCTTCGCATCAGCCAGTTCGAGCGGCTGCGTCAGCGGGTGATGCCTTTTGCCGAGGCCCGCGGCTACCTGACTGATGAAGACGTGTTTGCCGACGTTTCGTGAGGGTCTTCCTCGATACTAATGTACTGGTCGCCGCCGTGGCGACGCGCGGCCTGTGCGCCGACGTCTTTCGCGCCGTCCTGGCCTCGCACGAGCTGGTCGTCTCGCAACAGGTGTTGGACGAGGTCAGGCGCGTCCTCCGATTGAAGCTGGGAGTCAGGCCGGGCCCGGTTGCCGACTTCATCCGGCTGCTCGAGCAGGAGGCCGAGGTCGCCTCGCCTGCCCGGCTTCCCGAAATCGAACTGAATGACCGTGACGACCTGCCGATACTTGGGGCGGCGATTGCGGTCCGGGCAGAGGTGTTCGTCACGGGCGACCGGGAGCTGGTGGAGCTGGTGACGGTCGAGGGCATGCGGATCGTGTCGCCCCGTCAGTTCTGGGAGGGGCTGAAGTCAGGGCGACCACGCGGCGGCAGAGGCTGACGGCCGGCAGTTAGCGACGTCCGGGCGCGGGACGATCGTGGTCATGTCCCGCCTTGTTGTGCTCCTCACCCCAACCCTCTCCTCATGGAGGAGAGGGAGAGCGGAGCGAAGGTGAGGAGGACTAAGTTCTGCGCGTCGCGTTGGTCCGGAAGCGCTTGAACCGATGCCCGGGGAGGGTATACTCGCAGTGTCGGAGTCAGAACTCCGAAGCCCAAATCCCGAACACCGAGTCAAACTGTACTGGAAGCGACTGAACGGAAGAGTATCCGCAGGTTGCACAGATTACGCAGATTGAGTGGCGTCGGACCGGAGATTGGCGAGTCATGCAGACGACGCGGATGAAGTGACGGTAAGAGGTCAAGGTCAAGGCAGAGGAGTAAGTGCAGATGACGCAGATTCCGGCCCGAACCCCGGAACCCTTGAACCCAGGGACCCCGTACGAAATGCATCCGCAGATTACGCAGATTACACAGATTTCACGGAACTTGGTACCGTAAGAGGAGTAACTTTGGCAGAGCAGCACAGCGTGTTTCCGAATCAGGCCTCAGAGTTCGTCGCCCTGACCCACTATTGCCGGTGGCGTGAGGAGGACGGACGACGCGAGACGTGGGATGAGGTCGTGGACCGCGTCGTTTCGTTCCTGCGCGACCATACGCCGGGTCGCGAAAACGTGCCGACCCGGGTCTGGGAACGGATACGGGACGGGCTCGCGACGTTCAGCGTGATGCCGTCGATGCGGCTGGTGGCGACCGCGGGCCCGGTCGTGCTCAAGGACAATAGCTGCATCTACAATTGCGCCTACTTCCCGATTCGGGACCTGCGATGCTTCTCCGAGTTGATGTTCCTCTTGATGTGCGGTTCGGGCGTCGGGTTCTCGGTGGAGCGGGAGTTCGTGAACCAGCTCCCGGTGGTGGCGCAGCCGGGCGTGGACAGCCGCGACGATTACGTTATCGAGGATTCACGCGAGGGCTGGGCCAAGGCGTTCCTTTTCGCCCTCGAAACATGGTTCGCGGGCGAGTCGGTGCACTTCGACTTTTCCCACATCCGCCCGTATGGCGCGCGGCTGAAGCAGATGGGCGGCAGGGCGTCCGGCTCCGAATCGCTCGTGCGGCTGTTCGCCGACGTCGAGGCAATCGTGCGCCATGCCGCAGGCCGTCGTCTGACGTCGCTGGAGTGCCACGACATCTGCTGCCTCGTCGCCGAGAAGATAGTCATGGGCGGCAAGCGGCGTTCGGCCATGATTTCGTTCTCGGATATCGATGACGAGGAGATGCGCCACGCCAAGGATTTCTCGCGCGGCCCGGTCCCGTCCTACCGGTTCATCGCCAACAACAGCGTCGCCTATACGAAGAAGCCGGACCCGATCGTGTTCATGAACGAGTGGGCCGCGATGGCCGCCTCGGGCTCGGGCGAGCGCGGTATGCTGAATGTCGGCGCAGTGCCGGTGGCCTGTTCGACGACCCGCAAGTACCGCGGCGACGAGCGGACCAATCCCTGCGGTGAGATCATCCTGCGGCCGCACCAGTTCTGCAACCTGTCCGAGGTGGTGCTGCGGCCGGATGACGACATCGGCATGCTGGTCGACAAGGTGAAGACCGCGGCATGGTTGGGAGTAATCCAAGGAACCTTCACTTTCTTCCCCTTCCTGCGCAAGGAGTGGACGGAGAACTGCAACGAGGAACGGCTGGCAGGTGTTTCGCTGACCGGGCAGATGGACCATCCCTCGCTCCTGACCGAGAAGGTGCTCGAGCAGTTGAAGACCGTGGTCGAGCGCACGGTCGAGGAAGCCGCCCGCTGCCTCGGGGTGTCGGCGGCCACCGCCTATACTTGCGTCAAGCCATCGGGCACGGTATCGCAACTGGTCGACTCCGCCAGCGGACTGCACCCGCGGTGGAGCCGCTTCTACCTGCGCCGGTACCGGATTGCGGCCAACGACCCGGTACTTGCTTTGCTCCGCGCCCAAGGGCTGCCGTGGGAGCCGGAAACCGGACAGACGCGCGACAACTTCACGACTGCAGTGGTCACCTTCCCGGTCCAGGCGCCCGCGACCGCGGTCTTCCGCGACCAGATGGACGCGCTGAAGCAGCTCGACTGGTACCGGAAGGTGCAGCAGCACTGGTGCACGCACAACGCCTCCTGCACGGTGTACGTGAAGCCGGACGAGTGGCTGAAGGTCGCGAACTACGTGTACGAGCACTGGGACGAGATCGTCGGCGTCACGTTCTACCCCTACACCGACGCTGAGTACGAGCTTGCGCCGTTCGAGGAGATAGACGAGGCGACGTACCGCGACCGCGCGGCGAAGTTCCCGAAGCTCGACTTCTCGCAGTTGGGCAAGTTCGAGGCGATGACCGGCGACACGACCACCGTGGACGTCGAGCCGGCCTGCTTCGCCGGCCGCTGCGAGATCCTGTAGTGCGGACAGGGGGCGGATAGACCAGAATTCAGAGACCAGAAACCAGAGTGCAGAATTGGCGGACAGTGAGTCTTGCCACCAAGACACCAAGGCACGAAGAGTAGGGAGCAGAATCCAAGCGTTGGGACACATCCGCGACGCGTCCCCTACAAGACTGTCCCTGTCTTCCAGAAACCCGAAGCTCGAAACACGAATGACGATTGAAGCTCGAAGGATAGAATGGGGACTGTACCGCTCCAAGTCCGACGCTGGCACTCAGTGGGACTGTCCCTGCCTCCCCTCGCGTTCGCAGTCGACACGCCATCTCTGTTGTCGGGCTGAGCTGCAGCTCCATAATAAGGTCGGTCCTCAGGCCGAGGCGAGCACGAGGTTGAGACGGAGGTCCAGCCGGGGAATCGGCTTCCTGCAGCGGCCGCAGGCGAAGTGCTTGACACGAGAGCATTCTTGAGTAAGAGTTGCTGCCATGAGTAAGATCACTTTCGGCGTTCCGAGGTCGGGTTTCGGTTCCGGTGCCCGCGGTGCGGCCCTTCTTCTTCTGTTCCTTTTGCTCGCTGCTTCAGCCGGCGGCCAGCAGTTGGACACGATTTTCTTCGACAAGTTCCCGCCCGGCGACACTGGATGGGATCTGCTGAACGACTCCCTCACAGTCATGCAGCTTGTCGATGGCGGCCTCGTGATCGACCAGCAACTTAATAAGGCGGCTGCTTCGTGGGCTCCGACGCTGCTTGAGCCGCAGCGTGATTTCGTCATCGAGTGCGTGCTGGAGAACACCGGGGGGAGCGAAGACGCGATGTTCGGCCTCGTGTGGGGCTTGAAGGACGCCGACAACTCGTGGTACTTTCTCATATCAGGCCAGGGCAATTATCTCGTGGCCAAGTCTTCGCCCGACTCGCTCTTGAAGCTCGCCCGGGGAACCTCCGAGGGCGTCGCCAAGGGTGGCGCGAAGAACCGGTTGACGGTGAGTCGCCACGCCGATTCGGTAACCTGCTCCGTCAACGGTGCGGCCGTCGCCACTGTTCCCTTCGATTCGGTCTTCGGCACCGGGGTCGGGCCGATGGTCGTGGATTCGGCGCGGGTGATCGTGCGTGAGGTCGGAGTCTTTCAGCCGGCAATCCCGGCCCCGCCGGTTCCGTCGGACTGGATGACCATCATGCACGAGGACTTCGGGACGAATGCGCGGGGATGGTCCGAGCGCGACAACGACTCGGTCTACCTGTCGCTCCGTGACGGCCGGTACATCTTTGAGCTCAAAGTGCCGAGCATATCCTGGAACACGCACGCCGAGGCGGACATCAACTCAGCCTACGATTTCGACATCAGCGCGGTCATCGACAAGGTCGGCGGCGTGGACAATAACGGCTACGGGATTGCCTGGGGTCATGATTCGGAGGGGAACGGCTTCAAGTTCCTCGTTTCCGGCGACGGCCATTACAAGGTGGCGGGCCCGGACACGACGTTCATGAAGTGGACGGCGAGCCCGTTCATTCACAGGGGCAACGCCCGGAACAAGCTGAGCATTCGTCGCACCGGCGAGACGATCAGCTTCTATGTAAATGACCGGTTTCTGAACCGTATGCCGTTTTTGCCGTTTGTCGGGCAGGGGCTCGGATTCGACCTCGACAGCAATATCCGCATCGAGGCGACGAGCCTTATCGTGAAGCAACCGCTCCATCGGATCGGCCGGGTTCATCAGTAGCCGTCGCGCCCGGCGGCGGCTCTAGTACGGAAGTTGCGGGTGAATAGCACCTATGTCTAACAAGACCATATATCTGAACGACCGGCTGTACGAATACCTGCTGGGTGCTTCGCTGAGAGAACCGGCGGTACTCCGTGAGTTACGCGAGGAGACGCGGCCGATGCCCGAGGCCGACTGCCAGATTTCTCCTGAGCAAGGGCAGCTCATGGGACTACTGCTGCGGGTGATGGGCGCGAAGCGGGTGCTCGAGGTCGGGACCTTCACCGGCTACAGCTCGACCGCCATGGCGCTTGCCCTGCCCGAGGACGGAAAGGTCGTCACCTGTGACCGGAGCGAGGAATGGACCGCTATTGCGCGACGGTACTGGAAGAAGGCGGGTGTGGAGCGGCGCATCGAGTTGCGGCTCGGCGAGGCGGAGGAGACGCTGAAGCAGCTCGCCAAGGAACTCGGGCGCGACAGTTTCGACTTTGCCTTCATCGACGCCGACAAGACCAAGGACGGCATCTACTTTGAGCAATGCCTCGGGCTGGTACGGACCGGAGGCCTCATCGCCATCGACAATACCTTGTGGAGCGGGAGGGTGGCGGACCGAGCGAAGCGGGACGCGGATACGAGGGCTATCCGCGCATTCAACGCCGAGCGGGTGAAGGACGAGCGGATTGACCTGAGCCTGGTCCCGATTGCCGACGGCCTGACCCTCTGCCGGAAACGCTAGAAGGCGATAACAGACAATTGAGAAGTCAGAATCCGGAAACCAGAATTCAGAATCACTGAATCAGACTGGTCAACCACGGATGGACACAGATGCACACTAGTGCCGGTTCAGGATTTCTGACATCTAGCCTCTGACATCTGACTTCGGCCGGATAACTCCTCTGGTTACACTTTACTTGTAGCCGCCCGCGTCTAGACTGACCGCCGACCACGAGATGAAAGCCAGCAGTCAGAATCGGTCCGTTGCCGCACTCGCCGCGGGCGCGGCGATTGTCAGCTTCACCGGGCCAATAGTGCGGGTGCTGGCGGTAGCGCCGACTGTCACGGCCTTCTACCGAATGGTCTTCGGCGGCGCGATTCTGCTCATCATCGTTCTCTTCGCGCGTGAGCGACTAAGGCTGGACCGTGCCTCAATCCTGCTTGCTGCGGCCGCGGCGCTGTCTTTCGCATTTGATATGACCATGTGGAACCGGAGCATTCGCCTCGTTGGTCCAGGTCTTGCGACCATTCTCGTAGGCTGCCAGGTGTTTCCGATGGCAGGGATTGGGCTTGCCTTCTACAAGGAGAAGCTGACGTGGCGGTTGGCTCTGTCGGTGCCGTTGGCAATTTTCGGCCTAGCGATGATAGTCGGCGTTGACTGGCGACTCGGCAGCGCCGGATTTCGCCATGGTGTCTTGTTCGGACTCGGCAGCGCCTGCTGCTACACCGGCTACCTGGTCGCCTTGCGTCGGCTACAGCATGGAGCCGGCTTGGGCGGGCGGGTGGCGAACATGGCGACCGTGTCGGTCTGCTGTGCCGCATTCCTTGGCATCATCGCGTTTGTCCAGCGAGAGAGGTTTGCGATACCGAACGCGCCGAGCCTCGGCCTGCTCGTGTCATTGGGCGTCATCGGGCAGGTCCTCGCCTGGGTGCTGATGTCCGGCGGGCTGCCGCGAGTGCGCCGCTCGCTTGCGGGCCTCACCTTGCTTCTGCAACCGGTGCTTGCATCGATCTGGGACGTGCTCTTCTTCAAGCATCCCGTGACCATCCTGCAAGGCGCGGGAGCAGTTGTGACGCTGGGCGCCATCTATCTTGGAACCATCGCCGGTCCGGGCGAGGTCGAGTAGTTTCCGGGAGTCCGGACGAAGTCAGAAGTCAGAATACAGAAGGCAGAATGTCGACGAAAATCGGGGACAGTCCCTCGGAGCGGCTGCGTCGGACGTGCCCGGGGCACCGTAGGAACGAGCGCCGCGGTACAGTCCCCGTTTTCGTCAGAGCCAAAAGCCAAAACTGCCGGAGGGAGCGAGGCCTAGCTGACAGTCAGTTCGCCGGCGAGATCCTTGCTGAGAAGTCGCCGTACATCGGTTGGCGTGAGATTCTTGTCGCCGAGCAGGACCATGAGTTTCACCAGCGCGGTCTCGGGCGTAATATCACGGCCGGACACGACTCCGGCCTCAAGCAGGCGGGTGCTTGCTTCGTAGCGTTCCAGTTCCACGCGTCCGCCGCCACACTGAGTGACAGCAATCGCCACGACCCCGCGCTTCACTGCGGCCGCAATCGGGTCAAGCACACGCGCATCGGACGGGACCGTGCCCGCACCATAGGTCATGAGGACCACACCCTTGAGCTTCGGGTCAGAGAGCACGTCCTGCAGAATCGACGCTTCCTGGATGCCGGGGAAGAAGATGACCGAGGCGACGTTGGGCTCGATGTGGCTGCGCAGGTGAAGGTGCGAGCCAGGCGTCCGCAGGACACGTCGGTCGACCACAATGCTCTCGCCGGCCGCGGCCAGCGGCGGGTAGTTGGGCGACTGGAACGCTTCGAATCCGGACGACGTCACTTTGCGGCTGCGGTTGCCGCGAAGCAGCGCCTCGTGGAAGAAGATCGAGACCTCGGGCACGGCCGGAAGGCCGGAGTGTCTCGGGTTGGCGATGAGCAGCGAGGTCAGGAGGTTCTGCAGCGCGTCATTGCGGACGTTGGCGAGGTGCGGGCGCTGGGCCCCGGTCAGGACGACCGGCTTGGCCAGACCTTCGAGCATGAGGCTGAGCGCCGAGGCAGTGTAGACCATGGTGTCGGTGCCGTGGAGCACGACGAAGCCTTCATAACGGTCGTAGCTTTCTTCGATGACGCGCGCCAACTCGACCCAGTAGTCGGGGCCGATGTTGCACGAGTCGAGCGGCTCGAGGCTCGCACCGTCGACGTTGAACCCGATGTAGCGCGGGTTGGTGCTGCCGTCCGCGAGTTGCGGGGAGAGCGACGAGGTACGGCGGCGGAACTCGGCCCAGTCCACGACCACGAGCGGGCTTTTCGGGTCTTGCGGGTCGCGGGGCATCGAGCCGATGGTGCCGCCGGTGTAGACGACAAGCACGCCCGAGCCGCGGTTACCTGGGTCATAGCTATGCTGCGCTGCGGCGGTCATCGGGCAGAATCTAGCCGCGATATCACGCGAGTCAAACGCGCGTTATCGGGCACTCGGCCAAAGCCGGAAGTCAGAAGACAGACCGCAGAAGGCAGAAATCACTGAACGGCCGACGATGCGCATCTATGTCCATCGGTGTTCATCCGCGGTTGGTACCTTCCGCACGGCGCGGCTTGACGAGGGGCCGTTCGCACCCGACAATCATCTTGAAATGGTCCGCCTGCGCGTTGTAGCTCTCGTCATTGCTCTGGCCGCGCTGGCTCAGGCCGATGACTCCCTGCGCGTGCTCTTCATCGGCAACAGCCTCACCTACGTGAACGACCTTCCCGGGCTCTTTGCGGGACTGTCCGAGGCAGGCGGCAAGCCGGTGCGGACCGATGCCAGCACATTCGGCGGCTACTCGCTTGAGGACCACACGAAGACGCAGGCAACGCTCGACAAGATTGCGCAGGACTCGTGGTCCTTCGTCGTGTTGCAGGAGCAGAGCATCATTCCGACAATCCCCTACTGGCGATACAACAGCATGTACCCGGCTTCCCGCCGGCTCGACTCGCTCATCAAGCTCCAGGGCGCGAAGACCGCCTTCTATATGACGTGGGGCTACAAGTACGGCGGTCAGCATAACTACGGTGATTCCTTGAGTCCTGACTTCCAAGACTACTTCGAGATGCAGGAGAGCCTGCGGGTTGCGTACGAGGGGATTGCGAAGGAACTGTCGTCCACCTTGGTGCCGGTCGGAATGGCGTTCGCCCGGGCGCGTCACACCGACTCGCTCGTCGACTTGTGGCAGGTTGACTCCTGTCACCCAATGCTCGAGGGCACCTACCTCGGGGCGTGCGTGTTCTACGCGGTACTGTATGAGTCGAACCCGGTTGGCCTGCAGTTCTACGGAGGTCTGGATTCAGCGACGGCGCGGTTCTGCCAGGAGATGGCGTGGCAAACCGTGTCGGGCATAGCTGACGCGCCGGGGGCCGCGCGACAGCGGGTCGGGTCAGGTGCGTTCGCGCTGCAATCTCTGCCCGCAGGGATGACCGTGTACAACCAGGCGGGAGCGAACGTCACGGCGAGGGCTACAGCTCTGCCGCGCGGGGTCTACTTCCTGCGAGAAGGGCATCAAGACGCAAGCCACAAGCCGCAAGCCGTTCGCAAGGTCGTCGTTGTCCGCTAGTGTCGAAGTGAACGACAGCCGATTGTCCTATTGGGAGAGGAGCAAGGAATGGCAGATCACAAAGTAAAGGGACTGGCGTTCGCATCGGTGTATGTTGATGACTTCGATAAGGCGTATGAGTTCTACGCCGGCGTGCTGGGTCTGGAGAAGGAGTATGACATGGGCAGCGCAGCGTGCTTCTTCAAGCTTCCCGACAGCACTGGGCTGTACCTGCAGGGGAAGAACAAGACCGCGATCTACGCCGGAGACACAATGCGGACAGCGCTTGTCTTCTCGGTCGATTCAGCCAACGCAACGCATAAGCGACTCAAGGCCGCCGGCGTCCGGTTCATCCAAGAGGAACCGATGCACATGGGCGGCGAGCAGTACTGGTTCCAGTTCTATGACCCGGCTGGCAATATCCTCGAAGCCCTCGGCGGCAAGTAGATGAACCGAAAGGAATCGAGGGTTCCAGGATTCGAGGGGTCGAGTGTCGGCACTAGAATCCTAGAATCCTTGACCCTTGGACTCCTTTGGTGACATGGCGATGGACACGGGGCAAACGGTCATCATCAACCGAGCGCCGGTATTGGCGTTGTGGGCCACGGTTGTAGCCGAGCGGCTGGGGTTCAGCCGCGACGAGGCGCTGTCGCTGGGCAAGGCGGTCACCGGCCTGAACGCACAGAGCAAGGGGCAACGGCTGGGCATATACACGAGGAGTGAGGAAGGAGGCGGGAGGAGAGAGGAAAGAAGGAAACGCCTGGAGGAGCAGACGGGCGGCAAGCTGGACGCGGTGGAGTTGATGGGACGCGAGATTCCGGTAGTCAGGACTCCGGAAGGGATACGGGCGGTGAATAAGGACAAACCGGTGTTACCAGAGAGCACTCAGGTGTATCTCGAATCCAAGTTCGGTGAGCACCTCGCTGCCGTCCGTGCGGCGATGGAAGATTTGGCCCGGTCATTCGAACCGGACGTTCTGGCGGCGCGGGCATTTGCATTGTACGCGCAGTTTCGGCCCGAGATTCCCGAAGGCGTGAAAGGCTGGGGAGCGAAGGGGAGGCTTGATACTGACCTCATCCGGTCGCTTGGCGGCGCCGCGAAATGACTCCGACAGGCAAGCCGGGTTCCTTCGGGTTCGTCGTGCATCCGCCGACGTTGAGACACGTGCGCAAGGCCATGCCCGCGATGCGCTACCTCCCTGAAGGTCTGGTCTTGTCCCTCATCAAATACCAGAAGCCCTATCTCATTTCTCGCGTGCGCCGGATCAGCTCCCTTCTCGGACACGAAATTCAGGGCTTCTTCGTCGTCTGTCCGCTGCTGCCGACGCAGATGCTCAGCCTTGAGACCGGGCCCGTCATAGACCGCATCGTCGCCGCCGGCAGAATCGCCGAGCGGCTGGGGGCGAAGATTCTGGGTCTCGGCGGGTACACGTCAATCGTCGGTGACAAGGGACATACCGTCGCGTCACGTCTCAGCCTGGCCGTGACCAGCGGCAGCGCGATGACCGCCTGGTCCTCGGTCGAGGCGATTCGGCGGCTGGCCAAGCAGCGCGGCGTGGATCTGTCTAAGTCGACACTTGCCGTCATCGGTGCGTCCGGCTCCATCGGGACGCTTTGCACGACGGTGCTGGCGCCCGCGGTCAAAAGGGTGCTCATCAATGCCAGGCACCAGGAGAAGCTGGAACGGCTGCGCTCCGACATCGCGAAGTCCTGCGCGACCGAGGTGGGCGTGGAGATGGACGCACACAGGGCGGTAGCGGCCGCCGACCTTGTCATCACTACGACCAGCGCTCCGGATGCATTGTTCTCGGCCGATGAACTGAGGTCGGGGAGCATTGTTGCCGATGTGTCGGTGCCCAAGAACATCTCAAAGGTAGAGCATCAGCGGAGTGATGTGACCGTGGTGGATGGCGGCCGCGTGAAACTGCCAGGCAAACCCGAGTTCAGTGTCGACATCGGCCTCTCGCGGGGCGTAGTATATGCCTGCATGGCCGAGACCATGGCGCTGGCGCTCGAAGGCAGGTTCGAGAACTTCTCCCTCGGCGACAACATCAGCCCGGTCAAGGTCGAGGAAATAGGACAAATCGGGCGGAAGCACGGGTTTGACGTGTGGCTCGGCGAAAGCGCCGCGGAGATTGAAGAAGAGGAGCGATGACGATAGAGGGAGGTGCCTGATGACTGCCAGCCTGCTGAGTCTCGTCCAGTCGATGGTCACGCCGGTGGTGATGATATCGGCATGCGGATTGTTGCTGCTTTCAGTCTCGAACAAACTCGGCCGCATCGTCGACCGGACCCGCGAACTGAACTCCGAGGACCGGGGTCTTTCGAATGACATCGACACGGTCCGGCGTCTCTCCATCCGGAACCAGATTGACCTCCTGCTCAGGCGCGCCCTGCTGCTCCGCAACGCCTGCGGGCTTCTGTACCTTGCGGTCGCGGTCTTCGCCCTAACGTCGCTCTGCGTAGGCCTGTCCAGCGTGGCGCGGGGGTTCGAGGTCCTGATGCTCGTGCTCTTCGTCATCGGGCTAGCGACCGTTGTCTGGGCCGGAATTCTCGCCTACCTCGAAATCCGCCTGTCTCACCAGGCAATCACCGAGGAGATAAAGGAGCTGAGGCTGCACGGCTAGCGGATGTTGTTCACCCCCTCCCTCTACTCGCAGGGCGGAGGGCGGACGGAGCCGGCGTGAGGGGCAATACCCGTGACGATCGACCACCTGTCGCTGCATTGACCTAGACTATGAGCATGTCTATAATTCCAGTCACGGCATGACGTCCCCCATCTTCGGTATTTCAGGGCTCCGCGGAATCGTCGGAGACAGCCTCCTTCCCGAGACCGTAGCCCGCTACGCTGCCGCCTTCGGCACGTTTGTCGGCCATGGCACGGTCGCGCTCGGCCGCGACTGCCGTGCTTCGGGCGAGATGATGTACACGGCGGCAACTGCCGGTCTGGTGTCGGTCGGCTGCGAGGTCATGCAGCTTGACATCTGCCCGACGCCGACAGTCGTCTACGTCACCCGGCGCGGCACCGTCGCCGGTGCGGTCATGCTCACTGCCAGCCACAATCCCGAGCAGTGGAACGGCATGAAATTTGTCAGCCGCGAAGGGCAGTTCCTGTCTCCGGACGAGGTGGCCGCATTCCGCAAGCTCGTCAAAGGCAAGGGCGCGAAGTATGCGGACTGGGACGCACTGCGGCCGGTCAAGAAGAACCCGAACGCAATCTACGCCCACATCAACTCGATACTCTCGAACGAGCTGTTCCGCGGGATCCGGCCGGCGTTGATCGAGCGGAAGCTGAAGGTCGGCGTGGACGCGGTGAACGGCGCGGCCTCGGTCGCTGCCTGCCAACTGGTCGAGGCGCTCGGCGCCGAACCGGTCCGGCTCTTTTGCAGCATCGAACCGATGAAGCAGGGCGCGTTGTTCCCGCGCAAGCCCGAGCCCGAGGCGCAGAATCTCGGCGACCTCTGCAACATGGTGCGCGAGCGGAAGCTCGACCTCGGGATTGCCTTCGATCCGGACGGCGACCGCTTTAGTTGCGTCGACGAAACCGGCGTCCCGCTCGGCGAAGAGGCGACCATCTGCCTTGCCTGCAAGTACGTGCTGCCCCGGCGAAAAGGGCTGGTGGTGGTCAATCTGTCAACGACCCGAGCGGTTGATGATGTCTGCACCGAGTTGGGCGTCGTGGTCGAGCGCGTTCCGGTGGGCGAGGCGAACGTGGCTGACCGGATGGAGAAGGTTCAAGCGGTGCTGGGTGGCGAAGGCAACGGCGGAGTGATCCTGCCGGACCTGAACTTCACCCGCGATGGACTTGTGGCCGCGGCCACGGTAATCGGGCTCGTGAGCCAGGGGCGTGAACCGCTCTCGGCCATCGGAGCAACCCTGCCCAAGTACCAGATGGTCAAGACCTCAATGAGTCTGAGCCGTGAGCAATTCACCGAGCGCAGTGAGAAGCTGGCCAAGGCGTTCGAGGGCGCGGCGGTTGACCGGCAGGACGGCCTGAAGTTCAGCATTGAGGATTCCTGGGTGCACGTCCGGCCGTCGAACACCGAGCCGATTGTGCGAATCATCGCCGAGGCGAAGACGGACGTGCAGGCAAAAGCGGTCGTCGAGAAGATCCGCCAGGCCCTGAGCGCCAACGGGAAAGAACCAGAGAAGAAATGAACCAGGCAAACCAGAATTCAGAATCCAGAGTCCTGAGTGCAGGGTTTTCGGACACTCTGAATTCTGTTTTCTGGTTTCTGAGTTCTGAATTGTCCGGAGCTCGCTAGTATGTGTGGTATCGTTGGCTACATCGGGCCGCGTAACCTGACCAACGTCATCATGGTCGGGCTCGAGCGGCTCGAGTACCGTGGCTACGATTCCTGTGGAATCGCCGCGGTTGACGGTGGCCTGACGCTAAGGAAGACCGCGGGCCGGCTGCAGAAGCTCAAGGAGATACTCGCGAGCAACCCGGTGACTGGCAACCTCGGGGTAGGTCACACGCGCTGGGCCACCCATGGCAAGGTCACTGACGAGAACGCCCACCCGTTTACGGGCTGTTACGGCCGCATGGCGGTGGTGCACAACGGCATCATCGAGAACTACCGTGAACTGCGCCAGCGGCTGGTCGCGGCCGGGCATAAGTTCGTATCTGGCACCGACTCCGAGACCATCATCCACCTGATCGAGTCCCACCACGAGAAGGACCTTGTTGCTGCAGTGCGCAAGACCGCGGCCGAACTCGTGGGGTCGTACGCTGTCGTCGTCATTTCGGCCGACGAGCCGGACCGGATGGTGGTGCTGAAAGCGGGCAGTCCGTTGGTCATCGGCCAGGGCGAGGGTGAATACGTGGTCGCGTCCGATGCGCAGGCGCTGGTCGGCATCGCCCGGCGGATGATCGCCATGCAGGACGGCGACCTCGCAGTCATAAAACGCGATTCGCTCGAGCTGACCAACCCGGTCGGCAGGCGCGTCCAGCGCCAGTTCTCCGCCATCGACCTCAAAGCCAAGGCTCTCACCAAGGGCCGGTACCCGCACTTCATGCGCAAGGAGATTTACGAGCAGCCGAAGGTCATCAGCGATGGCATACAGCACCGTTTCCGGGACCGGCGCGTCATGCTCGACCCCGAGTTCCTGCTCTACCCGGACGAAGTGGAGAAGGTCGCGCGGGTCGTCATCCAGGCCTGCGGTACCTCGTACCACGCGGGTCTTATCGGCCGGTACTACTTCGAGAAGTTCTGCCGCATCCCGGTCTCGGTCGAAATCAGCTCCGAGCTCCGTACGTCCGAGTTCATCTACGAAGGCGACACCCTGATGATTCCCATCAGCCAGTCGGGGGAGACCGCGGATACGCTCGCCGCCCTGCGCGAGGCCTCTGCCCGCGATATCCATTCACTGGCGGTGCTCAACACGAAGCGTTCCTCCATCGACCGCGAGGCCGACTCGTCGGTCTACATCCACGCCGGTCCGGAAATCGGCGTCGCCTCGACCAAGGCGTACACCGCCGAGATACTCACGCTGCTCTCGCTTGCGCTCTATTTCGCCCGGGTGCGCAAGACAATGCCCGACGACAAGTTCGACGACATCGTCCACCACTGCCGCGAGCTGCCGGCGCAGATGCGGCAGGCGCTGGCCCTCGACGCGAAGGTCAAGGCGACCGCGGAGCGGCTCGCGCACGCCCACGATTTCCTCTTCCTCGGCCGCGGCATCAACTACCCGTCGGCGCTCGAGGGCGCGCTCAAACTCAAGGAAGTTGCCTACGTCCACGCGACCGGGCTGCCGGCCGGCGAGATGAAGCACGGGCCGATTGCCCTGATTTCCGAGAACACCCCGGTCATCGGCATCGCGCCGCACGACTCGGTTTACGACAAGATGCTCTCGAACCTGGCCGAGTCCAAGGCGCGCAAGGGACTCATAATCGCCGTCGGCAACGAAGACGACGAAGCGCTCGCGGAACTGGCCGATACGGTGTTCCCGGTCCCGGCCGCGCCCGAGTACCTGATGCCGTTGCTTGTGGCGATTCCACTCCAGCTCTTTGCCTACCACGCGGCGGTCATCCGTGGCTGCGACGTCGATAAGCCACGGAATCTCGCCAAGAGCGTCACAGTCGAATAAGTGAGGCAAAAGGCCTCACGCAATATGAAATACGCAAGAAGATCAGCAGTCGCAGCCGTGATGTTTCTGGTCGCCTTGAGCTGCCAGCGGGCCGACAATACGCGACCTGGCGTAGTCTCGACCTACCCGGCGAGCGGCACTTCCGGGGTCCCATCTAATACCCAAATCCGCATGGCCTTCTCCGAAGCAATGGATACGGCGTCGGTCAGGGCAGCCTTCAGCATGACACCGGCAGCCATGGGCAAGTTCGAATGGGCCGGCGACTCGGTGGTGTACTGGCAGCCGGATAATCTGCTCAGCGTCCAGACATCGTACTCTTTCAGCGTGGAGACCAGCGCTACCGACTTGGCCGGTAACCAGCTCAAGCCGAACGGTCCGTTCCAGTTCAACACCACTGACACGTCAGCCCCGCCAGCCATGGTCTACATGTTGGGCCGGTCGGCGATGGCCGGCTGGTTCAGCCACTGGGGCGGAAGTCCGTATACGCACGGCCGATTCACGCTGTACTACCACGCGGTCGATTCGCCGCCGGGCATCGTCACCAGCGCTCAGGCGATAATCGACAGCCTGGTGCTCTGCGACGAGCCGGTTCTCTTCTTCAAACTCTCCTACGAGGATTTCGCGGGCCGCGACTCCGTGACCGCGCAGCAGAACCTCGACCGCAACGTCGCCTATGTAGACTCGGTGTACACTGCGGCCCGCGGCCGCGGATTGAAGATGATTGTCGGCAATGCCCTGCCGCAGGTCGCGGTCGCCACCGACCAATGGCTCGTGTGGAACCATCGGCACTACAACCAGCGGCTTCTCGACCTCGCGGCGCAGCACCCCGATACTCTCCGCGTGTTCAACTTCTATTCGGTGCTGGCCGACAGCGCAGGCAACCTCAATCCGACGTACGCCACGAGCTCCTCCGATTCGCGCCCCAACGGCGCCGGGTACACCGCGCTCGACTCCGCCTACTTCCCTTTCCTGGAAGCGTACTATTAGGGGCCGGCGGTCGCACGACGCCGGACCGTTCATCGTACAATCTTCGACGACGTGGGCGATGGACGGGCGGTTCCCGGCGTTCAGGTCGGAACCCGCCACCGACCACCAGTCGCCGCTTTAGCGCTGCGACGGCGTCGTTTCTTGACCGACGACGCTATCCGAGTTAGAGTGGCGCGTGAAGCTGGTACTGCAGAATGTGTTGGTCCGGCGCAGCCTCTCCAGGGCGCGAGGCGCTGAGGTCAGACTCATTCTCTCTTTTTCCCGTTCAATGGATGCGGAGGTCCGCGCGACGCCATGAAGGAAGACCAGGCTAGGGTGCAGAAGGGACGCAACGCGATTCCGTTCCATCCGGTTCTGTTCGCCGTCGCACCGATTCTCTTCGTCTACGCCCACAACGGCGCCAGGTTCCCGGTCGACCCCGGCGAGATGCTCGTACCGATACTGCTGTCCCTCGCGGTGACCGCCGTTCTCTGGGCAATTCTGGGATTCCTGCTCCGCAGCGCGGCGCGGGCGGCGTTGCTCGTCACGTGCTTCCTGGTGCTCTTCTTCTCGTATGGGCACGTCGCCGGGGCGTACGAGCCCTCGGTCTACGCGAGCGGAGGGTTGCTCCTGTGCTGGGCGGCGCTGCTGGGCGTCGGAACGTGGCTGGTTGTGCAGCGTCCGAAGCGAAGGGCGCGTCGTTCATTGTTCGGGTTTACGGTCGTGCTGAACTCCGTCGCAGTCGGCATCCTCGCGGTCAATCTCCTGACCGGCGCACGGGCATTCGCCAACCGGCCGCCGCCCCCGGAGCGCGCGGCCGGGCGAGTCGAGGTCGCGCCCGGCGTGGACTACCCCGACATTTACTACATCATTACTGATTCCTACCTCCGGTCCGACGTTCTGAAGTCGCGCTACCAGGCCGACAACAGCAAGTTCCTTGCTGAACTCAGACGTCTTGGATTCTTCGTCGCTGATCGGGCGCATTCGAACTATGCTTCGACCTATCCATCGCTGGCCTCGTCGCTCAATTTCACCTACCTGGACAGCACGGCCAGGGCAGCTGGAACGGAATCCGACAATGCCGGTCCGCTAATCCGGATGATCCAAGGCAACCGTCTGGTCGACTTTCTACGGAGGCGAGGCTACACGATTGTGTCGTTTGCGTCGGGTTTCACCGGTACCGACCTGGCCGGTGCCGATATTCACCTCGCTCCCCGCTGGTCGTTGACTGAGTTTCAGGGCATTCTCGTGAACACGACGCTGCTTCGGGATGTGCTCATCCTGATGCACGAGTCGCCGGTCGTCCGGCACCGGGACCGACTGCTCTATACGCTGAAGAACCTGCCGAACGCCGGTCTCGTCCGGCATCCCGTATTTGTCTTCGCCCACATCCTCTCGCCGCACCGCCCGTTCGTCTTCCCGGTTTCGGTTGTGAAGCTGGGAATGACGGTTCACGCTCTCGGCTACGCAAGCCAGGTGGCGCATATCAGCGGCTATCTCGTCGGTGTCGTCCATCAGATTCTCGCCCAATCACCACGACCGCCGGTTATCATAATCCAGGGCGACCACGGGCTGAAGGAGCCGATCAACTGGCGCGACTCCGCGTTTGTCGAGTTGCACCAGCGGCACGCCATCCTCTACGCGGCCTACTTGCCTCCTTGCTTAGGGCACGATGCCTCGTGTACAACGCCGGTCGAGTTGTACGATTCGATTTCTCCGGTAAACACGTTCCGGGTTATCCTCAGCCGATACTTCGATACGACAATGGCGCTGCTGCCGGACCGGAGTTACTACTCAGCATTGAATCGCCCATATCACTTCTACGATATCGAACGGCCGGAATCCTATCCGGTCGCGGCTGAGCCCGCAAGGTCCTCGGAGGGGCCGTGATCCGGGGCGGGCTCGCCCGCCATTTGCCGATCGGTTCGCCATCTGAGGTTTGGACCGAAGACGCGGCTCCCGTCGACCAAGCCGGATCGACAAGCCGTGGCTGATTCTGTCCTTCAGGGACGACAGGTAACGTGGCACGCTGACGCACGGGTATCCGCGTTGGACGTGCGCACGGACAAGGAGGTACGTGTCCATGGGTGAGGAAAGACCGGCTGACCATCGGGAAGGTCTACGTCAAGGCCACCGGATGCTCAATGAAGATGGTCTCGTGGACATCGCGCTGGGTGTTGGACTGCTGTCCGCAGCGCTGTACCAGGGGTTGGACCCGGCCTTGCATGTCCGGTTGGCCGGACTCGCAGTCCTTGTGCCGCTGCTGATCGTGCTCGTCATTGGGGCGACAAGACGACGGCTGGTCTATCCTCGAATCGGGAAGACGCGATTACCCGCCATTGGGGCAGTGCCCGGGCTGTCGGTCATTCTGACGGTGCTGTTCTTCGCCGGGCTGATGGCATTTCTCGTCTTCGAGCGGCCCGGCCGGTGCGCGACGCCAGGCGGCTTGATTTGGCTGCTACGCGGACTCCTCCTGGCTACCGCGGCCACGCTAGTTGCGGTTGGGCTGCGCACTGGACTTGCCAGATTCTACGTCCACGCCGGGGTGATTGCCCTGAGCCTGTTCGTGGCCGGGCTGCTATTCGGGGCATCGCGCGCCGCAGCAATTCTGATGGTCGGGGTACCGGGAGCCGTGCTGCTCATCACGGGGGTTATTGTGTTTGCCCGGTTCCTGCGCAAGTACCCAGTTCTGACATAGAACAGCCACGCAGGCACGACAACGTCGACTAAGTGAATCGAAGCAATCGGCTTCAGCGCTGCGGCGGTGGCTTGAGGCCTGCTTTGCAGGGAATAGACAGAGCGGCGGCCTGTATATACAGTGATGCTTACAGGAGGTCTTATGAACCGCTTTCTCATGCCTTTAGCATTTGCCGCGCTCTTGGCCGGCTGCAGTCTGCCCGCAGGCTTGGGGCAGCAGTCGAGCCAGCCGGCAGTTGCTGACCCGCCGCAGACCGTTGTCGTGCGCGAGGTGCATTACACCGACCCGGTGGTCTGTCACGACACGGTCTACGTTCCGGAGCAAGCTCCGTACCAGGAGCCGGTCTACACCGGTGACGAGTACAATACGTACAACGAGTACAACCAATACAACGAATACACCGAGACCAATGTCTACGTCCACAAAGACATCGTAGTCCGGCCGTATCCGCGTCAGCCGGGATGGTCGCCGCGTGAGAACAATCCACAGTGGCGTGACCGGCAGGACGGGTCGCCGAACGACCGGAACCAGCCGCGGAACCAGGAGCAGCCGAGAGTCGTGCCGCAGCCGTCGGTGCAGCGAGTTCATGCGCCGGTCGTCAGCTACCGCCAGATGCCGGTGACCCCGGTAACGCCGCCGACATCTGTGGCCCAGCCCGTGCAACAGCAGCGTCAGTCGCCGGTGCGTGGCGGCGGCACCCCGGCAACGCCGGCTCAGAAGCAGGCTCCGAAGCCGGTTCCAATTCCGCCGAATGACGGCCCCGTGACTTCAGGGTCAGCGGTGGCCGCGAAGCCGGCCGGGACCGGTTCTTCGCACGTTGCCAGTGCCGCACAACCGGTCGTGACCGACCCGGTTCAAGTTGCGGCAAACGGGCAGTAGAGTCTTCTGGAGCAGGGGCGGCATCATTGCCGCCCCTGCGTCTTCGCGGCCCGCTTCTTGACTTCGGCTGCGGAGAACCGAACATTACCCACTGCAATGATGACACTCGTCCTTTCTCTGTTCTGCGCACTTGCGCCTGTCCAGCAAGGTGACTCGGCTACTTCCTCATGGCTGGAGGTTATGGGGCTGGTGCCGGACGGGCCGGCAGCAAGAGCCGGAATCCAGATTGGCGACGCTCTCGCGAGTTATGACGGGAAGGTAATAGGCTCTCGCGCTGCACTTGAGGCGGCGCAGGCTGCGGTGCGGGCAGACTCGGTTGCGGTGTCGCTCCGGCGCGGGAACAAAGAGCTGAGCTTCAAGCTGTCCAAGGGCAAGCTCGGCATCTACTTTGCTGAGTGGCAGAACGACCTGGTGCCGGACTCGGATGCCACGCTCCTCGACGACGTTCCCAACCTGAGCTGGAGCAGGACAAACAGCTTCATGGGTGCGCTGGAAGCCATCGGGCAGAGGCTCGGCGACTCCGTCGGCTACGCGTTCCTCTGCGGGGCTTCGGGCGCGGCTTTCCGGACCCAGTTCTTCGATGGGTGGTGCCCGAGCTCGCCGGACGCGACCGTAGGATTCAACGCCGGCGATGTCGCTCTGAAGGCGTGCGGGCTCTCGGCTTCTTGGCAGCATCCTTCGGACGACGGCAAGAACAAGCCGCAGATGCTTGCCGCTGTCAGGAAGAGCATCGATGCTGGAATGCCGGTTCTCGGCATCGACATGGTGGAGATGCCGGAGTGGGGTGTCATCATCGGTTACGAGAAGAACAGCGACGAGTTGTTCTGCCACACGTATTTCGATAAACACAAGCGCTACGAGGTCGCTCGGAAGTTCCCATTCGCGGTCGGCATCCTGAAACGGGAAGGCAGGACGCCGGATGAGAACACGAGCATCAGGCGCGGATTCGATGTCGTGTTGGAAAACCTGACCACGATCAAGTATGGCCAGTACTATTCCGGACTGGCCGCGTTCGACGAGTGGACCGGGCGGCTGCGGGACGACGACTTCACCAAGCTCGACAGCGCCAAGCTGGCCAACGCCGCGCAGGCGAACGAATGGATATTCGAGCGCCTCATCGCGGACCGGAAGACCGGTATCGAGTACCTCGACACCGTGGGCAAGCGCATGCCCGCGCTCCAACCGACCACCGATTCCCTGGCCGCGATTTACCAGCAGGAAATCGGGGTGCTTGAACCATTGGCCGCACACCTGCCGGGCCCGGGAAGCGTGAAGCCGGGCTGGCAGTGGTCGAAGGTAGACCGGGACAACGAGATTGCGATGCTCCTCAGCGCCCGTGTGTTTGAGGAGCAGACGATCCCGATGTGGAAGAAGCTGGCCGGCAGGAAGCAGTAGACAGGAGACAGGGACAGTCGGCCTGCAGTAGCTGATGCTGGAAAAGTACAGACCTGAGTATTACGACGAGGTTGCTGGCTTCGCCCGGAAGTGCAGCAACTTTGGCTACGTCAAGGACATTATCCGGGCGCACACGAAGCGAGGGTTCCCAGGCGAGTGCCATGTCTGGCGCGAGGACGTACGCATCGTTGCCTTTGCCGCGGCCGCATATCTGAACCCGGACGACGCCTGGCTATGGGGGATGAGAGTGGATCCGGAGTTCCGCAACAAGGGTGTTGCGGCGAAGTTCACGCGGGCGCAACTGCGCATCGTTAGGGCATCGGGTCGGACATGGGCAGGGCTCAACACGCTCGACCATCGGAAGCCGGCGCCGACCTTCCGCGTGATGGAGAAGCTCGGGTTTCGCCTTGAGGATACCTATGCCGACGACGTGTATTGGCGTCGCCCCAGGGGCGTTGCGCGGCCGCGGCTCAAGCCGTACGACGACATACTCTCCCACTTCAGCTCACTCGGTCGCAGGACCTACTTTTACCAGAGGCCGGGTTGGTTCAGTTCACGCCTGATACCGGCTCGACGCCGAGAGGTGAACCGGCTTGGGTTCACGCTTGATGGCGTTCCGCTGATGTTCAAGCAGTGGCGCTACACTGAAAAGGGACGGCGCTACTCAGGTGCTACCGTGAATCTGTTCGACCGTCCCCCGGACTTCGGGACATTCGTGCCGTCACTTCTGGCGCTCATACGAAAGCGCGGGCACGTGGTCGTGAACTACCCGGCCGAATGGCAGCACCGGTTCCGCGCGGCTGCCCGCGCCGCGATACCGAGGTCCCGGAAGAACCGTGGCTACTGGCCGAGCACCTGGCGCATCTACGGCAAAGACCTCACGTAGTCGGTAGTCCAAATCCTCGCCGCATCCCGCTTCTCCCTCAATCGACTCACATTGTCCGCATTATACAGCTCTGTATAACGCGAGTGGGTGGGCAAGAAGCGCAGTAAGAGGCTGAATCAGAGGAGGTTGGGGTCACTCTGAGATTCGCCCTGGGGGTCACCCCGGGAACGGTTCCCGCGGTGGTTCCCAAAGTCATCTGGAAAGTGACTCGGAAGGCGATTCCGACGGCGATGTCCGAGGCGATTTGGGACGCGACTTGCCGGGCGATTCTCTAGGTGACTCACAGCGTGACGGGCGGCGTCACTCGGATCGTGACTCCCACTGCTACCCGTGCCGCCGCTCTGGACGTGACCTGCAGTGTGACTCGCAAAGCGACCTGCGGAAAGACTCGGAGGATGACTCGCGAGGCGATTCGCACGGCGAACTGCCGAGTTCCATGCGAGGCCGCGTCTTGAGGATTGAGCTTGTGCTGAGGCTGCGTCGCAGTCGCGAATGGCGGGCGGGATCTTCCGGGTTGTCCGAGGCTCCCGGAAACACGGTGCCTTCTCTGGTACCGGGGTCCACGGAGGCGCCCTTGGTGTCCTCGGTTGACCGCCCGTGGTAGGCCGGTAGAATGAAGGTGTATGGCTGTTACTAGGAACCGGTTCATTGTGGACGAGAACGGCAAGCGTGTCTCGGTCGTTCTCCCGGTCAGCGACTACGAAGAGCTGCTTGAAGATCTGCACGACCTCGCGGTCGTGGCAGAGCGTCGCCACGAACCTTCCGTCTCACACGCTGCGCTCAAGAAGAGGCTGAAGGCCGGTGGCCTCCTGCCGCATTGAGTGGAAGCGCTCAGCCGAGCGCGGCCTGCGTGGCATAGACCGGAAGCAGATACCCCGCATCATCGCCGCGGTCGACAGGCTGGCGTGCAACCCGACTTCGGCCGGCAGCAGGAAGCTGGTCGGGTCCGATCGCGTCTACCGAATCTGAGTTGGTGACTATCGCGTGATATACGAGTACGATGCCGCTCCCGGGGTCGTCTGCATTTTTCATGTCCGCCACCGGCGCGAAGCATACCGGTAGTCCGCGTCCGCCTCCCGACAAACACGCACTACTCAATCTCTAACCTGGGGTGTCCACATGCGCTGGTGGTGCGGCGGGTTGACTATAATGAACCGCGTGACATCGGGAGCACGGAGTAGTGCCGGGGGCTAGAGCCTATGGACTGAGGATTTGAGCTTGCGCTAGAGCTGCGACGCGGTCGCGAATGGCGGTAAGGGGCCGGGAGTCCGGTGCTGCCAATCTAGAATCGTCAATCTGGAATCTGCAATGCCGCGTTGGCGGGCGGGATTTTCCGAGATGTCCGAGGCTCCCCGAAATACGTTGCCTTCTCCGGTTCCCCGGGTCCACCGAGCTGCCCTTGTATGAGGTTGACACGTCGGGGCGAACTCTCTACACTCAGTCCTGTGAAACGAGTCAGACAGTCAGAGGATGCCGAAGCGTCCGCCGTAGACGGCTCAGTGTTTGACCTGAGTCCGGCCGAGAAAATGCAGTTGGTCGAAGACCTGTGGGACGACCTCGCGGCCGTGCCGGACAGGGTGCCGGTCCGCGACTGGCAGAAGGCGGAACTGGTTCGCCGCAAAGCGAATCTGGCCCGAAACCCGGGCGCCGGCCTGGCCTGGGAAGAAGTCATGCGCCGCGTTCGTAGCCGCAGTGGCCGTTAGGGTCGTCGCGGCCCCTGAGGCCGAGCAGGACGTTGCCGACGCCTATGCCTGGTACGAAAGTCAGCGTGTGGGGCTCGGAGAGGAGTTCCTGGGTTGCCTCGATGCCTGCATTGAGGCAACTCGTCGTTCACCCAATACGCACGCGACTATCTTCAGGAGATTTCGGCGCGCCCTGCTCCGGCGCTTCCCTTACGCAGTGTTCTACGAGTACGATTCAGGCGTTGTGACCGTTTTCGGCGTATTCCACACATCGCGACACCCGTTGAGGTGGATAGAACGGGCGACGAGGGATAGAGGCTAGACACCAGCCAACCGTTCTCTGCTGACCGACGCCGAGTTGTCCTGCCCGCCAATCCGCAATCTACAATCTCGTGTCTGGAGTCTCCACATGCGCTGGTGGTGCGGCTGGTTCATTATCATGAACCGCGTGACATCGGGAGCACGGAGTAGTGCTGGGGACTAGGGACTATGGACTGAGGACGGCGGACTTGGGCCTGCGCGTGGGCTAGCTTTGCTTGTGGTTTGGGCTATCCAAGTACTCGAACTGCGACGCGGTCGCGAATGGCGGTAAGGGGGTGGGAGTCCAGTACTGCCAGTCTAGGATCGTCAATCTAGAATCTGCAATGCCTCGTTGGCGGGCGGAGTCTTCCAGGATGTCCGAGGCTCACCGAAATGCGGCGACTGCCCTGGTTCCCCTGGTCTGCCATGGCCAGCGGTGTTCTGCTAGCGCCTTCGTTCGGGCGCGAGCTTGGTCACGTATAGGTTATCGTGGCGCATACCGGTAACGACATAACCTCCGTCAGCAGTCTGGCGTATGCAGTGGCCTGAATAGCTGCCAGAAAGCGTGTCGGTCCATATCTGCGTGCCATTGGACGATGTACGCACCAGAGTTGCTATGTCGCCTGCCTTGTAACTCGGTCTCGTCGTCCCGGCGATAATGTAGCCGCCGTCCGATGTCTGTTCGATACAGTGTCCTCGGCTGACCTCGCTCGGCATGAACGTGTCAGCCCAAACGCTGTCTCGATTTGCGTTGGTCTTGAGCAGGTAAATACTCGTGTACCCTTGCTTGGCACCGGTCGCGGCATAGCCTCCGTCTGAAGTCTGTATGACCGAGTTAGCACTCATCAGGCTTCCGAAAGTCTTTATTAGCTGCTGCTGAACCCCGAGCGAGTCAACTTTCAGGAGCGTCCTGGTGCCGATGATGTACCCGCCGTCAGAAGTCCTGCGCAGTGACAGTTCTTCATCTCTGCCGTTGAGGTCGTAGAAGACATTGTATAGGTGACTCCATCTGAGGTTTCCGCTGCTGTTCGTTCTCCAGAGTATGACAGCGCTGTCATCCAGGAATCGTTGCGCGACAACGGTATAGGCGGTGTCAGCTAGTCTGACGACTGAAATAGCATTGGCTGAAAACTCGTTCGCAAGGCAGGTTCGCCAGACCTCGTTCCCCAGCGCATTTACTTTGAGGAGGCACGGATCCCAGTGACTCTGATTGGCAGATGCGCCGCCAGCGACAATGTATCCGCCGTCGGAGGTCTGCACGACTGACGACCCCATCATGCCGCCGGCCGCCTTGAATGTCCTCACCCACGGGGTATCTCCGGATGCGTACAACTTGACCAGCAGGACCGCATATCCCGTGGTACTGTCATTGGAGTCGGTCGTACCGACGACGATATAGCCGCCGTCGGACGTCTGTTGAACGCAATGGCCGGCGGCCCCACCCCATCCCGGAAAGGTCCTTGTCCACTGCACCGCTGGCGGCTTGGCGGCGAGGGCCGGAAGTGCTGCCGCCAGCAGGGCGGCCAGAAGCCACGATATGCGCATGCGGATTGCAGGGTGAGTAGCGAGAGCAGAGCCGGACGCCAAGCGCATACACTCGCGAACAGGCTATTGCGTGGACGGCAAATGTCAAGCGCTGGCGGGCCGACTGGCGATTGGCGACTGTCGACTAGAGTCCGGATCGTAGGACGTCTGTGGAATCGGCGTAATCTGCGGACAATCTCTTCGTCCGTTTCGTGTCCTTTCGTGTCTTCGTGGCGATCTGCCCGACCATCTGCGTAATCTGCGGTTAGTCTCCGCGTCGGCTTCGTGTCTTTTGCTTTACCACCCGCGCCGCCATCCCGAAGCTCAAGAGGAATCGTGACTACAGGCCTAGCGCCTGGCGTATCCAATGCAGAACATTGACCCGGTAGCGGCCGGGCCGCAGCCGACATTACCGTGGGCGCGGGACGCGCCACACGGTTCTAGAGCTCGTTGATAGTCTCCGGGTCCATTATGTAGCCGAGTCCGCCCTTCAAGACCACTTCCTTCAATGTCGTGAGCCCGGCCTTGACTTTCGTCATGCCGGCAGCGTACAGGCCTCTTTGTTCCACTGCGCCGTAGGATTGGCGCAGGGCGCTGGGTTGCGGGCGGTTCAGCGCGATGTCGCGGAGGGCATCGGTCACCGGCACCACCGCGAAGACCCCGACCTGGCCTCTGTACCCGGTCCCCATGCACTGTTCGCAGCCGCGGCCTTTGGCTACCTTCTGGCCGGGCTTGATACCCAGAAACTGCCTCTCGATCGAGCCCGGCGCGACACTCTGCTTGCAGGACGGGCAGACCCGTCGGAGAACGCGCTGCCCGACTATGCCCTCGAGACCGGTGGCGAGCAGGAACGGGTCGACGCCCAGTCCCAGCAGTCCGGAAATCGCCTCAACCGCGTCGCCGGCGTTCAGCGAGCTCAGTACCAGACGGCCGCCAAGAGCGGTCCTCAGGGCGGCGTGCGTGGTATCGACGTCGCCCAGGTCGCCGACCATGACCACGTCGGGGTCCTGGCGAGTGATTACGCGCAGGGCTGCCGCGTAGTCGTAGCCGGAGCGCGGGTCGACCTGCGACTGGATGATGTTGGGCAGGTTATACTCGATCGGGTACTCCAGGGTGACCACCCTTTTGTCGCTCCTGGCCAGTTCGCTCAGCATCGCGTACAGAGTCGTGGTTTTGCCGCTGCCGGCCGGGCCCACGACCAGAATCAGGCCGCGTGGCTTTGCCAGCATCTTGCGCAAGCAGGTCAGCGCCGCGGGCTCGAATCCCAGCTTGCCCAGCGGCACGAGCGAGTTGCAGTCGCGCATCCGCAGGGTCAGGCTCTCACCTTGCGACGTCGGCAGACTGTGAACCGCGAAGTCGACCTCGCGGCCGTCGACAAGTGCGCCATAATGTCCATCGCTGGGCAGGCGTTCGTCTTCGAGTTTCATCCGGGCCATCTTGCGAATCCTGGTGAGCACGCCTTCCGGCAGGCTCTGGTCGGGTGGTTGGACCAGTCGCAGCGTTCCGTCAACGCGGAAATGGATAGACAACCCCGGGTGTCGTTCTTCGATGTGGATGTCGGACGCGCGCTCACGGACCGCGCGGATTAGCAGCATGTTGACCCATCTCTCGACGGTCGTGTCCGGTGCCGGCTTCGGGGGCCGTCCGGTTTCTTCTGGTGCCGTAGCGGGCTTGGTGACCCGCCGGTTCTGCTTCTTCTCTTTCATATTCTCCTCCCTCGACTACTTCACTGGCATATCCCTCGGATTCGTGGTTCCCATTCAGGCTTGAGCTTCGCGGAACCAGTTGCCATGGACTGAGACGGCGGGAACCCGACCGTCTACGCCCAAGGATAGGCAGCCTGCGGGCAAAGTCCTTAGCAGAGTCCGGCGTTAGAGCGGAGGAACCACGCGCATTACTTCTTCGAAGGTGGTGAGCCCGGCTTTGGCCTTCTCCGCGCTGTCTTGGTACAGGGCTCCTATTTCGGCTTTGCGATAGAGCTGGCGCAGGGCGTTCGGCTGCGGGCGGGTAAGCACGAGGTCGCGAATCTCTTCGGTCACCGGCAGGACCGCGAAGACCCCGACGCGCCCTTTGTAGCCGGTGCCCTTGCATTCCTGGCAGCCGCGACCCTTGGCCAGCTTCTGACCGGGCTTCAGCCCCAGCCATTGACTCGCCGCCTCGCTCGGCGCAATGCTCTGCTTGCACGACGGGCAGACCTGGCGGAGCACCCGCTGTTCAATCACGCCTTCAAGGCCGTTGCCGAGCAGTAGCGGGTCGACTCCCATCCCCAAAAGGCGGGCAATCGCCTCGGCCGCGTCGTTCGCGTGAATCGAACTCAGTACCAGGTGCCCGCCCAGGACGGTCTGAAGGGCAGCCTGGGCAGTCTCGAGGTCGCCCAGCCCGCCGACCATGACCACGTCCGGGTCTTGGCGCGTGACCACGCGTAGAGCGGTTGCGTAGTCGTACCCGGAGCGCGGGTCAATCTGCGACTGGGCGACATTGGCCATGTCGAACTCTATCGGGTACTCGAGCGTGACGACCTTCTTGTCGCTCTTGCCTATCTCGCTGAGCAATGCGTACAGGGTCGTGGTCTTGCCGCTGCCCGCCGGGCCTGCGACCAGAATCAGGCCGCGCGGCTTGCCCATCATCTCACGTACCTTCGTCAGTGTTGCGGGCGGGAACCCCAGCCGGTCCATCGGGATAAGCGTAGCGCGGTCCAGCACGCGCAGGGCCAGGCTCTCTCCATAGGAAGTCGGCAGGCTGTGAACCCGGAAGTCGATCTCGCGGCCGTCCACAATCGCACCGTAGCGTCCATCCTTGGGCATGCGCTCGTCTTCCATCTTCATCCTTGACATCTTCTTGATCCGGGAAACCACGCTCTCCTGCAGACTCTGCTCGGGTGCGGGGACCGGTCGCAGCGTGCCGTCAACGCGGAAGCGGACCGTCAGTCCTTCGGCTCCCGGCTCGATGTGAATCGCGTCGGCCCGCTGGCGCACGGCATCGACTATCATCCGGTTGACCCAGCTCTCTGCGGTCGTGGCCGGGGCCGGCTTCGCGGCCTTTACGGTCGCTTGCGGTGCCTCTACAGGCTTGGCGGCGGGCTTGGCGACCCGCCGGTTCTGTTTCTTCTCTTTCACCTTCTCCTCCTTCTTACTGATTCGCTGATCACGTCCTCCGATCTCGGGGATGTTGGCATTCCGGCTTATGCCTTCAAGTGACGGATTGCCAGCGACCGGGGCGGCGCGAACCTGTCTATCTCCATACGATGATAGACCAACCTCGGACAAAGTCAACCACCCGGACTTGCAGACGCCAGCCGGGGCATGGCCGCCGGCGTTCCATCTCGGCCGCAGAATCTGAATCCTGTATTCTGTATTCTGTCTACTGTATACTTCCGCCATGCCTGACCTTCCTCAATGGCTTGAGGGCCTGAACCCGCAGCAATTGCAGGCCGTCACTCATGGTGACGGGCCGCTGCTCATCATCGCCGGCGCGGGCACGGGCAAGACCAATACGCTTGCACACCGAGTGGCCTGGCTGATTCACCAGGGCGTGCAGCCGGGCCGGATTCTGCTGCTCACGTTCACGCGCCGGGCTGCGCAGGAGATGCTCAATCGCGCCCGCTCAGTGCTCGGCGCACGACGCATTACGCCAGACGCATTACGCCAGACGCCGGAAGCCGGAGGCGTCGAGCGTGGAGCGTGGAGCGTGGAGCGTATCTGGGGCGGCACGTTCCACTCGATGGCGAACCGGCTGCTGCGCACCTACGGCCGCGTCGTGGGCTTGCAGCCGGACTTCACCGTGATGGACGAATCGGACTCGTCCGACATGCTGGGCCTGATTCGGGCGCAGATGGGCCTCACATCGAAGGAGAAGCGTTTCCCGCGGAAGTCGACCATTCGTTCCATCTACTCGCGGGTCGTGAATTCGCGCGAGCCGCTCGGAACGGTGCTCAAGAAGGACTACCCTTGGTGCGTCGAGGCCGAGGAGGGTCTCCGAGCCATCTTCAACACCTACACCAAGCGGAAGGGCGCGCGGCAGGTGCTGGACTACGATGACCTGCTCTTGTTCTGGGACCATGCGCTCGCGGATGAGACGGTCGCCGACGCGATGGCCGCGCGGTTCGACCACATCCTCGTGGACGAGTACCAGGACACGAATATCATCCAGGCTGAAATCCTCCAGCGCCTGCGGCAGAAGAACCACAACATCACAGTCGTCGGCGACGACTGCCAGTCCATCTACTCGTTCCGGGCCGCGACTATCAAGAATATCCTCGACTTCCCGGAGCAATTCCCGGGCGCGACGGTGGTAACGCTGGAACAGAACTACCGTTCGGTCCAGCCGATTCTCGACGTAGGAAACGCGGTGATGAAGCCGGCCCCTCATCGCTACACGAAGAACCTCACGGCGGTGCGGGAGGGGAAGCAGAAGCCGGTGCTCGTGACCTGTCGGGACGAGGACGAGCAGGTGAAGGTCGTCTGCGACCAGATACTGGAACACCTGGAGCAGGGCATCAAGCTGCAACAGCAGGCGGTGCTGTTCCGGGCCGGGCATCATTCGGACCAGCTTGAAATCGAGCTGGCCCGCCGCAACATCCCGTTCCACAAATACGGCGGCCTGAAGTTCCTCGAAGCCGCGCACGTGAAGGACCTGCTCGCGCTTCTGCGTATCCTTGAGAACCCGCGTGACGACATGAGCTGGTTCCGCGTGTTGGAGATGCTCGAGGGCGTGGGTCCGAGGACGGTGGAGCGGTTCGTCGCCGACCTTGAGGCGCGAACCTACGACCTCGCGGTACTTGGCCAGATTACCATGCCGGCGGCCGCGCACGACCAGTACCAGGCGCTGTCACAGACCCTGCTGGCCCTGCGTAAGGAAGAGCTTCCGGTCGCGGTCCAGGTCGAGCGGCTGCGACGGTACTACGAGCCGTTCCTCGCCATCCTCTATGACAACCCGAAGCCGAGGCTGCGCGATCTCGAACAGCTTGAAGCGATTGCGCAGCGGTACACGTCGCGCGCCAACTTCATCTCAGACCTGACGCTCGACCCGCCGAACTCGACCGCGGACTTCGCCGGGCCGCCGTTCAAGGACGAGGACTGGCTCGTGCTTTCGACGATGCACTCGGCCAAGGGCTGCGAGTGGAAGGTCGTGTACGTCATCCACGCGGCCGATGGGATGATTCCCTCGGACATGGCTACCGAAGATGATGACAGTGTTGAGGAAGAGCGACGTTTGTTCTACGTGGCCGTTACCAGGGCCAAGGATTGGCTCTACGTTGTGTTCCCGCTGCGCTACTACTACAAACGCTACCCGATGGGCGACGCGCATGCGTATGCGCAGCTCACCCGCTTCGCACCCGCGAGCGTGCAGAAGCTGATGGACGCGCGCGGCGGGACTTCGCTTGAGACCAGCGAGGACTCGATGTCCGACGAGCAATTCCGCGCCAAGCTGGTCAGGCTCTGGGACCGTCGGTTCTAGGAGGAGACCATGAGTAATGCTCTGCTTCTGCTCTTTGTAGTTGTGGGCTATGCTGTGGCCGGCCTGACCCCGGGCTGGGTCCGGGCGGGCGCGGCGCTTCGGCAGCTACGGGCGGCTCACTCGGATAACTTCGTACCACAACCCGCGTGCGGCGTTCGGAGCCGGCACTCCGCACTCGCGCCCATGGACAGTGACATCGTGGTCGGGTATCCCGACTCCAACGAGACCAGAGTCATCACCGGCCCATACACTCATCAGGGACGTATCATCGTGCTGAACAACGGCACTCTCGTCCTCGATAGCGCGGACTTCACGCTGCGCGGCGACATATACGTTTTCAACCATGGGACCATGCGCGTTAGAAAGGGGACGCTGACCATACCACAGCAGTTTGCCTACCAATATGGCAGCGAGGTTGCAAACGATGGCAGGTTCGAGTTCGACACCGCTCGCGTCCGCTACGGCGGATTCTCCTGGAGCGTCGGGGTTGCAGATTCCGCCGCATTCGCGGTGAACTCCTGCTCCTTGCAGCTCGGGTTCACAACCGTGAGCCTGACCGGGCACGCGCAGGTGAACTACTCCGGCTCGGACTTCGCGTCGGAATACGTGATCTTTGACTCATCGGTGCTGCACCTGGCCCACTGCGACACCGCGCTGGTCTGGCTCGGCTTCCCTTCTGGCAGCGCAGCCGACATCACGTTGCCCGATGCAGACACGACACTGCGACACTGGGAAATCCACGACGGGTCGCCGGGAGTGTCCGGCATCGGGTACACCGTGACGCTCGATACCATGACCGGCGTGCTCTGGGGCAGCTTCCCGCAGGCGGGATGCAGCGTCACCGTACGCAACTCGCAGATGAGGGCTGCGGGACTTCTGATTCCGGGTCCGGATTCGGTGAATATGTCCGGGCTGGTGAACAACCAGCAACAAACTGATTACACTCTGCCGCTGGCGGACAGGCATTTCCGTCTGGTTAACACGTTTCTTGGGTCCTGGAACCTGTACCCGACGGATTCGTCGATATTCGTGCTGGAGTCTTCCGTGTTCGGCGAGATGCTGGCGATGGGTGCGCTCAAAGCCGTAATCGAGAACTCAATCTGCGACGGGTCCGGAGGGTACATAGGAGCGCAGAGCACGAGCCAGCTTTTCTTCGTGAACTCGATGATTGAGACTCAGGTGGTTTCGCGCGACCGCTCGCTCATCCTGGGCGCCGGCTCGACCGTAGAATATGGCAAGGTCGAAGCGACCAGCGCGTCAATGCTGCTGTGGATGTTCTGCAACAGCGAATACGACCCGCAGCCGCTGGACACCGGTATTGTGTACCTGTCCGACTACGCAGTGCCGTCGTGGGCGGCGACTGACACCGCTTTCCCCATTTCCGGAACCGCCGACATCCAACCCGGTCCGTACAACCCGCTCAAGTTCGGGAGCTACCGGTTCTCCTGGGCAGGCGTCGACTCGCAGACAACCTGGCATCCAATTGACAGCGTTCACACGCATCCCGTGCACAAAGACACGCTCGCGACCTGGAATACTCACGGACTGCTGCCGGGCGCGTATATCCTCAAGATGACTTTGAAGAACTCGAACGGCGACAGCATCGAACCGACCAAGGGTGTGAATCTTCTATATCCGGGGGTCGCGGAACACACAAAGGTCGAACCGCGCGAAGTGTGCTACCTGCCGACGGTTGTCCGCGGGGATTTGCTTCTTGCACCTTCCCTCCTCTCTCCTAAATCTTCCCTCTTCTTCAAGGCCCATCCCTACCTCTACGACATCCGGGGCCGCAAGGTGATGGACCTTCGCCCCGGTCGAAACTCCCTGAGAGGGCTAGCCTGTGGTGTCTACATAGTGCGGGGACTACAAGATTCGGAATCCAGCGCCCGTAAGCTGATTGTCGCCCGCTGAACGGTCGCTGCGCAGAGAAGACTTAATCTCTAAGTCCGGCTGCCGCTTGTGCGTAACGACAGTCGACTGCGACGTTTCTAACAGTCGCCGGTGGTCTACTACAGACTGGGTGGAGGCAGAGTCGCCGACGACTGTGGCTTCTGGCCAGTCAGCTCTCCGAGTTTCTGCCTGACCTCGTTCGCGTGCCCCCAGGGCTTAACCGAAGGCCAGACGTGGGCGATCTTCCCGGTTGGGTCGATAAGGAAAGTCGAACGGACCGTGCCCATGAACTCCTTACCCATAAACTTCTTGGGCTGCCACACGCCGTATGCGGCAATTGCCTCGTGCTTGGTGTCACTCAGCAGGACGATTGAGAGCTTGTTCTTCGCCGCGAACTTGCGGTGACTTTCGGTCGAGTCGGTGCTGACACCAAGCACGGCCGCATCCATCTGCTCGAAGTCATCAAGCCGCTCCGTGAACTCGCAGGCCTCCTTGGTGCACCCGGGCGTCTGGTCTTTCGGGTAGAAGTAAAGTACGACCCAGCGACCTTTGAAGTCCTTCAGGCAGACTTCCTTGTCGTCTTTGTCAGGCAAACAGAACAAAGGCGACTCGTCACCGACCGTCAGATTGACCTTGGCCATGTTAACTCCTTTTCCATCTTAGACCCGCCACGCTCCGCCCCGGTGCCACGGTCAGGGACTGTGGGTCAGGGATTGGAGACTGACGCCGATATCTGGGTCCCATCCCTGACTCCCAGACCCGGGCCCCGGTTCGTGTTACCCTTGACCTTCGCGTCTCAATCGCGACAATCTTGCCCGTGCGGCGTCTTTCCTTCCGGCCCTCTATCCCTTGTCTCCCTTGACCACTAGACTACTCGATCACCCGTACACCATTGCCTCGGTCACCCCGACCCTCTGCCGCCTGCTGGGCATCGAGCCGCCTTCCGTCTGCCGGGCTCCGGTGCTTGAGCCTGTGCTTGCGCTTGCGCCAGCCAGGGTTGACCGTGTGCTTGTCTACGCGGCTGACGCCATCGGCCGTGTCTTTCTCGACAACCATCCGGAGTTGAAGAAGCGGCTGGCTGCCGCGTCGGACGTGGAGGTAGAACTGCGCGCGATGACCCCGCCTAAGACGCCGGTCTGCTACGCATCCATGTTCACCGGCGCTCCGCCTGAAGTCCACGGCATCACGAAATACGAACGTCCGGTGCTGGCCTGCGACACGCTCTTCGATGCGCTGGCGCGGGACGGAAAGTGGGTGGCCATCGTCGCAGTGAAGGACTGCAGCGTGAGCATCATCTTCCGCAACCGTCCGATTGACTACTTCATTGAAGCCGACGACGCCGCCGTGCTGGATCGGACGCTGTCTTTGTTTGCGGGCGACCGCTATGACTTCATTCTCTCCTACAACCAGGGATACGACGACGAGCTTCACCGGACGCGTCCGGACAGCCCCGAGGCGCTCGCCGCAGCCGTCCGGCACGTCGAGACGTTCGAGCGCCTCCAGTCGGTAACTGATCAACACTGGGCTGGGTACAGCCGCGCGCTTGTGTTCACCCCGGACCATGGGGCACACTATGACGCGGCGAAAGGGAAGGGTGATCACTTTGACGACATTCCCGACGACATGGACGTCCTGCACTTCTGGCGGTTCGGGGCGGCGGAGTGAAGGTTCTCCTGCTTGGCGACAGCCTCACCGAAGGCACGGTCGGGGTCGGATTCCTTCCCTTCCTCAGGGAGGCGCTTCCCCAGCACCAATATGTGAACCTGGGTGTCAACGGTGACACCATCGCGGGTCTGCGTCGTCGTGCCGAGAAGCTGCAGCAGCGCGGCGACGTGGCCATGGTCTGGATCGGTACCAATGACGTGATGATGTACCCCGACTGGGACGATAACGCCGCCTTGGAGGAAGATTACCGGCATCTCCTGGGTGCAACCAAGGCGCGGGCGCGGGTCGTGTTCACTCTGCCGCCGCTGATTGCCGGACGCGAATGCGCGAGTGGGTGTGAATACTCACTCGGCCGGGCAACCGAGATGGTCAAGCGGTTGAGTGAAGAAGCGGCGTGCCGCTGCGTTGACATCCAGTCGACGTTTGCCTGGCGTCAGGACCGCGAGTACACGATCGACGGCGCACACCTGAACGAAGCCGGCGCCCGCCTCGTCGCCGAGGTCATCTCAGAACATCTCCGCGCCGTCCTCGTCTGAGCGGAAGACTATCCGCAGATTACGCAGATTGCGCAGATTCCGGTCCTCTCGTCCGGTGCCTGACCGCCTAACCACGGGTTCTTCCTCTAATACTGCAACCTGTAAACTGCCACCTGGTCACTCGCGCCCGACACTTCTCCCTTGACTGCCTGACGGCTTCTGGTAAAGTGTCGGGCGCGGGCCCGTAGCTCAGTTGGTCAGAGCAGCTGACTCATAATCAGCTGGTCGTCCGTTCGACCCGGACCGGGCCCACTTGCCACATTGAAGACCCAGGTGCAAGATTGATATCCCAGGCCAAGTGATGACTGAGCCATTGAGTTGGACCGTACACAGGGCAAAGGAAACACCCACGAGGACGATCGTGGCCTCAGTCCTTATCCTTGTGTTCGTCGGGTTCAGTTGGGTCGGGTTCGGTCCGGTTCTTGGCCTGCTGGCCGTGGTTGTGTTCTTCCTTGCCTTGAACACCTACTTCCTGCCGGTCACATACACGTTTGACGACAAGGGTATAGAGGTAGACAAGCGCGTCATGACGACGCGGTACGAGTGGAAGCAATTCCGCCGCTGGTTCCGCACCTCGGGCGGCATCGTCGTCAGTCCATTCTCGCATAAGAGCTATCTGGACAACTTCCGGGGAGTGCACCTATTGCTGCCTGCTGGCAGCAATAGAATGACGAATGACAAAGTCCGAATGACGAATGAGGGGCAGCAGACGGGGGAACGAGGAACGACGGCGGTTCGGACCGCGGACATTGTCGTGTATCTGGAGAAACGGTTCGCGCCCCCGCCGGTCGACGAACGGTTGAAGCTGGATGACGAGCCGGGCGATGCAGTAAGTCCAAGCAAGGAAGAAACAACCGCAGATGGCGCAGATGATCACGCGGGGTCCGGATGAATCGGAAGACCAGAATTCAGAATGCGGGACGCCGGACAAGGACATCCACAGATTACACAGATCCGCAACGCGCTCCTCACCCCAACCCTCTCCTCAGCGAGGAGAGGGAGAGGCTGCCCGAGGCTTGTGGCTTCCCTGGCTTGACTTCAGGCCAATGAGCGTTAAGATGGACGCCGAGGAAACTGTCCAATGAAGCCTGACCGCAAACCCATCAGACCGCAGCCGGCTAAGCCGGCACCGAAGAAGCCGCTCCGTCCCATGATCAACCTCAGGAAGAAGAACTATGCCATCATGGGCGCCGGGCTCGCGACTATCATCGTCGGATTCATCACACTCGCATCGGGTTCAATCACGCTGGCGCCGATACTCCTGGTCCTCGGTTACTGCGTCCTGATACCGGTCGGGTTGCTGGTGAAATGACGCGGCGGCTGGCCGACTCCAAGGCAGTCACCGCCCTCGTCACCAAGCTCGCTTCACAGATAGTCCGTCACAATCGCGGAGTCAAAGACCTTGCCCTGGTGGGCATCAAACGCCGGGGAGTGCCGCTGGCCGAGCGGCTCGCCGCGCGGCTGTCGGTCGGGAACAACTCCCGGCGAAAACGGGGACAGTCCCCCGGAGCGCGAGGACGCGCGGTACAGTCCCCATTTTCGCCGATACCGGTCGGGGCGATTGACATCACGCTCTACCGCGATGACCTGCAACTGGTGGCCGAAACACCGATCGTCCGCGGGTCGGAGATAGGCTTCGACATCAACGGCAAGACGCTGGTGCTGGTGGACGACGTGGTCTTCACCGGGCGGACGATTCGGGCGGCACTGAGCGAGCTGCTCGACTTCGGCCGGCCCAGGGCGATACAACTGGCGGTGCTGGTCGACCGCGGGCACCGCGAGCTGCCCATCCAGCCCGATTTCGCAGCCAGAACCATCAAGACCGAGCGGTCTGACCTCGTCGACATCTTCCTGAAGGAAACAGATGGGCGAGATGAGATTGTGCTGACGAGGGTCGGGTCAAGCCAAAAGCCAGAAGCCAAGAGCCAAAAGCCAAGATGAAGCTGAGGTCAAAGCACCTGCTCGGCATCGAGGGTCTTGACCGTTCCGAAATTCTGACAATTCTCGACCAGGCCCGCACATTCCGTCAGGTGCTCGACCGGCCGATTCCAATCGTGCCGGCCCTGCGCGGTCGGACCGTGATCAACCTCTTTTTCGAGGCCTCGACCCGGACTTCCACATCCTTCAACCTCGCCGCGAGCCGCCTGAGCTGCGGCTGCGTCAACTTCTCGAAGGCGACCTCGTCGGTCTCCAAGGGCGAGACGCTGCTCGACACCGCCCGCAACATCGAGGCGATGGGCGTGGACGGCATCATTATCCGGCACTCGTCGCCCGGCGCCCCGCACTTCCTCTCCCGGCACGTGAAAGCCTTCGTGGTCAACGCCGGGGACGGCGCGCACGAGCACCCGACCCAGGCGCTGCTCGATTCCTTCACCCTGCGCGAGAAGCTGGGCAGCCTGGAAGGGAAGCGGGTGCTGATTGTCGGCGACATCGCCCACTCGCGCGTCGCCCATTCCAATCTGCTCGCCTTTGCCAAGCTCGGGGCAAAGGTCGCGGTATGCGGCCCGCCGACTATGCTGCCGTCCGACATCGAGCAGTACGGCTGCGAGGTCTTCTACCGCCTGGACCGGATTCTGTACGAGGTGGACGTGGTGAACATGCTCCGGGTCCAGCTCGAGCGGATAACGTCGTCGAGTTTCCCCACCGTGCGCGAGTACCGCGCGCTCTATGGCCTGACCGCGGAGCGGCTGCGTAAGCTTGCGCCCGAGGTCGTCGTAACGCACCCGGGGCCGGTGAACTGGGGCGTGGAAATGGACTTTGAGGTGGCCGACTTCAGCCGGGCACTGGTGCTCCCGCAGGTCACGAACGGAGTCGCGGTGCGGATGGCGGTGCTGTACCTGTTGGCAGGCGGAGAGCAGGCAGAATGAGGGAGAACCGGATAATCCAGAAACCAGAATCCAGAGTGCAGAAGTGCGGAACGGCCAGCGGTGAACGAGAGACGATGAACGAACAGACTTTGAACCGAGTGCTGCTGCAGGGCGGGACGGTGATTGACCCGGAGACGCTGAAAGAGTCCCGCGCGGATGTGTTAGTGGTCGGTGGCCGAATCGAGAGGGTCGGAGCCGCCATCACCGCGCCTCCCGGCACCGAGGTCATAGACTGCCGCGGCAGGCACATCGCGCCGGGATTCGTCGACATGCACTGCCACCTGCGCGAGCCCGGGCGCGAGGACGAAGAGACAATCGCCAGCGGGACCGCGGCGGCTCTTGCCGGCGGGTTCACGCGCGTCTGCCCGATGCCGAACACCGAACCGCCAATCGACACCGAGGCGCAGGTCCGGTTTGAAATCCGCCGGGCAACCGAAGCCGGATACGCGCGAGTCCATCCCATCGGCTGCTGCACCAAGGCCAGGCAGGGCAAAGAGCTGGCGGAAATCGGCACGATGAAGGAAGCCGGCGCGGTGGGATTCTCCGACGACGGCTCGCCGGTCGCGGACCCGCAGGTGATGCGCCGCGTGCTCGAATACTGCAAAGCGTTCGACGTGCCGGTCATATCCCACTGCGAGGTCAAGGAACTGGTCGAGGGCGTCGCCAACGAAGGGCGAGTCTCGACCCGGCTGGGAATGAAGGCTGGGCCGGACGTAGCCGAGTCGGCGCAGGCGGCGCGTGACGTCCTGCTCGCCGAGTTTACGCACGCGCGGCTTCACATCGCCCATGTGTCGGCGCGGGCAACGGTCGAGATTATTCGCTGGGCCAAGGCACGCGGGGTGCAGGTCACGGCTGAAACCTGCCCGCACTACTTCACCCTGACCGAAGATGCCCTTGCCGACTTCGACTCCAACTACAAGGTCAACCCGCCGCTCCGGACTGAGATCGACCGCCGGGCCGTGATTGCGGGGCTTGCAGATGGGACGATTGACGCCATCGCCACCGACCATGCGCCGCATCTCAAAGGCGAGAAGGACGCCGAGTTCGACGCCGCACCGCCGGGCATCATCGGCTTCGAGACCGCCTTCAGCCTGGGTTACGATCAGCTCGTCCTCGGCAAGGCCCTGTCGCTCGCCGACTACATCGCCCGGTTGACGGTCGCGCCGCGCCGGATCCTGAACCTGCCGCCGGCCTTGATTACCGCCGGCTCCGAAGCTGAGCTGGTCGTGCTCGACCTCAAGGCAGAGTGGACATACGCTCCGGAACGGGTCCTCTCGCTCTCCCGCAACTCGCCCTTCCTCGGCCGGACCATGCGCGGCCGCGTCACGGCCGCCCTGCTCGGCGACAAGCTCTTCCGGGTCTAGCCCCTTCGCACATCCTTCCGCCCGAAAGCACCGCGCCCGCTGACCGCCAACCGCTCTCCGCTTCGGATACCGGTCCGGCAATCTAGAATCGGCAATCGTCAATCGAAAATGGGTTAACCGCCAAGCTCGCCAAGACCGCCAAGGCCTGAGTCAGCTAGTCTACAAATCTAGAATCTAGAATCGGTACGCTGTCAGCCGCAAGCTGACCCGCCCGCGCGCGTCAGGGGCTTCTATGAGTCCCCGGAATTCGTTCGCTACTTGATCGTGGCCGAGGTCAGTTCCTGGTCAAAGATCCGCTCCTTGCCGAGGAAGGTGGCATCGTAGTACGACTTCACCATACCGGTGCCCCGGGCGTACCATTCGTAGATGTCGAAGGTCACCGGGGAATGGACGGTCAGCTTCAGTTTCCACGCCTTCCGGTACGTCCCGGCCGCGACCGTAACGTCCTCCTGGCCGACGACCGTCACCCCGGTGGTGCCTTCCAACCAGGTATCGCCCGCTACCGGGTCCGACATCAGCACGGGTGTGCCGATGGTGTCGTCAAGGCTCTTGTAGGACATGATCGTGTCACCGACTTCAGCCATGTAGTAGTCACCGGTCGCGGAGACGGTCGTGTCCGGTGTCCGGGTGTGGATGGCTGAATCATCCTTGAACTCCACGACCTCTCTGCCATTGGCCAGACTGGCTTTCTGCAGCGCGGTTCGCGTGATGGTGGTTGTCGACACGGTATCCAGCGGCCCGCCGGCGGGCCCGGAGAGCGTAATGGTTGTTGTGTTCCACACGCTGCCGATGGTCATCGGGTGTATGGGAGCGAGCGAAGGACTGCAGTTCGGGCCCAGAAGTGCAGCGCCCGTGACCGCGGCAATAACTAACAAACGTACTTTTGTCATAACAGATTCCTTTCGGACGCAGTCTAGCGGGTGACGACTCTATGTCAATGCCGGTGCGCAGCCTCCGCGCCGCTGTCGGCCGCTGGCCATAAGCTGTTAGCTGTGAGCCGTAAGCTGACCCGCCCGCGCGCGTCAGGAATCGCCTGCTGCATCGCCGGGTTTGCTTCCCCATTTGACCGCCGGGCAGCAGCGACCTATACTGGTCACGATGAAAGCAGCCTATCAGGAATTCGACATCAACTACTTCCAGGATGAGGATGGCGTCTTCACCGCCACGGTGCCAGCGATTCGCGGCTGCGTCGCATCCGGCAAGACGCTGGAGGAAGCCTATCGCAACGCGGTTGACGCCATCGAGAGCTGCCTGGAGGCTCGTCGCAAGGTCGCGGCCCTGAAGCTCAGGCGGGTTCGCTACGGCGGGCTGAACGTGTACCGACGTCCGGTACATGCCTAAGCTCGTCCGCGTCTCCTACCGCGAGCTGGCCGCGAAACTCAGGCGCGCCGGCTACCGGGAAATCCGCACCAGCCGGCACCCGGTCTACTACCTCTCCGAACGCGACATCACCATTCCAGTGCCCCGGCATCCGGGAGACGTCCCAATCGGGACCCTCCGCGCGATTGTACGTGAGATGGGCCTGGGCGTAGAGGAATTCAACAACCTATAGCCGGTTTCCGCTGACCGTCCGCTGTCCGTTCCATGACTCGACTCCTACCAGTTCACTCTAATGAATCGCGGAAGCTTTGGGGTCGGCGGAATTCTGCATTCTGGTCTCTGGTATCTGACTTCTGAATTATCCGGTGCCCGCCGGACTGCCCTTACGGCCCCGCGCGCGTCAGGAATCGCCTGCCGCGTCGCCGGGGACCCGCGGTTCATTTGAATGAACTGCGTGGGATGGGCGGCAGGGACTAGAAACTAAGGAGTGAGGACTGAGGAGTGAGGACCGAGGAGTGCGCCGCGGCAGGAATCGCCTATCGCGTCACCGGGGCTTCGCTCAACTGGTAACTGGAACCTGGCAACCGACTCCGAGTCGCCCTGAGTCAGACGAGAGGGTCTCTCATGACTGGTCACTCGCGGCGAAGCCGCGTTGCGTCTTGACATCGGCCGGAAACAGGGGAATTGTCCCTCGCCGGTCCTCCGTCTTCTGTCCTCAGTCTTGGTTCGTCAAGCGGCGGCGAACTGGCGGACTTCGACCTGCGTGCCGTTGCGCGCGGTCTGCTCGGCTTCCTTGAGCAGCCGGTCCGCCACCGCAGAGTCAACGTATTCCTCGCCGCAGTTGGGGCAGACCTGAGCCGGTACGCCTTTGTAGACGACCGTCAGGCCGCCACGCACAAGCGTGACGGTTGCTGTACCAGACCGGGTCTCTCCCTGTTTGCAGATTACGCACTTCATAGTACCAGTGGTATTATCGGCTCCCGCCTGACAGAGTCAACGGCGCCCTGTCAGAATGGGCACGGGAACTCGCGGCGAAGCCGCGGCCTCGTGCTCCCGAACTCCCGGAAGGGCTCGCGGGAATTCCCCAAACAACAGGGTGACTGTTTCGCCTGCCGCGTCACCGGGGACCCGCGGTTCATTTAAATGAACCGCGTGGGGTGGGCATCGGGCTGATGTTGGGAACGTGAATCACCGGAACTGTGGAATCAGAAGATAGGAGATGGGAACTGGAAGCTGCGCGCATCCTGCGCGCCGCTGTCGGCTGTTAGTCGTCAGATGTCGGAACTGACCTTACGGCCCCGCGCTTCAGGAATCTCTTTCGTCCCCGGAAGTGCTCCAGGTTTACCCTGCCTCAGCATGAGCGTGGTTCGATGGGGGTCGGCACTCCGCTGCCGACGTACATGAGTCCTTGGAGCGTACACGATCCCGTTGCCGAGGTCTTGGGCGACACGAGGACAGCGAGGAGGTTGAGCGATGTTGCACCAGGGACCTCCGACATGGTCTTCCTCACGAGGTTCAGGGCCATAGGCACATCGCGCTGGGTTGGAGCAAATCCTGGGGTCGAGTATACAAAGACTCGGAGTGGGCATGCGGCCACAAGCAGCTTGTTGAGATCCTCATGTATCTTGTTCGGCCACCCGTCCCGGCTGCCGCAGCCCCATTCGCTTTCCAGCGCCAGCACGAGCCCGCGAAACTCCCCTGACCTCGGGTTTCCATCGCACCAGGTGAGGTCGAACAACCACTCTCCTGGGCCAGCGGGAGGTCGCTCTTTCGCGCCCTTGACCCTCCAGTTCACGACATGGCGCCCGTCCGCGAGCGCCTCCATACAGTGGAAGACAGTCTCCGTCCACTTGTTCTCCCTGCTAGTTGGCTTCCACGGTAGATGTGCCTCGGACAGCGCCATGCTCAGGCCATCAAAGATCTGCTCGAATACAATCTGCACCTGTTCGTGAGTCATGTCTTCCTCTGTGGAGGGTCGAGGACATCTAGATCTCGGTGACGAGCATCTGCTTCTGGTTGCATCAAGGCACGGCGGGGTTCGGTGCGCTCGATCATGGCTGGATTGTAGGCCTCGCGGGCGGGCGTGTCAGATGGACGAACGGAATCTGGTGGACTTCACTGTTACGTGTCACTTCGCTTGGCGGAGCGTCCGAAGCGCCATCGTGGCTTCCTGAAACTGCTGGGCGAGTCGCTTGCCCGCACGAAGAACCCCACGCAGGACCAGTTCGTCGGCCACCGACTGAGCCTGTGCCCAGTCGCCAGTTGAGAGCAGCTTGCTCACTTGTCTAAAGCAACGACTCACGTCCTCAGCCGACGCATCAGACACGACAACTGAGACCTTGCGCGCGTCGCGCGGTTCCAACTTCAGCGCTCCTCCCGCGTAGACCCGGCCAGCCAACTCTGCGCTGAGCGAACCAAGGCTGCTCACGACGGACAAGGCTACGAGTTCCGCCTGTGTCGTGGTCATCGGCGGCTTCCAGTTGATCCTGTAGAGCGTATTTGTGCAGTCCAGGCGCCAACCATTCAGGATGAGTCGGGGGTATGGTCCCGAAAGCGGGGTCAGGAACGCATCCGGTGGAACCTGCGGACCAAGGACAAACCAGGGCTCGCGTGCCTTGCACTTGTAGGCTGTCTTCGCGCGCCGGGCCGCTTTCGATTGGAGGTAGACTCGGACCCCTGTCCTTTCATCGCCTTCCCTCAGCAGAAGAAGCTCGCATGGCTCGCCGTTTCGCCGCAGCGCCTCAAACGACTTGCGATCGGCAACAAGGCCTTCCACGCCCCGGACACCGGACAGAATCCTGTGTCTCTGTCTGGGGCGTGCCTTCAACTCACGCATGTGGCTCGAAGGGCGGACGAAGTAGTCGTTGGCTCCGGTAACCACGCCGAGCGAAATGTCTGCAATGTCACCAAGTGAGCGTACATGCGGGTCGGAACGGACTTGTTCCATCAGTTGCGATGAGTTCTCGGCGACAAGCTCACGACGCCACGCGTTCCTGTCGTTGAGCAAGGCGTGACCGTTCCACTTAGCCGGGACTTCGGATACAGCGGCTGACAGCGCATGAGCATCCCGTGCGCGTTCTACCGAAACGCCTTCATGGGCGTTCGACCAGCCATCGGCGAGGACAACGACTGACCGCTCTTCCGCTCCCTCAAAAAGCCTCTGGTCCATGATGATGACCCTGGTCCTGCCGAATCCCTGGAACAGCACAGCTCGCACCGTGTCGGCATAGTCAGTCGTGAGCAGTGACATAGGCAACACGAACGCCAACCTGCCACCCGGCTTGAGGCAGCGGACAGCATGCAACACGAAGTAGCCCCAGTAGCTCGATTTCTCCGACAGGTCGCACCCGCTCGACAGGGCCGCGTCACGGGCAACAATGCGGCGCGCCCCCTTCAATAGGTGATGGCGAACGTATGGCGGGTTGCCCACGACGACGTCGACGACAGGGCACTCATCGCTGCCTGGGGTCGTTGCCAGGAAATCCCGTGGGACGTGGAACCTGCCGGTTGCAGGCTGGCCTCTCATAAGCTGCGTCAACGACGTCAACGCTCGTCTGTCTTTGTCGAAGCCATGCAGGTTCTCGACCGGGCGGCGCGAACCAAGTGCTGCGAGCCGCTCGGCAGCGGCCTCCAAGAACGCGCAACCGCCGAAGCTGGGGTCCAGAACCGTATCCACCTTGCTCCTCACAGCCCACCGGCATAGCGCGGCGGCCACCCCATCTGGCGTGTAGTACCTACCGAGGCGCTTGATGTAGCCGGGCCGAACCGCTGTCACGAAGGTGCTGTGCAACAGAAGGAGTGGAAGCTCTCCGAACCCCGGCCCTGTCGGGTCAGCTCATGTAGCCGCTCCAAGTACTTCCCGAGGTAGGCGTCCTCAGAGGCCCTGAGAGCGATAGCCCAAGAGTCCTCTTCTGCAACGCTGTCATGCACCATCGGGAAGAAATGATACAGCACGAATTCGCATGTCTGGATAAGCCCCATGGGGTGATGGAAGAACCTAGGCAAGGTTTGATCTTCAGGGAACCGGAATTGCTCCTTGCCTTCCCGCCTACTCCCACCAATGTGAAAATGGCTCCAAGGCTCGCGAGCGCTACTGGCGGCGTCGAAGTGGAACCTGTGCATCACACGTCCCATGGCCGGGTCGATCTCGCGATGAATGCAGTTAGCGTCAAGGCTTTCCACAAACCAGACGGACTCGTCCGGCGTCCAGATCCGGACCACCACGCTGTGCCCATCAGCTGGCCTTCCTTCCTTGGGGGCAGGGAACACCCCCGAGATATCGACAGTAGTGTCGAACTTGACGTCTCTACTGTCGGAGGTTGTGCTTCTCCGGAAGCGAAGTGGCCTCTCTTGGGGGATTGTGAAATGCCACTTCTTCGGACTACGACTAACTTCTACCTGCGCGACGATAGAATCCAGGACTAGCCCGGCCGAGCTGTCGAGGACTTCCAACTCTGTCAATCGCTCTCGTATCGCTTTGATCTCTGCAAGCACGAGGGGGCTTGTGTAGCCGCTCACTGCGTCTTGTTGCGGATGTGGTCGATCAGTGACCTTGCATCAGGCGCGACCAGGGAAGGGTCAAACCCCTTGCGGGCCTCCCTGATGGCCCGGTAGGAAACGCGAGCCTCGTCCATAATCGCAGGCCGTGCATCGGGTCGGTAGGGCAGGGAGTACTCGCGTCTGACTGGTTCGCGAAGCACATAGCAGACGCAGTCCGCCGGTTCCTCTCCGGAGGAAGTGCAGTGCGAGAGCTTAGTAGCCCGGTTCTTCCTCCGCCACAGTTGTCCAAACGCCATGGGGGGACCAGGTTCCTTTGCGTCCAGCATGTACGTTGTCGCCTTCCTCAGGAGAAGCGACTTCCACCAACGTTTCGACTCCTCGAAGAACGGACCGCCATAGCGAGCTTCAGCAAAGAACTCGGCGACTTTGCTTGACCCAAATGAGCCCAGCGACAGTCCGAGGAAGCAAGCCGCTGTCAAATCATCATAAAGGATGCCCGGGTAGGCCATCAGCGTATGTCGAACCCACTGTGCGCCTTCGGTCACATCCCACCGGTTGGCGACGAGCGAAGGAGGAGGATCCGCCTTCAACAGCACGTCGAAGTCCGCCTCTCGCGCGCCCAAGAGAGCAAAGAGGCCTTGGCGCGTACGCATCCTCTTGGCGGCAAGCCGGCGATAGCCCGATACAACGGCACATATCTTGGCGACCGTGCCGTCGGGGTCACCGTGAATGTCCTCCTTGATTAGGAGGCCGTCAAAAGAACGCGGGGTGGCTTGGATGTGGATCAGCGGCTCTTCCTTCGTCAGTCTTCCGAGCGAGATCAAGAACACGGGCGTATCCGGCATCCGGTCCTTCTCCTTAAGTAGAGCGGCCAACGAGCTGCCTTGGCTCGGCAATACGTGCTGGCCTCTAGGGGGTCTAACGAGCCTGAAGTCAACAAGGACCACATGCGGCTTCTTGCTCAACGCATCGCGGACTGTCAGCTCCGGGCCGCGGTAGACGACCTCCACGACCGTCAGTCCTCCTATACCTTCCAGTGTCTCACGTATGTCAGCCATTTCGCGCGGCGTGTCCTCGATCAGTACGGCGCGCAGCGTTTCGTCACGGGCATCATGCTTCATATGGGATCCTCGCTTCGACTGCTGTGTTATACCCAGTGTCTGGTTCGACGAACCGGGCTTCTCCGCCGTAGAGCTCCACGAGGTCGCGTACAATTGTGAGCCCCATTCCGGTTCCCGTGCCGAGTTCAATGTTGGGCTCGCTCTCGCTGACGAATGGCATGAAGTAGTCAACCCACTTGTGGGGATCCGCTCCCTTGCCTGTGTCCGAGACACGAAGGACCAAATTGCCGCGGGAATCCTTGGCCGAAACGAACACTTCGCGCCGCTGGGTGTCCAAGACTGCTTTCAGGGCGTTCGTCAGGAGGTTCAACAGAATCGCCCCGAGTTCACACCTGTACATCGGCGGTGACACCAGCTCAGACGGAACCCCATTCTCAAGCGTGACGCCGTGTTCCTTGGCGAATGACTCAAAGGCCGCGAGGAAGTCGCGCACTAGTTCCCTGATGTTGTGAGGGATGCGCTTTGTCCGTGCTTCCTTGCCGGCCATCATCCCGAGAAGGTCGGCGAGCTGCCTAGCGTCGTCTAACCACTTGCCCAGCCCGGTCAGTTCCTTCTCAAGCTCAGGTCTGTAGGATCCCGGCAGGTGTTCAACGAGTCTGCCAAGTCTGTTTGACTTGGCCCGCAGCCCGGTCAGCACCTCAAGTAGCTGGTGGTCGATGACGCTTATCATCGTCCCGGTGGAAGCCAAAACGCGCAACATCTGTATCTCGCCGATCCGTTCCTGTTCCTCCTCGGCAATTGCCTCGGAGGCAGCATCCAATAGGTGCAGAGCCTCGCGCGTCTTTTCTA
>Ga0335071_10000197_pt1 | contig 70336 bp, 56 predicted proteins | sample Lox_Sample_15_FD_206724 | JGI IMG/M metagenome (GOLD analysis project Ga0335071, IMG submission 206724) | Soil microbial communities from Loxahatchee National Wildlife Refuge, Florida, United States - Lox_Sample_1.5 | ecosystem: Environmental > Terrestrial > Soil > Wetlands | place: USA... | reverse complement strand
TTCGTGTCGCCGCCAGGGAGGCATCGTCCGACCTATCGCCTTTCTCAACGGCTGATGCTTCGCTGAGCGCGGCACTGATTGCCTATCAGATCAGCATCCGGTTGCTCACCAGGTAGAACACCCCACGATTCACCCGGCAACTCACCTACCGAGTCAACCGCCAGATCACCCAGCGGTTCACATACGAATTCATACCCCGACTCACTCCTAGGGTCACCTACCGACTCAACCACCAAGTTATCCGGCAAGCAAGTCTGTAGATGACCCCCCAGCTCAGTCTGTAACTAATCCCCCGACTGCCCCAGTGGTTCACCCGCCAGTTCACCGGGGTAATCACCTACCGGTTCACTCGGGGAGTCACTCCCTGAGTCACTCAGGGAGTCACTCAGGGAGTCACTCAGGGAGTCATTCGGGGAGTGACTGGGGGAGTGGCTCGGGGAGTGACCCGGTAGGTGCTATACTGATTCATGAGTCACATCGGCTATGGTCTTAAATTTGAGTGCCTTACGTCATCTAGCTGCAACGTTTCACGTTCCGCTGCATGTAGTCCGAGGTGAACGGCTCAGAACTCTGAAGTGCTGCGGTTCTAGGTCGGGGATTGGTCTCCAGCCTTAGAGCGCTGGGTTGTTCATGGTTCCGATGCAGGGATGCGATGGTGTGAGATAGGAGGTACGAGTGGAGGAACAGAATGGCTGACCCAGTGAAAAGTGCGGCACCATGGAAGGCGAAGTACGAGGTTGAGCGAATTGCGGACACGCTCAACGACCTGCGCGCGGGAACGGCCATGCGCTACGAGTCGGCGATGACCGAGCTCTGCACGATGGGAACCAAGGTCAGGGAGGTCATCAACGCCTGCGGAGTCTCGACGCAATGCCCTTCCGATCCCGCCGTCTGAATCCTGCAACCTGCCAACTGGAAACTGGTAACTCGCGCCGTAGGCGCGTCAGGCCCTGGCCAAGATACGGACGGACGTCTTCGACATCGCCGCGCCGAAGTAGCCGCCGAATCCGATGCTTAGCCACAGATGGACACGGATGGACACAGATTGAGTTCTGGAATCTGAGTTCGCTCCGCCGCCGGGGTTAAGGTCACACCTTCTCCTGACCGCTGCCCAACGCTCTGTCGGTGCGCCGCGTCTTGACTTGACGTCCCTCGGACATATCCTTCTGAATCATGCGAACGCCAGCGCCTGTCGCCGCACGATTCGTTGCGCGGGACGACGGCCCGGTCATGTCATGCCCTAGCTCCAATTGGGAAACCCTCTCGACTTCAGGCTCTGAACCCGACGGGACTCACCGTGAACCGCCGACATGCCGCACGCAATCTAATTGTGATAGTGTCCACGAAACAGTGAATGACCCTATTGGCAGTTCAGCTGCCGCACCATGATAGAGTAATATGGCGGATGTGACGACTGTCACGGAGCGGACACCGAAGCGCATTGGAATCGCGTCCGACCACGGCGGGTTTGAGCTGAAGCAGTACCTGGTCAAGATGATGTCTGAAGCCGGGTATCAGGTGGTTGACTTCGGCGACCTGCAATTGGTCCAGGACGACGACTACCCGGATTTCGTCGTGCCGCTGGCCCGTGCCGTCGCCCGCGGCGACGTTGAGCGCGGCGTGGCCATCTGCGGCAGCGGCGTCGGCGCCTGCATCGCCGCCAACAAGGTACCCGGAGTGCGTGCGGGAATGATCCACGAGGTGTTCTCGGCGCGGCAGGGCGTGGAGGACGATGACATGAACGTGATATGCCTGGGCGGCCGCGTCGTTGGTGAGGAGTTTGCATGGGAGCTGGTCAGGACGTTCCTTGCCGCGCGCTTTAGCGGCGCCGAGCGCCATCGCCGTCGCCTCGCCAAGGTGGCGGAGTTGGAGAAGAAGACGGCGCAGCCGTGAGTTCTGCCGCCTCGCGCGTCCTCGCCGTTAACGGCGGTTCTTCAAGCATCAAGTTCGCCCTGTTTGGAACCGGAGAGGAGCCAAGGCGCGTCCTCGGCGGCGAAATAGAACGAATCGGGCTGCCCGATGCAACCATGCGGGTCACTGAACATCTCGTGGGTGATGGCTCACCAGCGTCACCCTCACCCTTCCCTCCCCCTCAAGGGGGAGGGAAAACAAAGGAAGGAGCAGAGTGCTGCATTGCTCACACGGAGGTCAATAGCGACGCGAGGCGGACCCACAGTCTCTTGAATCCGGTTACCGCGCCGGACCATACCGCTGCGGCAGGCGTGCTGATGGACTGGGTCGAGCAGAACGTCGGGAGCGAGGAACTCGCCGCAGTCGGGCATCGCATCGTGCACGGCGGGCCGAGGTACAGCGAGCCGCAGCGCATCACGGCCGAGATGCTTGAAGAGTTGCACTCGTTGAGTCCGTTCGACCCCGAACACCTGCCTGAGGAAACGCTTCTGGCCGAGGCCTTTCACCGTCGGTTCCCCGACCTGCCCCAGGTGGCGTGCTTCGACACGGCCTTTCACCACGACCTGCCGCGGGTAGCCCGGCTGCTGCCGATACCGCGCCGCTACGAAGCCAAAGGAGTGCGGCGGTACGGGTTCCACGGTCTTTCGTATGCGTTTCTCATGGAAGAACTGGAACGGCTCGCGGGCAGGGATGCGGCTCAGGGCCGGGTCGTGCTTGCCCATCTGGGCAATGGTGCGAGCCTGGCAGCAGTGCATCAAGGTAGGCCGGTTGACACGAGCATGGGATTCACCCCGACGGCCGGTATCCCGATGAGTACGAGGTCCGGCGACCTCGACCCCGGGCTGGCCTGGTACCTTGCCCGTGCCGAAGGTATGGACGCGAGACAGTTCAACCACATGGTCAGCTTTGAGTCCGGGCTGCTCGGCGTATCGGAGACAAGCTCCGATGTCCGCGACCTGCTCGGCCGCGAGAAGCAGGACGTACGCGCGGCCGAGGCAATTACGCTCTTCTGTTACCAGGGCAAGAAGTGGATCGGTGCATTCGCCGCGGCGCTTGGCGGGCTGGACACGCTCGTCTTCACCGGAGGCATCGGCGAGAACTCTTCCGTGGTCCGAGCCCGGATTTGCGAGGGGCTGGAGTTCCTCGGCGTCACGCTCGATGCCGGACCGAACGCTGCCAATGCCGGCGTCATCTCCGCTGCGGGCAGCCGGGTCGCCGTGCGCGTCATCCATACGGACGAGGAGTACATGATTGCCAGGCTGGTAATCCGTGCGCTCGGCCTGGCGGGCGGGGACATGACCGGATTGTCCGACAGTCCGGATCGTGTCCCAAGCCCGGGCGCGGAGAGGTGCGAATGATGTCCGAGACACTCTCGCCGGAAGAACTTCGCAGGATTGACGCCTACTGGCGCGCCGCCAACTACCTGACGGTCGGCCAGATTTACCTCCGCGACAACCCGCTGCTCAGGCGGCCGCTCGAGCACTCCGACATCAAGGCGCTTCTCCTCGGGCACTGGGGCACGACGCCCGGCCAGAACTTCATCTACACACATCTGAACCGGGTTATCAAGAAGTACGACCTGAACATGATTTACATATGTGGCCCGGGCCACGGCGGCGCAGCGGTCGTTGCCAACGTCTATCTTGAGGGCACGTACAGCGAGGTCTATCCGGAAATCAGCCGCGACGAGGCCGGGCTGCGCAAGCTCTTCACCCAGTTCTCGTTCCCGGGAGGAATCCCGAGCCATGCGTCGCCCGAGTGCCCCGGCTCGATTCACGAGGGCGGCGAGTTGGGCTATTCGCTGAGCCATGCGTTCGGGGCGGCGTTCGACAACCCCGGACTCATTGCCGCCTGTGTCATCGGCGACGGCGAGGCGGAGACCGGGCCGCTTGCGACTGCGTGGCACTCCAACAAGTTCCTCAACGCGGCCACGGACGGAGCAGTGCTGCCGATACTCCATCTCAACGGGTACAAGATTTCAAACCCGACCATCCTCGCCCGTATCCCGCGCGAGGAGCTGCTGCAACTGATGCGAGGCTATGGATGGGAACCATACGTGGTCGAAGGTCACGAACCCTTACCCATGCACGAGGCGATGGCCGCGACACTTGATACCGTGGTCGAACGCATCCGGGAGATTCAGGACGATGCCCGGCTACGCGGCAAACAGGAACGACCGCGGTGGCCCATGGTTGTGCTCATTGAGGGCACATTCCATGCGCACCAGGTGCCGCTCTCAGACGTCGGGTCCAATCCCGCCCATCTTCGGCTGCTGGAGGAGTGGCTGCGAAGCTACAAGCCGGAAGAGCTGTTCGATGACCAGGGCCGGCTGCGGCCGGAACTGGCCGAGCTCGCGCCGGAGGGCGAACGCAGGATGGGCGCGAACCCACACGCCAACGGCGGGCTGCTGCTCCGTGACCTGATACTGCCGGACTTCCGCAAGTACGCGGTTGACGTGTCCGCGCCGGGAGTGCATGGCAACGGCGACACCCAGGTGCTGGGGCGGTTCCTGCGTGACGTGATTGAGTCGAACCGGGAAGAGCGGAACTTGCGCCTGTTCGGCCCGGACGAGATCCTCTCCAACCGGCTGGACCCGGTGTTTGAGGCAACGGACCGCCAGTGGGAGGGAAGAACCGTGCCCGGCGACGAGTCGCTTGCCACGACCGGGCGCGTCATGGAGATGCTGAGCGAGCACCAGTGCGAGGGCTGGCTCGAAGGCTTTCTGCTGACCGGTCGGCACGGGATTCTCAATAGCTACGAGGCGTTCATCCACATCGCCGATTCGATGTTCAACCAGCACGCCAAGTGGCTGGAGGTCACTTCTCGCCTGCCCTGGCGTCGGAAGATCGCCTCGCTCAACTACCTACTGGCTTCACACGTCTGGCGTCAGGACCACAACGGTTTCACTCACCAGGACCCGGGCTTCGTGAACGTCGTTCTGAACAAGAAACCCGAGGTAGTTAGGGCATACTTTCCGCCGGACGCGAACTGCCTGCTATCGGTGATGGACCATTGCCTGCGCAGCCGCCACTATGTCAATGTCGTGGTCGCGGGCAAGCACCCCGCGCCCCAGTGGCTGACCATGGACGAGGCGGTGAGCCACTGCGCCAACGGCATCGGCGTGTGGCAGTGGGCGAGCAATGACAATAGCGCACCGGACCTTGTCATGGCCTGCTGCGGGGACGTGCCGACGCTGGAGACCCTGGCCGCGGTCTCGATACTGCGAGCGGAGTTGCCCGACGTCAGGATTCGGGCGGTCAACGTCGTGGACCTGATGAAGCTGCAGCCGGAGAGCGTGCATCCGCACGGCCTGAGCGACGCTGCCTTCGACCAGCTCTTTACTAAGGACAGACCCGTCGTCTTTGCCTTTCACGCCTACCCGTGGTTGGTCCACCAACTCACCTACCGCCGCACCAACCACGAGAACATCCACGTCCACGGCTACAAGGAAGAGGGCACCATCACGACCCCATTCGACATGACCGTATTGAATCATCTCGACCGTTTCCACCTGGCTATCCACGCTATCTGTCTGCTGCCCCAAACCGGCGAGCGGAAAGCCGACCTGCAGCAGCGACTCCGACAGAAGCTGGTCGAGCACCGGCAGTACATCACGGCACACGGCCAGGACCTGCCCGAGGTCCGTGACTGGAAGTGGAACGCGCCCCGATGAGAAAGTCCGCCGACCGAGAAAGCGAGGTCCCTATGCCCAAGTCAGCAAAGACCCAGCGTGTGCCGCCGCCGCCGCATCCGACGCAGCGCCGCACACCACTGCCCTGGCAGCGGCCCAAGCCGGTTGCCGACGACCCCGAGGCCGACAAGCGAGTCAAGGCGATAATGGAAAGCCCGAGCTACCGGCCCGCCGACGAGGACGTCGCGTTCCTGAACAGCGACGAGGCCCGCCCCCTGCGCCTGCAACTTGATTATCTCAAGCCGGAACTCATGCTGGAGCAACATTCCATCCGGCACACGATCGTCGTCTTCGGCGGCACGCGCATCCGCGAGCCCGCCGCGATTGAGCGGGAGCTTGCGGCGCTGCGCGCGGCCCGGGAGTGCGACCCTGCGAACCATGACGTCGCGGACCGGGTCGCGACGGTGGAACGGCTCCTGGCCAAGAGCCATTACTACGACGTGGCGCGCGAATTCGGCCGGCTGGTCGGACGCAGCGGACCGGACCTGCAGATTGATGACCTGGTAGTCGTGACCGGCGGCGGGCCGGGAATAATGGAGGCCGCCAACCGCGGGGCCGGTGATGCCGGCGCCAAGTCCGTCGGCCTGAACATTCGGCTCCCCCACGAGCAGTATCCCAACCCCTACGTCACGCCCGGTCTCTGCTTTCGCTTCCACTACTTCGCGCTACGCAAGATGCACTTTCTTATGCGGGCCCGGGCGCTGGTGGCTTTCCCGGGCGGGTACGGCACGTTCGACGAACTGTTTGAGACTCTCACCCTGGTTCAGACGCGCACGATCAAGCCGCTGCCGGTCGTGCTGGTCGGCGAGACCTTCTGGCGCCAGGCGGTGAACATCGAATTCCTGGTCAGTGAAGGGGTAATCGACCCGGAAGACAAGGACTTGTTCTTCTATGCGGAAACGGCGCAGGAAATCTGGGACGGCATTCTCCACTGGTACGATGCCAGCGGAATGCCGCTGCGCAAGAGGACGCCATGAAGCTGTCTTTCCACGGCGCCGACCGCGACGTAACCGGTTCCTGCCACCTGGTTGAGTGCGCCGGCCGCCGCATCCTGATTGACTGCGGCATGTACCAGGGCAGCCGCGAGCTGTCCGAAGAGAACAGCGAACCTTTCGGCTTTGACCCGGCGGCCATCGACATTCTGCTCCTAACTCATGCCCATCTCGACCACTGCGGACGGCTGCCGCTGCTCGCGAAGCGGGGATTCCGCGGTGAGGTCGTGACAACCGCCGCATCCCGGGAACTGGTGCGCATGGTCGTGCTGGATGCCGCGCATCTGCAGGAAGAGGACGCGCGCCACGGCGCCGGACATACGCAGAGACAGGATGCTGGAGAGACCGCGACGCTCTACAGCCAGCTTGATGCACTGAACAGTATGGACCGCTTCGGACGGGTCGCGGCTTACGGGCAGCCGTTGGAACTTGTGCCCGGCGTGCGCGTGACCTTCCTCGATGCCGGCCATATCCTCGGCTCGGCCGGCGTGCTGCTCGAACTCGAAGAACAGGGCACGCGCCGCCGGGTGCTCTTGTCCGGTGATATCGGCAACGCCGGCCGACCGCTGCTGCGCGACCCGGTATCAGTCGCGGCGGACGTGGTCGTCATGGAGACGACGTACGGCGACCGCCTGCACAAGCCGCTGGCGGACTCGGTTGCAGAACTCTACAAAGTGGTGACCGAGACCTTCGCTCGCGGTGGCAACGTCGTCATTCCGACCTTCGCGCTGGAACGCGCGCAGGAACTGCTCTACTTCCTCCGTGAAGGCCAGGAGCAGGGCCGGGTGCCGGCTTCTTTCCAGGTGTTCCTTGACTCGCCGATGGCCATCTCCGCGACCGACATCTTCGAGCACCACCCGGAGTGCTACAATACCAAGCTAGCCGGCTTCTTTCAGTCAGGACGCGATCCGTTTCATCTGCCCAGTCTCCAATTCACCCGCGAAGGGGCTGAGTCCAAGGCGATTAACAGCATCACCGGCGAAGCCGTCATCATGGCCGGTGCCGGGATGTGCACGGGTGGACGTGTGCGCCACCATCTCCTTCACAATCTTGGGCGGGCCGAGTCCAGCGTCGTCTTCGTCGGGTACGCGGCTCAGGGCACGCTGGCACGACAGATCATCGATGGCGCTAGAAACGTGAGCCTCTTCGGCGAGGAGATCCCGGTTCGCGCGAGCATCCACACCATCGGCGGGTTCTCCGCGCATGCCGACCAGGCCGAACTCCTTGCCTGGCAGTCCAGGACCAACGCCGGCACGACGATTCTTGTGCACGGTGAGGAACAGACCATGAAGACGCTCGCCGCCCAAATCCACGCAGCGCACGTACTGATGCCGGAGCTGAACGCGACAGTAGAGCTCTAGGCCGAGACCGAAAGCGCAGGACGCCCGGCCACCACCTGCGACTCCGTCACAGCCCGAGAACGGGCCCCAAGCACGCGCCGGCAGACAGTTGACGCGCCAACGGCTGACTACCGACACTTGACAGCCATGCCGTGGAACACTAGAATCACCCGACCAAGAGCAGTGCCTGAAGGCACACTCAAAAAGGAGGAGTTATGAAGCTCAAGGTATGTCTGGCTGTTACAGTGGTCGTGCTCTTTGCAGCCGGGGCCGGCCTGTCCGAATCTCCGAGACTGCATCCGGCCGGGGGCCTGCTGTTCGTGGACCCGCTTACCGTGCCGGGTGTCAAGGTGATGCCGGCTTCTCGGTTCGCGCTGGCCGCGGCCCCGCCGAGCGCTATGGATCTTACGGCGGAGATGCCGCCGGTCGGCGACCAGGGCGCGCAGAACTCGTGCGTTGCCTGGGCCAAGGGGTACTATGACAAGACCCACGTCGAGTATATCGAGCACTACTACGGGTTGCAGGACACTTCGTGGCATCTCGACGATCCCAGGCACCAGATCAGCCCGTCATTCATCTACAATCAAATCAATGCCGGGCGCGACGCGGGCTCGAACATCCAGGATGCCATGATACTGCTTGGCGACCAGGGCGCGTCCATGTTGAGCGACTGTCCGTATCATGACAATGACTATACGACGTGGCCCAGCGAATCGGCCTTCGCGAACGGCATCCCTTGTCGGGACGGACAGGGCTGGTGCATAAGCATGATCGAGGACCCCGGTGTCACTCAAGTCAAGTACCTCGTCGCGGCCCATAATACCTGCGTCCTCGGAATCAACGTCTACGCCAACTTCGATAACATCAATAACTACGACACCGTCTATACGGTTCACGGCAAGACCGGCAAGTCCCGCGGCAGCCACGCGATCTGCATCGTCGGTTACGACGACAACAAACAGACAGCCGACGGCCCCGGCGCATTCCGGCTCGTGAATTCCTGGGGAACGGACTGGGGCAACAAAGGCTACTGCTGGATGTCCTATTATGCCGTCCATACGGTCAAGGCCGGTCTGAGTCTTGGCTGGGTCTACTATGACGACGACCGGCTCTACTACCATCCGACCGCGCTGGGGCGAGTCAAGCTTACCCACCCTTGCCGGGACCGAATCGGCATCACGTTTGGGGCGGGAAGCCCGCGAGCGCCGCTGGCGGTTTACACTTTCCGCCAGTTCTGGTTCATGCAGGGCACGATTACGGACCAGCCGTTCCCGAATCACAACCTGGTGTTCGACCTGAGCGGCGGCACTTCGTATTTCGACAAGACCGACACGGTCTTCGTGAGCTGCATCGACACCAAGAAGGACAAGAAAACGGGGACAATCAACTTCCTTTCCGTCGAGTACGGCAGCAGATACGGGTCTTCGTCGCAGTCGGTCGCGATTCCGGACTACAACGTTGCGGCGTACGAGAAGGTCGTGCTCCCATTCTCGTCCGGGCCCCAGGGTAGCTCGATCGAGGGCGTTGTTGCAGCCAGCCGGGCGAGTTACCGGAATGGCGCGGCCAACGTAGTCTTCAATCTGGCCCGACCCGGGACCGTGAAGATCGCATTCTTCGATAACATGGGCCGGACCGTGACGGCAGCGACGGCGCAGGGCCAATCCGGACCGAACGAGCTGTCAGTCAGGCTGCCCGGCCCCGCCGGAGTCCACTTCTACCGGCTGGAGTCAGGCTCGACCAGGATGACGGGCAAGGTCGCAGCAATTCGCTGACAGGGATAGCGGACAATCCAGGCGCCCCTGCAATGCAGGGGCGCTTCTGTCACGGCCATTCGATGACCGGACTTCGAGCTCGCAGCGTTTCTTGCAGCTGCGAGCTATTCCCACTCGATTGTTGCCGGTGGCTTAGAGCTGATGTCGTAGACAACGCGGTTGATGCCGCGTATCTCGTTGATGATGCGGTTCGAGACTCGCGCCAGGAAGTCGTCCGGCAGCCGCGCCCAGTCCGCGGTCATCGCATCGGTCGAGGTAACCGCGCGCAGCGCCACCGCGTTTTCGTAGGTCCGCTCGTCCCCCATCACGCCGACCGACCGGACCGGCAGCAGCACAACCAGGGCCTGCCAGACTTTGTCGTAGAGATCTGCCTTCCGCATTTCAGAAATGAAGATATCGTCGGCCTCGCGCAGGAGCCGTGCGCGCTCGGCCGTGACCGGGCCGAGAATCCTGACTGCAAGTCCGGGCCCGGGAAACGGGTGCCGTCCGACAAGCGCGGCGGGTAGCCGCAATGTCCTGCCCAGTTCGCGGACCTCGTCTTTGAAGAGCTCGCGCAGCGGCTCGATCAGTTCGAGCTTCATGTTCTTCGGCAGTCCGCCGACGTTGTGGTGAGTCTTGATTGTCGAGGACGGGCCGCCGAACGCGGAACGCGACTCGATCAGGTCCGGGTAGAGTGTGCCCTGGGCGAGGAACCGCATGGGCCCGTGCTCAAGCGCCTGCTCTTCGAAGACGCGGATGAACTCATGCCCGATAATCCGGCGCTTCTTCTCCGGGCTGGCCACGCCCGCGAGCTTCGCGAGAAACCGCTCGCCCGCATCCACCACAACCAGGTTCAGCCGCGCTCCGAGCGAATGCCGCACCAGTTCCGACTCGTTCTTACGCAGCAGCCCGTTGTCGACGAAGACGGCAACCAGGTTACGCCCCACCGCCCGCGCGAGGAGTGCCGCCATGACCGATGAGTCAACCCCGCCCGAGACCGCACAGAGCACTTGCTCCTTGCCGACCAGCTTTCGTATCTCACGTGTCTTGTCGCGGATGAACGCGCCCATGGTCCAGCTCGGTTCGCAGCCGGCAATCTTGAACAGGAAGTTGGCCAGTATCTGTCGGCCCAGCAGGGTATGCTCGACCTCGGGGTGAAACTGCACGCCGTAAATCCGTCTTGCCTCGTCGCCGAAAGCCGCGCAGGCGACACTCGAGGTTTTCCCGACGGTGACGAATCCCGGCGGCAACGCGGTCACGGAATCACCGTGGCTCATCCACGCCTGGGTTCGGTCCGGCAGTCCGACCAGCAACCGGCTGGGCCGAGTTGGTACCAGTTGCGCGTGACCGTACTCCCGCGTGTGCCCACCGGCGACCTTGCCTCCGAGTATCTGAGCGGTAGCCTGCATGCCGTAGCAGATGCCCAGGATGGGAATGCCGAGGTTGTAGATCGCCGGGTCAGGCATGGGAGAGTGGTCCTGTCGCACGCTCGCCGGCCCACCGGAGAGTATCAGCGCTTCTGCACCACGACTGAGTACCTGCTCGGCCTTGATGTCGTGGGGCACGATTTCGCTGTAGACCTTGAGCTCACGCACCCGCCGCGCAATGAGCTGGTTGTACTGCGAACCGAAATCGAGGACGAGAACGCGGTCCATCAGGAATTGACGAATGGCAATTGGCGAATGGCGAATAGGTCGGTTGCCACGGTCACTCCCTCACCAGAACCACGTTTACCAGGCGATTCTTCACATAGATGACCTTTGCGACGTGCTTGCCAGCGAGGAGCGCCATGAGGCCGGGCGCTGCCAGCGCAGCCTTCTTGACTTCATCTTCGGTGGCGGTGCGCGGCACCGTCACCCGGTCGCGCAGCTTTCCATCAACCTGCACGGGAATTACCATCTCGTCGAACACCAGGAACTTCGAATCCACTTCCGGGAACCGCTCGTTGAATAGCGACCCGGCATCAGGGCGGGCCCGGTGCCACAATTCCTCGGCCAGGTGCGGCGTGAACGGTGCCAGCAGACAAATGAACTGCCCAAGCGCAAACCCGAACACCGCCGAATCCCGGTCAGCGAAAGAGATAAGCTCGTTCAGGAACTCCATCTGCGCCGCGATGGCCGTGTTGAACTGGAACCCCTCGCAGTCAGTCACCGTCTTGGCAATCGTCTGGTTCAGACGTATGTAGAGCTTCCTCTCGTCGGCGGTCAGCCTTGCCGTGTCCGGCCGGTCGAACCGTGCGCGGCCTGGATTATCCTCGTATAGCCGCCAGAGCCGGTTCACGAAGCGGGTGACGCCGGTCACCAAGTCGTCAGTCCAGTCCATCCCCTTCTCAGGCGGCGCGGCAAAGAGCACTGCCAGCCGTCCGACGTCGGCTCCGTGCTCGGGCACAAACTCGCCGACCCAGACCCCGACGCGCTTGGATGAGGACATCGTCACGCCGTTGAGGGCTACCATCCCCTGGGTGTGCAGAGTCAGGCAGGGCTCTTCGACCGCGAGCATCCCCATGTCGTGCAGCGCCCTCGTGAAGAACCGGAAGAATATCAGATGACCGGTTGCGTGCTCGATGCCGCCGATGTACTCGTCAATCGGCAGCCACTTGTCCGCACTTGCCTTGCTGAAGGGAAGCTGGTCGTTGTGCGCGTCTGTGTACCGTAGATGATACCACGACGAATCGACGAACGTGTCCATCGTGTCCGGGTCGCGCCGTGCCGGCCCGCCGCACTTCGGACAGGTAGTATTGATGAACGACTCGACGCCCTCCAGCACCGACTTACCCTTGGGCTTATAGTCCTTGACGTCCTCGGGCAATAGCACCGGCAATTGATCCTCGGGCACCGGCACGACGCCGTGCTCCGGGCAGTGAACCATCGGTATCGGCGTACCCCAGTACCGCTGCCGCGACACCAACCAGTCCTTCAGCCGGAAGTTGACCATCCGGCGACCGATGCCCTGCTTCTCAAGGTGCGCCGTCACCTTCTCGATGCCCACGTCCGAACGCGTGCCGTCAAAGGGACCCGAGTTCACCATGGTCCCAACGTCGGTGTAAGCCGCGGCCATCGAGGAGGGTTCAAGGGTTCGAGGGTTCGAGGGTTCAGGCCGGATGACGACTTTGATTGGAATCTTGTACTTGCGGGCGAACTCGAAGTCGCGCTGGTCGTGCCCGGGCACGGCCATCACCATCCCGGTTCCGTAGGAACCCAGCACGAAGTCCGCGAGGTAAATCGGCACCTTGTCTCCGGTCAGCGGGTTGACCGCGTACTTACCGGTGAAGACGCCTTCCTTGTCGCCGGTAGCGGCCAGCCGCTCGATTTCCGGCCTGACGTTGATACGCTTGCGGAACTCGTCAACTTCCTTCTCGTGTTCCGTTCCCTTCGCTATCGTCTCAGCCAGCACCGAGTCCGGGGCCAGCGCCATGAACGTGACCCCGTAAAGCGTGTCCGGCCGGGTCGTGAACACCGGTATCTTCTCGCCGGTCTCAGCCAGCGTGAAATCGACCTCGACACCCTCGGACCGCCCAATCCAGTGCCGCTGCATCGTACGCACGTTCTCGGGCCAGCGGTCGAGCTTATCGATGCCGTCGAGCATCTCCTGGGCGTACTGGGAGATCTTGAGGAACCACTGCGTCAGCTTCCGCTTCTCCACGGTCGCTTTGCACCGGTAGCAGAGCCCGTCTTTGACCTGCTCGTTGGCCAGCACCGTCTGGCAGTTCGGACACCAGTTCACCGACGCTTCCTTGCGGTACGCCAGCCCGCGCTCGTAGAACTTGATGAACAGCCACTGATTCCAGCGATAGTACTCGGGCAGGCAGGTCGTTACCTCACGGTCCCAGTCGTAGCCGATGCCCAGCAGCTTCAAGCTCTGACGCGCGGTCTTGATGGACTCGAACGTCCAATAGCTCGGGTGATTCCCGTGCGCGATGGCTGCGTTCTCAGCCGGCAGGCCGAACGCATCCCACCCGAACGGGTGGAGCACATCATAGCCCTGCATCTTCCGGAATCGGCAGAGCACGTCGCCGATGACGTAGTTCCGGCAATGGCCCATGTGCACGTCTCCCGACGGATAGAAGAACATGACCAGCACATAGAACTTCCGCTTCGGGTCCGGGTTGGTCCGGAACGTACCTTGCCCGTTCCAATACGCCTGCCAGCGTTCCTCAATCTCGCGCGCCGGATAGGCGATGTGCGTACGGTCGCCGCTCTCGTTGCTACCTGACTCTTCATTCGCCATGGTCCGATGACTCCTACCGTCCTGGTCTTTCACTTGCTACCTGACATCCAGGGCTTTCTTCACCCGGCCGCGAGTTCGGTCACGCCGCACCTTGCGCCTCAGGCAGAACTCGGGCGGCCGAGCCTCAGCGTAGATCGAGCAGTAACGCTCGGACTCCGGGCACGCGGCGCAGACGGTGAACATCTCCAACAGCGCGAACGGCTCCGGGTGCCCGCTGATGATATCCCGGTTAATCTCGTATAGCTGGAGCAGGCACAGCCGGATGAGCTTGTCGCCGTCCCGGTCAACGGACCGCCCCAGGAACGCGCCAGCCAGCCATCCGACGATCTTCACCGGCTCCTCGCCCCAGTTGCGCAGACGCTCGAGCACTGCCAGCGCGCCGGCGCTGTCTCGTCGCACAACCCGTCCGACATACTCGTTAAGTTCGAACTCGCGCGACTGGCCCGCCAGCCTTCGCACGTCATCCTCGGCAATCGTGTCGCCCGGCTCAACCGCGGTCGCGAGTTTCTCGATCTCACCCAGGAGCAGCGTGGTCTCTTCCCCGGACACATCCAGCAGCAGCCGCATGGCCCCCGGCTCAAGCGAGATACCGAGTTCCTTGGACCGGCGGTGAAGCAGAGCCGACAGCTCGGCCGAGTCCGGCTGCCTGAGGTCAACCACAAACCTGGTGAGGCCCGCTCCGGCAATCGCCTTCTGCATGGGCCCGCTGTAGTCGCAGGTGAGCGCCACCGCGCACTCGTTCGGCAGCGCAGCCAGTCCGGCCAGCAGTTCGCCGAGCTGGCCCGCCGGCTGACGCTTTGCGCCCGGCGCCTGGCGATCGGCGCTCTGGGACCGGCCCTTCGACAACTGCTCAATAGCGCGCGCCACGACCAGCCTGCGCTTCGACGCCACCGGCGGCTGACGAACGTGCTGCAGCAGAATCGGAACCTCCAGTTCACCGGCGTGAACCGACTCAAAGTCGAATGCTTCCATGCCGGGCTGGACCAGCGCTTCCTTCAGCGCCCGCAGCAGCTCGTCGGCCGCCGCTGAGTCCGCCCCGAACAGGATGTAGACCGGCACGAACTTCCCGCGTTTGATGTCTGCGAGAACCTGCGCTGGTTTGCGTGGTGAACCGGCCGAAGAACCTGCCACTGCTCATGATATTCGCCGATGCCGGGCTGTCAAATCCGCCGACCGCATGCCCGGCGACGACACGGAGCCGAAGCTAGGCCCGAATGCAGACAAATGAGGAATTCGGATCTCAATCGTCATTCGTGCTTCGGATTTCGGGCCTGGAGACCCTGACTGCACGGAGTCTGTTTCGCTCCTGTCTTCGTGGCTGTCTATTCCGGGTCCAGGGCCGCGGAAAAAGTGCTCTTGACCGGCGACGCTATCGAGATAGAATGGCAGCGGTGCGGTTACCGCTAGGCACCTGCACCGTCGTCCGGGCCGCGCTGCGCTGTCCCGGCCCGGCGTCATACGGCTTTCAGGACAAAGAGAAATACGGCTCTGTCCAGTCAGGGCCCCAAAGGAGGACTGATGTTCGCGACCGTTCTGTCAATTGTGCTGGTGGCTTTCAGCCCGGCCGGCACGGCGCCGACCCATGCGCTGGCGCCAGTCGGCTTCTTCCCGCGCGCGCCGCTTGGCGGCGGTGGCCCGGATACGTACGGCTACCGGTATCTGGACTCGGATACGAACTGCCCGGGTGCTCCGACCTATAGCTGGAAGAGCATCAAGGGCGTAGGAACCAAGGTAACGGGTCTGCTCGACGACAACGTCGAGGGGCCGTTCTCAATCGGGTTCAACTTCCCTTACTACTGGTACCGCGTCAACTCCGTCATCGTCGGCTCGAACGGCTACATCTCGTTCGGCGACGCAACCATCGACCGCTACCCGTTCAAGGGGATTCCGAATACTGCGAAGCCGAACAACCTGGTGGCCCCGCTCCTGTCCGACCTCGACTGCACGGACACGGTCTCTACTAACGGCTCAGTCTGGTACTGGACGAACCACAGCGACAGCTTCATCGTCGAATACGACAGTATCAAATTCTGGAGCACCGGCGGCAACAACACCTTCCAGATTATCCTGACCAAAGCCGACTCATCGATCAAGTGCCAGTACCAGCAGCAGAGCGGCACTCCGTACGGCGGCTGGGCTGACACGACCATTCAGGTCGGCATCGAGAACTTCACGGGCGCCATCGGCCTTAACTATCTGCACGGCACGACCCCGGTGGCCAACGCCATCCACGACAGCCTGGCGGTCCGTTTCTTCCCGCCCGAGTCCACCACCCTGCACATTCACGACGTTGGCGTCCGCAACGCGATGAATGACCGCAGCGGCGGCATGTTTACGGTCAACGGCCGGCCGCTGTCGTTCTGGGCAGTCGTAGAGAACTACGGCAACCAGGCCGAAGCCGGGTACCAGACCTACTTCAAGGTCACGAGGCAGAGCGGCGGCGCGGCTCTCTTCTCTGACTCGATCTGGGCTTCGCCGTCCAACCCGGGCATTGCCGAATCTCTGCTGCTCGGCAACGCCTGGCGTCCGAGCACGAACGGCACCTACATTATCAAGATATTCACGAAGCTGACCGGGGACATGGCACCTTCGAACGATACCGCGACGATTGAGCTTCACGTCGTCACGATGCCGGCGCTTCTCACCTATGACAACGGCACCGCGGGCAACATGTGGTACTTCTTCTACGCGCACAACGGCTGGGCCAACCGCTTCGTGCCGCCGGTGTATCCCTGCACGGTACAGAGCGCGCGGGTCTACCTGGCTGAGCGGGCCGCGGCTGCGAATACGTTCGTGGGCATTTTCGCCGACAACGGCCCGGGCGGCATACCGGGCGACACGCTCTACGACTCGCTCGTCAGCGTATCTACGCAGCAGTGGTACACGGTGACTCCATCCCACTCGGTGGTCATCAACAGTGGCGCGTTCTACGTCGGTGCGGTCTCGACCGTGGACAGCGAACCGACGTTCGGCACGGACTCGGTGCCGCCGCTTTCGTACCAGAAGTGGGAATGCCTGTCCGGCACGTGGGCGCCGGACCCCGACCAGAACCTGCGTGACGTAATGATGAACGCCACGATATCCGGTCCGGTCGGCATCTTCGAGACGACGGATCCGGCTCCGATGAAGGTTCCGGCACGGATCGACGTCAGCCCGAACCCCTTCGGCGGTATGACCTCCATCCGGCTGCTCAACCCGACCGGACGCGAGAAGGCGTTCGAAATCTACGATGCTACCGGCAGCATCGTGCGGACGCTGGCCATCAACCGCGGACGGGCCATGCTTGACGGGAAACGGCTGGCGGACGGCATCTACTTCGCCCGCATCGCCGGGACCGAGGCGCCTGTCGCCAAAGTCATCGTCACGCACTAGGCGAGTAACTCTACACACAGCGGCGGGGAGGCGACTCCCCGCCGTACTCTTCTTGCGCCCGGCACGGACGCTGTTTCGTATCGTGAGGATTGGTTGCACCAGCTCTTCTCTGGGCTTGACAGAAAGACATGTGGTTCTAGACCGATGCGACTGGGGCGACGCTTAGGACCGAGACTTCTCGCGTCAATGACGCTCTGTCTTGCAGCAAAGGCCGTTGGCAGCGGGCTGTCCTTCCAATGGCGGGCAGCGGGGCAGGAATCCCTTGGGCGGGTGCATTCGCGGATGCAGGCGATGGCGGTTTGACCTTGGAGGGGTTAGGACTAAAATAGTCCTATGAAAAGGACATTTGTTCTTCTCTTGGGGTTGGGATTTGTTGTGTTCGCGGTTGCGACGTCGCCGATGCGAGGCGAACTGGCGTTCCGAGACTCGCTGCGCAGGATTCCGCCGAAGATGAGGATGGAGTGGATGCACTCCAGGGGAATGACGAATTCCGAAGTCCGAATGACGAATGCCGGACCAACGGCAGGCGACTCGGGGTTGAAACTAGTCGGCAAGTGGGGTCGTGGGCCGGCGGCGGAGGTCACGGGGAAGGAGACGCTGGTCGTGCTGACGCTGGGCAGCGAGGTGGCGCTGCTCAACTTCGCCAAGCCGGACAGCCCGCAGGTGCTATCTGAGATTCAGTTCCCGTCGCTCACGGCGCAGTCTTATCTTGAAGATTCTCTGCTCTATACCAGCAGCAACGCCGACCTTGAGGTCTGGAACGTATCCGACCCGACGCAGCCGGCCAAGCGGGGAGTGTTGCAGGCTCCGGTCGGTGACTTCTGGATACGGGACACGTTCCTCTTCTACATCCGCAGCGACACGTTCCATTGTCTCAGCATTGCCAACTCAGCCAACTTGCGCGAGCTGGGTTCATGCATTGAATCGGGCTCAGTCACGACCGGCTCGGGCAACATGGTGGTCGTGTGCCAGAGCGGAGGTTTCGCATTCGTTGACGTATCAAACCCGGCCGGCCCGCACGAGGTCAGCACCTATCCCTGCGGCTACACGCTTACCGCCACGGCCCGTGGTAGCCTCGTTTGTGCAAGCTACGAGGAAGCCGGTTACCCGTACCCAACCCGCTTCATCACGCTGGACATCTCGATACCGAGCTCGCCGCGCCTTCTGGCCAGGCTAAACGACCTCGGCGGCTACGATATTTTCCTTGACGGTCCGCTGGCCTTCGTTTCGGGCGGTGACAAGGGCACGGAGGAACCGCTGCCGTTCCAGATACTGAGCATTGCCGACAGCTCGCACCCGGCGTTCATTGATTCGTGCCGGACCACGACCAGGTATCCGTATGGTGTATGGGAGAACGCCGGGCTGGACCGCGCGCTGGTGGCCGGCGAGTACGGTGGCCTTGCCATTGTCAATGTTGCCAACTTGAACAACCCCGTGCTGGATACCATTGTCATGCACGCTGCTTCAGCGGAGGACGTGGCGGTTGACGGGCACTACTGCTACGTGGCCGACTTCATGGCCGGAATACGGATACTCGACATGTCTGACCTGTCAAAACTCGCCGAAGTGGGAGCGGTCGATACGTTCTACGAAGGACTTATGAGCTACTCGGTCACGGCTCGCGACAGCATCATGTACGCTTGCTTTTACTTCCCGTACTTCCGCACCTACGGCCTATCGAACCCTGCCCAGCCACAGCCTCTCGGAGCCTGCATTCCTCCTGACGAAGAACCTCTGGCCATGGTGCTACGGGACAGTTTTGTCTACGCGGTCCAATATAGCCGGTTCGACGTAATCAACGTCGCCCGCCCGCCCGTGCCCGTCGAAGTGGGGACATGTAGACTTCCAGATGCCTCGGTGGATCTGTTCCTGCAGGATACACTGGCCTACGTGGGAAGCTGGCCGTCGCCGATCATCGATGTGAGCGACCCCACTCATCCGGAATCGGTCGGGTGCTTCCCGATGCCGCTTACCGGCGTGTACGTCAGAGATACACTCGCCTATCTCGCGATGGATTACGACTCCATGTTTGTTTTCAGCGTCGCTAACCCGGCCGCACCCGTACGACTAGGCGGCCTTGATTTCTCAGGCGGGCAACATTATGCAGTGTTCAATGAAGACATTGAGGTCATAGATACAATCGCCTACATAGGCGGTACGTCTATCAAGTTCGTGAGCGTAGCCGACCCCAGGAATCCGCGCGAAGTCGGGACGCGCTGGAAGCCGCCGTCCCTGGCCGTCAAACGGCTGACCTGGGTGGCCCCATATCTCTACTTGGCTTGCGATGACGGCGGGGTGTGCATCGTGGAGACGTTACTGAGCGGCATCAGTGAGCCGGCGAGACAGTCCACGCTGAATCGCGTCCAAGTCGCGCCCAGCGTTACTCGGGGTCCGGTTCTCGTAACCGCGAGCATGCCGGTGAGGACCATGGAGCTGGAGGTGTATGATGTAGCAGGGAATCTAGTGCGGAGGAAGACCGGCTCCGCGAAAGGGACCGTGTCTGTGGACCTGACGAGTGCGCCTGACGGCGCGTATCTGGTCATGGTCAAAACGGAGGAAGGCAGAAGCACAACGAAAATCATAAAGACCAGGAGGTAACGTATGAGGAGAGCAGCGTTCTTGCTGCTAGTTCTGGCCGGGGTGATGTGGCCGCTGGCCAAGAGTTATGACGTAGTTCCGTACTCGGACAACATCGGGACGGTATCGGGCGACCTCTCGCATGGCGTCTCCCAATATGTACGCAACACGCTGGACAGCATTACTCAAGTCAGCTTCTGGGTCGGGGACACGATTGATACTTCGAGGTTCAACATAAGGATAGAGGATTCGGTAACGAGTCACCGGATCGCACACTTCGAGGGCGCGCACGCAACGCAATGCTGGTACTGGATGAACGTACCACTCGTTCCTGACCCATAATACAAGCCGGTTCGCGGACGAACCTATCTCATCAAAGTCACGCGGCCGACGACAGGCGCGGCGATCTCGTTCGGATACGACCCGAGGAACCCGTACCACTTCGGCAACGCTGTTGTGACGGGCAGCAGTCCGTCGCTACCCGATACTGCCGACATCGCGCTGCGCGTGGAGGGTCTGCATGATACGATTGACTCGTTGGACTTCGGGGCGTGTGAGGTTTCGTGGTGGGGGTTGCCAAAAGATGGCTTTGACCCAGCGGAGTTTGCTGAGTTGACGAGTAGTGCTCATGTACGGACGGTGCGGCTCGACGTCGACTGGCACGAGATCCAGTTCGGTGGACTCGATAGCTGGAGTTACACGAATCTCGACTCATCGCTGCGTTTCTTGGACAGTGCCGCAGGGTGCCGAATCCTGGGGCTGCTAACGCAGGTGCCCGACTGGGCGAGTTCGCGGTTCCAAGTCAATGATACTACACACGGGACGACGTGGTGCTATCGGTCCCCACCCCGTAGGTTGGAATACTCGGCCGCCGACACCAACAACTATCTGGTGCGCTACCTGAGACATCTCATCGCTCATTGTGATAGCTGTCGCTACGCGATTCACGACTGGGAGGTAGGAAACGAAGTCAATAGCGAGGACTCGGTCGACCCCGGCGCAAGCTGGTGGGTACACCCGAATTTCTACTACACCGGCGATTCCGCCCCGCACGTGGGGCCGGGACTTCACGACATGTGTGCACTCTACGTCCGCTACGCCATGGTGGTGGACTCCGCGGTTCATGCCATCCAAGGGCATGAGGCCGACCGGATTGCCGTGAACTCGGTAAACTGGGTGAATGATACCTCGGGCCGATTTGACTCCCGCGGGCCGATCTACGCCGGGAGGGATTGGCTGCGAGAGTTCTATGGTCTGGTCAATGGGAAGCCACCTTTCTGGGATGCAATCTCGGCGCATCCCTACCAGGAGACCTTACCACCGAGTCCTCCGAAGTGCTGGCCGTTTGAGCCTCGGTCGCTGGAGGCACACGCTGAGACGTTACGCAGCATCATGCGCCAGTATGGGGACTATGGCGAGTTATGGAACACCGAGCACAGTATGCCGGGGAGCTGCTGGTGGGATTCATCGTGGATCGACTCTACCGTCTCGACGCCGGAACAGGAGGCAGACTACTGCTGCGAGACATTCACGACGGCGGAGGGCATGAAGGGACTGCCCGGAGGTTGCTTCGACCGGAACTACTGGTGGAAGCTCCGGGCGGCGGACATGCTTGAACACGAGGGGCTTGTGTGGGCCCACGGGAACTGCCCGAATGTGCCGCTTTGGGCCTTCAAGCAGACCGCGGAGAGACTCACCGGCAAGCGGCTCAACGGACGGGTGTTGACTGGCGACACGGCAATCGACGCGCGCTCGCGGATGTATGAGTTCGAGGACCCGGCCACCTCCAAGAAGACGTGGGTGTGCTGGAGCAACAAGGTCACGGCCCCGCCGATCTCTGTCACGCTCCCGGCACGGTCGGACACGACGTTTGCGGTCGCTCTGGACTATGGCGATCACTCTTCGCCGAATTCGAGCTACGCAGATGCTGACGGCTGGCTGCGGGAGAACCTTGGGACTCGGCCGATTTTCATCGCCGAGAAGAGCAATCCGTCGCGGCCCGACTTGGTGGTGGATAGCGTCAAGTACATTCTGCAGGCACCGAACACCGTGTTGGCGTGGGTCACGAATCGTGGCAACCGGGCAACGCCTCGCCAGTCACCGGGAAATCAGCCGTACCCGACGTGGGCTGTGTTGTGTGCAAACGGAGATTCCCTGACCCAGCAGGTCTGCACCGACTCGATTGGGGTGAACCAGCAGGTCACATTCAAGTTCAATCTCGGCATCGCTCAACCGTCGTCAGTCCTCCTTACGGTCAAGGTGAATCCGGCCCAGATCTACGTCGAACTCGGGACCGACGACAACGCCGGGTATGTGCTAAAGCCGTAGCCGCGGCATCCGAGACCACACCTCCTATTTCGGGGACACAATACTTATCTCAAGTCCGTTGCCGCGGCTTGGGTCCGCGCCTGAGTGGAGCCAGCGTTCGGCCAGTCCTGGCTTCGAGCGATTCGACGAAGTCGCTGTTCCCCAGGGGACGACCGTTGCGCGTGTGACGGCGAATGAGTTCCAGGTCGGTGCTGTCCTGCTCGCCCGTGAGATACTCGCGCCAGTCCTCTACCCGGTTCAGCATCGGCTTCACCTTCACTAGTGTATCGTCACGACCGCGTGCATGAGCCGCCGCGCTGGACCAGGGATACTGCCATGGCCGCTCGACCAGACCGGCCCGCACCGGATTCAGTTCTACGTAGCGGACCGCTGCCAGCAGGTACTGCTCATCGAGCGGGTATGATGAGAAGCGTCCCTGCCAGAGGTAACCGCGCCAGTTCTCACGCTGATTTACTCGGACTGTGTACCGACGGTGGGCCTCGCCGATCGCCCGGGCAAGACCCTGTTCGGTATCGGGTACTGCTACGAGGTGCACATGGTTGGGCATCAGGCAGTACGCCCAGATCTCGACTTTCTCCTGCCCGCACCATGCGGCCATCATTCGTACATACGCCTTGTAGTCGGCTGTGCTGAAGAAGACCGGCTGGCGCCGGTTCCCACGCTGGACAACATGATGCGGCACCTGCGCCGCAACCACTCGCGCTATTCTCGCCATGCCCGAGCTTACACGTCACCCTCTCCAAAGTCAAGTGTAATTAAGTATTGTGTCCCCGAAATCCCCCAAAGTGCATGTGGGCGGGGGATGAGAGTTTAGTCTTTGGATACATGCCCGCGGGACCAGAAACCAGTCTAACCACTTGAATAATCGAGCGCTAGGCCGCCTTCCCGAAAGTCCCCTCCCTCGTCCGGGGGATTGCCTACCGAGTCATCTGCGAGGTTGTCCGATCCGTTGCCCTCTCCCTTGTCCCGGGGGTTGCATCCCACGCAATTCCCCGAGGAACTCCCTCCGCAACTTGCCCGGTTGCCGCACCGGTTGCTCTCCGGTTAGCTTTCCCGGTTAGTCTACCCGTTGCTCCACCCGTTCCTCTCCGGGTTGGTCGGAGCGTTGCGGCCCGACTAACTCCGCGGGTTCCTGTCCGGGTTGGTCCCGAGGTAGCTCCGGCCGTTGTTCTCCGGACTGCCCGGAGAATTGCTTCCCGAGTTGCTCGCCGAGTCAGTCCGAACGTTGCGCCCGGACAGAAGGACCAAGAAATCGACAGGTTGCGTAGCGGATAACGGGTTGCTGGCCGGCTAAACTTTGCGCTCGAGGCCCGCGTGCCAGCGGAAGGAGTTGAGCACGAGCGGGTCGAAGTGGTGGCCAAGGAAACCGAGGACGAGGTCGAGAGGAGATTGCAGATTGTAGATTGTAGATTGTGGATTAGCGGATGAGGAGACGGGAGGCGGAGATTGGAGATTCTCCGGATCGGAATCCTGGCGGCCTTGGCGTTCTTGGCGGTTGTCTCCGGTTGTCGGCTCCGGACCAGACGAGAAGACGTGCGCGATCTCGGCGGCAGGGGTGTAGAGCAGGAAGGCGATGGCGTCGAGGCCGGCAGGATCGAGCCTTGTCCCCCGCGGGTTCTCACCGGCGCAGCGCGGGCAGACGATGCCGCCGCGTCCGGGGTCGAAGTAGGCCGGGCGCTGGCTCTCGATGGGACGCTGGCAGATGAGGCAGCGACGGAGTTCGGGCCGAAACCCAAGAAAGCTCGCGGCCTTGAGCAGGAAGGAGCAGACAAGAGCAGAACAGGGAGTCGAGAGTCGAGAGTCGGGAGTTGAGGAATACGGCGGGAGCGACTCAAGGGTTGAGAGGTAGCTGAGAAGAAGCCGGTAGAGATGTGGGCTCGGGTCGTTGGGCTGCGTGACCCGGAGAACGAATTCGGTCATCTGTTCGGCGGCGAGGAAGCGGGACAGGGAGTCGGGAGTGGGGAGTTGAGAGCAGCTGAAGGAATGGACAAGCTCGGCGTCGGAGAGCGTGAAGAGCGTGCGGTTCTCGCGCATGTAGTATATGATGCGGGACTGAGCGAAGAGATCGAGCGCAGCGCCGAACTTGCTCCTGAGCCGGCGCGCGCCTTTGGCCAGGCAGCTTACCTTCCCGTATTCAAGCGTGAAGAACATCAAGAGCTTGGACGACTCGTGGTAGTCCTTGACGCTGAGACAGACGGCCTCGGACCTGACGATTCTACGCACGGCGCTCAGAATCGTAATTACCAAGTCCCAATTGCCAATTCCCAGCGAAGGCGGAGCTGTTCTTGTGAATTGAAAACTCGTTGGGCATTGGAAACTGGGGATTGGTCATTCTCTCCGCCGTCATCATTCGGAGCGGATTTCGCCCACGAGCTCTTCGATCAAGTCCTCGAGCGACACGATGCCGGTGACCTGATGGTCTACGCTCTCGACGGCCGCGAGGTGCTCGCCGCGGCGCTGCATCATGCGCAGGACCTCCATGGCGCGGTCGGTCTCGTTGACCCGCGGTATCTTCCGGACGCGCCAGGCCGGAGCCGAGAGCAGGTCCTTGGCGACGATGACGCCGGTGATGTTGGCAAGGTCGCCCTGGTAGACCGGGATGCGCGAGTAGCCGAACTGACTGATGACCGCCAGCACCTCGTTCAGACCGGCGGTGTGGGGCACGGCTTTCACTTGCCCGAGCGGGATGCGGACCTCGGCGACCTTCATGGCCGAGAACCGAAAGAGCCGTGACACGATGTTCGTCACCGTTCGGGGCGAACCGGACTCGGTGTCTCGCCTCTGCATGGCTGCCAGGAAGTCCTGACGCGTGAGCGGAAATCGCTGGCCGGTACCGGCGACGGGTGCGGCGAGCAGGCGGGCGATCCCGGAGAGGACCAGGACGGCGGGCGCGAATACCAGACGGCTGACCGACAGAGGCAGTACGGCCCGCTGCAGCCAACGGTCGGGGAACGCCTGGGCCACTGCCTTGGGTACGTAATCGCCGATGATGATGGTGAGGACGACGACAATGACAACAGCCGCGGTGGCCGATGCCGGACCGAACTGTCTCTCGAAGAAGTGCGAGAAGAGCTCGGTAGCGAAGACGACGCAGAAACTGGTGCCGACCAAAGTCACGACCACGGTCGACTCGCGCCGGTCCAGGAACTGAAGTGCGGACTTCGCGCCCGGAAGGTTGTGGCTTGCCCAGTTGGTCAGCCGAATCCAGTTGGCGCGGTAGACGGCAGTTTCCGACCCGGCGAAGAAGCCGGTGGCGAGAATCAGGACGAACCCGAAAAGAAGTTCCATGTCAGGCGCAATTCCCAATTCCCAATTGCCAATTCCTAACGAATGCAGAGCTATTCTCCTGAGTTGGACATTCGTCCGGCATTAGAAATTGGGGATTGGTCATTTCCTCTTTATCAGAACTTTCTCCAGCTTCGGGCCGTCGGTCTCCTTCACGATTATCTCGAGGGAACGATGGGCGATGACGTCGCCCTCGCGAGGGAGCCGGCCGAGCCTGTCCTGTATGAAACCCGACAACCTCTCGTGCCCGAGCCCGGTGAACGCACGTCGGAAGAGCCGGTTGAGGGTCGCAAGGTCGATCTCACCATCCACCAGGTAGCTGTGCTCGTCCAGCTTGGAGTAAGGCAACTCCTCGGCCACGTCGTGCTCGTCGACGATCTCTCCGAAAACGGCTTCGAGCAGGTCTTCGAGCGTAACCAGCCCCGACGTCTGGCCGAACTCGTCGACCACGACCGCGATGTGCGAACCTCGGCGCCTCAGTTCGTCGAGCAGCGAGGGCAGCCGCTTGACCTCAGGCACAAAGTAGGCCGGGCGGCACCGGGAACAGACCGGTGCGCCGGGGTCGGCGGCGCTCAGCAGATCCTTGGCGTACGCCGTGCCGCTGATGTGGTCGATGGTGTCGCTGTAGACCGGAACCCGGGAGAAGCCTGCGTTGCGGCAGACGACGATTGCCTCACGGATGGTCATACCCTCGGGAATGGCGACGATGTCAATCCGCGGGGTCATCACTTCGGAGACAGTGCGCCTCTCGAGACCGACGAGGTTGGCGAGGATGTCCTCCTCGGAACCGAGCAGGACGCCGCGCTGCCTGCCGATGTCGATCATCGTATGGAGTTCATCGTCGGTGAGCGTCTCCGGTTCGCGCCGACGCGGAGTCAGTCGCCGGCTCACCATCATCAACAACGCCGTAAAGGGCCACAAGAGCAATCTGGCTACTTCGATCGGACCGGTGACAAGTGGCGCAAACCGCTCCGGGCTTCTGCTGGTCACCACCTTGGGTGTAACTTCGCAGAACATGAGCAGCACCAAAGTCAGGACGATTCCGCCGACGCCGAGCAGCAGCGCCTCATTCATGCCGTGGCGGCGGGACAGCCCCAGCAGCATCAGGGTGAAGATGCTGGAGGCGGCGGTGTTGACGACGAGGTTCCCAAGCAGCAGAGTGCCAAGCAGGCGGCCCGTGTCGGATAGCAGCGCGTCAATCCGTCGTGCCGCCTTGGGGCGGCTATTCCTCAGCTCCTCGCGCCTGCCCGGGGTCAGGGAGAAGAGTGCGGTCTCCGAGACGGCGAAGAAGGCAGACAGGACGAGCAGGACCAGAATGACGAGCAGGTGCCAGAGCATGGACTAGGCAATTGAGTCTGCAGTCTGCAGTTGGCAGTTGGCAGTCATGTCCTGACCCCACTGCGACCTGCAAACTGCAAACTGGTCATTGTCCTCAAAGGTATTTGTTATAGTACGGTTCCATCTCGCGGTGGGTCAGGCCGAGCAGATGCAGCAACCCGTGGAGCACGAGTCGGCGGAGTTCCGACGCGTAGGTGACACCGTATTCGCGCGCCTGGGCCCGCGCCCGGTCGCGCGAGACGTAGACCTCGCCGAGAAGCCTGGGTTCGCCCGGCAAATGCGACTCAGGCGAGTTGAATGAGATGACGTTCGTCGGCCGGTCGCGTCTCAGGAACCGGCGATTAAGCGCGTGTATTTGTGGATCGGTCACGAAGACAACGTTCACGACCGAGGGCTCCGGCTTGAGGTCACGGTCAATCCGGCGGCAGAGACGCCGGATATCGGCACGCAGGCGGCTGTCCTGCGTCCCGTAGATTTCAGGACGCATCAGCGCCGGTAGCCTTCCGGTTCTCGTACGCGCGGATGATGCGCGAGACCAGCGGCGGCCGGACCACGTCGGCGTCGGTCAGGTGGACGATGCTGATGCCGGTGACGCCTTCGAGCCGCTCGACCGCCTCAATCAGGCCGGACCTGTGCTCAGCGGCAAGGTCGATCTGGGTGATGTCACCGGTGACGATGGCCTTCGAGTTCCAGCCGAGCCGGGTCAGGAACATGCGCATCTGAGTCGAGGTGGTGTTCTGCGCCTCGTCGAGAATAATGTAGGCGTCGGATAGAGTCCGGCCCCGCATGAACGCGAGCGGTGCGACCTCGATAACTTCCTGCTCAATCAGGCGCTGGACCCGCTCCATCGGCATCATGTCGAACAGGGCATCGTAGAGCGGACGCAGGTAGGGGTCTACTTTCTCCTTGAAAGTGCCGGGCAGGTAGCCGAGCGACTCTCCGGCCTCCACCGCGGGCCGGGTGAGGACAATGCGACTCGAGTGGCCCGAAACGAGGGATTCAAGCGCCGCGGCGACCGCGAGATAGGTCTTGCCCGTTCCGGCCGGCCCGACCGCGAGGATGATGTCATGGCGCTGCATCGCCTGCAGGTAGCTCCGCTGGTTGCGCGTCTTCGCGAATATCGCCTTCCGGGGAGTCTTGATCGCGAGCACTTCCGGCTCGGAATCGCCCGCGCCGGGTTCGCGGCAGCGGCGGATCCGGTCCACCTCAGCGTTGATGAGCTCCGGGCTCAGGGGTTCGCCCTGCCGGACGCGCGCGAGCAGCCGGTCGAGCAGCCTCATCAGCTCGGTTTCTTCGGTCTTGGGGCCGTGCAGCATGATCCGGCCGTCGCGCACGACAATCGCTGTCTTGTAGTGCTTGCCGAGGGTAGTCAGATTGACGTCGGCCGGGCCGAGCAGGGCGAGGGGGTCGATGTCCTCGACCGAGATGGAATGGCTGCAACTGTTGTCCGGTTTCACTATTCTCTGGTCGGGGTCTTGATGGTATTGTCCAACTGGCACGCTATTGTAGGCAGGAGAATCGGTCGAGTCAAGGATATGGGCGTCCGCTCAGGCAAGCGCGTATTCGAAGCGGACCGACGGCGTTCCGGCCTCCAGCAGCGCGTGCCGGATATCCGGATGCGGAACAAGAACCGGCAAGTCCACGTTGCGGAACTGCCAGAGGCCGCGAGTCGCCGCGGCCAGCGGGTCATCCTCCGGCAGCCCCAGCAGCAATGCGTGATAGCCCTGTCCCGCACAGCGGTTGCAGACCCACCGCAGCAGTCCTGCGAGTGCGTCCCCGCGTTCCGGTTCAGCCGCCGCGTACGTCGCGTGCAGCACGCGCAGTTCCTCGCCTGGTGCCGGCAGGCGAGCGAGGCTGGTCAGGGCGGTGGCCGAGTTGAGCAGACGGCGGAGCCAGACTTCGATGTGGCCGTACCCTGCAACCATGACGCGGCGCAGCGCGCGCTGGTCCCAGATACCGAGGGTTGCCACGATGCTGCCTCCGTCACGGGCCACGGCCAGGTTCTCCGTCCCCGCCGCCATCAGGCCGGCTTCATCGACAACCGGTGCCAGGACGTGCCGCGAATAGCTGCGTTTGACTAGTTCCAGGATCGCCGGCAGGTCCATCGGGGTCGCACGGTCGCAGGCGATACCGCGCCGGACCAGATGGCGTGGACCGAGCAGTATCGAAGAGACAACAATTCTGCGACCCAGGATAATGTCGTCACGATTTGCCGCAAAGAAACGGGTCACCCGCGGGTTGCGGACGTTCGCGAGGCCCAGGCCGAGGCGCACGCCAGCGGCCCGGCTGCGTAGCTCAGCCTCGGCGATGAGGCGAGGATATATGCCCAGGCCGCGGCCGCCTCGCTCGACTCCGGCCAGCGCGAAGTAGCTGGTCGGCACTGGTCTGCCGCGCAGCAGGAATGTGAGCCGGCGCGTCTCAAGGAAGCCGGCCACTTGCCCGCGCACCTCGGCGACCAGGATGTCGAACCCGTCACCTGCCGACTGGCTGAACGCTGCGAAGTCGGGCGCGCGGTCGATGCCGAGTCGGACCCTGGCCGGGAATGAGGCTGTGCGGGCGATTCGAATCAGGGCGTCGTTGTCCGATGGCTGCCAGGCGCGGACGATGACCGATTTGGGTCCGTTCATCGTCGCTTCTCGACCCCGCCTATGGTTCGGCGCAGCAGCAGACCGAGGTTGACGCGACCAATCTGCAACAGGTCGTCGCCGCGTTGGTAGTCCAGCACACGGCGGCAGAGCTCGTTGCAGCGTGGGTCGGCGTGCTTCGCGACCTGGTCCCATGTCTTGTGGAGAGGCGCGGCTGCGGCAATGTACCCGTCGCTGACCGCGAAGGTCTCCTCGTCGAATCGACTCTCCGGCCCGGCTGCGAACTCGGCGCCGTGCCTTGACACCAGGAGGCGGGCAATGGCCAGAACCGCCGGTGAAGGACGGCGGCGACGCCGATAGTGAGGGAACACGTCGACGAAGGCATCGGCGAAGATGCCCACGATGTTGGGTATCATTGTCGCGGAGGCAACCCAGTACTGTCGGAATCCGCGCAGCGCCAGGATGTAGGCAAGCGGCCAGAAGTAAACCGAACCGATGGTGCTCTGCCGCGACCTGCCGTCGGATACCACTAAGCCGAGCTGAAACACTTGGTGGACCCGACCGTCTACCGGGAGTGCGTACGCCATCACGGTGCTGAACGCGATCGCCCTACCATCTCGGTCGTACAGGCATGTCACCACGCGGTTGCACCAGGGGGCGCGACCCGGCAGGAATACGCCGTATTCGGGTACGGTACCGAGCCGGGCGAGTGCCACGGCCCTGACGTCCTCGCGGAGCCGGTCCAGTTCGGACCCAGCCATCCAGCGTCCGGGGAAGCGGAAGCAGCGCAGCCGTCGGCCCGACGACAGGCCGACGCCAAACTCGCGGGGGCTGAATCGGAGCAGCAGTTTCCTCTCGACAGTGTCAGGCTGGACCGAATCAGGGCGGCCCAGCAAGGCGAGTAGCATATGGGACGACATCAACGGGGTCAAGCGGTGTGGCTTGACCACGAGCGGAGTTTGAGGTAACGTGCCTGCACCATGTCCGCTGACACCATAACTGCAAAGCCCGTACGACGCTGCCCGTGGCCGGCGGACAACGAGCTGATGATTCGCTACCACGACAGCGAATGGGGCGTGCCGCTGCACGACGACCGGAAGCTGTTTGAGTTCCTCGTGCTCGATGCCTTTCAAGCCGGACTGAGCTGGGCAATCGTCCTGAAGAAACGCGAGGGATTCCGAAGGGCATTTGCGAACTTCGACCCGCGCAAGGTGGCGAGGTTCGACAGCCGCAAGGTACAACAACTGCTCGCCGACTGCGACATCATCCGCAACCGCATGAAGATAGAAGCCACGATCGCCAACGCGCGTGCCTTCCTGGCGGTAAGACAGGAGTACGGCAGCTTCGACCGCTACATCTGGCAGTTCACCGGCAGCAAGACCAAGAAGAACCGATGGCGGGCCATCGGCCGGATTCCCTGCCGGAGCCGCGAGTCCGATGCAATGAGCAAGGACTTGAAGGCGCGCGGGTTCCGCTTCGTCGGTTCGACCATCTGCTACGCATTCATGCAGGCGGCAGGGATGGTGAACGATCACCTCGTCGGTTGCTTTCGGCACTCAGAGGTTCAGGGAGCAGGGAGTGAGGGAGGAGGGAGGAGATGAGAAATGGATGAGAAGCCGCACCGCCGACTCACGGTATGGATGAAGGCAATGGATTTCGTCATTCAGGTGCACGAGGTCACTGCGCGATTCCCGGCCGCCGAGAAATTCGGGATGGTGTCACAGATGCGGAGGGCTGCCCTGTCTATTCCCAGCAACATAGCGGAGGGATCGGCCAGAAAAGGGCGCAAGGAATACGTCCGCTTCCTGTACACGTCACGCGGCTCGCTCAGCGAGCTCGATACGCAGGTCGAAGTCGCGGCCCGACTGCGGTACATTTCACCGAAGACGGCCGGCGAGCTTCAGAGCAAGCTGGATGAGTTGAGTCGAATGTTGAATGGTCTCATTGGAGCATTATCGCGCGATGACTGAACTCCTCCCTCCTCTCTCCTCCCTTACTCTCTTTCCAAGCCGTTCCATGTCCTACAACGCCGGCGTTCTCGTTTACGGCAGGGACGCTCTGCTCATCGACCCTGGCCTTTTCCCTGACGAGATTGACCGGCTGCGGTCCCACATCTACGCGCACGGCGCAAGCCCGACGTACCTGGTCGTGACCCACAACCACTGGGACCACGTTCTCGGTCCCGAGTACTTTCCGGGAGTGCCGGTCGTCCAGCTGCAGGAGAGCCAGGCGGTGCTGGCCGAGTCAGGTGCACGAATCGAGCGCCAGGTTACCGAGTGGGAACGGCAGTCGGGAGTGCAACGTGACATGCCCTTCCTGCTGCGCGAGCCGGACCAGACTTTCGCCGACCAACTCGAGCTCAGGCTCGGGGACAGGACGATCGAACTGCTACACGCGCCGGGCCACGCGCCCGAACAACTGGTCGTCTATGACCAAAGCGAGACCACCCTCTGGGCCGCGGACATGCTGAGTGACATCGAGATTCCATTTGTGATGCACAGCCTGGAGGCGTATCGCCAGACTCTCGACCGACTTGCGCAACTTGATGTGACCACGCTCGTGCCGGGCCACGGCACGCCGGCCAGCGGCCGGTCGGAAGTCAGGGCGAGGTTCGACACGGACCGCGCCTACCTTGCTGAACTGCAGCGCAGAGTGGAAGCAGCAGTGGCAGCAGGGCGACGCATCTCCGATGCTCTCAGAGACTGCGCCGGCATGACATACGCTGACCGCGACCAGAACAAGGAAGCGCACCGTCTGAACATCGAAACCGCCTTCATCGAGCTCGGCGGGCAGGCCGATGCCAAACACCCGGGCTGGAACCGGTTCCAATAGCGATGAGGCTTCTCGGGACGCTGATTAACGTCGGCGCTGTCATAGCCGGCAGCATGGTCGGCACCTTCTTCCACGCCCGTCTGCCCAGACGGTTCACTACCGTGGCGTTCCAGGGCATCGGCCTTTTCACGCTGTTCATCGGGTTCACAATGGCCGCGAAGACAAAGAGCCTGCTTGTGCTTGTCTTCTCGATAGTTCTGGGCGCGATTACCGGGGAACTGCTCGACATCGACCGGCTGCTCAACCGATTCGGAGAATGGCTGAAGGCACGACTACAGCTCGGCGGCGAGCGGTTCGCTGAGGGACTGGTTACGGCGTTCCTGCTCTTCTGCATGGGCTCGATGACCGTGCTCGGTGCAATCGAAGAAGGTCTGGGCGGCAGGCCGAACCTGCTTGTGGCCAAGTCGGTGCTCGACGGGTTCGCGTCGCTGGCCCTCGCCTCTTCGCTCGGAATAGGCGTTCTCTTCTCGGTCATCCCGCTGTTCATCTACCAGGGCGGGCTGACCCTGCTCGCCGGCTCACTGCACGCGGTGTTGTCAAACACCGTAGTCGGTGAGGTCTCGGCTGCGGGCGGCTTGATTCTCATCGGTCTGGGTATTACTATTCTCGAAATCAAACAGCTCAAGGTTCTGAACATGCTTCCAGCGCTGGTGTTCGCCGGCGTGCTGGCAGCGGTGTTTCTCAGATAGGGACCAGGGGTCAGGGATCGAGGACTAGGAGCAAAACGGAAGAGAGGAGACATTCATGAAGAGAGTGATTATGACAACTGTGTTCCTGCTGGCGGTGGTGGCGGTCGCGGCGCCGGTCAGGTTCGCGATACTCGGCGACCGGACCGGCGACCACCAGGACAGCGTCCACGAGAAGATCGTGGCCGAGGTCGCGAAGGCCAACCCCGATTTCGTCATCACCGTCGGCGACCACATTGAAGGCTACGAGCGGACCGACACGCTGAAGCTCGACCAGGAGTGGAAGGAATACAAGGCCATTATTGCCCCGCTGAAGATGCCATTCTACTACACGCCGGGCAACCACGACATCACCTTCGACAACGCACTAGGTCCGTATGAACGAAACGCAGGCAAACCCTACTACTCGTTCGACTACAAGGGCCTGCACATCACCGTGCTCGACGCCAGCCGCTGGGAAGCGAGCGAATCGCTGCCGGCAGAGCAGCTCAACTGGCTGGCTTCCGACCTGGCCGCTGCGCGCAAGGCAAAGTTCAAGCTCGTCTTCTACCACAAGCCTTTTTGGACCGCCTCTCTTGCTGAGGGTAAGCCGGATACCCTGCACAGCCTGTTCAAGAAGTACGGCGTGAACGCGGTGTTCAACGGCCACATCCACGAGTATTTCAGCGCGACCTATGACGGCATCAAGTACACGGCGATCGGCAGCTCCGGCGGTGAAACCGAGACGGGCCCGACCGGCATTCTCTATCACTGGGCGATGGTGACCGTGGACGACGAGAAGGGCATCACCATCGAGCCGATTCTGCTCGGCGGAGAGAAGCGGGCGTGGAACGACGTGACCTGGGAAGACATCCAGTCCGTGGACCGGAACGAGCTGACCGGGCTCAGGTTCAGCCGGCCGGTGCTCGTCGGCGACAATCTCATGGCTTCTGATACCGTGACGCTCATCATCAGGAACCGGCCGCTTGAGACTCCGCTTCAGGACACGCTCCGCTGGGACGTACCTGCCACCTGGAATGTCTCACCCAAGGCGGCGGCAGTCAGCGTCGCTCCCGGAGCCGAAGCCGAGTACCGATTTGCCGTGGCCGGCGCGGGCCGGCCGTTCCCGGCGCCCAAGCTGACGCTCCGGTTCCCGTACGCCAAAGGCAAGTCGAGTCCGATTACCGCCTCGCTCGACGTGGCCCGCACCGCCCGGTGCGGCTTCGTCAGGAAGCCGCCGGTGATTGACGGCAAGGTCATCGAGAAACTCTGGCAGAAGCCGGTTATGGACCTTTTCACCAACGACAGCGAATCGATGAAGACCGACTCGGTCCGGTTCTACTTCGCGGCCGACTCAACGGATCTCTACCTCGCCGCTGTCTGCTTCGACCCGCATCCGGAGAGTCTCAGGGCCAATGCCACCGAGCGCGACAAGGGAGTGCACCTTGACGACTGCGTCGGCTGGTTCCTTGCGCCTGATACATCACGAGGCGTCATCTACCAGATATACTTCAACCCGAACGCGGTCGTGCTGGACCAGAAGATAACGGCCAGCCCGGCGGGCAAGATGGATGTGGACATGTCCTGGAACGCTGACGTGGACGTTAAGACGACGAAAGGCAAGAACTACTGGTCGGTGGAAGCCAAGCTGCCGCTGGCCCAATTCGGAGTCACTGCGAAGCCGGGCAGTGTCTGGGGCCTCAACTTCCGGCGCAAGCAACCAGGCCGCAAGGCGAATGCCGACTGGCAGCCCATCACCTACGACCCGCACGGCTTGGGGCTGATGCTCATGAAGTAGACTGTAGGCAGTAGACAGTAGACAGGGAAGGGCACATGAAGGAGTGTGAAGGGGGCCAGGGGGCAGAGAAGCCTGGCGTACGGAAGCTGGAGAGGTTTGAGGATCTCTCGGTCTGGCAGAGGGCTCACGAACTCACGCTCGTGGTGTATCGCATGACCGCGCGCTTCCCTCGCGAGGAGCAGTTCGGACTCGTGTCACAGATGCGGCGGGCGGCCGTATCGGTGCCCGCGAACATCGCCGAAGGCTTCAAGAAGCGGAGCAGTCCGGACAAGGTGAGGTTCTACAACATCTCCCAGGGCTCGCTGGAAGAATTACGCTACTACCTGCTCCTTAGTCGTGACCTCGGTTACGTGACTAACGTCGAACCCGTCACGGCCTCTTTGGACGTGGTTGGTCGAATGCTGCATGGTCTGATTGTCTCAATCGTCGGTCGCGCGTGACGTAGCCCGCTGGAGTTCGCTGTCTGCTACATGCTGTCTACTGTCTGCTGTCTACCGTCTACTGCCTGCCGTGGCATCGCGTCGTATATCCTGCCGTCGAGTGTGCGGCCGTTCGCGTGCTTCCTCGTCCCGCCCCACTGCTTGAAGTAGAAGGCAACCCCGGCCTTCTTGCACTGATTCCGGATGGAAATGACCCATTCCTTCCTGATTGGTCGCGCTCCCGGTCCGGACTCGCCGCCGACAATTACCCAGTCGATGTCACCAAGAGGGAGGTCCGGAATTTCGCCCAGTAGCGGCTCCACTGAAAGGAACTTAACCCTGGCAGGCGTCGCGACGAGATCGGCGATGCGCTTCACGTTCCGAGAGTCCTCGACCGTCACTCCCATCCAGATGTTCTCAGGCCAAGGTAGCGTCGGAGCCAACTGCCTGAGCCGTTGACTGCGCTTGGTGAGAACCTGGAATCGGTGCTGTCGGCACGACTTCATCACGTCGAACACGCGCTGGATGAATCCCGATGGCACCTTCTCATGGAAAAGGTCACCCATGGAACAGAGGAATACATCGTGCGGCTTGCGCCAAGACTGCGGAGTGAGCAACTCGCTCTCGTGGGTCGTCACCTTGAACCCGTTCTTGTACTTCGGCATGCCCGCGGCCTGCAGCCGCAGGGCGAACCGTTCCGCATAGCAGTGCGCGCACCCCGCGCTGATGTGCGAGCACCCCGTTACCGGGTTCCACGTCGCCTCAGTCCATTCGATGGAGGAGTGGTCGGCCATGGCCTACAGACGCCACGTCGGGTCGTCCTGCAGGTGGATGTTATTGACCTGCAGCCAATGCTTGCCCTGGCTCATCGCCCTGGTGACGCCGACACTTAGAATCGCAGCCGCGCCCTCGTTCATTCGCCGGTTCAAGTTGGCAATCAGCTCCGAGCGAGGCGTCTGCTGGTCGTCATGGTACAGCCGAAAGTCTGTGACCGCGGGAGAATACTCGCCGTCCAAGTCTCGGACATGGCAACGGATGCGCTTCTTAGTCTGACCTTGATACGCTTCGGTGCAGACCTCAAGTAGCGGCGCGTCCCCGGGGATTAGACAGCCGAGTGATGCTTCGCCTGTTGCGGGTTCCAGTATGCAGGTGTTCCCGTGTCGGCACAGGGCTGCACCGAACACATCAACCAACCTAAGTTGACCGACCCCCCGCAACAACTGCCAGAACTCGTCAGCCGGCACGTCGCGCAGCTTGCTTGCCGAGGAGGCCCGTATCTCGCAGTCCTCGACTTCAGGCGGACTTGGCTTCGGCTTGGCACGACCCAGGTCCACCTCGGTTGCCATGTTGAAGGGCCCGCCGTTCGGTTCCAGCATCTCAACTCCAATGCGGTCGCGCAACACCGGTCGGACGTGACGACCAGTCTTGGGGTCGATCCCAGCGATGCAGACGAACCCAGGCTGCATCCGGGTTACGTGGTTGACGACGATTCGCACGTAGTAACTACAGGTGTTTCACGCGGACATCCCGCTCGTACGACTGCCGATACTCCGCCACCAAACGTCAGTGATCCTCGTTTCTAACCGCGCATCTTCGATCATGACTAATAATCCTCCGGTCCGGTCAGATTGAGCGGCGAATCGTGCAAGAAGACGCCCGTGACTTGCAGAAAGTGGTACCCGGGATCGTCGTAGAACCGTGTCAGACCCACGCCGAGTATGAGATCCTCGCCTGCGCGAATGCGCCGATTGGTAGCATCCAGCAGTTCGACGACCGTAGCTCCCTGTGGCATATGGAAGCGTAGGTCGTTGAGCGCGACATCTATCCCGTTCGAGAGCAGCACGCGTGGCTTCTCCTCAGGGCTTAGCCGTAGTTCCGCGGCTTCAGGCCGCAGGAAGCCAAGGGAACGCGTGCCCTGACCGCACTCTGTCACCCAGTGGTCATGCCAAAGGTGGAGGGCCTCGCCGAATATCTCCCGTAGCGACGGCTGAGAGACTTCCCGTATCAGACTCCAGAACTCGGTCGGCGGCACTGGGCGCAGGACTTCGGCGATGTAGGGATCGCAAACGAAGTCCTCGACATGTGGAGGAACTGGGCGCGGCGTGCCAGCACCGAGTGCGACTTCAAGTCCGAGCTCAAAAGGTCCTCCATTCTCCAGCAGCGTTTCCGGTCCGAGCGCCCTGCCGGAGAGTGTCTGCGGCCGGACGTGGTAGTGCGTGTCGTCGATGCCGGCCACGCACACGTGGTTCTCACCCATTTGCGTAACATGGGTGACGACTATGCGCATGTGGTCACGTCTAGAGATGAACGACCTTCATGTCCTTCCAGTGCAGTGCTAGGTACTCGACAACCAGTCGCCTGTGACATCGCTTGGGTTCAGCCTCGCTGCAGAGCAGCGCCGCCGGAGCTGAGAACAACTCGCGGTCCAACTCCGCCGCCACCTTCCTCTCATCCAGCAGTGCCAGGAAGCGGCGTTCGTACTCCGGCCAGTCAATCTTCTTCTTGCGGTAATCGTCTAGAAGCTCCTTCGTGGGCGCAAGCAGCGGCAGGTGCACGTAGTTCGCATCCAGCAACTCGCGCAGGAAGTAAGGCAGGTCGGTGCCGCGCGCGAAGAGCGACAAACCGCCGTTCGGCCTCAAGCGTATGTCTACGACGCGACGGACCCCGGCCCGCTTCAGCGCCCCGAAGAAAGCTTCGGCGGTCTTGCCTGCGAAACCGACCGTGTAGATTTCCACTCCGGCTTCTCCTTTGTCACGAATCCGAACTCCTGTTGCACCTCCGGCGGCGCGTGCTTTCGCTCGGCCTCGGCCAGTTCGGCTTCAGCCTGAACGCGACCGTCGCCCCGGATGTGAAGCACGGTCACGCCGCGCGCGGTCAGCACCCGCCCCACCAGCAACCGGCGGTGACACTCATGCGGGTCCTCTTCGTTGCACATGAGCGCGACGCGGTGTTCCCGAATCCCGCGCAGGAGCCGTTCGATGCCCTCGCGGAATTCGGGCGACTCGGCAATCAGGTCATAGCGAACGTGGCCCTTCTCATCGTAGAACCCCCGCTCGCGCGGCCTGCCGCCGAGTTCTGCGCCAAGGTACAAGTACTTGATGCCCGCTTTCAGCACGGCCTGCTTCAGCGCGTCGCCATTAAAGTGCGGCACGTACTTCGAGTACGGTGCCGAACGCACGTCTACCAGCACCTCGATGTTGTGCGTCTTCAGAAGAGCAACGAATGCCTCCTGCGTGACGTTCGAGTGTCCGATAGTGAAGACCACTGGTCCGCTAGTCTGCTGCGTCGCGCCTTCCATCATACGCCGATTCTAGCCGATGTCCGGCGTTGGTCTAGACACCGCCTGCTGTGTCGGCCAATTGGGTACGGCCCGGTCGATCTCGGACATCGGACGTATGGTTTCTTTGAAGGTCACGACGACGGCATGAGTCCCGGTCGCTGACGCTCTGCGTCGCGGGTTGAGCACGTCAGTAATATGCCGCCTGGCGGGGCGAAAGTCAAGCCGGCGCGGCGGCACACGCCATACCGAGCTTTGACCGTGCTGCCGCACCGGCTATGATGGATAAATGCCAAACCGAGACGACATCACTGCACCAATCCGACGCCACGGGTCTGCCGGCGTGCCGGTCATGTTGTCCGCCCGACGCAGTTCTCCGGATTGCTCAGCGAGGCCGCGATGAAACTGCTGCCTGAGGGTGAGGTTCGAGACCGGTACGATGTAATCGTCGTCGGTTCCGGGCTATCGAGCCTGACCGCGGCGGCACTGGTCGCGCGGGGCGGGCTCTCTACGCTCCTGGTCGAGCACCACTACCTGCCCGGCGGGATGTGCACGACCCTCCGGCGCAAGGGTTTCTCTTTCGACACCGGCACCGCGCTGATGTACGGGTTCGGCGAGCGCGGCGTCAACCCGCACCGGTTCGTGATGAATCAGCTCGAAGCGGACGTGGACGTCATCGAGCACCAGGCCCTGCTCCGGATGCACTTCAACGGCAAGCCCATCGTTTTCTGGCCGGACTACGACCGGTTCGTCTCCGAGCTCTGCGCCGCGTTTCCGAAGCAGGCCGACGAGGTGCGAGCACTCTACTCCTATCTGCACAAGCTCTACTTCAACGTCATCGCCAGCCAGCAGATGGTCGTGCCCCCGACCGAAATCCCTCCCCAGGAGAACCTGAAGAAGCTGCTGCGCCACCCCGCCGCCATGCTCGCGTCGCTCCGAATGCTCTCGATGCCGACTGAGAAGGTCCTGCGCCGGTTCGTCAAGGACCCGGAGCTGATGGCCTTCTTCGACAAGCTTTGCTCGGTCTATGTCTACTGCACCGCGGCCGAGACCCCGGCCATCCTCGCGGCGACGATGTTCGTGGACAACCACGTGGGCGGCGCGTATTACCCGGCCCGCTCACCGCAGGTCTACTCCTCCACGCTGGAGAAGGCGCTTGAAGATGCGGGCGGACAGACGCTGTATGGCCGCCGCGTGGACGAGATTCTCATCGAAGGCGGCAAGGCGACCGGGGTGCGGTTCGAGGACGGCACGATTGTGCGAGCCCGCGCCATTGTTGCCGGTGTCACAGTCTGGAACTTGTACGGGAAACTCGTGCGGCCCGAGTTCCAGAAGCCGGGACGGGCCGATTGGGCGAAGAGCCTGGTCCCGACCTATGCCAGCCTCGTGCTCTACATCGGGGTCAAGGCCGAAGCGATTCCTGCCGGCACTCTCCCGGTCGAGATGCTGATTGCCGACATCGAGGGCGTGAACCAGGGCGATCTCACGCTCTACATTTCATCGCTCGACGACCCGTCCATCTGTCCGCCCGGCACCCATGCCATCACGACCATTGCGCCTTCGCCCGAGCCTTGGCCCAGCCCTTGGAGCGAGGAATACCGGAGCGCGGACTACCGCGAGCGCAAGGCCGCGGCGGTGGCGCGGACCATGGACCAGATTGAGACGTTGTTCCCGGACCTGCGCCGCAACATCCTCGTACTTGAAGCAGGGACGCCCGCCACCATCGAACGCTATACGCTCAAGAATGGCGGCGCGGTCGGCGGGCCGAAGCAGGCCATCGGCCAGCAGTTGATGAAACGCCTGCACGGGCAGAGCGACTGGCCCAATCTGTTTCTATGCGGTGATTCAACCGTGATGGGCATGGGCACGCCGGCGGTCACGGTTTCCGGAATCGGCGCTGCCAACCTTGTCCTGCGTGCGGCCGGCAAACCCGAGTACGGCCGCCGTGAATTCGAGCGTCAGCGTGTCCACATCGTCAAAGGCAAGCCGCTTGCCCCGCTGCCGAGTCAGGGCGAGCCGCTCGACCCGGTACGGGCGATGCGGCTTGCGCGCGAGTGCCAATACTGCGAGGCGCCGGACTGCACCTGCGCCTGCCCGACCGGGAATGACATACGGAACGTGATGCGCCGGATCGAAGCCGGCAACTTCGCGGGCGCGGCCCGGGCCCTGCGTCAGACCAACCCGCTGGCCGAAGTCTTCGGACACATCTGCCGGCCGGGCCCGAGCTGCGAACGGCACTGCCTGCGCATGAGCTTTGCCGACGGCCCGGTGCGGATTGCCGAACTCGAGGCGTGGGTTTGCCGCGAGGCCGGCGACCGCGGCTGGCGAACCGACCAACCCGAACAATCAGGCAAGTCCGCCACCATCATCGGCGCCGGCCCGGCCGGTCTGAGTTGCGCCTACTTCCTTGCCCGCGCCGGATGGAAAGTGACGCTGTGGGACAAGCGCGCCGAGCCGGGCGGCAGTCTGCTTGACCTCGACCCGGCGCTGCTGACAAAGGACGTCCTGGCACGCGACCTCAACGGCGTGCTTCACGCCGGAGCCATATTCAGCGGCGACAAGCCGGTCAAGTATGTCGGCGGGCTTGCCCAGGAACACACCGCGGTCGTGATTGCCGCGGGCATTGAAGGTAAATCGCTTGTTGCCGGACTGGACGCGGTTGGGGATGGGCTGAAGGCGAAGAACAATGTCGTCGCGTGTGGGGCGGTCGTGCGTGGTCACTGCTCTGCCCTGCAGGCGGTTGCCGACGGCCGCGCGGCCGCGCGGATGATTGGAGAATCGTACACATGAGCTGGCTGGCACTTGTCCTGGCAATAGCAACAATCGGGCAAGACTCGGTAGTAGACCGCGTGTTTGACCGGCTGGCACAGACGAATCGCCTGACAGCGGGTGTCAGCTACAACGCGGTCTACCGGTATGAGGAGCAGGACCTGAAAGCCGGTACGGCGAAGACCATCGGTTGCACTCGGCGCGTTTCATGGAGGCGTGGCGGGCAGCAGGAGAATGAGTTCCTCTCGGTCACCGCCAACGGGCGCGAGTTACAGGGCCGCGATCGGGAACGCACCATCGCCGACCTGCGCAGCAAAGGCGTGATGTCGACCGATTCCAGGATGCCCTTCATGCTTCAGACTCGGGCAGACTACCACTACGACGTAATCTCGTCCGGGACCTGCCACGGACTGGACGCCTGGATTGTCGGGTTCGAGCCGGTATCACCTTCGGACAAGACCGTGCGCGGACAGGCCTGGGTGCTGAAGGACAGCTTCGACGTGGTGCGGATGGAGTTTCTGCCCGCGCGCCTGCCATTCGTCGTGACCGACGCGAGCATGGTACTCGACTATGACCGGGTCAACGGGTTCTGGGTGCCGGTACGGTTCGACATGAACATGGACCTCAAGCTCAAGTTCCTCTTCGACCTGATGCGAAGGCGCATCACAATCCAGGACGTGTACAGCGACCATGAGTTCATCCTGAGTCCGGCAACCGGAGGAAACTAGTCCTGCTGCTGCGCGGCATCGTGATGGTCGTGGTGGGATTCTACACAGGTTCGCTGATGTTCTCCATGTGGCTAGCGCGGCTGGCCGGAGGCGACGTACGCCGGGTTGGTGACGGCAACCCGGGCCCGGTCAACGCATTCCGGGCCGCGGGCCCGCTCGTCGGCAGCCTCGCGCTGCTGCTCGATTTCCTGAAAGGCTGGCTGCCGGTAGCCGCAGCCTACTGGCTCCTCGGTTTCCGCGGATGGTGGCTGGCCGCGGTCATGGTCGCGCCGGTACTCGGGCACGCATTCTCGCCGTTCCTGCGTCTGCGCGGTGGCAAGGCGATTACGGTAACGTTCGGTGTCTGGTCGGGCATGACTTTGTGGGAAGCGCCGTGCCTGCTGGGCGCCGTGCTTGCTCTCTGCAAGCTGGTATTCCGGCTGCGTGACGACTGGAGCACGCTGGTCGCCTTGGCCTTTCTACTCATATACCTATTCTGGCGACACCCCCAGGCGCCGTTGGTCGCGGCATGGACCGTGAATGCGGCAGTGGTCGCCCTCAAGCACCTGAACTCCAGACCTGTCGGGTGAGCTTGCTCGACTGGCTGGTCCACTCGACTCACATTCTCGGCTTCGTCTGCGTGCAGACGCTGATTGCCGTGACCAACGCGCTGCTGCTCAAGCGCGTGGACCGGTTCCCGCCGGCGCCAGGCAGGCCGAAGGTCTCGGTGCTGGTGCCGGCCCGCGACGAGGAGCAGGCCATCGGAGCCTGCGTGCGCTCGCTGCTGGCGCAGGACTACGCTGACCTCGAAGTCATTGTGCTGGACGACGGCTCTCAGGACCGCACTGCGGCTATACTCGCCGAGCTGAATTCGGACCGGCTGCGCGTACTGCAGGGACAGCCGCTGCCCGCCGACTGGAACGGCAAAGCATGGGCGTGCGAGCAACTGGCCGACGCCGCGAAAGGCGATTTGCTGTTCTTCACTGACGCCGACACCGTGTTTCAGCCGCAGGCGGTAAGGTCGGCGGTGAACGCCATGAGTGCGATGCGGGCCGACCTGCTGACCGCGGTCACCGCGAACCGAGTTCCGACCCTGGGCGAGCAGTTGACGGTCCCATTCGTGCCGTGGTCGATTCTGTCGTTGCTGCCGATGGCCGTGAGTCGGCTGTTTCCGCGCGGCGTCGCGTTCACTGCCGCGAACGGGAAGTTCCTCCTTTTCCGGCGAGAGGCATACGAGGCAGTTGGCAGGTTCCACGCGGTCAGGGACCACGCCACTGAGGACATTGCGCTCGCCAAGCTGGCTCGGCGCAAGGGATTTCGCACCTGCCTGCTGGACGCGACGTCATTGGCCAGCGCGCGGATGTACTGCGGTCTGCGGGACGCGGTCGCCGGATTCAGCAAAAACCTGTTCGCCTTGTTCAACTACCGCGTGCTGGTAGCGTTGTTCGTGTGGTGCTGGCTGCTGACGATAACCTGGCACCCGATAGCCGGCGTTGCCGCGGCAGTGGCGGCCGGCCACCCGGTGCCTCTCGTGCCGGCGGCGACAATCGTCATCGAAGCCGGCATCTGGCTGCTGGCCTCGCTCGAGTTCGGCCTCCCTTGGCACCTGTTTCTCCTCGGCCCGGCAATCGTCACCGTATCAGCGTTCACCGGCATACGGGCAATGGTGCTGGCATTGACCGGCCGCGCCCGTTGGAAGGGCCGTCGCCTTGCGACGCGGAGGCCGCGACTCATCTGAACGGGCGAGCTACGCAATCGCGTCATGCTCGGACGAGGACAGAGACTTACCGACGCGCGGCAAGGCCGAGTCGGCTCCTGCTGACCGCTGTTGCCAGGCCGGCTGGCCTCGACGGCCCCGTCAGAAGGCGAGTCGATGTCCACAACAAGGGGTCGAGTGGTCCAGAGGTCCAGTTGTCGAGTCCGTGAAGCACAAGCGGCGAGCCCGTAAGGTCGAGACCACGCAGGCGTTGAGGACCGCTTTGACCTTGGTTTCCATGGCGGACACCCGGGGAATGGTTGCTTCCTGGCGCACGGCCAGGTCCTCGCGCAGGTCGCCAAGCTTCTCCCCGACTCGTCTCAGGTTGCACTTAGCCTTCCAGCGAACCGCTCTCTTCTTCGGGGCAGTCATGTCGTTCCTCCATTCGTGTCCTGCTCGTTGCAACGCCATAGTACCAGAGCGTATTCCACCCATCAACTGGCGCTATCAACAAGCTTAAGCTATTGATATTCAATGCTATAATTGGCATGCAGCGTGACCTGCGCCAGCACTCGGTAAGTCACTCCCCCAGTGATTCCCCCAGTCACTCCCCCAGTGACTCCCCCAGTCACTTACCGAGTGACTTACCGAGTCACTTGCCTGGTGAGTCACCGAGTGACTCGGTGAGTGACTCGCCTGGTTACTTACCGACTGACATGGTAAGTGACATGCCCAGTTACTTGCCCAGTGAGTTGCCGAGTGACTTACCCAGTGACTCGTCTAGTGAGTCGGTAAGTGACTTGCCGAGTGAGACGGTAAGTTACTTGCCAAGTGACACGCCGAGTGACTCGCCGAGTGAATTACCGAGTGGTTTGCTGAGTGGTTTGAAGACCGGTATGCAGCGTGTCGGCTGATTGGGCGCTGACCATGGCCTTCATCATTCCAAGGACGGCAGCTTGCGGCGGTACGCAGACACCAGGAATGCAAGAGGCCATCCAGCAAGCTCTTGGGCGAGCAATCTGTGGAGCCTTCTGACGAGCCGCGAGGCCAGTCCCGACTGGTGCTGTTGAGGCCGCGCTCTAGCGCGTCAGGACCACCTTCCGGACAGCTTTGGCTTGAGCTTCTCGCACGAAGTACACGCCGGGGCTGAGGCGACTGACGTCGTTCGCGCCGGAACGAAGATCGAGCACCTTGCGGCCCGAGATGTCGAGCAGCACGGGCCTTGGGACACGATCCGAATTGCCGGGCAATTCGGTCATGTCCCGCGGCAGGAAGAGGATGCCGCGGACGACCGTCGCATGCGATGCGAATGAAGTCGCCTTTGCCACGTCACCGGTCACGCCGAAGGGCGTGTTCAGCAAGAACCCCCAGATGCGGGGCGCGTCCGCTGATCGGCCCAGAATCGTCGGGGCAAGACTCTGGTACACCATGAGGCTCAGCCCTGCCGTGCCCCGCCCGAAAGCCGGATTCACCTGGCCGTACTGCTGCGCCACGAGCGCGACCGAATCGACAACGCTGCCCTGCGAACTGACTCGTGCAGCGTAAATGTCCCAGTCGCGGCTGCGGTCGTCTGACCACGCCACGAAGAAGTTACTGTCGTCCGGAGTGGCCGCCGGGGCCATCTGGGTCCGCGCGGCCGTGCAGATAGGAATGCCCGAGACATCCAGAACCACACCATCGGCGGTCACCCGCGCGCCATAGATGTCAGACTCACCGCGACGCGCGTCCTCCCACACGACGAGCGAGGCAGGTTTTCCTTTTACAACCACTGGGGTTCGCTGATCGCCTGCGGCCCCGGATATCTCAAAGCCATAACCGTCGAGCACCTGGCCGGCCGGAGTTACGCGACCACCATAGATGTCAACAGGGTAGCTCAAGGGCCAACGCTCCCAGACAACAAGGAAGTTATCGCCGTTGTAGTCAAGCGCCGGTTCGAGACTGCCCGAAAAGGGATAATAGCCCAGCAATTGGGTTTCCAGGACGCGGCCGTCCGTGGCAACACGCGTACAGTAGATATTATCCGTCCCGGCGTCACCGGCCCATGTCACAAGATAGTAGCCGCCGCCAAACGCGACTGCCGGCTCGAAGCCGTCTTGGGCGGGCGCAGAACCGCCAATAGGAAACCCGCCCACGTCAAGAACAACGCCACCTGGTGTCAGACGTGTTCCGTAGATGCTCCCATAGCTGTTGCTGCGACAGTCTTCCCAGACGACCAGGTAGTTGGCGCCATCGAAGGCGACCTTCGGAGCAGATTGGTCGGTGGCAAGTGTACAGATGGGGATGGGCACCGGGTCGAGAATCTTGCCCGTCGGGGCCACGCGGATGCCCAAGATGTCCCAGTCGTTGCCATTGTAGCTCTGCCACACGACGAGGAAATTCTCGCCATCAAACGCAGCAGCCGGATGCTCCTCGAAATTCGCGGCCAGGGATAGCGGAATGCCTTCGGGGTCGAGCACAGTGCAGTTGTGGTCGACGCGTGCACCAGAGATAGTAGTGTACTCATGCCGTTGGTCCCACCAGACTACGAGGCAGTTCTCAGGACCGGCCGCGATTACCGGATCATCATGCCGGTTGGGCGCCCCACAGATCTGAATCGCCGACGTATCGAGAACGGTCCCTTGGGGACTCAGACGGGCACCATAGATATCCGCCCCATTCCGCTTGTCACTCCATGTCACCAGATTGTTCTCGCCATCGAACGTAACCGACGGGTACGTCTGGTTACCAACGGCAGTGACCGCTATGCCTGATGTATCGAGAACAACGCCCTGCTTACTCACCCGTGCGCCGTAGATGTCCCACAGCGAACTTCTGCTGTCTTGCCATACAACAACGTAGTCCGTGCCGTCATACGTTGCTGCGGGATACGCTCGCCCTTGGGACCCATCCGATATCGTGATGGCCGCAGAATCAAGCACCGTCCCGCCTGGCGCCAACCTCACACCGCAAATGACGGAACCACTAAACTGCCAAACAACCAGAGAACCCGTTCCGTCAGAAGCAACGGCCGATGGGCTGTCGTCCGTATGGGTCGAAATCACAATAGCGGCAGTGTCCAGCACTGCGCCCGCCGACGACACTCTCGCACCATGGATGCCATGGATGCCTCCCTGTGTGTAGCTCCATACTACCACGAAATTCGTGCCGTCATACGTAACCGCGGGATAGAATTGGCCGCCGGGAGCGGTGGAGATCTCGATGCCCGCCGGGTCAAGCACCGTGCCGGCCGGCGTCACCCGCGCCCCGCGAATGTCTCTTACGGTATCGCGAATTTCCGACCAGACAACGAGGAAGACTGTGCCATCGAACGCGACCGCCGGGTCGTGCTGGTCCGAATTCTCGGAGATCAGGAAACCGCCCGTGTCAAGCAACACGCCGGCCTGCGTGACTCGCGCTCCGATGATGTTCCATTCTGAGTTGCGAAAGTCCTCCCAGACTGCAAGGTAGTTGGTGCCGTCAAACGCGACCGCCGGGGCGCTGCGGTCCTCGGCTGGGTTAACATACGTAATGCTCGTGTCGACCAGAAACGCGCTGCTGGGCCGAGGCTCGGAGTGACTGGAGTGCGCCTGCCGGACTCCATCCCGGGGGTTGAAATGAGGCGTCAGGGCTAGTCCGTATGAAATCAGGATGCAGACGGCAGATAGGGCAGCACGGAACTTCATTCCATCCTCCTATCTCGCGATGACCACCTTGCGACAGCTTGCGGCTGACAGCTTACGGCTTTCAGCCCGGACGAAGTACACGCCGGGGCTGAGGCGGCTCACGTCGTTCGTGCCTGTGTGCAACTCGGCGACCTTCCGTCCGGCTGCGTCCAGCAGTTCCGTCCTGTCTACTGTCTGCTGTCTACTGTCTACTGCGCCCAGCACCAGCACGCCGTGGATCACTGTGGCCCCGCTGGTCGTTTTCCTCAACTGCCGGCTGTCGGCATGTTGGATTCCGAGTGGCACTCCGAGCGTTCCCCACAGGCGGTCGACGCCGTAGTAATGACCCATCGCCGTGTCGGTGTAGCAACTGAACAGCAGCAACAAATCCGGGCCGCTGCCATAGACCGCGTCGAACCCGTCGTCGTAACCGGGCAGCCCGAACCAATCTCCTTTCCGGACGACGTTTCCGGCCGTGTCAACCTGGGCCGCGACGAAGTAGGTGGTATCTCCGGCGTAGTTCTGGCGACGCCACAGCACTTTGAATGCGGACCCGCTGGAAGTGACGCGTGGGGAGGGTGAGGTATAGCCGGTCGAATCCATGAATATGCCGTTGGGGTCCGGAACGGTCCCGTCAGCCCGGACTCGGGCTGCGTATACGCTGCTATAGCCGGAGCGGTCGTCCTCCCATGCCACAAGCGAGCTGGACGGCCCGCGCGCAACCGATGGCGAGGTCTGGTAGTTGTCCGCGCCGCCGACTACGAACCTCGGCTTGGTAACCTGGCCGGCAGGGCTGACAAGAGCTCCATAGACTCTGCTCCCATATGCATTGGTGTTCGTACCTGGCCAAGTAACGAGAAAGTCGCTTCCCGAGAAGCAGACTGCCGGTTGCACATCGTCAAACGTGTCGGCAGCAGCCACCACAAAGCCGCCCGGGTCGAGCACGACTCCGGCCGGGCTGACTCGGGCCGCGTAGATGTTGTCGGTCATCCCGGAGCGATAGTCCTGCCAGACCACCAGGAAGTTCTGGCCGTCGAAGCTGATGTCGGGCTGGTCCTGATAACCCGTCGCGGCGCAGACCACGATGCCCGCCGAGTCAAGAACCGTCCCATTACTGTCTACCCGCGCACACCAAATGTCCGTACTGCCATCTACGCTCCGATAGTCCGCCCAGGCCACTAAATAGAGTGAATCTCCGAACCCGGTCGCCAGACTCTGCTTGTTCCCCGGCGCATCGTTGACCGGGAATCCGACCGGGTCGAGCACGATGCCGCCGGCGCTAATCCGTGCTGCGCTGACTGCCGAGCCCTGGTCCGCAGACTCAAGCCACGCGGCGAAGTAGTCGGTCCCGTTGGAGGCGCTGCTTGGACCGGATTGGGCATCCGGACCCAACGGGAAAAAGATGCCGGAATCGAGCACTGCCCCGCCCGGGCTGATACGTGTGCAGCTCACGCCGTAGTCATAGGAGAGAGTGTCATACTCGCTGAAGGCGACGAGGAAGTTCGCGTGGTCCGCGGCCACGCCGGGGTACTCGCAGGAGAATCCTCCCGCGTCGGGCCGAATCAGACCTGAATCGAGCGGAACGCCGTCCACCGTCATCCTGCGGCCACGCAGAGAACCACGGTACGACGTGGTATCAAGCGCGCACCACATGACAAGATACCTGGTGCCGTCGAACCCGACCGATGGATACTCGTCATAGGTCGGGCCGCTGCACAGTTGTATGCCGGTAGTGTCGACAAGGTTTCCGGACACGGAAACGCGAGCCGCGTAAATATCAGGTTGCGCCGTGCCTTCGGCCCATGACGCAAGAAAGCACGTGTCACCGAATGCCAGTGACGGGAATGCCTGTATGCTTGCCGGATCGTGGCGCAGGAATATGGCGCGACCGAGTACGCTGCCGGTTCTCGATACTCTTGTCGCCTTGGCCGTCGCCGAAATCGTATCGTACGCAGTCCATGCCACCAGGAATAATCCGTGTCCGAACGCAACGGTGGGCGTCATCTCGTATTGCAGGGACTCCTTTGCCACCGGAAACGGCACCGTGTCCAAGACCCGGCCGCCGGTCGTCACTCGTGACGCATAGATGTCGCTGTTCCCATAGGGGTTTTCAGTCCACACCACAAGACAGGTGGAATCGCCGTCGAACGCGACCGCCGGTGTGTTCTGCCCGCTATCGCTGGCCCAGACGAGAAACGAATCCAGGGGCGTCCCGGCCGAGTCCAGCCGCGCCGCCCAGATGCTATCGTCGTACCCGGAAGTCCAGACCGCGATGAAGCCGGAACCCGTGCCGGTGATCGACCGGGTCAGTCCTGTATACGAATACTGCTCTTGTCCAACCAGACTTCCTTGAGGGTCGAGCAAGGATCCACCCGTACCAATGCCGCTGGTACGAACAGAGTAGTTGTTGTCGTCCGACCACATCACGCGCCATCCGTTCCCGTTCGACGCCGCGCCGTAGCAGTACTGCGAGCCGGATGCCGGCCCAAGCACTACGCCGGTGTCGACCATGAACGCGTCGTCGAATCTCCCGCCATGGAAAACAGGGACTGTACCGCGCTGCTCGTTCCTACGGTGCCCCGGGCACGTCCGACGCAAGCGCTCCGAGGGGCTGTCCCTGTTTTCCGCAATTGGTCTGCGCGGCGGCCAGACCGCTTGGTGCTCCCCGCGCAGAACTCGGGCGATGTGGTTGTAATTGGAATACTGACTACGGGTCCGATGGTTGCTGCCCGGGAGCGTCCGCGCCTCACCGGCTACGAGCAGGCTCCACAGGGCGCAAATAGATGCTGCACAAGCTACTTTCCTTCCGAACATGCCTCCTCCTTTTGCGGCATTGAGCCGCCGTCGGCTTCCTTCAACCCGGCGCCGGGCAGTGCCGCTGTTGCTGAGCGTACCCCGCCCCCTGAGGCGGCACGCGCTCTCAGTCCATGCCGGCCGGCCACGGCCAATGCGTACCAACAGTGTGGCGACGTCTTCCATAATGTCAAGCAATCACGGTAGTCCCGAATCCGATATTGAACCGCCAAGACGCCAAGAACGCCAAGCATACGACAGAAGGGATGAAGGCGGAGGGATGAAGGATGAATGCCGGTTCCGGCTTCCCGGTTCAGCCTTTCCGGTTTCATCCCTTCCTCTCTGTGTCTAAGTGGTGAGTCCCCACTTCGTCACGACCGTTTTGGTGACGCTTGACGCATCACGCATCACGCCCGACGCCGGACGCACAAAGTAAACGCCGGGGCTGAGGCGGCTGACGTCGTTCGCACCCGGCTTCAAGCTCTGCCCCCGTCGAAGCAGCGCAAGCAGGAGAGCGATTTTCACCATGCATCCGGGCCCGGCTGGGCCATTTCTCGACCATACCTTGGTTTGTTATACACCCGCTCAGTCCGTTTGTCAAGGCATCTGGCACAGCGGCGCGGAGCCCGCGTGAACGAAGCGGCGGGGAGTTGCCTCCCCGCCGCTGTGTGTAGAGTTACTCGCCTAGTGCGTGACGATGACCTTGGCCACCGGCGCCTCGGCCCCGGCCACGCGAGCGAAGTAGATGCCGCCCGCCAGATGCCGGCCATCGAGTATCGCCTGGTCGCGGCTCAGGCTGAGTGTCCGCACCACGCTGCCGGTTGCATCGTAGAGCTCCACCGCCTTCTCCAGCCCGGTCGGGTTGAGCAGTCGAATTGTGGTCATGCCGCCGAACGGATTCGGGTTGACATCAATCCGCGCCGGCGCCCGGATCGGCGTCGCCTTCACCGGCTCCAGAATCCCGACCGGTCCGGAAATCGTCGCGTTCGCGGCGACGTCACGCACGTCGCCGTCGCGGCTCGGTGCCCATACCCCGCTGTTTTCCCAACCCTGGTTGGAGAGCGGCGGGACGGAATCCATGCCGAACGACGGTTCGCCGGTCGTGTCCGACATGGCGCAGACAAAGAACGCACCGCTGTCAATGACCACCGCGCTGGACGGAGTCACAGTGTACCAGGCCGCGGAGGAAACCGTGACCGTCGATTCGTACAACACCGCACCCGGCGCGCCCAGGGAGTCCGGGGCGCAGATGGAGATAGACGGCGTCGAAGTCACCGCGTTCTCCTGCATGTAGACCCGCGCGCCCTGTATCGAGCACGGGTAGACCGGCGGCACGAACCGGTTGCCGAAGCCGCCCGGGGCATTCCAGTACATCGAGCTGGGGGGCGTGCCGCTGTCGTAAGTGAGCAGTGCCGGCATGGAGACCACGTGGAGTTCGATCGTCGCCGTGTCGTTCGCGGCCAGCATGTCACCGCTCATCTTGGTGTAGATCTTGATGACATAGGTGCCGTTCGTGGCTGGCCGCCACTGGCCCGCGAGCGGCAGTGATTCGGTCTGGCCGGCATTCGACGGCGAGGCCCACGTTGAGTCAGAGAAGAGAGTCGTACCGCTCTGCCGCAGCACCTTGAAGTAGGTCTGGTACCCGGCCTCGGCCTGGTTGCCGTAGTTCTTGACCACTGCCCAGAAGGAGAGCGGCCGGCCGTTGACCGTGAACACACCGCCGTTGCGGTCGTTCATCGCATTGCGGACACCCACGTCGTGGACCTTCAGCGTGGTTGACTCGGGCGGAAAGAAACGGACCGCGAGGCTGTCGTGGATTGCGTTACTCGCCGGAGTCGTGCCGGACAGGTAGTTCAGGCCGATAGCGCCCGAGACATTCTCGATACCGGTCTGGTTGTCGGTGGCACTCCAGCCGTTGTACGGCGCGCCGCTCTGTTGCTGGTACTGGAACTTGATGGACGAGTCCGCCTTGGTCAGAAGAATCTGGAACGTGTTGTTGCCGCCCGTGCTCCAGAACCCGATGCTGTCGTACTCAACGATGAAGCTGTCGCTGTGGTTCGTCCAGTACCAGACCGATCCGTGAGGCGAATAGGTGGAGCCGCAGTCAAGGTCAGTCAATAACGGGGCAAGCTGGTTGTTCGGCTTGGACGTGCTCGGGACCGCGTGGAAAGGCGATGCATTCGAAGAAGCGTCGCCGAACGTGATGTAGCCGTTGGAACCGACGATGACTGAGCTGACACGGTACCAGTAATAAGGGAAGTTGAACCCGATCGCAAACGGCCCGGCAGTGTTGTCGTCACCGAGGCTGGTTATCTTGGTGCCCACGCCCTTGATGCTGAACCAATTGTACGTAGGGGCGCCCGGCCCGGTCGTGTCCGAGTCCAGGTACTTGTAACCGAATGTGTCCGGCCCGCCGCCGCCGAGCGGCACCGGCCCGCTGGGTGGCACCGGGCCGCCCGGCGTGACCGACAGCAGCACAATTGACAGAATAGCAACGAACATCGATCCTCCTTTCGGCTCTGCTCGGACAGAGCCGTTGTTCTGTTTATCCTGAAAGCTGAACCATTGCGACCACGCAGCACCTCGCTCTGCGCCGGTCGGAGCAAGCGAGGACTACTATAGGCTGCCCAAAGCGGAAGTCAAGGAGGTATGGTCCGGCCCGAACGGCCCGACTTGCCGACGGTGCGATGCCCGCGGACGGATCGGACTTCACGACTCCTGTCCTTGACTTTCCATCTCGGGACCCAAGAATATGTGTTCGATGGACAAGTTTATCATCCGTGGTCCGACCCGCCTCGAAGGTTCGGTCGCCGTCGCTGCCGCCAAGAACGCGGTCCTTCCCATTCTTGCCGCGTGCCTGCTGACCGAGGAAACGTGCACGATCCGTGACGTGCCGCTCCTGGAGGACGTCAAAACCATGACCAAGCTCCTCCGCTCGCTCGGCATCCAGGTCGAACAGCGAAAGCACACCGTCCGAATCACAGCGGCAGGCAAAGTCGAACGCATCGCCAGCTACGATATCGTGCGCAAGATGCGCGCCAGCTACTACGTGCTCGGACCCTTGCTGGGACGCTTCGGCGACGCGCGGGTCTCGTTGCCGGGCGGCTGCGCTATTGGTCCGCGCCCGGTTGACCTGCATTTGAAGGGCATCGCCGCGCTCGGGGCGGAAGTGAACATCGAACACGGTTACATCCACGCCACCGGCCGTCTGCGCGGCGGCAGCATGCTGCTCGAAGGCGCATCCGGGCCCAGCGTGGGCGCGACCGCCAACACGATGATGGCTGCAGTGCTTGCCGAAGGCGACACGGTCATCCAGGGCGCCGCCTGCGAGCCGGAAGTCACGGACCTCGCTGATTTCCTGACCGGCATGGGCGCCAGGATCGAAGGCGGCGGTACGCCGGTCATCAGAATCAGGGGTGTGAAGCGCCTGCGCGGCACCGAGTACCGGCCGATTCCGGACCGGGTTGAGGCCGGCACGCTTGCGGTCGCAGCCGCCATAACGCACGGCGACCTGGAGATCACCGATTGCGAACCAGCCCACCTGACATCGGCCATCGACTGCCTGCGCAAGACTGGCGCAACCGTGGAGACGGGAAAACGCAAGCTCATTGTCAGCGCGGAGCGACGTCCCGCATCGGTCACGATCACAACCGCGCCATACCCCGGATTCGCGACCGATCTGCAGGCTCAGTTCACGGCGCTCCTGGCATGCGGCCAGGGCACGAGTGTAGTGACCGAGAATGTCTTCGAAGCCCGGTTCCTGCACGCGCTGGAGCTTAACCGCATGGGCGCCAGGATCGACATTAATGGCCGGACCGCGGTCGTTCAGGGCGTCGAGAACCTGTCTGGGGCACAGGTCATGGCGTCCGACCTCCGCGCGTCGGCCGCACTGGTCCTGGCTGGGCTCGCCGCGAAAGGCGAGACCGAAGTCCAACGTATTTACCACCTCGACCGGGGATACGAGTCGCTTGAATCGAAGCTAGGAGCCGTCGGGGCGAAGATTGAGCGCGTCAGCTACTAGCCAGAAGCCACGACACAAGACGCTGGCCTTCGGCGTCGGCTCACTGGCAATCGGTGGCCGGTCGCCGGTCTCTATCCAATCCATGACCAAGACGCGCACCGACGACGTGAGGGGAACCGTACGCCAGATCCGTCGGCTGGAACGTGCGGGCTGCGAAATGGTGCGCATGGCCGTGCCCGACATGAACGCTGCCGCAGCACTGCCCGAAATCCGCAAGCGTGTCGCTTTGCCGCTGGTTGCCGACGTCCACTTCGACTATCGCCTGGCCCTGGCCGCGATCAAGGCCGGGTTCGACAAAGTGCGAATCAACCCCGGTAACATCGGCGCGGAGTGGAAGGTGCGCGAGATCGTCAACGCGGCAAAGGACTCGGGAGCGGCAATCCGAGTCGGGGTCAATGCCGGTTCCGTCGAGAAATCAGTCTTGCGAAAACACCGGCACCCCACGGTCGCGGCAATGGCCGAAAGCATGACGGTCTGCCTGGAGCCGTTCGAGAAGCTTGGGTTCAAGAGGATTGTGCTGTCGGCCAAGTCCACTGATGTACCTGAGACTATCGCCGTGTATCGCCAGCTGTCACGGCACTGGCCGTACCCGCTTCACGTTGGGCTGACCGAAGCCGGACCACCCTTCGAGGGCGCAATTCGCTCCACCGCCGCGCTGTCGGTCCTGCTTCTGGAGGGTATCGGCGACACAATCCGCATCTCGCTGACCGGTGATCCGGTGCAGGAAGTCACAGCCGGGTACGAACTACTGGGCGCGCTGGGGCTGCGCCGCCGCGGGCCGCTGGTCTATTCCTGCCCCACCTGTGGTCGTACCGGCATCGACGTCATTGGCCTGACTCGCAAAACGAAGCAGGCGCTGAGCGCGCACGCGGAGCCGATCAAGGTAGCGGTAATGGGTTGCGTCGTGAATGGGCCCGGTGAGGCGCGTGAGGCCGACTTCGGGATTGCCGGCGGCAAAGGCCGCGGCATTGTCTTCGCTCACGGCCGGGTAGTCAGGACCTGCGCCGAAGACGAACTCGTCGAGGCACTGCTTCGCGAGGTCGAGAAGTCTAGTCGCTGGCCCCAGCGGACAGAGCCGCGCCGAGCGCCGCGGCCAGCAATGGCTTCCGGGCAACCGTGACTGGAGTTCCCAGCGCCTTCTCCAACGCTGCCCTCATCCCGGGGTTCTGCGCCACACCACCGGTAAAGACGACATCGGGCTCGACCCGCAGCCGCGCCGCCATGTTGGCGACGCGTCTGGCAAGCGCCTCGTGCAGACCGGCGATGATATCAGCGACCGGCGTGTCGGCCGCGAGCAGTGAGAGTATCTCTGACTCAGCCATCACTACGCAAAGGCTCGAAACCGGCACCGGCCTTTGGGACTCAAGGCTCAACTGGCCGAAGTCTTCGAGCGGCACCGACAGCGTCTTCGCCAGCACTGACAGGAAGTGGCCGGTCCCGGCTGCGCAGCGGTCGTTCATTGCGAAGTCACGCACCTTGCCCGATTCGTCGAGGCTGAGCACCTTGGAGTCCTGTCCCCCGATGTCGATTACTGTCCGGCACGTCGGGTGCCAGTAGCGGATACCGAGGGAAGCGGCCTTGATCTCGGTGATGGTCCCTTCAACCTTGTCCACAACATGACGGGCATAGCCGGTCGCCACACCGCGCACGTGACCACTGAGGTCCTTGTGTTCACTACGGCATTCGGCCATGACCTGGTGCGCGGTTTCCCGGGGTCGCGGCCCGGTCGGGACGACTCTCTCGCAGAATACCTGTTGGCTCGCGCGGTCGAACACCACTAGCTTTGTATTCACCGAACCAACGTCAATCCCGGCAGTAATCACGCTCTCCTCCTCCGACCGTAATCGGGGTTGAAGCCAACCTGCCTTGCCGAACGCACGAAGGCGCGCACGTTCTCGGGAGGTGTATCAACCGGCACCTCACAGCCGGTGGCGGCGACGAAGCCCTTCGGACAATTCTTCCCTGCCGTTGTCATCTCGGCCACTTCGCGTTCAATGGTCTTCGGGTCTGACAGCAGGATCGCGGACGTGTCGTAGTTGCCGATGATACGGCACGCTTGCCCCGCGCCGGCTATCGCGCCCGCCACGTCGACACGATCGATGCTCAGCAGGTCAGCTCCGGTCTCAGGCATCATGGCGATGGTCGTTCGGGTGTCACCGCAGATGTGAAGCACGACATCGAGGTCATATCGGTGAAGGTAGCGAATCACCTCTGCTTCGGAAGGAAGAGCAAACTCGCGGTAGTGCTCAGCCGAGATGACGCTACCCGACGCCAACGGGTCGACAAGAATCGGCAGCCCGCCCGCGCCGATGATAGCGCGACAGAAACGAACTATCGAGCGCGTCGCGTAGGCAAGCAGTTCCTTCACCCGCTCGGGTTCGGTCAGCAGACCGAGGAGAAACGCCTCCTGGTCTACGAGCTGCTGCGCGGTCGTGAACGGTGCCGGAACATAGGCAAGAATCGGCACCGTGTCCCCTCTTGCTTCGTAAGCATAGGTGACGGCGTCAATGTAGACGCGCAGCCGGCCATCGGTCAACGGGCCGACAACACGGTCGTCCAATCTCGTCAGATCGGTCCACTTCGGCCGCGTCAGCAACGGCAGGTCGTCCTCGGGATAGTCGAACTGCGACCCCAAGGCCTCGGCTACCAACCCGACCTCGGAGAAAAAGGAGATGAAGTCGATGCCATAGGTCTCCTGAGCGACGAGCTGACATCGCGCCATCGCCGCGCCAGCGGTGTAGTACTCGCGCACCGGGATGCCGGCAAGGCGAGCCGCGTGGGCCGTGACCAGTGGGAATACCGGCACGCGGTCCTGCGGCTCGTCGATAACCAGGAGGCCAAAGCGCTCACGCGGGGTCAGCAGGTCTTTCACCGGCGGCTCCTCAGCACCTCAAGGAAAGCATCAATCCTGGTCTGCAACTGCCGTCCGATTTCGTTCGAAGCCGGCGCGACATCGAACTCCAATGCCGGCAGGTCGAGTTCCTGCTTCACGATGTCGGATATCAGCCGCGTCTCCATTGCACAGTGCGAGCCGCCGAGTATTCCCGAGATAATAACACCTTCGGCTTGTCGCTCCCGCGCCTGCCTTATCACCGACTTGGCCCGTTGCCCTGAAGTGCCGATCAGCGAGGCGGCCATGAATGATTCGGCAATCGCCTCCAACGGTGGCTTCGACTCGTCCATGATCTCCAGCGCCTGGTTGATGACGTACTCCGTGCCCATCACCCTCGCGCCCGCGTCCTCCACATACGTGAGAAGCAACGGGTCAGCCGGTGGTGTCACCCAGACGACTCGCAACGCGTCTTCGGGAAGCACCCGCTCTCCCTCCCTCGCGCGGCCTCCGGCCGTGCCTAGGAGGTGCTCCAGCACCGCGGTCCATTCGCCCATGTCCGAGTAGTAGTGCAGGTTTCCGAACTCAACAACCATCATCTCAAGAGCAGCCAACGCCGCGTGGCGGAACGCCAGATCGCGCAGCCGCGCCACCAGATTTCGCACTCGATTCGCCCGACGCACGCCCTCGCGTAGCTCGACCTCGGTGATAGCGTGACCGGTAAGCTTCTCCATCCGCTCGACGACCCGCTCGTACTCCCGCTTCAGGAATTCGATGAGCGCTTGCCTCTCGCTGGCTCCGCCCATTCGACATTCGTCATTCGACATTCGACATTCTCCGCGAAGCGGCTCCTCGACCCAGAGCATGTCGGGTGCGAAAGACTCCACCAGTTGCTCGACCCCGGAGTAGTCGTCGCATGACGCGCCGGTCGAGGCAATAACCAGGTCCGGGTCAGGGAAGTAGGAGTGCTTGGAAAATGCGCCCAGAGCCGCGCGCGAGAAGCACGTGGCATCACCGATGCCCAGCTCGGCGGCGGCATCGAACAGCACCCGGCTCTCCATCACGAACGGCGTCCACCATATGCAGTCGGGGTAGAAGGCGACGCAACCCGGGAACGAGTTCACGATGACCGGGACCGCGCCAAGGTCGCCCATCGTTGCGATGACGCGACGTCCTGTCTGCCTTGCTCGGAACAGCCGCTCGGTCTCATTTTGCACAAATCCCCACATCCGCAGGGCCGCCAGGGAATTATCGAACTTGAGTCGCCGCAGGTGACGCGCACCGTAGATCGAGAACGTCTGGGGTGGGAACAAGTACTTCGACCACGCCTCACCATTGCCGTAGTAGTGGTACCGCTCAATCAACTCATCCGGCACACGGTCAAACAGGTCAAGCCACTGATCGAAGGTCACGCGCGCCGACTTCGGGTCCGCCCAACCTGGCACTTGATCCCTTGATCCCTTGATCTCTCGATCCCTTTCCGCTTTCACAGTGTTTCCAAGAACGCCTCGACTCGAGTGCGCATCTGTTCCCGGTTTTCGGTTGAATAGTCGGTGTCAAGATGCAGTATGGGAATTCCCAGCGCTTCCTGCAGGCGTCGGGCCTCGAAGTTCCACGGGTCGCAATAGAGCAGCGTCTTGTACACAAGTCCCTGCACCCGGAACTCGCGGACTAGTTCCTCCGCATACGTGTGCAGGTCGGTGTTCGGACGGCGGTGCATGCACGGCCGACTGAAATAGAACCGCGCCAGCCGGTCCAGTGGGTTGCCATCCGACCGGACGCGCTCTTGCCCCCCTACTTCGCCATTTCCACTTTCCCCTCCACCAGGCACGTCCTCAGCGAACCACCGCGTACCAGTGCAGAGGATGTCGGTCACAATGTCGGCTTTCTCTTCGACAAGGTCGAGCAGCCAGCGGTCGTCTTCGGTCAGCATGCTGCCGCCGAGCATCAGCCGTGGCCGCTGCGTCTCCGGACGAGGCCGTGCCGCGACCATGCGCAGCACTTCGTCGATGAGCGAGATGGCCTTCACCGGCCCCAGCAACCATGCTGTGGCTGTCAGGTCAAGCGTCGTGCTGCCGGAAAGCAGAGGCGAGTTAGCCCGCCGGGTGTCGTTCGCCTGGCGCAGCATTGCCCGCAGATGGTTGAACGCGGCTATTTCTGACTCCAGCCGCTCGTCTGAAACGGACCGCCCGGTCAGCCCGGCCAGATCCGCAGCGAGTATATCCAATTGCCGTCGGAACTCGGCCACGCGGTGCGGCAAAGGCTCGGACGTCCGCGGCATGTAGAGCTGGAACACGGGAATGCCGAAGTGGTTCTCGATAGACTCGGGCAGACGCCGCATCATATCACAGGTGTTCACCGCCAGCACGGCGTCGACCTGCTTGTAGGCTGGGTCAAGATCAAAGTTGCCCATGCACGCGCTGCAGAACGAGCAGGCGTCGGCACGCAGGTATCTCTCGCCCGCCTCCTCGGCCGCTTGCCCGCCCCGCATCAGTCGGACCGGGATCGCGCCCGCTGCCTCGACGATTTCGACGGGAGCATAGATGCAGAAGTAGCCGATGACCTTAGCGCCCTTCCGACGTTCGGCGGCTATTTCCTCCAGCCGCTCCCACCGTATCTGCTCGAACGTCACCCGCGGTATCAGTTCCATGGTTCGAGTCCCATCGAGTCGATGAAGGTTTGCTCGAACTGCGGGTGGCTGCTCAACACCACCTCGCGGCACTTTGCAGCGAGCCGCTCCGCTTCCAAGAACAGCCTGGTGTCCAGAGCCGCCTTGACCGCGCCGAGCAGAGCCAGGTTGCTGTGCCGGCGGATGCGCTCGAGCGGTATCCGCGGCAGCAATCCGATTCTCACCGCCGCAGCGGGGTTCATCGCGGCCCCAAATTTGCCCGTCACGCACACACGCTCGACTTTAGACGCCGGCGCGTTCCACTCGGCCAGCAGCACGCGTATGGCCGCGGCAATTGCGCCCTTCGCCAGTTGCACCTCACGGATGTCTGCCTGCGAGAGGAAAACCGGTTTCGGCCCGTCGCTGAGTTCAAGGCGCGCTCCGCCGCATGTTCTGCCGGAGGCATCGACTCTGCCGACACGCACCGCCTCGGCAACGGCGTCGAGCACACCCGAACCGCAGATGCTACGCGCCTCGCCACCGCCAACAACCTCCGACACAAACCGGTCCCGCTCGTGGCGCACGGACTTGACGGCGCCGGTCTGCGCCAGGCTGCCGAACTCAAGAGTCGCGCCCTCGAACGCAGGGCCTGCGGCGGTCGACGTCACAAGCATCCGCTCACGGTTACCAAGTGCCACTTCGCCGTTGGTACCCGCGTCCACCAGCAGCGACAGCCTACTTGTTCGATACATACCGGACGCAAGAATCGCCGCGGTGCAGTCGCTGCCGACGAAAGATCCGAGCAAAGGCAGCATCTGAAACCAGATGCCTCCGCGCTCGTAAGTCAGGCTCTTGCGCAGCGGTAGCCGCGACTTGTAGGGAAACTCGCCGAGCGATGCCGGGCTCCGGCCCATGAGGAAGTGGGCCATCACCGTGTTACCCACGGCCACAACCGGGTGTTTGCGCGCGATACCAACGTCGTCCATGAACCGCAGCAGCACCGGCTCCAGACCGGCGCGACGGAGCTTCTTGCCCGCGGCGATGCGGCTCATCACATCGGCACCGAAGATCATTTGCGGATTAAGCACCTCCCGCCTTACGACGACTCGGCGCTTCTTCTCATCAACGGCGGCCAGCGAAATCGAGGTCGTTCCGATGTCTGCAGCAAGACGGAGTGCCCCTGACTTCGTGCGCGCCTTGCCACGCCGTCCGACTTGTCGGACTCGTTCGACCTCGTCCGACACGACCGCCATCGGGGCGGTCGGGACATACTGACAGGAGAGAACGCTCTTCTCTCCTTCTGCGACTAGCACCCGTACCCGGCACTTGCCGCAGGTGCCGACGCCGCCGCAATCCGACCGCAGACCTATCCCGGCGTCGTGGAGAAGCTGTCGCAGGCTGTGTCCGCCGCGTGGTGATACCGTCACCATCAGGCTGCCCCCCACGCTCTGGCAGCCGCCACCAGAGCCTTGACATTCTCTTTCGGCGTCTCGGGCGGCACATCGCAACTTGTGGAAAGCATGAGATTCTGCCCCCCGCGCGCAAGACACTCCCGCGCCGCTGTCGTAACCTGGTCAGGATTCCCTTCGAGCATCAGCTTTGTCGAGACGTTGCCCATCAGGATTGTCTTGTCGCCGACCTCCGGTCGTGCCAACGCCAGGTCCATCTCGTCGATACTCAGGAAATCCGCACCTGTGGCGGCCATATCGCGGAGCAGGCTCTTCGTCTCGCCGCAGATGTGCAGACCCGCCTTCACGCCGGACTCACGGACCGAACGGACCAGTCGCGCAAGATATGGCAGGGCGAACTCGTGGAACATCTCCGGGCTGATCAGGCTGCCGGATGCGACCGGGTCGCCGATGAACGGAATCCCGCCAGCTTCGATAATCGCGTCGGTGTAGGCAAGTTGGTTCTCGGTCGCGAGCTTCAAATACTCGTGTGCCCGTCCGGGGTCAGTCAGCAGGTCCTCGAGGAACTTGTCGATTCCGCGCAGGAAAGATGCAAGCGAGAACGGCCCTTTTAGCGAAGTCAGGATTGGCGCCTCGTCCTCGAGCAGCGCCTTCAGCCGGCGCGTGGCCTCAAGCACGACGGGCATTCGGCCATCCTTCTTCGGGTCAGCCGGCTCAAGCTTGGAAACACGCGGCGGTTCGAGCAGAAACGGGTCGTCGTCCTCGGGAATCAGCACCTGCGCACCCATCGCCTCAGCCTCCACCATCGTGTCGGAGAAGACCATTATCAGGTCGTACCCGTAGAACCGGTACGCGGAGTACAGCACCCGCGCCAGCGTATCAGGCTGCGTCACGGCCTCGGAAATGGAGAAGCCCTCCAGACGGGCCGCGTGGTTCGCCACGATCATAGGGAAGACTACGGGCCGGTCAGGCTTCACCCCGCGCATCAGCGCAGCAAACCGCCTGCTCCTGTCCGACTCCATCCCTATCCCCTAGCCCCTGACCCCTAGCCCCTAGCCGTCAGCCGTTCTATCTCTATCACCGCCGCGTGGGCATCCGGCGCGAATCCATCGGCCCCGATATTTCTGGCGAACTGCGCCGTTACCGGCGCGCCGCCCACTAAGACCTTCACACCCGGACGCAGCCCGGCCTTGTCCAACGCTTCGACCACCTTGCCCATCCGTGGCATTGTAGTAGTCATCAGCGAAGATATGCCCAGCACTGCGACGCCGTTCTCTGCAGCCTTCACGAACTCCGGCAGCGGTACGTTCCGCCCGAGGTCAACCACCTCGAACCCGGCCGCCTGCACCATTACCTTCACGATGTTCTTGCCGATGTCGTGGATGTCGCCCTGTACCACCCCGAGCGCGACCTTTCCTCTGCCCCCCATTCCCGACTCTCCGCGCCCGACTTTCGCCTTCAGTATTTCGAACCCGGCGTACATCGCCTTGGACGCGAGCAGCACTTCTGGAACAAAGCACTCCTTGGCCGCGAACTTCTCACCCATCCGGCGCATGCCTGCAGCGAGGCCTTGAGTCATGGCGTCCTGGGGCGACAAGCCCTGCTCAAGCACCTTGCGCGCCAGCTCGGCGACGAGTTCCGGCTTCATCGTCGTCACGGCCTCGGCGAGCCGGTCGAGCAGGTGGTCGGTATCAGTCACGTGCTACGCCGCTAGTTGATGTACTTCGGCAGAGCGAGCTTCACCCATTCGTCTTCCTGGTACCCGAAGTGGCTCTCCATGGTCTTGGCTACCAGGTCGCAAAGCGATACGCTGCCCTCGATCACGTGGTTCGCGCCGTAGTAGTCGGGAAACTTCCGGAACGGCGACAGGAAATCTATCAGTTCCAAAGCCTTGGGGTAGTCGATACTGCCGTAGTTCGCCAGACACTGGCTGTTGAGTTCGTCGTAGCGCCAAAGCACGTCCGGCATCTTTGACTTTGCCACGACGTTCGTCCACTCTTTCATCGCGCACAACCGCATCTCCGGCACGAGGTAGTGATTGGTGACGACCAGCAGGTCAGGCTTGGACTCGCGCTGGGGCGCAAAGAAGTAGCCCTCGTCCACCTGGGTCGGGCCCGGCTTCCAGTTCGGGTTCAAGTACGCGTGCTCCCCGAACTTCGCCGGGTCGTACTGCCTCTTCATGTAGTTGAACAGGCCGGGGTTGTACTGCTGGTACTGAGCCGGGTACTGCCATCCGTTCCAGCGGGCGAACACGCCTCGCTGCGACGGCTGGAAGCCCGTCGTGGGCAGCAAATGCTTGATCTCGGCCGGCGGGTAGCCGAGGTAATTCAGGTTTCCGGTGGTCACGCCGGTCTCGCAGACCACCGCCTGCTTGTTCGTGCCGTCGCCGATTGGGTACAGCCATGACGCGCCCCGCTGCGCCGCGACAATCGCATCCACGGTCTTCGCGGCCCCGTACCCGCTGTGGGCGGCGTACCGTACCATCAGGAGCGAATTCAGTCCCGGCCGCCCGGGGTCGCAATTGCCCGACGGAACCATGTCCACGCCGATGCCCACGCCCATGCTGTTCACCGCCGTGACGCTACCTGCAAAACCCGGCGCGGTCTGGCTTACGAGCGGCAGCGCGGGCTGCCCGTTAGGAAGACTGTAGGACGGGTTGTAAACAACCAGGCACGCCGTATCCTGAAACACGTCCGCGGTCGGGAACTGGAAATCGCGGCCAAAGAAGAACTGGTTGTGCGGAGCCGCCACGGCGTTGCCGAACGCGGCGAAGGCATTGCACCCGAAGTTCAGCGGCACGCGGAAAAGCTCCGCCGTGGGCGGCGCCGCCGCGGTCAACCCGGGAACCGAACCGGCCATCTTCGGCACGATTGCCCCTACCCAGTCCAGAATCCCAAGTCCCGTGTAGATTGCCGAGACCAACACGTCGACGCCGACGTTCAGCGATAGCAGATTCTGGAAGGTCACCGGCGACGTCGAATCATCGTACTTGCACCCGTCAACGATACCCTGCATCTCCTGGCGCAGCGGCTCGGGAATGTCATTCGGATGCAAAGTGTAGACTATCTGACACCAATCCTTGATGCCGTGCATCAGCGCCCGGTACAACCTCTCGCGTTCGAGCCCCTCCAGCTTCGGGTCGATGAACGCAAGCACGATCTTGTCCACGAACTCACTCGTCATGCGGCGCACGTCCGGCTCGGCAAGCTGTCCCATCAGATGGCCCATCTGGTAACCGTTGCCCTCGACGTAGAACGCCTTCTTGGGTTTGCCGGTCGCCGTGTTCTTTGCGGTCTTGTGCTCGGCCGCATACCCTCGCATGCCTTCCCACGTTACGGTCCTCTTGACCACGAACTGGTCGCTGTCAAACCCCTGCCTGATTTCCGCATCGGTCTTCAGAGCCACGTCTCCTCCTTGTTACGTGCGACTACCCTACGCCACGATTCGCAAGATGTCAACCGCTGCCCCAAGAAAAGGTCCACCACAGAAGTCACGTAGAAAGCAGAAAGGACGTGGCCGGAGTCCGGTCCCGCTCTCTGTATCTCTGTGCGCTCTGTGGTTAAGTACTGGATTCAGGGCCGCTGACTCTTGCCGTCTGAGCATCACAACTATGATAGTCTGAAGCCGTCACCGGGCAACAGAAACCGAGTCGGCATGCGCGTAAGAGTCGTGTCCCGGTGCTCGCACACTGCGGCAAGCAGGTCGCCAATTGGACACGAGACTTGGGTTCGCGCTACCCCCTTCTATGCGATTGTGGTAGTCAGCGATACCCTTGTATCGTAAGTAACGTATTTACGTGCCTTAGGGGGGGGGGCAGAAAGGAGGAAGATTTCTGTTGACTTCGGCGGGAACGGACTAGAATCTTGGTGTCTAGCGGAGTTAGTGGAACCATGAACGGGCCAAACCATCAGCTATGCAGCATCCGACCAGAAATCGGAGGCCTCCGCTGGCCCGAACCCGAACCCCTGTCCGCGCATTCCAGTTGCGTCAAGAACACAATACAATTACGCCATTGCGTCCGCACGGCCATTTCTGCGCCGCCACTCTCGTAATTCTCATGGTTTCGCGCAGAACACAAACGAAAAGGGCAGCACCTGAAACTCCCAGCCAGGAATAGTCAGGTTCAGAGAATGAACTCTGTGCTGCCCAAGAGAATTATAGCCTGGGGGAAGCGTGCACACAAGTGCGCGCAATCTGAGCAACAAAAGGAGGTCTATATGCTCAGAGCGATTCTCTGCTGCGTACTGATCGCAGCCACTGCGACCATGGCCTGGGTGCAGTTGGACAACGTCCCCGTGACGAACGGCGAGGGCACCCGAATCACAGGCGGAAGACTGGCCGACAACGATTGGCACTACTGGGTATACGGTGTTTTCCCATACGGCAGCCAGACGCACTACGGGTGGGCCAGAGTGGACCAAACCACCCCGCAGTGGAATATCGATTATGGCGCTCCCTTCCCCTATCTGGAGTGGACATCGGCCACGTTTCAGCGGCAGGGCAACGGAGTGTTCTTCTTCAGTGGGTATGCGCCAAGTAACCAGACCGGTAAGTTGTACATGGACGACCTGCGATACTTTTGGTACCCTACTTCGGTCAATCTGCCCATTACTCCTGGCGACGGCTCCTGCATCACCTACGTTCCGTACGGGAACACCCCTGGCTGGGTGTATTACCTCAGCAAGAGTAACGGCGGGCAATTCTGGCGCTACTCTCTGATATCGTCTGATAACGTCGTTGTGGACGGCATCTGCCCGGGCGAAGGTACCATTACCGGCAACTCGACCCCACTGTTCCAGTGGGACAGTGCTGCAACTACGCAATATCGGTTGCAGGTAGCGACCGATTCGTCCTTCTGCAGCACCATAATAGACGTGACTGGATCCGATCCGCAGTATCAGGTTACGACTGCGCTCGACAACGCCAGCTACTACTGGCGCACCGGCACTCCCGACCCGAATGGTCCCGGCTGGTGTTGGAACGGCCCGCACAAGTTCATAGTCGACTACGGATGGATACAACTCACGGGTCTAACAGACAATAGCGGAGGCGTCGGTGCGTCGATGGCGTACAAGGGCAGCTTCGGCAACTCAGGCCACGCCTCGATTCTCCTGCTTGTCGGGGGTGGCTCAACGCACTTCTGGGAGTACAACCTCACGTCGGGCGAGTGGAACCAGCTTACGTCCAGTCCTGCTGCCTATCCGCAGTATGAAGGAACTTCGCTCACTACTCAGGATGCAACCGGCGTGACCGATGGGCGCTATGCGTGGGCGTCGTTCGGCGGGCAGCAGAGTGGGGAGGACTTTCCGTGGTTCTACAGCCCCTTCTCGAATTCCTGGTACGTGTGGAATACGCGCGACAGCCGCCCGTACTACGACCCGCAGTATCTTGAGAATGTCACCGCGGAGGCTTCGATGGTGTTCTGCGAGCAGCATGTGCAGTATATGGTCACTGGCTCATGCGAATTCTTCAGAGTTGACCCGCCGTCGGACGAAGTCCTTCAGGCTGCTGAGCAGATGGCCAATGTCACCGGTCCAGCAAGAACACAGGCTCATGCCGTCTCGCGCTACTGCGGCGTAGAAGTCGAATACCAACTGAGCAAGGCTACCCACGTGCGTGCGACGCTGCACGATGCGCTTGGCAGGCGAGTTGGGGTGCTCGACGCCGGCGAACAGAAGCCCGGGTTGCACCGGCTGAGTTGGAATACAGATCGTGTGGCACAGAAGCTGAGCGCCGGTGCCTATTTCGTTTTGCTTGACATGGGCGCGGAGAAAGCCAGGCTTAAGGCAGTGATTAGATAGACCCAATATTCGGAGGGGCGGAGTTCCCGCCCCTCCGAGATAGGAATGCTGGTGAGAAACGTCCTGCTGCTGTTCGTTCCTATCGCGCTCTTCGCGCAAGTGCAGGTGGAGACTATCATAAGGCTTCCCCGTGGCTCAGACCGCATGCTGAGCAATGCGGCCTATCTGCCGGAGCTGAACAAGCTCTACGCCGCCAGCGAGCCCGACCGGTACTACGTCATTGATTGCTCAACTTATCGGGTGGTGGACTCCATTTCTGATGAGGTGTATGGTGAGATGGGTCACGCCTGGAACTGGCGCAGGCTGAAGCTCTACGCCCTTGGCCGCAACATGTCAGACAGCATATTGGCCATTGACGCCGCAGCCGACACGGTCATACGCTGGCTGCACTTCTGCAGTCGTATGCCCTCGATGGTCTACTTGAGTGACGTCGACCGTCTGTACAAGGCGGCGGTGGAGACTCTTTACGCGTTTGACGGCGCTACCGACTCTGTCGTGCGCCGGGCTACGCTTGGGGGGGTGAGCACGAACGCGTGCTGGGACTCGGCCGGCCGGAAACTCTACGTGGAGCAAGGGGGCGATAAGCAGCTCTACGTCTATGACTACGTCGCCGACTCGGTCTTGAAGGTGATTGATGTGAGCCGAGTGAGCGGAGTACAACCCGATGCCCTTCTCTTCAATAACTCCTTCCACAAGGCGTACGTCGCGCCTTTCCAGGGAGAGCCCGGACCTTCGAATGTAGGTATCATTGATACGGAACGCGACACGCTGGTCGGCACCTTGCCGGTGCGAATCTGGGGCGGGCTCTATGGCCAGGCAGCCGTTGACGAGCGGGACGACAAGGTCTATTTCGCCGATGAAAATGGTAGCGCCGACTCGGATACGATGTGGGTCGTCGACTGCGCCACGGACTCGGTTCGAAAGAAGGTCGACTACAGTCCGGACGGGGGCACGTGGATCGTACGGTGGGTGCCGTGGAGCAATCGTGTTTATCAAGTCACCACCGCCTCTCTCCCGTATTGGAATAGTTGCATAAAGGTGCTCGACTGCAACACCGATTCGTTCATAGTGAAACAGATGCTGGTGAACCATGCGGCGATCCGAGATATCCAACTCGACCCGATACGCCAGCGCATATTCGTCGTCGGGGTTGACACGAATGACATCTACGTTCTGCGTGATACCGGGTACGGGATCGCGGAAGCGAAGCAGACCGAGCCGCGTGTGTCTTCGGGATTGCAGGTGAGGACCATGCCGGGTTGGTTTGATGTCCTGTATTTCCTTGCCTCGCCAAGCCATGTGGACCTCTCTGTCTACGACCTAACGGGCCGAGAAGTCAGACGCCTTGTCGGCGAAGACCAGACGACAGGTCAGCACTCCGCGGTCTGGAACTGCACCAACCGTAATGGAGCCGCAATTGCCCATGGCGTCTACTTCATTCGTCTTGACGCGCCGGGCCGCGCTGATGTGACCAAGGTCGTGATGACAAGGTGAGCCGCAGTACAACTACGGCGGCGGTGATTCACCCTCCCAGGTGGGGTCATGTCCCGCGCCGCTCTGCTCGACATCAGCGGCCGGAAGGTCCTCGACCTCCATCCGGGCTCGAATGATGTGCGGGCGCTGGCATCCGGTGTCTACTTTGTGCGGGAAGAGCCATCAGCCGTGAGCCGCCAGCCGTCGGCCGTCACCAAGATCGTCATTACCCGGTAGGCGAGAAGAAAGAAGATGGCGCATAGCAGGAGACAGCATTCAGGGAGGGGCGGGCTGTCCCGCCCCTCCGAGATTGGACGCTAATGATGAAACCGATTCTGCTGCTCCTCTGGTCTGCTGCCCTCGCCTCTGCCTCGTTTGGGCCGAACGTCCGCGTTGATCACCAGTACCAGTCCCAATACGAGTGCGGCTACTGCGCAATTGCCGTCGGCCAAGGCGCGCCGTCACACCAGCCAGTCTACATTGCGTTCGAGGGCGATACTACCGGCCGCTGCGACGTCTGGTTCCAGAAGTCCACCGATGCCGGCAGAACCTGGCTGCCCGAGGACATGCTGATTCGACGCGGAGACCGCTACGCAGCCGACCCTGACATCACGACCGACGCGGACGGCAACGTCTATGTCGAATACATCGACGAGTACATTGACACTACTGGGGGTCGCCACTACCATATCTCGTGCCAGCGCTCAAGCGACGGCGGGACAACGTGGACCGCACCGGCCAGAGTCGATGACAGCTTAGACAGAGTGATCGGCTCGGCCCGGATCGCTGCGGACCCAGCCGGCAACCTCCTCTGCGTCTGGAACGGCCGACACATCTGGTCATCCGCGTCGACCGACCGGGGAGCGACGTGGGGCCAGGTTGTACAAGTGGACGACGACACGACGAACCGGGGCTGCTACCAACCAGATGTCTTTATCCAGCCGGGTACGAATCAGTACCTTGTGGTTGCGGAGGTTCCGCACTGGTACGATTCGACACCGCACATCGGGATGTGTGCCTACCTGTATCGCTCGTTCGACCGCGGCCTGACTTTCCAACCCGGGGTCCAGCTCGACACGTTTGATTACTACGCTTCCTCACCTCATGTCGTCGCCGAACGGGACCACATCATCTGCGACTACACCGGCGCTGGTGAGAGTCTTTACGGCCACCAGGATCTCACCGAGTTCCGTACGTTCTGCTCTGGGCCGGACACGTGGGGCAGCCCTGTAGCGATTCGACCGTCGTGCGACGACGCCAAGCTCGCCCTCTCAGGCGACGGCCGCGTGCACACGGCGTTGACGATGTATACCATGGGACCCAACAAAACCTACGTATACTACGCATCCTCGTCGAACCACGGCGCCTCTTGGTCCGATCCCGAACTCGTCAATGAAGACACCCTGAGTACCGGCTTCCCGGACATCGGCGCCGACTCCGCCGGTTACGCCGACGTGGTCTGGGCGCAAGGGCCCAACTCCGGCGGGCAGTTCCGGATCTGGTTCGCGACCAACAACCCGCTTGCCATCGCCGAAGAATCCCGCAGGCCCAGCTCCGCACGGCCAATCGCTACCGTCATCCGCGGCGTGCTGTTCCAGCCCGAGGCCTCAGGCCTCAAGCCACAAGTCACAAGCCTGCTCGATGTCAGCGGGCGGAAGGTCATAGACCTCAGGCCCGGCGCGAATGATGTGCGGGCGCTGGCACCTGGTGTCTACTTCGTCCGAGCCGAGCCGTCAGCCGCGAGCCGTCAGCCGTCGGCCGTCACCAAGGTCGTCATTACTCGGTAGAAGAGGAAAGTAGACGGCGTATAGCAGAAGGCAGCTTTCAGGGCGGCGGGATTGCCGCCCCTCCGGGATTGGAGCACCTGCAATGAAGCATGCGCTATGCCTACTCGCTTTGCCTGTTACCATCGCCTTTGCCTCGTTCGGGCCGAGCGTACGTATCGACCATAGTGATGTGCCGACGAATTGGATGCAATCTCCGGCGATAACGCTTGGACCACGTACACCATCTGGTCAGACGGTCTACGTTGCGTTCCAGAAAGACTCGCTGCTGCTGACCGGCTCGGCGAACACTCTGGCGAACACCTCCTGTATCATGTTCCAGAAATCGACCGACGGCGGTAGGACATGGCTGCCTGCTGATGTGCTCATTCACCGCGGCAGTCCACTTGCGGAATGGCCCGACATAGTGACCGATT
>Ga0335071_10000196_pt1 | contig 70347 bp, 51 predicted proteins | sample Lox_Sample_15_FD_206724 | JGI IMG/M metagenome (GOLD analysis project Ga0335071, IMG submission 206724) | Soil microbial communities from Loxahatchee National Wildlife Refuge, Florida, United States - Lox_Sample_1.5 | ecosystem: Environmental > Terrestrial > Soil > Wetlands | place: USA... | reverse complement strand
TGGCATTCTCTCGTATGCGAAGGTAAAAGAGGCGCAGACGCTCGAGGAGTACGTACTCACCAGCCGAGTTCCCACGATTGAGAGAGACCGCGATCTGCAGAGCAACCTGAACTTCGTCGCCAGTAAGGCGCGGCAAGCGATTCTGGCGGGCACGGATGCAAACCGTAAAGGCGCCGCTTTGACCGCCTATAACGAAGGCTGGGCGAACATCGACAAGGACCTTCGGGACCTGGCCGAGTTGTCGAGTACCTGGAAGCTACAGCAAAACCGGAACCGGCTGGCCCACATTCGGGAACTGGTTCCGAAATACAAACAGATCTCTGATGAGGCCGTCGAGCAGGCAGCGGGCCACTCTGCCGACGGTGTGGTGAAAGCTGGCGATTTCTTTTCGGACAGAGCGATCGAGGTTAACAACTCCATCAAGCAAAACCTCGGAGACATGGTGGATTCGCAGCTAAAGATGCTAACCGACGAGAAAGGGCAGATTGCCGCAGGGAACGCTTCGCTGTTCATGACCATTGTCATTACGACTCTGGTGGCGCTCGTTGTGGGCACGTCGGTGGCGTTTTTCTTGAGCCGCAAGATCTCGACATCAACTGGGGCCATTCTGGGGCAGGCAGAGACGATCGCCGGCGGCGACTTGACCCGAGAAGACCTCCGGGTCGAGAGCGAAGATGAACTCGGTCAATTGACGCGGGCGATTAACGCCATGCAGGCCAGTCTTCGAGACGTGATCCAGTCCATTTCAGACACTGCACAGAACGTCGCAAATGCCAGCGAAGAGTTCAGCGCGATCAGCCAACAGATCAGCGCGAACTCGGAAGAGACTTCCGCGCAAGCGAATACCGTGACGGCTTCGACGGAACAGGTGAGCCACGGACTGCAGACCGTGGCGACGTCGACTGAGGAGATGAGCGCAACGATCAAGGAAATTGCCAAGAGCGCCACGCAGGCGGCGAAGGTCGCCGATGCCGCAATGAAGACCGTGACCGAAACGAACGTGATCGTAGCCAAACTGGGCGAGTCGAGCGCCGAGATTGGGCAGGTAATCAAGGTCATCACTTCCATTGCGCAAAAGACAGACCTGCTGGCGCTTAACGCGACCGTAGAAGCCGCACGGGCGGGCGAGGTGGGCGCCGGATTCGCGGTTGTGGCTAACGAGGTAAAAGAACTGGCCAAGCAGACCGCCACGGCAACGGAAGACATCAGCCGGAAGATCGAAGCAATCCAATCGGACGCCAAGAGCGCGGTGGCTGCCATCGGATCCATAAGCGGTGTGATCGGCCAATTGAACGATATATCAGGGACCATTGCGACAGCGGTAGAAGAGCAATCGGCAACGACGAGCGAAATGTCGCGAAACATCTCCGAGGCGGCGCGGGGCGCGGGCGAGGTGGCGCAGAACATCCAGGGTGTGGCTCAAGCAGTGGAGAGCACCTCGCACGGGGCGACGGACTCGCAGAAAGCGGCGAAGAGCCTTGCGCAAATGTCGACCCAGTTGCGAGAACTCGTTGGCCGCTTCAGGGTGGAGCAAAGTGGCAAGCATTACGGCTACCCTCGGGGAAGTGATTCGGCGGATTCCGGCGGGATGAGTCAAGGCACCCCCGAGTGGGAGCCGGAGCTGATTGGAAAGTAGGGGCGCCGTTTCACTTTGATTTCAAGGTGATTGCCGTCTAGGGGTTTGTCAAAACACGTTCCGAAACGATAGCTTCACGACGGGCGAGGTTGAAATGTTCAAACAGATTAATTTGACGCAGAAAGTGATCATCTCGGTTGCGGCTGTGCTCATTGTGACGTCATTGCTGTCGTTCTGGGTTACGCGGGCGAGGGTGAACCGGCAGGCGGAGGAAGCCTTCCGCGACAAGGTGCGGCAGATCACCGGGATGGCGAGCGCGACGCGCGAGTGGTATTCGGCGAACCTCGAGACGCTTGTTCCGAATCGCGAGTTTCGCCACCTCGAGCAGGTGCCAGTAGTGGTGGCGTGGAAAGTGGCGCAGCAATACGCGCAAAGCGCTGACATGGAATTCAAGACCCCTTCGCCGAATCCGCGCGACTCGAAGAACACTGCCGACGAATTCGAACGCCGCGCACTGACACAGTTCCAGGAACACCCGGATCTGAAGGAATACTCCGAACGCATCATGGAGAATGGCCGTGAGTGGATGCGGTATGCGCAGCCGGTGCGCGTGTCGAAAGATTGCCTGTATTGCCACGGCGATCCGGCAGGATCCAAAGACCCATTCGGCTACACGAAAGAGGGGATGAAAGAGGGAGACTTGCGTGCGGCGTTCACCGTGAAGGCGCCGGCAGACGAACTGGTTGCGAACGCGAGTGCGAATTCCAGGATGTTACTGTTGACGAGTCTGTTCACATTGATCGCCGCGAGCGTCGCCGTGGCCTTGGTTATCCGTCAAACGGTGATTAATCCGCTGCTGGGCGTGAAGCGATTGCTGCACGCCTTGGCGGAAGGAGATCTGACGCAACGGCTGCAGATCAGGGGCGGCGACGAGGTCGGGGAAATGGGCGCGGCGTTGAACTCCACGGTAGAGAGGATTTCAGCCGTGGTCAGCGCGATTGGAGAAGAATCGGTGAACGTGGCCAACGCCAGCGAAGAGTTTTCGGCGGTCAGTCAGCAGATTTCGGCAAACTCAGAGGAGACGTCGGCACAGGCCAATACGGTGACGACGGCGACAGAGCAGGTCAACCGGGAGTTGCAGACTGTCGCGACCTCGACGGAAGAGATGAGTGTGACGATCAAGGAGATTGCGAAAAACGCAACGGAAGCGGCAAAAATCGCGGATGGCGCAATGAAGACAGCCGCCGAGACCAACGCAATTGTGGCAAAGCTGGGTGAATCGAGCGCCGAGATCGGGCAGGTGATCAAGGTCATCACGTCAATTGCGCAAAAGACCGACCTGCTGGCGCTGAACGCGACCGTGGAAGCGGCTCGGGCGGGCGAAGCTGGAGCGGGATTCGCCGTGGTGGCGAACGAGGTGAAGGAACTCGCCAAGCAGACGTCGACGGCGACAGAGGAAATCAGCCGGAAGATCGAGGCGATCCAATCGGATGCCAAGAGCGCCGTGGCTGCCATCGCGTCTATCAGCGGCGTCATCGGGCAAGTCAACGACATTTCGGGCACCATTGCGACGGCCGTCGAGGAACAGTCGGCAACCACGAGCGAGATGTCTCGCAACGTGGCGGAAGCAGCTCGGGGCGCTGGTGAAGTAGCGCAGAACATTCAGGGAGTGGCGCAAGCCGCGGAAAGCACATCGCACGGCGCCACGGATTCACAGAAAGCGGCCAAAGGCCTTGCCGAGATGTCCTCGCACCTGCGCGAGTTGGTTGGGCGGTTCAGGCTCGAAGACCAGCGGCGGGCGGCACAGCGCAGAAAAGTCGAACAAAGTGCGGCTCCGCTGCGAGAAATCCGCGAAAAACAAGCCGAGCTTGTCGCCCGGTAGCTGCACACTTTTTGTAGAAGCCGTTCTCTAAACTGCCTCGAGCACGGCTCTCAGATATCTCCAGAAGTCATTCACCGTGGAAATCTGCACGCGCTCGTTCGGGCTGTGCGGATCGACAATCGTCGGACCAAACGAAACCAATTGCATGCCAGGGTACTTTTCGCCGATCACGCCGCATTCAAGGCCGGCATGCATGGCGATGAGGTTCCCCGGCTTGCCGAACACCTTGTTGTGCACTTCCTGCAGCTTGGTGATTAATTCGTTGTGGGGTTCCGGCTTCCAGCCCGGATAGCTGCCGCTGTGCTCAGCCTCGAAGCCGGCCAAGCGAGCCACAGTTGCGACCATGCGCGCGGCAGCATCCTTGCTCGTGGCGATTGCGCTTCGCTGGCTGGTGACAACTTCGAGCGTATCCACAGTGGTGCGCACCGTGGCGAGATTGGTGGAAGTCTGTACCAAGCCGGGCACGTCGGGACTCATGTACAGGACGCCGTGCGGAACGGCCACCAGGAGCGCCGCGAATGCCTTGGCATCGCCGCTGGCCAGGACCGCTCCGGGCCGTTCGGTCTTATCGACAGAGATTTTCAGGCCGGTGTCAAATCCGCCCAATTCATCTCTATGCGATGCTTCGCCTGCGGCGATGAGTTTCTTCAGTTCCGCTTCGCGCGAAGCATCGAGCACGACAACCGCCACCGCCTCGCGGGGAATGGCATTGTGGGCGCTGCCGCCGTTAACTTCAGCCAGTTCGATAGGCAGATGCTCGAGCAGGTCGTGAAGGATATGCCCCATTACGCGGATGGCATTGCCGCGACCCTGATGAATGTCGACGCCAGAATGCCCGCCGCGCAGGCCGGTGACTTTGATACGGAACGCCGCGTTGCCTTTGGCGGGAACCCGCGCGATTTTGCGGCGAGCAGTGGTGTTGACGCCACCAGCGCACCCGATACAAATATCGCCAATCTGCTCGGTGTCAAGGTTCAGGAAATACTTGGACTTGAGGATGCCTGGAGCGAATTCCGAGGCGCCCGTGAGGCCGGTCTCTTCGTCGATGGTAAACGCGAACTCCAGCGGGCCGTGGTTGATATCGGAACTTTCCATTACAGCGAGGGCCGCCGCCACGCCGACACCGTTGTCTGCCCCGAGTGTGGTGCCATCGGCCTTGAGCCAGTCGCCATCGCGGACGATGCCGATGGGGTCTTTCGTGAAGTCGTGCGCGGTGGATTCATTCTTCTCGCAGACCATATCGAGGTGGCCCTGGAGGAGCGTGATGGGGGCGGATTCGCGTCCACGATGAGCGGGCTTGCGGACAATCAGGTTGCCGGCAGCGTCCTGTTGAGCTTCAAGGCCCAGCTTCGTGGCGACGCTGCGAACGTAGTCGCGAGCCGCAGCTTCGTTCGTGGAACCGCGGGGAATGGCAGCCAATTTCTCGAAATGCTTCCAGACTGCTTCAGGTTGAAGATTGGTGAGTGCAGGTGTCATGGTGAGCTCCGTGGGCTAAGGCGGGATTTCACTTCAGAGCCTCAGAACAGGCCCATTGTACCTTCAACGGACGGAGAAGTGACAGTGCCGCGGCACATGTCAGCGCACTGGTAGTGAGTTGGGCGTCCTTGTAAACACGACGAGCGGCGTGCTAAGGTTCGGAGGCTCTCCAAACTAGCAGCCACTCAAAAAAAGCACTAGCGAGGTGTGCGCATGAGCACGCAATCGGCTGTTCCCGCAGGCGTGAAGAAGCATCAGCCGTACGTTCCTCCCACGATGAAGATGAACGAATTCACGCTAAGGGCGGTTTTGATTGGCCTGGTGTTGACCGGAATTCTCGGCGCGGCGAACGCGTATCTGGGCCTGAAGGCGGGCATGACTATCGCAGCGACGTATCCGGCGGCAGTGATCAGCATGGCGCTCCTTCGGCTGATGAAGGGCTCGCTGCTTGAAGAGAATATCGCGCGCACCGTCGGGTCCATCGGCGAATCCGTGGCAGCGGGGGCGGTGTTCACGATCCCGGCGTTCGTGATGGCGGGTCTCTGGAATGGGCTGACGCGCGAACAATATTGGAAAGCAGTCGCGCTGATGATGATCGGCGGCGTGCTGGGGATTCTATTCGTGACGCTGCTGCGCCGCGTTATGGTAGAAGACCCCGAGCTGCCGTACCCCGAATCGGTGGCGGCGTCGGAGATTCACAAGGCCGGGCAACAGGGATCCAAGGCGGCCAAGATTCTGTTTGCGAACATGGGCTTTGGCGGGTTCATGTTCCTGCTGGGAGCCGTCAACGTTTTTTCCCCGAATAACACCTTTCGCGTAACCATCGCGGCCTTGGGCAAACGACTATTGCTGCGCACCAGCACGAACCCCAGTGTCGCGATGACAACTACCGGTGGAACCACCTTTTTTACTTTGCCGGACATCAGCCCTGCCTACCTGGGTGTGGGATACATCATCGGACCGCGGCTCGCGGCGCTGAATTTTGCGGGAGGCGTGCTGGCGTGGGGTTTGCTTGTGCCTCTTCTGACTTTTACGATCGGTCCCTACATTCAAGCGGCGCAGCCTGAGGGGCAACCGATCCCGTGGACCTTGCTTGCCGGCGCCATTTATTACTCGATTGTGCGGCCCATCGCCGTGGGCGGCATGCTGGTCGGCGCCACCTACACTCTATTCCGGATGCGGAAGCAGTTGGCAGTCGGCATGGGGCGTGCAATCTCCGACCTGAAGAAGTCGGCCGCGGCACATGAAGCCACAGACAGGACGGAACGCGATTTGCCGGCGAAGGCGGTGTTCGCGGGCATAAGCGTGGTGTTTATCGCGATGATTCTGTTGTATCGCTACTTTATCGCCAGCGCCGGGGCATTCTCGAGCACGAAGGTTCTGACAGGCGCGCTTGTTGCAGCTGGTGTGATGATCGTAATCGGGTTTTTCTTCGCCGCCGTGTCCGGCAATCTGGTGGGCTTGATCGGCTCTTCAAATAACCCGGTGTCGGGACTCACGCTGTGCACGCTGGTGATCGCGGCCCTTCTGATGGTGGCTCTGGGAGTTTCGGGGAGCGGTGGAGTCGCAGCAGTTCTCGGTGTAGCTGCGGTGGTCTGCGTGTCGTCTGCCGTGGCGGGTGAAATGCTTCAAGACTTGAAGGTGGGCTACATCCTCGGCGGGACGCCTGCGCGGATGCAGATCGGCGACTTGCTCGGCATCGTGGTTGCCTCGCTGGTCCTGTTCTTCCCATTAGCGATTCTCGACAAGGCCTATCATTTCGGCAGTCCCGCACTTTCGGCGCCGCAAGCCGGATTGATGGCAATGCTGTCGAAAGGTATTGTTGGCGGGGACATGGCTTGGCCGCTGGTGATTGTGGGTATGCTGCTAGGCGTGGCGATGATCATGATCGAAGTGAAGAGTGTGATGCTCTTCTCCGTAGGAATGTACTTGCCACTGGGGACCACGTTCGCCATTTTCGTCGGCGGGGTCGTTCGGTGGATCACTGACAAGCTGCGTGACCGGCGCGGCTTCAACGATGCTCAGAAAGCGCGCGTCGACAATGCGGGTGTGCTTACCGCCTCGGGATTGATTGCCGGGGAGGCGTTGTGCGGGCTGGTGATCGCCGGGCTGGTGGGTGCGGGGAAGGACGTCACGCTCGCGCATTGGACACCGGCGATCTGGGCGGCGCTCGTGGCGCTTGCCGTCCTGGTTGTCGTGATGGTCCGCGTACCGCTCGCCAATGCGGGCAGCCCCGATGAACCGGCTCCACCCACTGCAATCATGTAGGGCACGCAACAGACTGACCAATCGCGGGAACATTCTGCAGCGGCGAGTACCCTTGACAGCCACAAGGCGAGAAAGTATGTTCCCCTACAGAGTAAGTATTTAGGTAGCTAACAATATCCAGCGACCAAACCGCCCCCGGGGTTAGTGTCTCCAAAGCTTTCCAGTAACAACCTGGGATCGGCAGAATTCCGTGTTCCGGAGAGCGCCTGTGTCCTCACGAAGAATGCTTGTATGTATCGCGGTAGTGGTGTCGGCAGTGCTGTGGTTGGCGAAACGGCCGGTGGCTGCGGATGACTGGCAGCCCATTGATTCGGCGGATTTGAAGATGACCAGCGATCCCAAGGCGCCCGGGGCTCCAGCGATCTATCTGTACCGGCAGGTGGACCGGAATGACAGTGGGAACGCGACAACTGAGTTCAACTATGTCCGGGTCAAGATTCTCACGGAAGAGGGCCGCAAGTACGGCGATGTTGAGATTCCGTTTGACAAAGACGGAGAGAACATCAGTGGCATCCGTGCGCGAACCATCCACCCGGATGGTTCAATCGTGAGCTTTGACGGCAAGGTATACGAAAAGACGATCGTGAAAGCGAAAGGGCTGAAGTACCTGGTAAAGACATTCACGATGCCAGATGTCACAGTGGGCTCGATCGTAGAATACAAGTTTAACTACGATTTTAAGGACCGTTACATTTTCAGTTCACGATGGATTCTGAGTGGAGAGCTCTTCACGCGCGTCGGAAAATTCTCACTGAAGCCCTACCAGGAACCGCCGTGGTATGTGCAGTGGGTGTCTCCGGCGGGACTACCGGCGGGAACGGAGCCGGCCAAACAGGGCCCGGACTCGATCATCCGGTTGACGGCGCACGACATTCCGGCCTTTACCGTGGAAGACTTCATGCCGCCCGAAAATGAGTTGAAGTTCCGCGTGGACTTCATCTATCGCGATTCCGCGACGGAGCAAAACCAGGACAAGTATTGGGTCAATTACACGAAGAAGGAAGCCGGCTACGTCGAGAGGTTTCTCGACAAGAAGAAAGCCATGGAGCAGGCCGTGGCGGGAATCGTGTCGGCGAGCGATTCGCCGGAGGAAAAACTGCGGAAAATCTATGCGCGAACCCAGCAGATCCGCAACCTGAGTTACGAAGAAAGCAAAACTGCGGAAGAAGAGAAGCGCGCGAAGTTGAAGCAGGCTAATAACGTGGAAGACGTTTGGAAGAACGCATACGGTTCCGGCGTGTCGATCACATGGCTCTTCTTGGCATTGGCCCGGGCTTCGGGCTTCGAAGCCCATCCGCTGATGGTGTCGGCCCGCAGCGAGTATTTCTTCAACCCCGTGCGAATGAACAGCGCAGAGCTGAACGCCAATGTCGCGCTGGTCAAACTAAACGACAAGGACCTGTATTGCGATCCGGGGGCACTCTTTGCTCCCTTCTGCATGCTGCCGTGGCAGGAGAGTGGGGTTACCGGCAGACTGATCGATAAAGATGGCGGCCGCTGGATTACTACGGAAGCAGCTACCAGCAAGGACACGAAGATTATGCGGACCGCAGAATTCAACATGGACGAACATGGGACGCTCGAAGGAACAGTGAAGCTTTCCTACACAGGAATTGAGGCGATGGACCGGCGCCGCGATCAGAGGAACGCGGACGAAGCCGGGAAGAAAAAATACCTCGAAGATCAGCTCAAGGAATACATTCCCGTGGGGGCGGAAGTGGAGCTGACAAACGCTCCGGACTGGAAGTCGTCTGATCCACCGCTGACTGGGGAGTTTAAGGTGAAGATCGAGGGCTGGGTTTCCGGTGCGGGACGCAGAGCGATGATGCCCGTGGGCCTGTTCGGTGCGACCGAAAAGCGCGTGTTCGATCATGCCGATCGTGTGCAGCCTGTTTATTACCCGTATTTCTACATGAAGGAAGATGACATCAAGATTGAATTGCCTCTCGGCTGGCACGTATCCAGCGTGCCGAAGTCCCAGGACCTTGATGCCAAGGCTGCGGAATACATTCTGAAGTGCGACGACCAGAAAACTGCCGTGCGGATCAACCGCACCTTGCGAATCGATTTATTTATGGTACCCAAAGACACGTATCCCGTGTTGCGGAACTTCTATTCCGTTGTGAGGACCGGCGATGAAGAACAGGTCGTGCTGCAACCAAGCGGAACCTCGGCAAGCAACTAGCGGGACCAATATGTTCACGCGTGCCGCGGCCATAGCCACGGTGCTCGTGGCCGTGTCGCTTGTTACTCCGCAAAGCGCTAGAGGTGCGGACGCTCCCTCCTGGATGCATGCCCTTGTGGGCGCACAAGTGCCGGATCACGACGAAAAGACAGATGCTGTCCTGATGTATTCCGAGGATATTCTGACGGTGAAGCCGGACGGTAAGATGAAACGCCTCGTTCGCCGCGCCTACAAGATCTTGCGTGTCACGGCAAAAGATCACTATGGCTTTGCTTTCGCCGATTATGACGCGGAAACAAAAGTCCTCAACATGCACGCGTGGTGTATCCCGGCACAGGGCAAAGACTATGAGGCAAAAGAAAAGGACGCGATTGAGACGTCGCTTCCGGGAGTCGCCAATGGAGAGTTGGTGACCGACCTGAGAACGAAACTGCTGAGGATTCCCGCCGCCGACCCTGGGAACATCGTGGGGTGGGAAATCGAGCAAGATGAACGGCCGTTCGTGTACCAAAAGGTTTGGCGATTTCAGTCGCAAGTGCCCGTACGGGAGGCGCGATTCACCTTGCAGTTGCCTTCGGGCTGGGAGTACAGGGCCACCTGGCTGAATTATGCCGAAGTGAAGGAGGCCGGTGCCGGCAATAATCAATGGCAGTGGGTCGTCAGTGATGTGAAAGCAGTCAAGAAAGAAGAGGACATGCCGCCGTGGTCAGGGGTGGCCGGACAAATGTTGCTTACCTTCTTGGCACCTGGCGGAACGGGCGAAAAGACCTACGAAACCTGGGCAGATATCGGAAAGTGGGAGGCAAATCTGGAACAGGGCCGTCGGGATCCGTCGCCAGCCATTGCGCAAAAGGTGAAAGAACTCACGACTGGTAAGAGCACTGCCACGGAGAAAATGCGTGCGCTGGCAGATTTTGTGCAACGTGACATCCGGTACGTGGCCATCGAATTGGGGATCGGCGGGTGGCAGCCCCATCCAGCGAACGAGATTTACGATCACCATTACGGCGATTGCAAGGACAAAGCGACGTTGATGGGATCGATGCTGAAAGAAATCGGCGTCGAGTCGTACTATATATCCATTAACACCACACGGGGAGCGGTTACAGCCCAGACTCCGCCGCACCCATTCTGGTTCAACCATGAAATCATCGGAGTGCGTCTTCCCGAAGATGTGAAAGATCCGAGCCTTGTCGCCATCTATCAGCATCCGAAACTCGGCAGGATTCTGATTTTCGACCCAACCGACGAAATGACGCCATTCGGCCAATTGAGAGGCGATCTGCAGGCAAATTACGGATTGCTGGTAACCCCGAATAGTGCTGACCTGATCGAACTGCCCTTGCTGCCGCCGTCCGCCAGCGGCGTCCATCGAGTCGGAAAGTTTCAGTTGACAGGGAACGGAGGGCTGACGGGAGAGATCCAGGAAGTTTACGTGGGCGACAGCGCCACGCGGCAGCGATACTTTTTCCGGTCGGCTCAGAAAGAAACGGACCGGGTGAAATATCTCGAATCGCTGCTTGCGGGTTCTTTGAGCACCTACCAGATCACGAAAGCGACTGTGGGGAATGTCAACGAGTGGCACCTCCCATTTCAGTACCAATACACGATCGAAGCGCCAAGCTATGCAAAAACAGCGGGAGATCTGCTATTGGTAAGGCCCCGCGTTCTGGGGCATGCCTCGAGTGATTTGCTGGAAAAGAAGGAGCCTCGCAAATATCCCGTGGAATTCGAAGGCCCGGAGAAGAATGTAATGTCGTACGAGATTGCCATGCCGGTGGGATACGTAGTGGATGAGTTGCCACCCCCGGTTGACGCGGACTACGTGTTCGGAAGTTATCACGCCAAAACGGTAGTCGAAGGAAACGTGCTGAAATACACGCGCACGTTCGAAATCAAACAGGTCAGCGTGCCGGTTAGCCAAGTGGAGGATTTAAAGAAGTTTTACCGGATCATCGCGACTGACGAGCGCAACAACGCCGTGCTGAAGCCGGCTGGTACGCACTGACGAAACTCGTAGCGCCAAAACTCCTTTCCACTAGCGAGGACAGACGAAGGTGATGGCAGCCGGCGGGCGAAGTGTGCTCCAGCGATGGCGGAGCGCGCGGGGAGCGGCGTCGAGCAGGGCGGCAAGCAGCTGCTCGCCCTGGTCGTAGGGAAGCGTGAGCCGAAAGAGATCGGCACGGCGGGCGTGGGAATATTTCTCGTAGCGGGGAGGGGCTGCCGCGGCGAGCTGCGCGAGGCGGTCCCAAGGTGATACCCCGGCGAAGAGTTTTTTCTCGGATGCTTCTTTGCGGCTGAGCTCCACGGTGTTGCGCTGCGTGCCTCCTCCGCTTTCCAGAATCACCGCTACAGCGTGGTCAGGGTGAAAGGGGCGACTCGGATCGTCCTCGGGAAAGTCAGCAAGCAGCGATTCTAATTCTGAGATTTCCGCCGCAAGTGGCTCCCAGGCATAGCGGTAGCCGTTGTACACGACAGACCCGGTTTGGAAAATTCGCTGAATACGCGCGGGATCTTTGCCCGCGACCGACATAACCATATCCACCAGTTCACGCAGTTCGAAGGTTTGCTTCACGACGGGTCGCATACTTAGGTAGCCGGCATCTTCGTCGGAGTAGCGGACCGGGATTTTTGCAGGAAGTGGCATAGCCTGTGAGATTACAAGCGGCTTTGGGCCGGTATGACAGCCGGTAACTCAGCGCCCGAAGACACTACATCTTCGAGAGCCTTTCGCGAACGCGGTCGCTGAGAGCTTTGCCATCCACGGACTTGCCGGTCAGCGCTTCTTTGGCGGCCTTCACGACGGCGCCCATTTGCTTGATGGATGTTGCGCCGGTGGATGCGATAGCACCTGCAATGGCGGCATCCATGTCGGCATCGGAAGCGGCGGCGGGCAGATATGTTTCGAGAATCTTGAGCTGTTCGGTCTCCTTGTCGACCAAATCCTGGCGGCCGCCCTTGCCAAACTGCTCAATGGACTCCTTGCGTTGTTTCACTAGCGTCTGGAGCAGCGCGATGGACTCGGCTTCGTCGAGCGGACGGATCTTTTCCACTTCCTTCAACTGAAACGCGGATTTCACCATGCGCAGGACACTGAGGCGAACCTCGTCCTTTGCCTTCATGGCGGCTACGATGTCTTTTTGAATTTGCTCGGAAACGGTCATGGAAGCTCCCTTGCTTGAACTATAGCAGAGCAGCCGGGAGGCATCGAGAACTGGCCGGGCCCGCCGGATTGACAGACCAGAAGGGGGCAAAGTAAGTTGGAATGTTTCAAAGATACGGGAAGAGACCGCCATGTTGCGCGGCTTTTACCCGGAAATGAGGACAGATGAAAGTCATCGTAGCGGACAAGATCAGTGATCGCGGAGTGGACTTGCTGAAACAGACCGGCTGGAACGTCGTCCAGACCACCAAGGAGACATTGCTCGGCGAACTCGCGGACGCGGAAGCCTTGATCGTGCGCAGTGCCACGAAAGTGACGGCCGATCTGATGGCCAAGGCGCCGCGCTTGCGCGTCGTAGGGCGCGCGGGGGTCGGCGTCGACAACATTGATCTGGATGAAGCAACCAAACGCGGCGTGCTGGTGATGAGCACCCCGGGCGGAAGTTCGGTCAGTGTGGCGGAACACACATTCGCCCTGCTGCTCGCTATGGTCCGGCAAGTGCCGAAGTTCGATGCTTCGATGCGGGAAGGGAAATGGGAAAAGTCGTCGGCCGGCGCGGAAGTACGCGGCAAGACCTTGGGGCTCGTTGGTTTGGGACGCATCGGAACCGAAGTGGCGCGCCGAGGCAGAGCGTTTGATATGCGCCTGCTGGCTTTCGACCCTTATATCAGCGAGGCGGCGGCGAAGGAATTGGGCGTGGAGCTCGTGAAGCTCGACGAACTGCTGGCGGAGAGCGATGTCCTCTCGCTGCATACGGCCGTGAGCCCCCAAACGCAGAACATGATCAATGCCCAGACGATCGCCAAGATGAAGAAGGGCGCGCGCATCGTAAACGCCGCCCGCGGCGAATTAATCAATGAAGCGGATTTGGCCGCCGCGCTGAAGAGTGGTCATGTAGCTGGCGCAGCGCTGGACGTGTTCACCGAAGAGCCGCCGAAGAATTCTCCGCTGATCGGTTTGCCAAACGTCGTTAGCACGCCACATGTGGCCGGTTCGACCGCGGAGGCGCAGGAAGAGTTGGGGATACAGGTCGCTCTCCAGGTCCGGGATTATCTCGCGGAAGGAGTAATTCGCAATGCCGTGAACCTGCCGGCGCTTTCTCCGGACCAGTACAAACGCGTTCAACCCTATCTCGCCTTGGCGCAGCAGCTGGGATCGCTGGTGTCGCAGGCGGCGGCGACCCGTCCGGCACGGATCAAGATCCGTTATGCCGGCGAACTTGCGGAACTGGGCACGCACCTGCTACGGAGTGCTGTACTCGCCGGACTGCTGAATGCCGTGCTGGATGAAAAAGTGAACGTGGTGAACGCACCCGCAATTGCGGCAGCCCGGGGATTGACCGTGGAAGAAGAAACACGTCGGCGAGAGCACGGATTTCCGCATACGCTTGAGGTTTCGGCGCTGCCCGGTGAGGCGGGCGGGGCAGGGTTCAGTGCGGAAGGCACTGTGCTGCACGACGGCACGCCGCGGGTGATCGAAATCGACGGCATACCGCTGGAAGCGCTTCTGGAAGGGACGATTCTCTACATCCGGAATCACGATGAACCCGGCGTTATCGGCTTTGTCGGCACCACTCTCGGAAAACACGGAGTGAACATCGCCACATTTGCCCTGGGGCGGCGCGGAGCCGCTCGGGGAGCTGAGGCCGTGTCGCTGGTCCGGTTGGACGGCAAAGTGACGGAAGAAATCCTCGCACCACTGAAAGAGAATGCCGCCATCCGGCAGGCAAAGCTGCTTCGCCTAAGCTGATCGTATCAATTCAAAAAACTTTTGAACCTTGTTGAATCTAGTTACTTGACAGGGCGCCTTAAGTGTCATAAAAATGCCCAACTTTCGGCGAACGAGTGGTTGGAACAAGACCCTCTCTCGTGCCGAGGGATCTGGCCTAAGGGGAAATCTAGGGTTCAGGGGCCGCTCCTTCCATCTGCCGAACTTTTTATACAGGTCGAGGTGTACGGGTGTGTGAAAGGAGCTTCTGAATGCGCCTTGGTTCGAAGTGTGTACCTTTTTTGTGCGTACTTATCGCGGTTGCTTTCTTTGGGGCGGTGGTACTCAATGCGCAGACCGGAACGACTTCGCTGCGCGGAACGGTTTTGGACAAGTCTGCTGCGGCGGTAGTCGATGCGAAAGTGACGCTCATCGACACGGCGCGCAATGTGCAGCGAGAGATTCAGACCGGCGGGTCGGGCGACTACGAATTTCGATCGCTGCCACCCGGTGAGTATTCACTTTCGGTAGAGAAGGCCGGATTCCGCAGGTACGAGCAAAAGCAGATCCAACTGCTGGTCAACAACCCTGCCACCCTCAACGTGACCTTGGAAGTCGGCGTGGCCGCCGAAACCGTGGAGGTTTCGGCGCAGGCTGCGACCATCAATACCACCGACGCTTCGCTCGGTCAGGCCTTTGGCGAGAATCAGGTCAAAGAACTTCCCATGGAAGGCCGCAACGTGCCTGATTTGCTCAGCCTGCAGCCCGGCGTGGCGTACACAGGTAATCGCTCGGACGTGCCCTCATGGGACACCCGAAGCGGCGCGGTGAATGGCACGCGCAGCGACCAGAGCAACGTCACTCTCGACGGTGCTGAAGTGAACGACCGGCAGGGCCATGCCTTCACCTCCGTGTTGCCGGTGACGCTTGATTCGATCCAGGAATTCCGTGTGACCACCTCCAACTATGACGCCGATCAGGGCGGCTCGTCGGGTGCCCAAGTGGCAATGGTCACCAAGAGCGGCACCAATCAGTTCCATGGCTCGGCTTACGAATACAATCGAAACACCGCGACCACTGCGAACGACTATTTTGTGAAAGCGTCGCAGATCGACAACTGCCTCAGCAGCGGCACGCCTCTATCCGACAAGCAGTGCAACACGCCTCCCAAGCTTATTCGAAACATCTTCGGCGGTTCGGTCGGTGGCCCAATCAAGAAGGACCGGCTGTATTTCTTCTTGAACTATGAAGGTACCCGCCGCTCCGAGGCACAAGCGGAAACACAAGTTGTGCCTTCGCAGGCGTTGAAGGATGGCGTGATTTTCTACCAGTGCGATTCTTCCAGCCCTACCGTTGCGACGGACTGCCCGGGCGGATCCGTGCAGGGCAAGAGTGGCGCTACGTACAACATTCCAGGGCCGACAACGATTGGCGGCTCGGTTGTCGCCTATAACGCGCTCAATCCCGGCCAGATTGCCGGAATGGACCCGCAAGGCATCGGTCCAAATGCCGCGGCGATGGCCTACCTGAATACCTTCCCGGTTTCGAACTCGCAGGCAGTAGGAGACGGGTTCAACTACGTCGGATATACATGGGCGGCGCCCATCACCGACGACGCCAACGTTTATATCGCGAAGGTTGACTACAACGTGACGCGAGACGCGAAGCACCGCGTTTCTGTCACCGGCGCTCTGCGTAACGAGAACAATCCGGGCGCACCGTTTCTCCCGGGAATGCCGTCTTCCGACACCTATGTGAATTACAACAAAGGCATCATCGTCAACTATAGCGGTGTCCTTAGTCCTGTCCTCGTGAACAGCCTGCGCTACAGCTATGTGCGCGAGAGCGTGGGCAATTTCGGGAACTCTTATCAGGACTGGGTGTACTTCCGCGGCTTGAACGACCAGGCCGGCGCCGTTACGCGTACGAGCTTTTATCAGCGCCCGACGAACAACATCGCCGACGATCTGAACTGGATGCATGGCAAGCACAATTTCCAGTTCGGGGGCACGATGTCTTTCATCCGGACCCCCGATACAAGCTACTCGTCGTCCTTCTCGGATGGCATTGCCAACGCCTCATGGATGGATACGGCTGGCTTTGCCGGCCGTAGCGGTTCGCCACTCAACCCTGCAAACAGCGGGTATCCAGGCGTTGATGCGAATTTCTCGAACTCCTACGACTTTCCCCTCCAGGCCTTAGTGGGAATCGTGTCGGAGTATGACGCCCAGTACAACTCCACGAAAACCGGCAGCACCATTCCGGACGCAACGGCGCTGCAACGCCGCTGGGCAATGAACAACTACGAGATCTATGGGCAGGACACATGGAAGATCAAACCGACCTTTACTCTTACGTTGGGGCTGAGGTGGTCGCTCTTCTCGCCACCGTGGGAGACGAATGGAAACCAGGTGAATCCGAACCCTGGCCTGGGGCAGTGGTTTCTCGACCGCGCCAGCAACGGGAACAACGGCATTCCCTCGAACCAGGACCCCAGCATAAGCTTCAACTTATCCGGTCCGGCCAATGGCAAACCGAATTTCTACAATTACGATTACCACAACTTTGCGCCTCGCGTCGCGTTTGCCTGGGCTCCGAGTCTCAGCGATGGCCTGCTGGGAGCCGTGTTCGGCCAGAACAAGTCATCGCTCCGCGGTGGGTTCGGCATCGTCTATGACCGCATGGGGCAAACCATCGTGGACGACTTCAACCAATACGGCTCGTTTGGCCTGACCACGACCATTACCAATCCTGCCGGTTTCCAGACCGTTGATTGTGCTCCACGATTGACCACGAACATCAACACAATTCCGCAGAATGACTGCACAGGAACGTCTATTGCACCGGGACCGCCGCCGCCATTTCCGGCGCCGTACCCGGTCGGGAATTTCGCCATTGCTCACGGCATCGACAACACACTGAAGTCTCCTTATGCATACTCGGTTGATCTGTCCTTCCAACGCGAAATCAAGGGTGGTATGACAATTTCGGCCGCCTACGTCGGAAGGTTTGCACACCGTTTACTGACGCAGCTTGATCCGGCGACTCCGCTGAACTTGAAGGACAAAGCGTCTGGGCTGGACTACTTCACTGCTGTCAAAGCGCTAGCCAAGATCTACCGCACGGGTGAATCCACCGACCAATTCAACGCTTCTCAGGTGAGCCCACAGGTTGCTCAGTATTGGGCAGACGTGATCTCACCCTTGCAGGCAGGCGATTCCTACGCCGTTTCCTCCTGCGTCGGACCGAATTCCTCAATGGCAGGTACGACCAGCCCGGTCGTTGCCGCATATGACGTGTTCTGCGGCAACAACCTCAATGAAACCACTGGCCTTTTGCTGCTCGACTATTACGGAATTACGAGCACCGCTTTCGGCAACGATCCGAACTGCGGTTCCACGTCCGCGAACCCCTGCGCTTACCTGCCGAAAGGCGGCCAGTACACCTTCTACAACCCACAATACGCTTCCCTCTACATGTTCCGATCGATGGGCACCTCCAACTACAATGGGCTGCAAATCACCGTGGACAAGAAGATGAGTCAGGGCCTGCAGTTCACATTGAACTACACGTTCTCGAAGTCCATCGACTTGTCGTCTGACGCCAGCCGCGTCGGCACCATTGGCGGAAACTCTTCGCAAATCCAGAACGCGTGGTCGCCGTATCAATTCCGAGCTGTTTCGGACTTTGACGCGACGCATCAGATCAACGCCAACTGGATCTACCAGCTGCCCTTCGGCCGCGGGCGCGCCTTCGGGCACGACGTGAACCGCTTCGTCGATGCCGTTGTCGGCGGATGGGAAACCTCCGGCCTGACGCGTTGGACGACCGGCTTTCCCTTCAGCGTGCTGAATGGCTACAACTGGGCCACGGACTGGGAACTCAGTGGAAATGGGAACCAGATCGGCCCGGTGAAGACCGGCACGTATCACGACCCGACCGATGCGACGAAGGTTTCTGCGTTCGCGAACGGTTCCGCGGCGCAGAACTCTTTCTCCGAGCCTTTTCCGGGACAGTCCGGTCAGCGTAACAACCTGCGCGGGCCCGGCTTCTTCAGTCTCGACATGGCGCTCAGCAAAAGCTGGACCATGCCTTGGAGTGAGGGCCAGGCGCTGAAATTCCGCTGGGAGGTCTTCAACGTATTGAACGCAGTGCGATTCGATCCGTTGAGCGTCAATGCGACACTCGACCTTTCGGGCAGCACCTTTGGACAGTACACCCGCTTGGCAACGAACCCGCGCGTGATGCAGTTCGCGTTGCGCTACGAGTTCTAGGGTTCGCTTTTCAACCTATTCCGGCAGGGGGAAATGCAGTGTTCCCCCGCCATTTGTTTAGAACCCGCCGGGTTACCAGAGTGGCCCGACGCGCGGAGCTGTGCTATCCTGAATGTCCGCGTTGGCTGGAGCGATTCTGGCCTGCTTGTCGGGGCGTGGCTCAGCCTGGCTAGAGCGCCTGGTTCGGGACCAGGAGGTCGGTGGTTCAAATCCACTCGCCCCGACCACTTCCTCCCTTGGTTTTCATCGGGTTACCGATTTACGCTGCTTCTGACTTTTCCACAATTTGTAGCCCACGAGCCCAAACAACGTCGGTGGCGGCTCGAAACCGAGCCCGACCTTCTTTACGTGCTACTGCCGGTACTCGATATCTTCTACCAACTGCCGACCGTAGCGACCTCCCATGCTTGCGCTCGAGTGCCCCATCCAGTAGTCGATGAGGATCTGTCGAGCGTCGCTGCGCTGCAGCACTGCTTCCCGGAACCGCCGGAACATATGAAAGCCGGTCCCGAGCTCAGCCTTGCCAAGTTTCTTGAGAATTGGTCGAAGGTTGTCTCTCGCAACATTTCCTCGATCCAGCAGAGATCCGTTCGCTGTGCGGAACAAATAGCCGCTCCGACGATCGCCAACGAACCTGCGCAGAATCGCCGCAGCATCGGGGTGCAAATCCACGTCTCGGCATCCCGATTCGGTTTTGAGATGCTCTTTGACGTAATTCCCGTACTTCGCCCGTTGCTGACGGACATAGACCACGGAACAGTCCGAATCTAAGTGTTTGTCGATTTCGACAGCCAAAGCCTCCGAAACCCGCATTCCGCTGGCGGCACAGAAGAAGTAGAGCGTCAGCAACTCATCCGGTGTAGGGTCTTTTTCTGCGGCTCTCACTAGGAGTTCTTTGCGGGAGATGCCTTTGCGATATCTAGGGTGACTATCATCACTGACTCAAGTATGCGCGGCAGTCATAGTGGCCGGTTGATGTTAGTGCGCGAAGGCACCCATGCAACCAGCCTACAGGCTAAGCCGGCGCAAGTTTCTGCAAGCCGCCACGGTAGCTGCGGCCACATTTGGTGCGGGTGCCGGCTGCGGTGTTGGTCGAACTCCATGGCGTTTTCTGAAAGTAGATGAAGCACGAACCCTGGCGGCGCTCTGCGACCAAATTATTCCGCCCGATCAAGACCCGGGCGCAGCTTGGGCGGGCGTGGTGAACTACATCGACAAGCAGCTGTGCGGACCATTGATGCATTTGCGGGATACCTATCGCTTTGGCATCTCCTCTGTAAACGCGTGCAGCCGGAAACTCTACAGCGCGGACTTCGCGGAATGCGCTTCTACAAAGCAAGCCGAGCTGCTCACTCTGATGGAAAATGGTCGCGCCCCACGCGAGGCCTGGAAAGAGGTTTCTGCACAGGCGTTCTTCGCGCTGGTTGTGGATCAAACGATGCAAGGCTTTTACGGCGATCCCCGTCACGGCGGCAATCGCGACGCAGTGAGTTGGAAGATGCTGGGTCTTGCCTATCCGCCGATTCGGGGGCAGCAAAAATAGGTCTCAGCTGAAACTTCGAAGTTCACGGTGTCGCGGAAGAGAAATGCGGGTAGCCGGTCATTTCGAGTCGTGACAGTAGGGGCCGCATACCAAGCGAGCAGACCCCTCACCAGATATTGTGAAAAAACCGTACAGGGATGACAAAAGTAAGATGGGGCTGAAGCATGTAAACGCGGTGGTTGTAGGGGCAGGCGCGGGCGGAGGCATCGTTGCCAAGGAGCTGGCTTGCGCGGGACTAAGCGTTGTATTGCTCGAGCGCGGGAAGTGGTACACCGCATTTGACTGCCGGAAGGACGACCTGAGGAACCAGCGCACTTGCGTGTTGGGAAACGCGTTTGGGCCGGATAACCAGCGAAATCCACGAGTACTCGTAGACGAACTCGGGCGGGAGAGAGTGGTACTGCCGAGTCAGGACGGATACAACAACAATGCGGCGTGCGTGGGCGGTGGGACGTTCAGCTACGGTGCAATGGCGTGGCGGTTCATGGAGAAAGATTTCCGGCTGCGCTCGACCTATGGAGGCGTCGAGGGCAGCACGCTCGATGATTGGCCCATCAGCTACGATGATCTGGAACCGTACTATGACAAGACGGAATGGGAAATAGGCGTTTCTGGCGACGATTCCAACAACGTCTTCCGTCCACCCCGGAAGCGACCGTTGCCCATGCCACCACTGCCGCCGAACCGCGAGTATCAAGTGTTGAAGCCCGCTGCCTTAAGGCTGGGTCTGCATCCCTTCGACATTCCCATGTTGCGTAAGGGCACAGGCACCCAAACGACGAAATTGTGGCGAAGTTTCTTTCCTCGAAAGCGGAGGCATGGCTGAAAGAAGCAGGGGCAATCCGTACGTGGACTTTTCTACCGGGCAAAGGCTTGAGTGGCGGACAGCACCAGGCGGGAACATGCCGGATGGGCAATGACCCGAGGACCTCAGTCGTAGATAAGTATTGCCGCATGCATGATGTCGAAAATCTTTATGTCGTGGATGGCAGCGTGCACGTAACAAACGGCGGCTTTAATCCTGTGCTGACGATCATGGCCATTGCGTACTATGCGTCAGACCACTTGGTAAAGTCCTGGAAAGTGACTCAGGCTTAACCAGAGAGAGTCGAAATGAATGGGAAGCATAAACCCTGGTACGTTCGAGGAGCGTTTCTGCTGACCGTGTTGCTGATTGCCATACTTCTGCTCCCTGGCGCGAGCGTCTACTACCGTTACTCGGGTGGGCGATCCTGCGCCAGGTGCCATGAGATTTGGCAGCCTTACGAAGATTGGCAATCGTCTACACATCGCAACGTGTCTTGCTCGGATTGCCATGGGGACGTATTCACTGTGGACGCCGGATTTCACTTGAAAAACATACGGCGGCTGGCTGCACATCTTCGCGGGGAGATCCCTGAACAAGTGCGCTTGAAGGCCGATGAAGTGCAGAAAACGGGCGAACGTTGCGCCAAGTGCCATCGGCAAGAGTACGCGAACTGGGCTGGAGGGGCGCATGCAGCGACATATGAAGAAATCTTTCTCTCCGAAACGCACAATCGCAAGCAACGCCCGATAGACGATTGTCTGCGCTGTCATGGAATGCATTTTGAGGGCGGTATTCGTGACTTGATGACTACGCAGGATATGAGGGGACCCTGGGCATTGCGTGACCCCCAATTGGCACAACTGCCAGCAATTCCCTGTCTTGCGTGTCACCAAATGCATCGGCGTGGAGACCCTCTGACTCGACCCGCTGTGAAGCCCGCCAATCCAGCGTCTGTGCAGGAAATAGCCCGGCCTTCGTTGGCCCTCTTTGACCGGCGAAGATTGGACTATGTAGCACTTCGGAATCTACCTCTCCCGACGATGAAAGATGGCGACAGAACGGTGAAGATCAGTCCAGACATTCGACAGGCGCTGTGTTATCAATGCCATGCACCGCTGGCAAACATGGAGGTAGGTACAGGAGATGACCGAACACCGATAGGCGTTCATGAGGGACTGAGCTGCTTGTCATGCCACCGAGGGCACGGACAGCAGACGCGCGCGTCTTGTGCAACCTGCCATCCACAATTATCGAATTGCGGGTTGGATGTGGAGAAAATGGACACCACATTCAAGTTCACCAAAAGTCTCCACAACATCCACTTCGTCAAATGCATTGATTGCCATACCAAGGGTGTGCCTAAAAGAAAGAAATAAACCGCAGGTCAAGCGCGGATCCGCTACGGTGCCGGCGGTCTTTTGTTCGGAATTGGCTGGGCTCTGACAGGCGCCTGCCCCGCTCCTCTCTTTGCGCTGGTTGGCAACGGTGTCACTGTGATGCTCGTGGCAATTCTCAGCGCCCTTGCTGGGACATGGTTCTACGGCTCCTTGAGATCTCATCTCCCGCACTAGTTCCCACTTCATTCAAACACGGCTGATCGTAGAGAATTGCGAAAGGGCCGCCAAGCCTCAAGGACCCAGATATCAAAATCATGAGCCTGGATCAATATGTTCAGTGTCGGCCAACCTAACTTTTGCCCTAAATTCAGTCCATCCGATAGCTGCCCCTGCGACTCCGGTGGCGAACATCCTAGAACTCCCGCACCTGTGCAATCATTAGTCGGAAGGGCTTCTTGCTGGCGAGTCTCTGATCCTGGACATGAAAGCACTCGAATACATCCGAGCCCGAAAGTCGTTTGTTCTCGTTGTCGCGGCGACGGCCGTGCTCTGGGTGATTGTCGCTGCCCTGCAATACAAATGGGCCCGCGAACTGAGCGCCGTCACCGAGGTTCGCATGGGCGGCAACCTGCAATCGCTGATGACCCAGTGGCATCGTGACTTGTACGACGAGCTGTCGGCCATCTGTATCGCGTTACAGGTGGGACCGGACTCTGGAGCGCACGATGGATGGAACGATTACCTGCAGCGATACGCAGCTTGGCAGCAGGAGGAGAGTCGGCGATCTCCCTCTGTTGACTTAGAGCTGGTGAAGAGTATTTACATCTGGAACACCAACGGCCAGCCGAAGCCGGAGTTGCTGCGTCTGAACCTCGCCAAAAACTCACTGGACCAGGTTCCAGTTCCCGCGGAACTGGCAACGCTATTGGCTCGGCTCCAGGACAATTCCTCAAGCTTGCAAGTTGCCATGCGCGCTTGGGAGTTCAAGCCGTCCAGTGCTGGCGCGAACGCTAAAGCAGATCGTGCCACACTCTCCCTTACAAGACCGCTTGTCGGGTGGCAACTGGATGACCACGTTCCCGCCCTCGTGCATCCGGTGCTTCACCACGCCAACCCGTTCAATTCGCAAACGCCGCTCGATCAAGTGCGGGTGGATTGGTTTGTGGTTGTCCTGAACCTGGAAGTGATTCAGACGAAAATCCTCCCCGAACTTGCCAGTCGATACTTTTCTGGACCGGACGGACTGGAATACCGACTTGCCGTGATTGACACAGACAGTGATCCTCGTGTCATTTATTCGTCGGACCCCAATCTGCGAATGGACGACGTAGTGAACTTCGATTCGATCATGAACATTTGCAGTTCTTCACCGAACGCGAAAAAAAGCCAGGTCTGGCAGAAGCTGAAAGACAGCGCGAATCTGCAGGAGGAATCGTGGCGCAATTTCTCCGCTCCGGGATGGTTCCCAGTCTTCAACTACAGAGACGAGGATGATCCGTGGGTGCTGGTGCTGCAAAGGCGCCCGCAGCCGGTCAGCGAAATCGCCCAATCGCTCTGGCGCCGCAATATGTTGATCGGCGGGGTAGCCGTTCTGCTTCTTGGTGTGAACATCGGTTTGATTCTCTTTGCGAATAGCCGCGCGGAGAAACTGGCCAGTATGCAAATGGAATTCGTTGCCGCAACCTCACACGAATTGTTGACGCCCTTGGCCGCGATTTATTGCAGCGGCCAGAACGCAAAGGACGGGCTTCTGCACACCAGGGACGATCTGGCAACGCATGGATCGATTGTGACAGCACAGGCACGACAGCTGATCGACCTCGTCAAGCAGAACCTGCTGTTCGCGGCAACCAGGAGCGGCACTCATCAATTTGCCCGCCAGCCCTTGCTGGTATCAGAGATCTTGCAGAACGTTCAAAAGAACATCGCGATCCTGGTGGAAGAAAGCAAAGCGAAGGTACGGTACAACGTCCAGCCGGGGTTGCCGAAGGTGGTCGGGGATCTGTCGGGCTGGTCCCAGTGTCTGCAAAACCTGCTCTCCAACGCCATTAAGTACGGCGGCAAGGATGATGGGATCATCGTTTCTGCTGCGCTCCACGATGCCAAGAAGCGTGCGCGAGAGATCTGGATCAGTGTGACCGATCACGGTCACGGCATCGCGCCGGAAGATCTGCGCCACATTTTCGACCCGTTCTACCGGAGCCCGAGAGCGATTGACGAACAGATCCATGGAACCGGCTTGGGGCTGACCGTGGCTGCCCGTGTTGCGGAGGCCATGGGTGGCAGGTTAACGGTGGAGAGCCAGGTGGGCGTGGGGAGCATTTTTACCTTACACTTGCCCGTAGAGGAATCTGCGGGTGAAATTCCGGCCGCAGCATCAGAGACGGCGAGCGTGAAAACATGAATGAACATATCTTGCTGGTCGAAGACGAACAAGCCCTGCGTACCGCACTCGATGTGCGCCTTCGGGGAGAAGGCTACATCGTGGACGCCGCGGTGGACGGGGAAGAGGCTTTGCGAAAAGCGACCAGTCTTCCATTCGACCTGATTCTCCTCGACGTCATGCTGCCCATCCGCAACGGCTTTGACGTGCTTCGTGACATCCGCCAAAAAGGCATGGCCACCCCCATTCTGATGTTGACGGTCCGCGATCAACTCGTCGACAAGGTTGTTGGCCTCAACCTCGGCGCGGACGACTACATGACCAAGCCATTCGAGCCTGCGGAGCTGATCGCGCGCATTCAGGCCCTTTTGCGTCGCGTGCCCGTGCGTACTGGACAGGGGGTTTACGCATTTGGCTCGCTTCAAGTGAATGTGGCACGGGGTGAGGTCACCAAGGATGGCAAGAGCGTCGAGCTGACGCGGCGCGAGTTCCAGTTGCTTTGCTACTTGATGGAACGCAGCGGCACGCCGGTACTCCGCACCGAGTTGCTCCGCTCGATCTGGGGATACGACACCGGTGCGTTTACGCGAACCGTCGATACGCACATAGGGAGCCTGCGGCGAAAGCTGGAAGACGAACCGGCGCAGCCCCAGCTCATCCTGACTGTTCCGAACGTCGGCTACAAATTCCACGGCCCACATAACAGCTAACAGACTACGTTCCCCGTTTGATTCTCGCCCCGGGTCCTACGCCGAGAGCCTCGCGGTCGTTTTTGGCTGCCGATGGGCCTCCTGTTTTCCGAAGCCATCGGCGGAAGTCTCCCTCTGATTTTGTGAATTCTGAGAGAAAGACTACAATCGGTCCACTTCCGTAAACGGAATTATTTCAAGGAGGACCGAAATGAAAGTCGCTCACCAGGGCTGTCGCACTTTCGCGTTCATCGCCGCTTCCCTCTTCGCGGTGACGATAGCGTCGACTGCGGCAGTGGCGCAGAGCCATAAGCCAAATGTCGTCTACATCATGTCTGACGACCAGGGCTGGAAGGATGTTGGCTATCACGGCTCGGACATCAAGACTCCCAACATCGATCGCCTTGCGTCTGGTGGCGCGCGCCTGGAGCAATATTATTCACAGCAGATTTGTACGCCGTCTCGCGCTGCTCTCATGACCGGCCGCTACCCCTTCCGCTACGGTCTGCAGAGCTTCGTGATCGCGGCGGGCCACACGTATGGCCTTCCCCTCGACGAATACCTGATTTCCCAAACTCTCCACGACGCCGGCTACTACACCGCGATCATTGGCAAATGGCACCTCGGCCACGCTGCTCCAAAATACTGGCCCCGCCAGCGCGGCTTCGATTATCAGTATGGCCCACTGATCGGCGAGATCGACTATTTCACTCACGAACAACACGCTGGCGTCATCGATTGGTACAACAACAATAAACTCGACAAAGAAGCCGGGTATTCCACTACGTTGTTTGGTAACGACGCCGTCCGGCTCATCAACGAACACGATTTCTCCCAACCCTTATATTTGTATTTGGCCTTCAACGCGCCCCACACCCCTTATCAGGCGCCTCAGGAATACCTCGACAAATACAAAGAGATCGCCGACCCCGCCCGCCGTGCCTACGCTGCGGCCATCAGTGCCATGGACGACCAGATCGGCCGCGTCGTGGAAGCGCTGGAGAAAAAAGGTGTGCGCGGCGATACCATCATCTTCTTCCAGAGCGATAACGGCGGAACTCGCAATGCCATGTTCGCCGGCGAACGGGCTACGTCCACCATCCCTTGCGACAACGGACCATTTCGCGACGGCAAAGGTAACCTCTATGAAGGTGGCACGCGCGTTATTGCTCTCGCCAATTGGCCCGGCCACATCAAGGCGGGTACGACGGTCGACGGCATGATGCACGTCGTCGATATGTATCCGACGATTGCCGCGATCACCGGCGCTTCCACCGCCAAGGCGAAGCCGCTCGACGGGCTGAACATGTGGCCCACTCTCAGCGACGGCAAGCCGTCTCCCCGCACTGAGATCGTCTATAACATCGAGCCATTCCGCGCCGCTGTCCGGGAGGGCGACTGGAAGCTCGTCTGGAAGACGCCACTGCCGTATTCCGTGGAGCTTTACAACATTCCGCAGGATCCTTCCGAGAAAAATAACTTAGCGGCGCAAAACCCAGAAAAGGTCGCCGCAATTCAGAAGCGTGCCGACGATCTGGCCACTCAGGCGGCCAAGCCGCTCTTCTTGGTCACCGAGTTCCAGGAGATCATGAAGCGCATCGCGGTCCCTGCGGCGCTTCCTGGCGAAGAATTCGAGTTCAACGAAGACAACGAGTAGGCGCAACGGACGACCGAGGAGTCTGGGATTTTTCCGACACGGTGTCAACGAGGGCCGAAAAGCAGATGCATGCCGACGGCGCCCAACAGCGATGCCAGCAGCGCCGTTGGCATGCACAGCGCGCCGATCTTGAGAAAGTCCGCAAAGCTTACGTCCAGCAGTTTCTGCTTGCGCAGCGCGATCAACCACAGGATCGTTGCTAGCGAACCCGTAACGGAAAGATTCGGTCCCAGGTCCACGCCAATCAGGACAGCGCTGCCGATAAGCCCTTGAGCGCGTGCCGGCGCAAGGGAACTGCCGGCGATCAATCCAAGGGGCAGGTTGTTCACCAGGTTGTTCGCGACAGCCACCACAAAGCCCGCCACCAATGCCCCGGCCGTTGCGCCGAGATTGTCGGCCCACTCCAGCCAGCTCTGTGTGTACTTCATGGCTCCGAAGCGTTCCGCCGCATCGACCATGATGAATAGCCCGGCTACCAGCCCAAGCGTCCTCCAGCTGATCTCGCGGAAAAGTGGAATCGGGTTGCTCTTCGAAGTGATGGAAACCACCACCGTGAACAACAACGCCGTAAGAAACGTGGGCAGCCCCAGATCCCAGTTCAGCGCCGACGCGACCAGTAGCACAATCGCTGTCGCCAGCAATCCAACCAGCATCATCTTCCCGTGGTGATCGAGCAGGTGGTTTGCCACGTTCGACTCGATTGAAGCGCCAAGCTGCTTTCGGAAATACCAGCGGAGGACCGCATACGTAACCACAATCGAGAAAATCGATGGGACGCCGAACCGCACCAGCCACATTCCAAGCGCCGGCATGTGTTTCTGAAAGACCACCAGGTTCGCCGGATTCGAAATCGGCAACACAAACGAAGCCGCGTTCGCTATGAACGCGCAAACAAAAAGGTAGGGCAATGCATTAATCCGTGCCTTGCGTACCGCCACCAGAATGGCCGGTGTCAGTACCACGGCGGTCGCATCGTTCGACATGAAAATCGTCACCAGTGTGCCCGCCCCATACACCAGCAGGAACAGCCGCGCGCTTGAACCTTCCGAATGCCGCACAGCCGCCGACGCCAGCCAGTCGAACACCCCGTGCTTGCTGGCGAGTTCCGACAGGAGCATCATCCCCGCGAGAAACAAATAAACATCCGTGCCCTTGGCGGCTGCCGCAAGCGCATTCGAAGGCGACTCGAGCCGCAGCATCAGCAGCAACGCCACGCCGCCGGCGATCCAGTAAACTTCCGCAACCCTCCACGCGCGAACCAACATCAGCAGAACGCTCACTGCGACAATAATCGCCAGCCAGACCTGTGGATGGGGGATCAACGGCAAGAAGCGAACTCCTCGCGTGTTCGCGCATCCGGGTCGACGATCATGACTCGTACCGGGCGTGATGCTTTGTGCATTTTCGATTCGGGGCGCGTTACAATCAACGTCGCGTGTTTTTCGGTCGACTTATTCTAACGGATTTGAAATGCCTCGGGCGACACGCCGCGATCGGTTGCAACTCGCGAATCTCAAGGAAGCGACGCATTCTTGTTTCTGAACAACACCGCCAATCACGCGATTAATTCCGTACGCCGAATTGCCCCCGCGGCGACCCTCGGTCTCATTAGCTTGCTTTGCACAGCGCGGCTCCACGCTCAAGGTATCGCGCAAGGCGTCCCTCCCCCTGCCAGCGCAAAGAGCATCAAGTGCAAAGATCGCAAGATTCCTCAACTGGAAGACGTCACCAGGAAGGCCGGCATTCATTTCACCCATGCTTCGGCGCCGGAGGCTCGCTACATCATCGAGTCCATGAGCGGCGGCGTCTTGCTGCTCGACTATGACCGCGACGGATGGCTCGACATCTTCTTCACCAACGCCCCGACCGTCGATGGCCTGCGCAAGGGCCAGACCGCGCACGGCGTGCTCTACCACAACAATCACGATGGGACGTTCACCGACGTCACCGAAAAGGCGGGTGTCGACAAACCTTGCTTCGGCATGGGCGGTGCCGTCGGCGACATCAACAATGACGGCTGGCCGGACTTCTACCTCACCTGTTTTGGCGGCAACATCCTCTATCGCAACAATGGTGACGGCACGTTCACAGACATCACCAAGGCCGCTGGCGTTGCCGATGGCCGCTGGTCCACGGGCGCTTCCTTCGGCGACTATGACGGCGACGGTTTCGTCGATCTTATGGTCACGAATTACGTCGAGTTCGACATGGACCATCCTCCTATCTTCGGAAAGGGCAGCACCTGCAAGTACATGGGAATCGACGTGCAATGTGGCCCGCGCGGATTGAAAGGGCAGAGCGACTCGCTTTTCCGCAACAATGGCGATGGCACGTTCACCGACGTCTCAAAGAAAACTGGTCTCGATGATTCCTTCGGCTTCTACGGCCTGACCGCAGTCTGGGTGGATTTCAACAATACCGGCAAGCCTGATCTGTATGTCGCCAACGATTCGAATGCGGCTTATCTCTATCGCAACGATGGCAATGGCAAATTCACGGAAATTGCGCCCGAGGCAGGTGTGGCGTTTGGCGAAGACGGTCACGAGCAGGCTGCCATGGGCGTTGCCATCGGCGATTACCTGCACACCGGACGCCCTTCCATCGCCATCTCGAATTTCTCCGACGATAACACTCCCCTCTATCGCAATGACGGGAACTGGCAATTCGAGGATGTCTCTTACGCCGCCGGAGTTGGCTTGCCTTCTGTGCCCCTTGTCAAATGGGGCATTGCTTTCGTCGACCTCGACAACGATACCTGGCTCGATTTGGTCACCGTCAATGGCCATGTCTATCCCCAGGTCGATGCGCTGGGCATCCGCACAAGATTTCGCGAGCCGAAACTGGTGCAGTACAACCAGGGCGATGGCACATTCTGCGATGCCAGTGATCAGTCGGGTCCGGCGATTCTCGAGCCACGAGTTTCCCGCGGCCTTGCCGTCGGCGATCTGTTCAATGACGGCAACATGGACTTGGTCGTGGAAGACTTGCAGGGAAGCCCCATGCTGTTGCGCAATCCGGGAATTCCCGGGCGTCATTGGGTGAGCTTCGAACTCGCCGGCACCAAAAGCAATCGCTTGGCTCTGGGGGCGCGCTTGAAGATTGTCGCGGGCGGCGTCACGCAAACCGCGCAAGTCTTGAGCGGCGGCAGCTACATTTCGCAACACGACCTTCGCGTGCACTTTGGTCTGGGCTCTGCGAAGAAAATCGACAGCCTCGAGATTCGCTGGCCCTCGGGACAAACCGAATCCTTGCAGGATCTGGACGCCGACAAGTTCTACAGCGTCCTCGAAGGTAAAGGAATCGTTCCGCCGGAGCAGATCCGGCCATCCGCTCCCGCCAAAACGACCAGGCCTTAACTTGCCCCAGCCGACCGCGCCGAAGATGACAATCCACTGCTAGCGTTGTACAAAAGAACGTTGGATCAATGCGGAGGCTTTTTCGGATGCTCTTCTTTCTGATGCCCCTGGCCTTCCTGTGGCTGGGCCTGCTGCCCCAATCGCAAGCAACCCAGGCTTCGCAAGCCCCACAGTCGAAGGTCACGGATTCGACATCTTCCTTTGCGGACGCAAAGCATCTGTCTGAAATCGGCAAATATGACGAGGCGATTGCACAACTCGAATCCTTGCGCGACCAATCTCCGCCCCCTGCCGGCCTCTCTCACGAACTCGGCATTGTCTATTACAAAAAGAGCGATTACGCGAACGCCGTCCTGAATCTCCAGAAGGCGCTCGCTGAAAATCCGAATGATGCCGAAGCCACCCAACTCATCGGGATCTGCCTTTACCTGGCCGGGAGGCCGGGCGAGGCTATTCCCTACCTGCAAAAGGTGCTCGCCTGGTATCCGCGCGCGAATGTCGATGCGGCATACATCCTCGGCGTCTCCTACATTCAGAACAAGCAATACGACGAGGCGCGGCAAACCTTTGCCAAAATGTTCGGTTTCAACGGTGATTCCGCGGCGGCCTACCTTTTCTGCGGGCGTATTTTCTTCCGCTTGGAATTCACGGCTCTGACCGAGGAATACGCCAGGAAGGCCGTTGCGCTCGATCCCAAGTTGCCTATGGCCCATTACCTTCTCGGCGAACTCTACCTGTATCAGACGAAAACCGACGAGGCCATCGCGCAATTCGAACAGGAAATCCAGCTCAATCCTTCCTATGCTAACGTGTATTTCAAGCTCGGCGATGCCTACTCGCGTGTCGAGAGATACGATGACGCGGAGCGCCTCCTGCAGCGCTCGATTTGGCTCGACCCGAATTCCAGCGGACCCTACATCATCCTGGGCAAAGTGTTGCTGAAGAAATCTGAGCCGGAACTGGCTGCTCGCGCTTTGTCTCGTGCCATCGCCATGGATCCGGGCAATCCTATGGCTCATCAGCTTCTGGGGCAGTCTTACCGCGCACTCGGTCAGTCGGCCGACGCGGATCGCGAGCTGCGCCAGGCCGCCGACCTCAATCGCAAACCAACCAAGCCTTAAACTGAGAACTCAGGCCGGCTACTGGAACGCTGCCGCCCGGTATTGCTGATTCCGCGGCTCGAGTCGCGCCGCTTCCTGAAACTGCGTGCGAGCCTCATCCTTCTTCCCCAACGCTTTCAGCGCGGAGCCAAGAAGAAAGTGCGCTTCCGCATCATCCGGATCGCTCAGTACGTATTGCGCCAGCGGATCGATCGCATCGCTGGGATCGTTCATCGAAACGTAGCAGAAGCCTAGCATCTTCTCGACGTACGTCACCTTCTGGTTGAGCTGAGCGGATTGCTTCAGCACCGGAATGGCTTCCTCATATTTGCCCGTGCGCGCCAGCGTCAGCCCCAGCAGCATGATCGTGCCTTGATGTGTCGGAAAGATCCGCAATGATTCACGCAATTCTGGTATCGCCGCTTCATTCTGTCCTTCGTTGCTCAGCACGTATCCCAGCAGCCCGTGCGCATCGGAATTGCCGGGCCACAGCCGAACGGACTCGCGCAGTTCCTTCTCTGCTCCCTGCCAGTTGTGGCTGACCAGTTGGCACGAGGCGGCGGCGTAATGTAACGAAGCGGAGTCTGGTGCCAGCTCGAGCGCTGCTTTCAATTCGAGTTCAGCCTCCGTGCACTTTTTGTCGCGAACCGTCTCCGCAATGCGCGAGAAGTGCTCAAACGCCTGCTTCCGTTTCGCCCCCATGGCTTTGCCTTCCACCGGCGTTGCCATGTCCAGAGCATCGCGAACCGCTTCGAATGGGTAGTAGCGAAGGAACGGATCGTCGGGCTCGAAATCCACTTTGCGATCATGGATCACTTCCGCGGCGTACGGCGGGAACGGCCCTGCCGCCAGAAACGCAAAAAGCTCGAGCTTGTCGAAAGGGGGAACGTGCACCGGGCCGGTTGTCGCGGCAGTTTTGGACGTCGTCGCATGCTGCGTGACAGGTTTTCCGGTTTGGCTCCCAACCAGCGGCGCCGTTAACAGCACAAATACTGCTACCTTCAACAGGGATTTCATCGTCTCTAGCGTCCCACGATAACATCCCGAAACGCCAGTGCCAGTGACCACCGTCCAACCTTAGAAAGGGGCGCAACCTTTTCCGCGCTTCTGGATCTTACAAGAGTCCGGGAGATACACAGTGAAGCCACTAAAATTTGCCGTACCCGCCTTGCTCTTGCCCCTGATCTGGCACTTTAGCGTGCCGAGCCTCCGCAGTCGTGCGGACACGAAGCCCACCCCTGTTTTCGTTGAGTTGTTCACCTCCGAGGGATGCTCCAGCTGTCCTCCCGCTGATGAATTCCTGGCGCGGCTCAATCGTGAGCAACCGCTCAATGGCGTCACCATCATTGGCGTCGAGGAACACGTCGACTATTGGAACCACGATGGCTGGGTCGATCCCTACTCTTCGCCCGAATGGACCGCGCGGCAAGTGGCGTATGTGGATCGCCTGAAAGAGAACACCGCTTACACACCCCAGGCGATCATCTCCGGCGAGCGTTCCGTCGTCGGAGCTCGCGAGCGCGATATCCTCCAGGCTATTCAGCAAAGCGCCCAACAGCCACGCGTCGATATCGATGCAACCCTGGAGTCGCCCTCCGACGACGGCGCCCTCAAAATGAGGGTGCGTGCCGGCAAACTGCCATCCGTGCCAGACGACACCGTGGAAATCTGGCTCGCCATTGCCGAAAAGGACGTCGGACAAAGGGTAAGCAAAGGCGAGAATGCTGGCAGGGAACTGCGCCACTCGGCAGTCCTGCGTTCTCTCAAGAAACTCGGTGTCGCAAAGGGGAACTCTGACATCTCTTTCGAGGGATCATCGCAGTTCAAGCTGAACCGCGATTGGAACAGCCAGAACATCGAAGCCATCGCCTTCGCGCAGCAGAAGAGGTCCAAGCTTGTGCTCGGAGTCGCTGTAGCGAAACCAGCAGGGAACTGACCTGCAAGTCTGTGAGAAAAACGTCCTTCCCCACGTTCGGGCTGACCATCACATCCCCACGTGATTCCTTTCACAGACCCCTGTAACGCCAGTTTGGGACAGTGGTACTGCCTTTTCACAAGGACGTGCCTATGTCCACCGCTACTTCCCCCAAATTGGAGTCTCTTCGTACTCTTCCCACCGACGCCCTCCGCCAGATCCAGTGGGGCTTTGCGGATCGCTACGACCTCCAGATGCTCGTTCAATCCGCTCGGGGAGTCGCCCGCGGGCCCGCCGCTCGGCTCGTCGCGCAAGGTGGACGCAATTCACATGAATGGACTCCCGCCAAGGCCGAATTGCTGGAAGCCTTTGACCGCGCTGGGATTACAGCAGTCTTCATGGACCCTGAGCATGGCGGTTTCTTGACCGGCCCGAAGAACCTGGCGCTCGCGCTTGTCGCCTTCGAACTGGCCTGGGTAGACGGCGGTGCCGCCACGGCGAGCCTGGCTGGATGCCTGGCGCTCGCTCCGATTCATGAACGCGGCACCTCCGAACAGGTTGAACACTATATGAAGCTGGCTTCGCCTCCGCAGTCGGGCGAAGACCGCAAGCCCTGGCGCGGCGCATTTTGCCTCACCGAGCCGATCCCATACGTTGGCGTCGACACCGGCATGCTCGACGGGAAAGTGCGTATCGTGGAATGGAAGGACGGCGAAGAGCCCATCCTTCAGGTCGAGAAGCGTGGACGCTTCATCACCAATATCGGCTTCGCCAATTTTGTCACCGCCGCGGTGGATTCCGATGACCAGCGCATCAAGGGCAGCTGCATGGTTATCCTCGAAGAGACCGATCCGGGCATCTTCGATCGCGGCACCGCCACCAAGAAGCTCGTTCATCAGCTTTCCTCCACTGGCGACCCCATCTTCAATTTGAGAATCCCCGCCAGCCGCATCGTCGGCGGCTTTGAAATCAAGGAAGGCTGTATCGTTCCGCGCTTCAGTCACAGCGAAGTCATCGAAGCCGTTTTTCGTCGCACGCGCGTGACTGTCGGCGTGATGACCGCGGCAAAATTGTTGTCGGCCATCGAACCCGTGATTCGTTACCAGCGCGGCAGGTTCCGCGGGGCATCCAAGGCTACGCCCGGCTCCGTGCGCTACGAAATGGGCCTCCAGGCGCGCGAAGATGCTCTGCACCGCCTTGTCGATGTTTGGGCTACCGGCGAAGCCAGCGCTTCCCTTGCCTTCGCGGCCGCTCGCACCTTCGATGAACTCGATCCTCTCGAACGCGAAATCGATGCTCTGCTCACCGAACGCGGCCTCACCGGCGCCCGTGCGCGCGCGAAGTTGTTCAAGCAGGTCTCCGACGAAGCCATAGCGCTGTTAAGGCTGCCCTTCGGGGATTCCGGCCGCGAACGCTTGAAGACGGACCCACTGTATCGCTTCGTCCTGCAGGACTCCGTCGCTGACATTTTGTGCCCTGCCGCGAAGTTGTGGAACACAGGTTGCGGCACCCAGATGATGCGCGAAGCCGTAAGCCTGATGGGTGGCTATGGCATCACCGAAGACTGCCCGGGCTTCCTCGGCAACAAGTGGATGGACGCGCAACTCGAAGCCACCTATGAGGGTCCGGAGGCAGTGCAGCGCCGCCAGCTCTCCGTCACTATGACCAATCCGCTGTTCCTCGAACAGTTCCGCAGTTGGATCCGCGAGATGCGCAGCATCGCCTCCGAAAAACCGGGCACTGGTGCCTGCACTCTGGCGACAGCGATGACCATGTGGCTCTGGACTCTCGAGAAGCTGCAGCACTCCACCGACGCCGATGGCAGCAAGCTCTATCAGAGTGCGCGCCAGGGGGTCACTTTCCCGCTTGCCGACGCGCTGTGCTGGCTGCTCGCGGCTCGCTGCCAGATTCTCGATTTGCTCGAACTCGAACGCCGCGGAGGTCAGGATGCCTCGGTTGCGGAAGGCCTCACCGGCACGCTGAATTTCTTCGGCGATTTGTGCCACGTGCAGACTGCCCGTGCCAGCGGCGAAGCCGCCCGCATTTGCGCCGAACTGGTCTTCGGCTACAACCGCCATCCGGCGTGGGATGAAGCTGGATACAAGGGATGCTACCGCCAGGACGAACTCGATGAACTGGAAGGGTTGGTCCCCGGCATCGCTGCTTGTGCCACCGATGTGATCGCCAACGACGGCAGTCATCCCGTAAAGGCTGGACCATGCGCGAAGTGCGAGGGCGCCGAGGCCTTCCTCACCATGCATCGCAAGCTCGATACCTGCTTGACCGGCGCGCGCATTGCCAAAGATCAGGCTGCCGAAGCCATCTCCAAAATCATGATTCCGGAAGTGCTGGACTATCCCGCATGAGTTCTGCGGTCTCTGAAACCAAAGACGAAATCCAGCGGGAGCGCATGGATGTCGACATCGCCTGCGTGGGATTTGGCCCGGCGATGGGCGGCTTCCTCACTACGCTTTCGCGGAAGCTCGTCAACGAAGACGGCACGCCCGCGTTCGAAAGCAGCTGCGTACCGGGTTTGCCTTTGCAGGTGATCTGCTACGAGCGCGCGGAAGGCCTCGGCTTCGGCGTGTCCGGCGCAGTTACCCGCGGTCGTGGTATTCGCCGCAGTTTTCCCGGGCTTGATGTCACCCAAATTCCGATGGCCGCGCCCGTCAAAGATGAAAAGCTGGTCTACCTACTCGACCCGATTGGCGCGAGTCGCCGCCCGTTCGCCTTGCGCGCCGCCGATCGCGCCATTCGCCTGGCCGGGCGTTTCGCTCGTCTTCGGCACCACGCGGTCGAACTTCCGTTCATCCCCCGCTTCATGAATAAGCACGACGGCTTCGTGATGTCCTTGGGCCAGTTCAATCAGTGGGTTGGGGAGCAACTCACCGCATCGGGCTTGGTCCAGATCTGGCCGGGGAGCCCCGTCAGCGCGCCGTTGATCGAAGGTCATTCAGTCGCTGGGCTTCGACTCTCCGACCAAGGCACCAATCTCCAGGGAGAGCCCGATGCGGGCTTCATGCCCGGCATGGACATTCGCGCTGCCCTCACCGTAATCGGTGACGGGCCAGTCGGCGCAGTCGGCCGTCAAATCGACGAGACGTTCGGCATGCCCGCTGGGAACAAACATACCGAATGGGCCTTGGGCATGAAGTTTGTCGTCGAGTTGCCCAAGGGCACCGGACTCGAAGCCGGAACCGTCATTCACACCCTCGGGTTTCCCGAACCCGAAATCTTCGGCTTCTTCTACGTGCACCCCGAGGGTCTCGCCTCCGTCGGAATCTTCATTCCTTCGTGGATGAAAACCCCAGTGCGTACTGCCTACCGTTACTTGCAGCATTTCGCGATGCACCCATACCTCTGGCGCTATCTTCAAGGTGGTACCCTGAAATCGTGGGGTGCGAAGTCCCTTCAGGAATCCGGCCGCCATGGCGAACCGTTCCTTGCCGGCAACTGTTATGCGCGCATCGGTGAAGGCTCGGGCAGCACCAACGTACTTGCCGGCTCCGGCGTCGACGAGGCATGGACCACGGGCGTGCAACTTGCCGAAGCGGTCCTCGAGTTGTTACGGAACAAACTGCCCTTCACCCAGGAAAATCTGCAAAAGACGTATGTTCGCCGCCGCCGCGACAGCTGGGTTGACGAAGAATCAGTAATCGCGGCCGATTCGCGCAACGGATTCCCGCGTGGCTTCGTCACCGGCATGTTAGGCATGGCGCTTGCCGGCTATTCCAAAGGCAACGTGGTGATCCCGCCGCCGCCCGAAGAACGCGGCTCCGATTTGTCCTTCGAACGCTCGTACGAAAAGCGCATTCCCACCGCCGAACTGGCGATGCTCAAGGAGAAGGCCACCTCGGGCGGGCAAGCCTTGCACGATCTCGTCATGAATCGCTGTGGCTGGCCAGAAATTCCTTACGACGGCAGGCTGCTTGTTTCCCATCAGGATGCGCTGTTGATGGGCGGAGGGGTACAAGCCCCCGCTGGCTATGCGAACCATGTCGTCTTTGTCCGGCCGGGAGTCTGCCGCAACTGCGAGCCGAAATTGTGCGTGGAGATGTGCTCGGGTCAGGCCATCACCCGAGGCGAGACCGGCGTTCCGGCATTTGACCGCGAAAAGTGCATTTTTTGCGGCGCGTGCCTGTGGAACTGCACTGCCACCCTCGAAGGTGGCCGCAAGAATGTCGAATTCCGCGCAGGCGCGGGCGGTTTGCACTCCGCAATGAATTGAAAACCAAGAGGGAGCTTTCGAACATGAGTACGGGATATCACATTGTGGTCTGCGCGGGCATTGTGCCAGACCCGCTGCAAACGCTGGAACCGGTGGATACGCCCTCGGGACCAGCCTTGAAGAATGAAATGATGCTGCCGGCGGTCCTCGATCCCTGGGCATCGCACGCGCTCTACGAAGCTGCCAATCTCGCCGCGAAGGTCCCCGGCAGCAAGGTGTGGCTCGTTTCGCTCGGACCGAAAGCAAAGCTGCAGCAAGTCATGATGACCATCGCGCAAAAGGTCAACTTTGAACTCGTCGCCGTCGATGCTCCTGGCGGAGGGTTCACCGATTCCCACGCCGTTGCGGAAGTCCTGGCCGCCGCCATTCATAAAATCAACGGGCTCGATCATTCACGCCTCCTGCTCTTTGGCGGCTGGGAATCTGCTTCGCGCGGCGCAGGTGTCACCATGCAGTTGATCGCCGAAACGCTGGGCCTGACCGATCAATTCCAGGGTGTGGACCAACTCACTGTGCAATCGGATGGCTCCATTGAAGTACTCGAGCGCATCGAGGGCGGCCGTCATCAGGTCTCCATGTGTGCGGGGCCTCCGGCGCTGCTCGGTTGGGCCACTGGCAATCTGCCCGAACCGCGCAACAGTCCGCAGATCGGCATGGTGAACATGCGCGCCGTCATGCCCGCGCTGCAGAAGGCAGAGCCCGCGAAGCTCGCTTCCAGCAGCTTGCGTTACCGCGACGTCCGGCCCCCCCAACAACAGCGCCAGACGCGCATCGTAAAAGACGTGCCGCCGAAAGAGATCGCAAAAGAGATTGTCGAATGGCTCGGCGCCGGAGCGCAGGGGTGACCCGATGACACACAACATTTTGTTTCTGGCACATGTCGATGAAAGTGGAAAGTCGCTGCCCAAGGTCGCCCATGAAGTGTTTGGGGCCGCGCTCGAGCTGGCTTCCAAAACAGGAGCGGCGCTCACTGTCGGCTTGATTGGCGCCGAGGTGGCATCTGCCGCGGATTCGATTGCAAGTTCTGGTGCAGCGAAGATTCTTGCCGTATCCGGCCCCGATTTCGCCACCCCGCGCTTTGCGAGCGATGCCGCTGCGGCTGAGGCGTTGTGCCGTGCGGTTCGCGCGGACCTGATCCTTGCCCCGTGCACTTCGCGTTTCCAGCGCGCACTGCCGGCTTTGGCGTGCCGCTTGGCCGGGCGCGTAGACACGCACATCAGTTCCGTCTCCGTCGTCGATGGTGCCGTATGCGCCACGCGCTGGTTCTATCGCCAGCGCATCGAAGGGCAGCTCCGGCGCGAAGAGCGTCCCTGGCTTCTGTTGTTGGACTCGGGGTGCCATGAACCCTGGCGCGGCGCTGCCGGAACCGCAACCGTCGAGCAGGTTCTTGTATCGTTGCCCGACGCCGCTCAGCGCACCAAGGTTGTCGGCATTCGTTCGCCAAAGACCGACGCCCAAACCATTCGTCCGGAAGCCGAACTGCTCTTTGTCGCGGGCGCCGGATGGACCAAGAAACAGGCCGACGGCAAACCGCATCCCGAGGAAGCAGAAAAACTGATCCTCGGATTCTTGGCCGCTTCCAAAGCTTCTCTGGGCGGCAGCAAATCCCTTGTCGATCAAAGCGGCGAAAACCAGGCCGTTCTCGGTTTCATGACCCACCTCAATCAGGTCGGCCAGACCGGTGCCACGCCTCGGCATCTCAAAGGCCTTTCGACTTGCTGTCACGGCGAAGAACCTCACGTCGTCGGCTGGCGCTTCATCAATGAACGTCGCGCCGTCAATCTCGATCCAAACTGTGGTTGGGCCCGTGGCAAGGCCGACGTCCTCTACGTAGCGGATGCGTTCGAAGTCATCAAGGAAGTCAATGCGCTGTTAGGTGTGGCCCGCGAAGCGAAGCTTGCCGCAACCTCTGATTGATCTGCCGTCTGCGCATTGGAAACCAGAGTCGGTACAATAGAGGTTGGGGGTGTGCGCCGAGCCGTGAAAAAACCGTTTGTTTTGTTGACCAATGACGATGGATACCAGGCCGCCGGTTTGCGAGCGCTGGCCGAAGAACTAAAGGATTGGGCGCACCTCCAGATTGTCGCGCCGAGTTGGGAGCGCAGTGGCGCGGCCCAGTCGCTCACCTTGCGTCAGCCCATCGTCTGTCACCGCATCGCTGAAAATGAATGGGCCGTCGACGGCACGCCTGCCGATTGTGTCATCGTGGCCCTGCACAAACTCCTGAACGAACGCCCGGATCTGGTCATCTCCGGAATCAATCACGGCGCCAATCTCGGCGAAAACGTCTACTACTCGGGCACCGTCGGTGCGGCCCGCGAAGCCGCGATCCACTATGTTCCGGCGCTTGCAATGTCGCTGTGCTCCAAGAAAGTGAACGCCGATTTTGCCCCCGCTGCAAAGCTTGCCCGTAAGACCGCGGAGTTGATTTTGAAAGAGCGGCTGCCCGAGCAAGTCCTGCTCAACGTCAATGTGCCCGGCAACTGGAACGGCGGCGTGAAGTTCACCCGGCAATCCAGGAAAATCACCCGCACCGTGCTGCTCGAGGGCGAAGATCCCAAAGGCCGCCCCTACTTCTGGCTCAGCGAGCAGAAATTGAGCCGCGATACCGAAGTCGATGACGATTCCGACTACGCCGCAATTTTCGCCGGCGAGACTTCCCTTACCCCCTTGCACCTCGATCCCACCCACTCGGAGTCCCTCAACCACTTGTCGCACTGGGCCGCAAAACTCCAGCACAAGTAGCTCGTTTTTTCACAACTCGCCAAATTCCGTTAGAATTGGCTGCGCCATGACGGCGACCTTCGATGTGGCGGTGATCGGTGCGGGTGTTTTCGGCTCGTGGACGGCCTGGTATCTGGCTAAGCGCGGCCAAAGCGTCGTTTTGCTTGAATCCTACGGGCCCGCGCACAATCGCGCCAGTTCCGGTGGCGAAACGCGCATCATCCGCATGAGTTACGGCCCCGACGAAATCTACACCCGCTGGTCGCAACGCTCTCTCAGCCAATGGAAAGAACTGTTTTCCAGTGCTGGTGAAAAACTCTTCCTCCAGACCGGCGTGCTTTGGATGGCAGGGGAAGGCGACGCATACCTCCGTGAGTCGGTAGCGAATCTGCAACGCTGTGGCGTGCAGCACGAACTGATGAATCGTCGCGAACTCGAAGCCCGTTACCCACAAGTGAATTTCCAGGATGTTGCGTGTGGCATGCTGGAAACCGGGAGCGGTGTCCTCCTCGCGCGGCGTGCCGTGAATTGCGTGGTGGAAAGTGCGCGGCGGGACGGCTTAGAGTTTCGAATCGCGCAGATTGCTCAACCTGGTGGCAGCGGCAGGCTGGAATCGATCCTCACAGATTCTGGAGAGCGCATCTCCGCGGGCAACTTCGTTTTTGCCTGTGGCCCTTGGCTCGGCAAACTGTTCCCTGACGTTCTCGGTTCGCGCATCTTTCCGACCCGCCAGGAAGTGTTTTTCTTCGGCAGCCCTGCGGGAGATTCGCGCTTTGCCCCGCCCGCATTACCCACCTGGCTCTTCCAGGGCGATGAAATGTACGGCATGCCAGACATCGAATCGCGCGGCTTGAAAATTGCCCTCGACCGCCATGGCGAATCCGTCGATCCCGACACGCAATCGCGCCTGCCCACTCGCGAAGCGATCGAGCAGGCCCGCAGTTACGTCGCACACCGTTTTCCCGCCTTGAGAGATGCCCCTATCACGGAAACCCGCGTCTGCCAGTACGAGAACACCTCCAACGGCGACTTTCTGATTGACCGCCATCCCAACTTCTCTAACGTTTGGCTCGCTGGCGGCGGTTCAGGTCACGGCTTCAAGCACGGTCCGGCTTTCGGGGAGTACACCGCCTCCCGGGTTCTCGGCGAGGGTGCCGCCGAACGCCGCTTCTCGCTCGAAACCAAGGCTACCGACCAAAAGCGGTCCGTCCATTAATTGCCTTGGAAACGAAACTTTTCCCGTCCGTTTGCGTCTAGAAGTTCCGAGAACGTAACCATCGTAGTGGTTGGCGACAAGTCGAAGATTACCGACCAACTGGCGCCATATCAGAAAGGGAATTAGGCCTTAAGCGCTGCTAGGTTCGCTTGTGCGTGCGCCGGCGCGACGATTCGTTGGCGCGCGCCGCTCCCTTGCGCCGCGCCTTCTCCTCATACAGGTTCTGGTCCGCGTCCTTCAGAAGCTTCTCGACCCGTTCGCCTTCGCCTTGATATACCGAAGTGCCGATGCTCACCGAAATGGGCGGTTCTTCCTGGTCCGCCGCCAGCGTCTCTTCAATTCGCTGTGAAACCCGCTGCGCTTCTTCTTCTCGTGCTTCCGGCAACACCACCGCGAACTCATCTCCGCCGTACCGCGCCGCCGTATCAATCGCGCGGCAATGCACCCGCAGGATGTCTGCCACGCGGCAAAGGGCCCGGCTCCCCACCAGATGTCCGTACGTATCGTTGATTCTCTTCAGACCATCCAGGTCTAGCAGCAATACGGCAAATGGCCGTCCGGTCCTCAGTGTCCGCTCCGTCTCGGTGTCCAGCACGTCCAGAAGCTTGCGATAATTGGCTAATCCCGTCAGTGGGTCGCTCGCCGCCAGGTGACGTACCTGCTCAAACACGCGCGCGCTGTCCAGCAATGAGCCGCCCAGCAGAATTACATAACTCGTGACATTTAATCCCTGCGCAAACAGGAACGGGCCGTCCAGCAGTTTTTCCGATTGGCAGGCCGCCAGCTGCGCCGCCAGGTTCAGCCACACCGCCGAGTAGATCGCGCGGTCGAACGCCGAGTTCATCAGGTACTTTCGTTGCCGGTAGCCATATAGGGTCACAAGAAAAATCACTGCCGGCAGCAGTTGCAGTTGGTTCGGAATAAACGACGCCGGATGGTTCGACGCTTCCGGTGGCAAACGTCGCAGGGAAGCTGTGATCAGATAAGTCAGCGAAATTACCGCAAACAACGCTCCCGCGATTTCCAGTTTTGTGTGCCGCGACCGCGGTATGAAGTGCTCCACCAGGAGTGCCACCCCGAACAGCAAGGCCAGCAGCAGCCGGCTGATCCACCACCCCGCGGGGGCCCAGAGGAACCACACCGGCGACTCCCGAATCAGTTGGAAGAACGTAACGCTCGACGCGATCAGCGTGGCCCCCGACAACAAAAACCCCGATCCCAGGATCAGCGAGATGCGATCTTGGGTCCCTTGGAACCGCACCATCGCTACGGCCGCGAAGACAAACGCGAATAGCCCCGTCGTCAGCTGCAGGTACCCTTGCAGCGTCGGGTCAGGCCGCACAGACAAGGTCCGCAGCCAGTTGGCCGCCACAAAGACGGCCACGAAACCTGCCACGTGGAGCAGGATGCGCCGGATTAATTGCCGATCAATCACTCGGGCTAGGACAGCCATCCCTTCTGCCTTTGTCTGTGGACTGGGTGCCAGCGAAAAGCGCCTTCACATTCAATTAGACGCGAAATCCTCGCACCACGGTGCGCACTTTAGAGCTGCTGTGAACCAAGAGATAAGGCCGAACGTACGATTTGGGAACTGGCCTAAGGGACAGTCTTTCAACGGCTTGTGGATTTCTCGCGTCCCTGCCGCCGCGCCCGCCACTATACTCGCCCTCCCCGGTGCCCAACTTAGGACTTGCGCTGAAACCCCGCCTCTCGCAAAATATCTCCTATTGAATCGTTTCAATAAAAGGAGTGGTCCATTGGCGACCCGACCTGCAAAGGCCCTGGCAAAGGGCCAAAGAAAGAAACCGCGCCCCGCGGAACATACTCTCGCCGAGATCTATTCTCAACCCAAGGTTTGGGCGGAAACCGAAAAGCAGCTCAGAGAATCCGGTGTTCTCGACAGCCTGGCCGAATCTTACTCCCCGCGCAGCCCCTGGCTCTTTGTCGGCTGCGGTTCCAGCTACTACCTCTCCCGTCTGATTGCCTCGCTATGGACCAAGCATTTCTACATCCCCGCGACGGGTGTTCCCGCCTCCGAGTTGCTTTTTGCCCCGGAAGAGACCCTGCGCCAGACCGGCGCCGAGCAAATCGTCTTGATGTCCCGTTCCGGCGAGACCACCGAAGTGCTTCGCGCCGCCGAACTGCTCCAGTCTCACAAAATCGTCCAGACTCTCGCCGTCACCTGCAACCCGCAAAGCGTCCTCGAAAAGCTCTGCACCCACACCTTCAAGCTCCACTGGGCCGATGAAAAAAGCACCGTCATGACCCGGTCGTTCACCGCCATTCTTCTGGCCTTCCAGCGCCTCGGCTTGCGGTTCGTCACTGACCTGCAATTCTCCAAGGCTCTCGATGAACTTCCCCAACAAGGCCAGCTCTGGTTCAACGAGAATGCCCGGAAGATCGAAGCCTTCGCCGGCAAGCGCAAGTTCTCCGACTACATTTTTCTCGGTCAGGGTGTCCACTACTGGCTCGCTCAGGAAGCCGGCCTCAAAGTTACGGAGATGTCCTCCTCCTACGCCCAGGTCTACCACTCACTCGAATTCCGCCACGGCCCTCGTTCCATCGCCGGGCCGGACACCCTGATCACCTTCTACATTTCCGAGGCGGCCAAGGAAGCGGAAACCACTCTGGTTCGCGAACTCAAGGAACTCGGCGCCGTCACCTGTGTCATCGTCAATCGCGCCACTCCCGAACTCAAAAAGTACAGCGACCTCCTCGTTGAACTTGCTCTGGACGGCCCCGAATTTGCGCGATACGCTGTCACCGCAATTCCCGCTCATCTTTTGGGAACAGCTGTCGGCTTGCAGAAGGGACTCAACCCGGATGCGCCGAAAAATTTGACTCGCGCCGTGGTCCTTTCCGGTTCTAACGGGAAGCGCCCGGGCAAAAGGAGAGGTGCTTGAGCGCGGAGGCCGGCACCACTGCCGCAGCGGGACCCCGCCTGCGGCGCACACTCACTCTTCGAGATCTAATCCTTTACGGCATCATTGTCATTCAACCTGTCGCTCCCATGTCTGCCTTCGGGGTGCTCAGCGTCCGTGGCCACGGCCACGTAGTCACGGCAATCCTGATCGCCATGGTGGCCATGCTTTTCACCGGCATTAGCTACGGCCGCATGGCTCGCGCCTATCCCAGCGCCGGTTCGGCCTTCACTTACGTTGCGCAAGAGATCAACCCCGCTGTGGGTTATGTCACCGGCTGGAGCATGGTCATGGACTACATGCTCAATCCGCTCATCTGCACGATCTGGTGCGCTCAACAGGCTCACGACTTTGCTCCGGGCATTCCCGCCTGGGGCTGGAAAATTTTCTTCGCTGCCGTCTTCACTCTGCTCAACATCCAAGGCATCAAGACTTCCGCGCGCGTGAACACCGCCATGGCCGCCGGAATGAGTGTCGTCATCGTCATCGTTTTCGTCACCGCGATTCGTTACATCCTCGGACAGCCCCACGCCGCGGATCCCATCTACTTCACGCGTCCCTTCTACGATCCCGCAACGTTCAGTTGGGGAACTCTGTTTGGTTGCACATCCGTGGCTGTTCTCACGTATATCGGCTTCGACGGCATTTCCACATTGTCCGAAGAGGCGGAAAATCCCCGCCGGAACATCATGTTCGCCACCGTTATGACCTGCCTGGTCATTGGCATTCTGTCCGCCGCCGAAGTCTATGTAGCCCAGTTGGTGTGGCCCGCGTCTCAGCCGTTCCCCAACGAAGACACCGCGTATGTCTTCGCCGCTGCCAGGACGTGGGCGCCGATGTTTGGCATCGTCGGCGTTACTTTGATCGTGGCGAATTTCGGTTCCGGCCTCGGTGCCCATATCGGAGCGGCCCGCCTCCTCTTCGGCATGGGTCGCAGTGACGCGCTGCCCAAGTCCTTCTTCGGCTACATCGATCCGGTCCACCGGATCCCCCGCAATAACGTCATTTTCGTTGGCATCATCGCCTTAATTGGATCGTTCCTCCTCACCTACGACCTGGGCCTGAATATGCTCAACTTTGGCGCCTTGATCGCCTTCATGGGCGTGAATGCCGCGGCCTTTCTGCGCTATTTCTGGCGCTCCAACGAAAAGACCATTTCGAACTTGGTCCCGCCTGTACTTGGTTTCATCATTTGCGGCCTGTTGTGGCTGAATCTCAGCCGGCCCGCCATGAAGATTGGCGCGATTTGGATGGCCGTTGGCATTGCCTTCGGCTTGTGGCGAACTCGGGGATTCACCAAGCCGCTTTCCTTCGAAGTCCCGCCGGAGGAATGATCCGCCTGCCCGGTTCCATTGCATTTTGATGTGGAATCGGCTGATGATGGGCACGCGAGAGGTCGTCTATGAGAAAGACCGGCCGTAAACGCGGGCTGATTACCATGCGCGACGTGGCGCAAGCCACCGGATTTTCGCCCGCCACGGTGTCCATCGTCTTGAATAACGCGCCGCTGGCCCGCTACATCGCTTCCACCACTCGTCAGCGCATTGAAGAGACCGCCAAGCGCCTCGGCTACCGCCCCAACGCCATGGCCCGCTTCCTGCGCAGCAGGCGCAGCCAGAGCATCGGCGTGATCCTGTTTGACGTCACCGATCCGTTTTGCATCCCGATCTTGCGCGGTATCGAAAACGCCCTCTACCCGCTCGCCTATCTCCCCATCTTTGCTGATGCTCACAATCAGCGCGACCGTTTCGAGCGCTACCTCGAAATGCTTCTCGAGCGCCACGTCGATGGCCTGATCGTCGTTGCCAACTGGCTCTTTGTGGACATCGACGTCCTCGCCGATCTGAACAAGCGGGAAATTCCCGCCGCCACCATTGGCTGGGAATTACCGGGAAACCGTGTCAGCTCCATCATGGTCGACAACGAAGCCGGTGGCCGTCAGGCCCTCGAACACCTCTATGAGCGAGGACACCGCAAGATCGCCATCATTCGCGGCCCCAAGCGTTTGATTGACACCGCACCGCGCTGGCGTGGCATTCAGAAATTCGCCCAGTCCGTGAAGCTCGAACTCGACCCCAGCCTGACTCTGCAGTTGCCCGACGTGTTCGATGCCACTTCCAGTTTCGAGCACGGCTATCGCCTCACCGAAGAGCTTCTGCAAGCCAAGAAGAAGTTCACTGCGCTGTTGGCCTTCGATGATTTGACCGCTCTCGGCGCCATGCGTGCCCTCGCCAAAGCCGGAATCAGCGTCCCGGACCAGTGCTCCGTAACCGGCTTCGACGATGTCGCCATCTCCGCGCTCTCCGCCCCTTCCCTCACCACTGTCCGCCAGCCTCTCGAAGTCATGGGCAGCACCGCCGTCGGCATCGTCATTGACGCCATCAAGGCCGGTCAGGAAAACCGCGATTGGCCCGTCTTGTCCCAAAAACTCCATCCCGAACTGGTCATTCGCGATTCCACGCGCAACCAGTAACCTTCCATCCTCCATCGCAAAAGAAAAGCGCCCAGCCGCAGCCAGGCGCTTTCCCTTCGGATGCCTCGTGGTTTACTGACCCGCTGGCAAGTACACCGACGCCGGCGTGAGCAACTCCACATCCGCCAGCTCCGTCTTCACCTTCATCGATTGATATTTCCCCTTCGTGCCTCCACTGCCCGCGAAGGTGAGCAGGTACTGGTTACTCAGGTGGCTGTTGATTTCGTCCAGGTACGGCTTGATCGAAACCGGCGTGCCGCCGCCCAGAAAAAACGACTCCGCGCCGGTGTCCTGCGACAGCTTGTCGATATTCATCTGCGCATTGTTCGCCAGGAAGAACGAGTGTCCTCGATGGCTTGCGCTCGGATAATAAACCGTCCAGATGTTCGTGTTCTGCCTCTCGGCACGGCTGATCAGCGGGTCCAGGTCCGGATAGAACGGGCCGGAACCAGGTCCACGGAAAAAGTCGATGCCCGATGTAATCAGCAGGATCGACCGTTGCGGCCCGGTTTTCGGCCAGCGCTTCAACATATCCATCGTCGCCAGGTACGGACTCGAGCCAAGTGCGCCCACTCCGATCGGCAAGCGCAGCGCCTTTGCCGCCAGTTCCTTGTTCTGTGTGAAGTCCTGCGCCAGCATCGTCGTGTTGTTTTGCAGATAACCCACCGCAATGTACGTCGAGGCGGGCTGGCTCATGATGAATTCCCGCAGATAATCCCACTGACCGCCAGCGTTACTGTCGATCGAGTTGTCGATCAGAATGGCTAGAAACACCTGATCACCCTTCTGCCAGTCACCGATCGGTTTGCGCTCTTTGCCCTGAAACAATTGCACGTCGTCTTTCGAAATGGGCGGAGCGCCTTCTTTCTTCCCGACCGCCGTCACCGTGAACGTCACTGAGCCGGGCGGCGTAGGCTTTGTCTCGGCAGGAGCCAAACCTGCCAGTAGCAGCGCGAGAGCGGCAGTGCACAGCACTGCGCGGGCGATAACCGTATGGTCCCTCATTTACATTCTCCTCAACTTCTACTTGCTCTTGATTAGATGCATAACCGGTCGAAACTGAAACAGCCGGATCCGTGTATCCAACAGCCGTAAATAGCAACGGCGTCGCGATACGTTGCGGCGCCGCTCTACTTCATCCAACACCAGCTTGCCAGGAAAGTCGTAACTCATTCCGTCTGCGACGGCCGTGCCAAGCCACCACACGCGAAAGAGTACGTTAAGCTCAATCACGATGTCATCCACAATCTCCATTTGGCCCTCGGCCCAAACCGCGGGTAACGGTACGAAACCCCTCTTCCCCTTGTTTTATCGCCATTCGCTCCGTCGATTCATTAGATGCGGTGTGTGGTCGGCCCCGCTGCTAGTACTAACCAATTACGTCTTGCTTGGTTCTATAAACGCCTGATTCTTCGCATTTTTTGTCTTTCTTGGACCGCCGGATCCCGCCCCGTCGAATTTCCTCTCCTCGAAAAAATCTCGACTGACCTTCCTGCCGCAATTTGTTCTAGAATGGGGCCGCACGCACTTTCCTTCGCACTCGCTCCCCCGGGAGGAATATTCGGCCCATGGCGCTGATGCGCTCGCTGTTGCTTGCCGCCTCGCAGAATGTGTGGCTCCGCGAACATGCTGTGAAGTATCCGTTCGTCCGCCGCAGTGTCTCGCGGTTTATGCCCGGCGAAACTCTCGATGCGGCACTCGCTGCCGCTCAAAACCTCGCGCAGAAGAACATCGGTAGCGTCTTTACTCATCTCGGCGAGAATGTCACGGACCGCGGCGAAGCTCGCAACGTCACCGAGCACTATCTTCAGGTGCTCGACCGTATTCACCAGGCCAATCTCGCCACCGAAGTCTCCGTCAAGCTCACCCAACTCGGTTTGGACCTGTCACCGGACCTCTGCTTCGAAAACCTTGAACTCATTATTCGCCGCGAAAAGAGTCCATCCATTGTCTGGGTCGATATGGAGGCCAGCAACTACGTCGATGTCACCCTCGACATCTACCGCCGTGCGCTCGCCAAGTACCCCAATGTAGGGCTCTGCCTGCAGTCCTATCTCTATCGCACAAGAAAAGACTTGGCGGAACTCCTGCCCATGAAGCCGTCCATCCGCCTCGTCAAGGGTGCCTACAAAGAGCCGCCGGAAGTAGCGTTTCCTCGCAAAGCTGACGTCGATGCCAGCTACTTCGCCCTCGCCCAAGACATGCTCAAGGCCAAACGGGAAGGGAACTGTGTCCGCGCCGTTTTTGGCACCCACGATCTGTCTCTGATCCGCCGCTTGTGCGACTATGTCACGCAACAGGGTATGCCCGGGACCGATTGCGAAGTCCACATGCTCTTCGGTATTCAGCGCGCCGAACAGGAGCGCCTTGCCCGCGACGGCTGCCGCTCCGTCGTGCTCGTTGCCTATGGAACCTATTGGTATCCCTGGTTCGTTCGGCGTCTTGCCGAACGCCCGGCGAATTTGTGGTTCATGCTTCGCAATGTTTTTGCTTCGTAAGTTTTTTCTCGGGAGGTGTTGGATGAGGAAAGTCGGATTAACTCTGGCGCTGCTCGCTGCGGCCGTAACCTTGGTGTTCGTCGGACGTGCGGCGGAGCCGGAATGGAAGCAACTCTTCAATGGCAAGGACCTGACCGGTTGGAAACATGTCGGGCCCGGCAATATGACCGTCGAAAACGGATTGATTCAGACCCACGGCGGCATGGGCCTGCTGTATTGGACCGGCGGTAAAGTCGGCGACTGCCGCATCAAGGTCGTCTACAAAATGCGCGATTTCAACGACAACTCTGGCGTCTTCATCCGCATCCCCGTCGAACCGCGCGAGGAATGGATGCCCGTGAACTATGGCTACGAAGTGCAGATCGATAACCACCCGGAAACCTCCAACGAAGACGAGTATCACGTGACCGGGACCCTCTACTCGCTCACCAAGCCACTCGCCAAGCCCGGCAAACCCGGCCCCGAGTGGAACACCATGGTCATCACCATTGACGGGCCTCACACCATCGTCGAGCTCAACGGCGTCAAAGTCACCGACTATACCGAGGGCCAGCCTGTGCCCGACAAGAAATTCGACTTCGAGCCTCAGCGCGGCACCCGTCCCAATGAAGGCTGGTTCGGCCTGCAGAATCACAGCAACAACGACATCGTTTTCTTTAAAGAAGTCGCCATTCAGAAACTGAAGTAGACCGGGATCCCTCAATTCAATCTGGAGAATATCGATGAGCAAACAAATCACTCGCCGCTCTTTCCTGCAGACTACCGCTGCGACCACTGGCGCTATGGCCGTCTCGAAAAAGATCGTCCTGGAACCCGATCGCATCCCTTCCAAGTGGGAGATGAATTCGCCCAGCGATCAGATCCACTTCGGCATCATCGGCGTCGGCATGCAGGGCAATGGCCTGCTCTCCACGGCCGTCTCCTTGCCCGGAGCGCAGTGCGTGGCCGCCGCCGATCTCTACGATGGCCGCCACACTCTCGCTAAGGAAATCGCCGGCGCCAAGATCACCACCACACGCCATTACAAGGATCTCCTCGACAACAAGGACATCGACTGCATCATCGCCGCTGTGCCCGATCACTGGCATAAACAAGTGTTCGTCGACACGCTCAACGCCGGAAAAGACATCTACCTCGAAAAGCCGATGTCCCACAGCGCCCAGGAAGGCGTGGAGATGGTCGCAGTCGCCAAGAAAACCGGTCGCATCGTGCAGATCGGCTCGCAGCGCGTCAGCTCCGTGCTCTGCCGGAAAGCCAAGGAAATGCTCGCCTCCGGCTGCATCGGCGACCTGAACCTTGTCGAAGGCTCTCTCGGCCGCAACGATCCCACCGGTGCCTGGGAATATCCCGTTCCGCCCGATCTTTCCCCGACCACCCTCGATTGGGATACTTGGCAGGGCACTGTCCCCAAAGTTCCATTCAATGGCGAAATCTTTGCCCGCTGGCGCTGCTGGAAGGAGTACGGCACCGGTGTCGCCGGAGACTTGCTCGTTCACCTCGTCAGCGGCATGAACTTCATGCTTGGCTGGAACCAGCCCCCGGACGTCTGCACCTCCTACGGCGGCATCCTCCGTTTCCCCGATGGCCGCAACATGCCCGATGTGCAGGCCACCATCTACCGCTACGGTAAGATCCCTGTCTACCTGCGCCTCAATCTCGGTTGTGAAACGCCGGAGACCTACCGCTTCCAGGGCTCAAAGGGAATACTGGAGGTCAACGAGTTCGGTATGGCGCTCTATCCGCAGACCGGACTGGACTCTTCGCCCAGCTACTACGCCTCCTCCTTCCCGCGCGATCTGCGTGAGGCGTACTACAAAAAGTGGCATGACGAACACGACCCGAAACCCGGCCAGGAGCCGTTGTTCGAGTCCTACACCTACAAGGGAGACGACTGGGACGATCAGCGGCCTCACATGTGGGCGTATCTCGAAGCTGTCCGTTCGCGCAAGCCTTTGCCCGAAGACGCCACCTTTGGCCACAACGCGGCTCTCGCTTGCCACATGTCCAACGAATCCTACTTCCGCAAGAGTCAGGTGACGTGGGACGCGGCATCCAGTCAGATCAAGAACGTCTGACACGATCGGGTTCAACCACCGGAAAACGAACAGGGGGCTGACCGTCAGCCCCCTGTCTCATTTTGCACAACGGCAAGTTCCTCGCCGCTACTTCGTTCGATGAATCTCCACGTAGTCCCGACCCTTATAAAGGCGGTACACTCCCGCGCTGGATGCAGCGGTGATCTGCAACGGCACAGGATGCTTCAGTTCCGTGTCCTTCTTTGATCCAACCTGAAACAGTTCGTTCGCGCCCAAGTCCATCACCACTAGCTTGTCGTTCTCAATGAAGCCGAATCCATACGCTCCCGGCTTCAACGTCTGCCCGTTTACGTCAAGCGGCACTTCGGTGATCAAGTACCCTTGATACTTTTCCTTGATTCCGCTCGCGTACCCCGACGCATCCACCAGCGCCGCCAATACCAGGAAGTCATCCCCGAACCGCACTCCGCCGGAATTGCGCGCCTGTACCGACGCGGTTTGTCCGCGGAAGAAGACCTTGTCCGGAAATAACTTGCCGCCCACTTCTGCAGCGGTCAATACACCCTCTTTCGCCGCGGCCTTTTGCGTCTGCGCGAAGGAAGCGGTGGAGAGCAATAGAGCCAAGGCCGATAACAGAACAACCCAGGAGCGTACTTTCATGGAATCTCCTTGTGATCGAAATGGAGGTAAATAGGACAGTCGATTGTACAACTTCTTATTCCCCCCGCGAAGCTCTTCACTTCCGCCCTCACCCGCCCGCTTGCTTGAGTAAATCCCGAAAAGCCCGTAAGCTTTTGTGCACGCAGGTCCTTTGATTTCGGTGCTGCTACTTCGGAAACGGAACCCCTCCCCCCCGCTCCAGTGGAGATTCCGGAATGCCGCCCGCCCGAATACCTCAGCGCGCTTCGAATCTCAGACGACCTAATTTTGCGGAGAATGAGCGCCGTCGCACGGAACAATTCTCTCCATGCGCCCAGGCTCGCTCACTTACTAATGAAGGAGAAAGTTCGTGAACAATAAGTTGGCATTACTTGTATTGGCTGGTGCATTTTTCGTGAGCGGGCCTAACGCCCACGCGCAAGCCGCTGCTTCTTCCTCGGCTGGCGCAAGCTCGCAGACCGCTACGGATCAGGATATCCAACTGCTTCGCAAGGATATCCGTTCCCAGAAAAAGCAGTTGATCGCTGCGAATCTCAAACTGACCGACGCCGAGTCCGAAAAGTTCTGGCCCGTCTACGACCAGTACACCGCCGACCTCGTCAAAATCAACGATCAAAAGTACACCTTGGTCAAGGAATATGCCGACAACTGGGGCACCATGACCGACGACCAGGCTCTCAGCTACATCAAGCGCTGGCTCGCCGTCGATGAGCAGGTCTCCGCTCTCCGCTCCAAATACGTCCCCATCGTCAACAAGGCTTTGCCCGGCAAGAAGACCGCCACCTTCTTCCAGCTCGAGCGCCGCGTCCAGATGATGATCGACATCCAGCTCGCTTCCCAGCTTCCGTTGGTCCAGGCCCAGGGCCAGTAACTCTCAAGCGAAACGTCCACGGCTGCCCTGTGCGCACACACGTACAGGGCATGTCTGTTTTTGCGCTCAAGGAATTTGGGGATCAGAAGTGGTCGGGACGGCGAGATTTGAACTCGCGACCTCACGCACCCCAAGCGTGCGCGCTACCAGGCTGCGCTACGTCCCGACGGCTCAAACCGCTGCAAATTGCGGTCTGTCTGCAATTTCAAGGCTATCACTTGCGTTCGAGCAGCGTCAAGAAACTGCGCAGGCTGTCTCTCAAATCCAGCAGCATCTTGCGATTCAACTCCGCCATCGCCGCGCTCTGCGCCGACGGCAGCGCCGTATCTGCGTTCTCGCCCGGTTCCGCGTTGCCGTTCCCCGCGTCTAGCAAGAACCGCCGCGCTCCCGCGATCGTGAACCCCTCGTCATACAGCAGCCGCCGGATTTTCAGCACCAGGTCCACATCTTCCTGGCGATACAGCCGTCGCCCGCTCGGGCTCTTGAACGGCTGCAGCATCGGAAATTCTTCTTCCCAGTAGCGCAGCACGAACGGCTTCACATTCGCCAGCCGGCTAACGTCGCCAATCTGGTAGTAGCCCTCTGATTTCTCGGGCTGCTGTTCGGGTACCGGTGCTGTCGCCGGGCTGCTCACGTTTCCTTCCTGCTCACTTTTCGCGGGGCTGCTTCCATCCTAGGCCAAAACCCGCCCATGTCAACGCCCCGGCCTCTCTTAGATCGTGTCTATTCGTTGCCGGAACTCCGTTCCCCGCGCTTCTTCAATCGTTGAATGAACCGCATCGGCGTGCCCGTGAAGTCCCACTTCGCCCGCACCTGGTTCTCCAGGAATCGCTCAAAGCTGAAGTGCAGCGGCTTCTTCTGATTCGTGAACAGCAAAAACACCGGCGGCGCGATCTTCGCCTGCGTGATGTAGTAAATCCGCACTGGCCGCGCCTTGGGATTCGTCGCTCTCCCCAGGTCCACTTCTTCTTTCAGCCACCGATTCAGCTCCGGCGTCGCCACCTTCCGCACGCGCGCCGCGGCCACTTCGTCAATCAATGGATACAGCTTCTGCGCCCGCTCCCCGGTCTTGGCCGACAGAAACACGATCGGCGCGTAGCTCAGAAACTTGAACTTCTCCCGCACCATCTTCTCGTAGTCGAGCAGCAGCCTGCCCTTGTCGATCTCGCGCCGTGGTCTCTGCCCCTCTTGCGCCTGCTTTTTCCCCCTCGCCGATCGCGCCGCTTCATCGGCGGCATGTTGCGCGGCTTCCACCGCAAGGTCCCACTTGTTCACCACGATGATCACCGACCGGCCCGACTGCTCCGCATAACTCGCGATCGTTGCGTCGCCTTGCGTGACGCCCTGTTGCCCATCGATCACCAACACCGCCACGTCCGCTCGTTCCAGTCCGCGCCGCGCCATCACCACGCTCAGCTTTTCCGCCACCAGCCTCGTCTTCCCTTTGCGCCGGATCCCCGCCGTATCTACGAACCGGTATAGTCGCCCATTCCGCACCACGTCCGTATCCACGTTATCCATCGTCGTACCCGGAATCGGCGACACAATCGATCGCTCTTCCCCCGCCATCCGGTTTAGCAGCGTCGATTTCCCCACGTTGGGCCGCCCGATAATCGCAATCTCAATCGACTTTTGTTCTGCCGGCTGCTCCGCCACATCGTGCGACTTCATCTGCTCCAGTGCTGCGTCCAGTAGGTCATCGACGCCCGTCCCGTGTTCCGCCGATATCGCAAACACAGGCGCGCCCAGCCGGTGAAACGCTGCCGCGTTCACTTCCTGCATCGTTGAATCCACTTTATTCACTGCCACCACAAACGGTTTCCCGGTTCCGCGCAGCAACCGCGCCAACTCTTCATCCAGCGGCGTCAGTCCCGCCGAGCTGTCCACCACCAGCACCAGCAGCGCCGCTCTGTCGAACGCCACTCGCGCCTGCCGGAAGATCTCCGTTGGGATCAGCGCCTTGTCGTCGGGAATGATTCCCCCTGTGTCTACGATTTCGATCGCTTTTCCCCGCCACTCGCATTTTCCATAGATGCGGTCTCGCGTGATTCCCGGCTCATCCGTCACGATGGCTCGCCGCGTCCCCGTCAGACGGTTGAATAGCGTGGACTTGCCCACATTCGGGCGTCCCACGATTACCAGTGAGGATAATTTTTGCGCCATAAGAGGGATTCTCGCCGCCACAGCCGAATTTCATGGGCGGAGTTCAATCTTCCAATTTACCCCATCCCTGCCGAACTGGCGAGTTCTCCATACGCTCCGCCGATTTCATCCATAGGAACCATTGATACCGGAACCGCTTGCTTCGCAGCCTCCTCCTGAGTATGTTGCTTCAATTACTTTGGGTGCCCCCAGGCGCTTTTTCGGGGAAGGTGTCTGACTCATCTCGGGGACTCGAGATGCCATTGAATTGAAGGAGAGAATTGATGACCAGGTCTTTTCGGACCCTGTGTACGTGCGTTTGTGTGTTGACGGTTCTCATTCTGTCGGTCGGCCCGGTCGCGAACTCCCAGACCTTTCGCGGCACCATCCTTGGGACTGTAACGGACTCCTCAGGCGCGGCCGTCCCCGGCGCCACTGTCACCATCAAAAACGTTGATACCGGACTTACCCGTGCTGTCACCACAACGGACACCGGCGATTACTCCGTTCCCGAACTTCCTCTCGGCACCTACACCATCTCCGTCGAAAAAAGCGGCTTCAAGGTCGCCATCGTTTCCGGCGTGAAGGTCGACGTCCAGTCTGAGCGTCGCGCCGATGTCATCTTGCTGCCCGGTGAACTGGCCCAGCGCGTCGAAGTCGTCGGCGATGAACTGTCCGTGGTCGAAACCACCGCCAATACTCTTGGCAATATCATGGAAGCGAAAGTCGCACAGAACCTTCCCGTTAATGGCGGCGACTATCTCAAGCTCATCTTCCTCACTCCCGGCGTCGCCGGTTCTCCCGACATGATTACCGATTCTCCCGGTTCCTTTGGAACATTTTCCGTGAACGGCGGCAGAGGCCGCTCCAACAATTTCCTTCTCGATGGCACCGATATGAACGATGGCTACCGCAACGATCCTGCCATCAACGAAGCCGGCGTTTTCGGTACTCCGGCTACCATTCTCCCCATTGAGTCCGTTGCCGAACTTCACGTCGCTTCCAACTTCGAGGCCGAATACGGCCGCAGTGCTGGCGGCGTTATCAATATCGTCACCAAGAGCGGCACCAACGCCTTTCATGGCTCCGTCTCCGAATACTTCCGCAATACCGTCTTGAACGCGCGCAACTATTTCAACGATGCCGTCGATTCCAATACCGGTGCGTCCATCCCTCAGAATCCCTTCCACAATAACCAGTTTGGCGGTTACCTCGGCGGGCCCATCATCAAAGACCGCACCTTCTTCTTCGTGGACTACAACGGCGTGCGGGAAACTGGTGCTTTGAGCAGCCTCGCCTGCGTTCCTACGCAGGCCGATTTCGCCACGGCCATCGCCAACAATGGTGGCGTCGTCAATCCCGTCATTGCCAATCTTCTCGCTTTGCCAAATAAAATCTGGCCCAACCCAACCAACGGAAACGATTGCTACGCTGACCCCAACGCCGGACCTAATGCCTCGCTTGCCACTCCTTTCAGCAACGACGTCGACAGCGGAATCATCAAGATCGATCACAGTTTCAATCCCAATCACATGCTCACGGGACGCTATTACATCGGAAACAGTACACAGAGTTTCCCGCTCGCTCTCGTCGGCGGCGGTCTCGTCCCCGGCTACAACACCTACACTCCGACTCGCGTTCAACTCGTCTCCATTTCCTACGTTGCTACCATCACTCCCAACGTCGTCAACGAAGCTCGCCTCGGCTGGAATCGTTTTGCTGAGGGATTTTTCCCTCAGGACCGCAGTTTTGACCCCACCTCCATCGGTTTGAACACCATCGAACCCGGTTCTCCAAACCAGGGCACCTACAATATGGGCTTGCCAAAAATCACCGTTGGTTCGCCTGGCAGCGCTCTGCCCCCGCTTGGCGCGGACGGCGGTGATCCCCGCCAGCGGGTCGACTCCAACTGGCACTTTATCGATGGCCTCTCCTGGAAAGTCGGTAGGCAAGACGTCAAGTTCGGTCTGGAATTCCGTCGCACCTCCGTTTCCCAGATATTCAATCGCGGGTTCCGCGGTACGCTCGACTTCAGTTCTCTCGACACCTTCATTGCCGGCATTCCGGATAACGGCGGCTCCCAGCGCCAGGGCAATACCAATCGCAATACCTTGGAGAATTCCTACGCCGCTTACATCCAGGACAGCATCAAGGTCTCCCGCAAGGTCACCGTCAACCTCGGCCTCCGCTACGACTACTTCGGCATCATCCAGGAGAAACACGGCAATTTCACCAACATCGATCCCACCACCGGAATCGGCTATCCGGTCGGCTCTGGCCGCCTCTACCAACCCGATTACAACAACTGGGCTCCCCGCATCAGTGTTGCTTGGGACCTCACCGGACGCGGAAAAACCGTTCTGCGTGCCGGTTATGGCATCTTCTACGACGCTTTCTCTCAAGATATGTTCATGGGCCACCTCCCCTGGAATAGCTCGTTTGATCCGGGCGCAGCCTACAACGGCTTCGTCGGTCCTAACCTGATCTCAACCGCGAACGTCAACAGTGTGCCTTTGAGCGCCAACCTCCCCGTGTATGGGGCTCCCGGACCCATGGGCGATGCCTTCGGCGTCGACACCCACATCCGCACCCCCTATATGGAAAACTACAACCTGAATTTTCAGCAGGAACTTGCCCGTCGAGTGACCTTGCAGGTCGGCTACGTCGGCTCGCAGGGCCATAAGCTTTTCCGCTTCCGCGATATCAATCAGCCCACTCTTCAGCAGATTCAGCAGTTCAATTACGGCGGCCCTGGTGCCGGCGACGGCTGCTACTGCGTTCCCCGTTTCTTCCCTAATAGCCCCTACTACTACATCAACTATCAGGAAAGCTCTGCCAACTCCATCTACAACTCCCTACAGACCAGTTGGCGCATCGACAACTGGCACGGGTTGACTTCCGCTGTGAACTACACCTGGTCGCATTCCATCGACGACGCCAGCGACGGCGAAGATTTCGTCCCCAACGCCGCCCAGCCCGACAATAGCCAGGGCCTCATCAAATACAACCGCGGTAATTCCAACTTCGATATCCGCAATCGTTTCACCTGGAATTTCATCTATCAGATTCCGGACTCGCACGACAGCAACTGGAAGGCTCTTCGAAATGGTTGGGGCGTGAACGGCATTCTGACTCTGCAGAGCGGTCAGCCCTTTCAACTCAATTACAACTTCGAGGACGACTACAACGGCAGCGGCGAGGGATTCGGTCGGCCGGACATCGTCGGCAAGCCCGTCTACAATTACAGCGATCCCCGCAACTTCCTCCAGTTGAGCTCCTTCGCCATTCCCTGCGTTCTTTCCGGAGGCACGGGCGCGGGCAGTTGCCAGTTGATCAATCCTTCGACCGGCGCAATTTGCACGCCATCCGGCATCGGCCCCAATTGCATCAACTCCATGCACTTCGGTACTCTCGGCCGGAATTCGCTCCTGGGTCCAAACTTCAAGCAGTTTGACTTTGCTGTCTTCAAAGACACCAGGCTCACCGAGCGTCTCACCATGCAGCTCCGCTTCGAAGCCTATAACCTCTTCAATCATCCGAACTTCGCCAACCCCTATCTGCCCAACTTCATCGCGGATGCCGCTCCAAATGGCTTTAATTCCAACGGAACGTCTGCGGGCGTGCTGCCTCTCACTGCCACGGGTGACGTCGGCATTGGTTACCCCTACCTGGGTAGCGGCGGCCCGCGCGGCATGCAAGTTGTTGCGAAGTTCTCGTTCTAGTCATTGCAGCTCAACCTTTTCAAACGGCCCCGGACCAGCCCCGGGGCCGTTTGCTTTTTCGGACTGCGATGCCTGCCAGTATTTATTGTTGACAAATTCACTATTGTACTGTATAGTTATACAAATCGGAGGTAGAAAGGTGTGTGTCTATCTCCGATGCTTCCCCTTGGTTGCCCCTCCCCTCGCAGCGTTTGCTTCTCCTTCCCACCGTTCGTGGCTTCTACTTCTCTTTTGCAACTCCCTTGCTTTCACAGATCTCCCAATGACCCCCCTCATAACTCTTTTCCTTTGATAGATCTCCCAAAAAAAGGGGAGGGGGCCATTGCCGCCATTCCGTACGTACCGTACGCCTCTACACTTTATTGCTTTGTTTTCAGTGCCTTGCAGCCGTACTGCAGAAAGGGGGGAGGGGGTACCCCCCTCGCCGTTTCGCCCTCCCCGCCGCGTTATATTGCAGGCTGTGATAGTTTTGGGGGCATTCCTGCGTACTAGCTTATGGAACCGCTGAGACCAGGCCGAATGAGCGTGCCGGGCATAACGGAGCCTAAGGATTTAATCGTCCGGGCTCGGGCTGGGGATACCCAGGCTTGGGGCGAATTGTACCGGGAGTACGCCCCGGCTATCTTTCGCTTTTGCCGACGCGCCATGCCGACCAGGGAAGATGCGGAAGACGCCACAATGGAGATTTTCATGAAGCTGCGCGAGAAGCTGGGGCAGTTCGATCCCAGCCGCTCCTTTTCCGCATGGCTCTACAAAGTCGCGGCCAACCATTGTTGGGATCTATTGCGCCGCCGCAAGGCCCGCCACGACAAAGATATGGAAGATGTCGAAGAGATTCCTCTGGAAGCGCCGGAACCGAATCAACTGGAACGCCTCATCGAGGAGCGCAGCAGCGAGGAAGTTCGCAAAGCGCTGAATACCCTCGGCACCCGCGCGCGCATGGCCTTGGTCATGCGCTATTACTCCGATATGAGTTACGACGAAATTGCCGATGCCTTGGGCGTGCGCCGGCCCTTTGTGGGTGTGGTGCTGCTCCGCGCAAGGCATGATCTCCGCCAGGCCTTGCAGGGCAGTGGGGCTCTGGCGGTGGGAGGAACACAGTGAGCGATCAACAGCCGGCTAAGCATCTTGACGAATTCACCCTGCTGATGTACGTCGAGCGGCAACTGGATCGTGATGCCGCGCAGGAAGTGTCTCTCCACACGCAGACCTGTACTCGTTGCCTCACCTTGCTCCGCGCCCTCGACCGCGAATCTCGCCTTCTCACTCGCTCTATGTTGGAAGAAGACGAACCCCTTCCCCTCAAGCTCTCCCAATTCCACGAAAAAGTGAAACGCTCGCTGGGTTGGATCTGGGGCGTTGTTTTCGGCCTCGCCGCTCTGGGCGTTTATGCCCTCTATACCGGATACATCGAGCCGTGGCAGAACCAGTTGGAACAAGCCGGTTTTGGCGGCACCAACTTGCTCAGCCTCATGGTCTTTCAAAGCGCTTTCTGGAAAGGGTGGCAATCCATGTTCTCGCTCGTTGAGTTCGTCGCGCTCTCTTGCGTTGCCGGCTTTGGTGTTTTCGCCATCCGTCGATACCTTCGCCGCGGCACCGCTTTGGCCGTCATGTTTGCCAGTCTCGGTTTACTCGCTTCCTTCGCTACCCCTGCCTCCGCCGCTGAATTTCGCAAAAGCGAATCCGTCACCGTCGGCAAGGAAGAAATCATCAAATCCGACCTCTATGCGACCGCCGAACACATTAGAATCGAAGGCACTGTCGAGGGCGACTTCTTCGGTTTCGGCACCTCCGTCGAAATCTCTGGCCACGTCGCCGGAGACGTCATCTGCTTCTGCCAGAGTCTGCGCATCAGCGGCCAGATCGACGGCAATCTCCGCTCCATGGCGAACAACATCACCATCACCGGCACGATCGACAGGAGTGCCTCCACCTTCACGGAAATGTTCACCATCGATCCGACTGGCAAGATTGGCCGTAACCTCACGAGTTTTGCCAAATCCCTCACCATCGACGGCAGCCTCGGACGCGACCTCCTTGCCATGTTCGCCAAAGGCACGATCAACGGCAGCATCGGCGGCTCTCTGAGCGCCAGGGGCGAAAACCTCACCATCAACGGTGGCGCTTCCATCGGCGGCCCCGCAAAATTTGAAGGCGATAATCCTGCCGACGTTTCCTCCAACGCTAAGCTGGCTTCCCCTCTCGAATACAAGAAGTTGGAACACAAGTCGCATAATGCCCGCGGTTCGGGATACTACGTCTGGACCGTCATCTGGACGGCTGCCTACGTTCTGTTTGGCCTGGTCCTGCTCTCCCTTCTGCCAGGCTTCTCCCGCGAAGCCTCTCAAAATGTCGAGAACGTCGGTGCATCGTTCGGTTTGGGCGTGCTCGTGTTTTTTGCCGTGCCCATCGCCGCCGTCATTGCTTGCATCACGGTCGTGGGTTTATTCGTAGGCCTTACCACTGTCTTTCTCTGGTACGCTTCCCTCTATTTCGCGCAAATCATTGTTGGCGCCACCGTCGGCCAGTGGATTCTGGGCCGTGCGGCGGATACGTGGGGCTTGATTGGCCGCATGGTCATCGGCATTTGCATTTTGCGCGCGACCATGGCCGTGCCGTACCTCGGAATGTGGATCAAGTTCGGCGTCATCATCTGGGGCGTCGGCGCGCTGTCCCTTGCGATCTATCGCCGCTTGCAGCCCACGCTCGCTCCTAACATCCCATCCGTGCCTATGACACCGGCCAGCGCGCCAAGTGCGCCGCTACCGCCCAATACCACGGTGGGCGGCTACTAAAAGTTTCTCTGTTCCTTCGAGTGGTGCATCACGTTGTCTCCATGTCCGCGCCCCACTCGCGTCACAAAATCGAAGGGCCGGCTCCCCTCAGTGGAACCGGCCCTTCTTTTGCCTTTTGCGGAGGCGGTGAAAAAAAATCTACGGCACGCGCACCTTTGCTGTTTGGAAGGAATACTGCGCGCCGCTGCCTGTATCCAGGAACAGCGCCCGCAGCGCGAGTGTTGTTCCTACCTGGAAGCTGGGATCGGTCGTTCCCGTGATTCCGTCAAATGCCGTGTAACCTTGATAAGTGATCGCCTGCGGCGTCACCGGCACTCCCGGATTCATTCCATTGGTTCCCGAACTCATGTACGCGGGAATTCCCGTCAACGTGAACGTGTTGCCCCCTGTGCTGTTTAGCGAGGCGCTGAATCGCGACCACCGTAGCAACACATTCGTCGCCGTCGCCGTGATCGTATTGTTGGTATTCACTATGTTGGATACCTGCACGCGCACCATCTGGCCCGCCAGCAAGCTGCCCGTTCCCGAGAACCCCACCGTGGAGAATCCTGGCGCGCTGGTAAGTGGACCGGAATCAGCGCTGAACGTGACGCCGTTACTCGTCGAATCCAGCAGAATCGGTGTGCCATACGTCGTGGTCGAAGCCGCAAGGATCGCGTTGCCGCTCGCCGAGGTCTTGTCGAAAAGGATCAACCCGACCACGCCCGCCGTCTTCGACGCGGGATAAATCACACCTTCGATCTCGTCAGTGGCCGCCGTGTCGAGCAGATCGAGCTCCGTCGCGGTCAACTTCCCATTCGCTGCGAGATTGGCGTACAGGCTCACGATGCTGCCGACCTGGAGACAGGTGTTGGCGTTTCCGCTTTGACAGCCTGTGTTATAGGCGGATGGAACCGTGCTTAGCCCGGTGCTGGATGTGACCGTGGCGGTCAACGTCTGTCCCGTAAGTGCCGATTGCACCGAGATACTCGAAGCACTGAAAGCCGTCACCTTCCCTGCGAAATCCTCGATCGTATCCACTGCTCCCGCGGGCAGACCGGTGCGTGTCGTGGTCGTCGCTGTGAAGACCTTGGGCTGCGTGAAGTCCACGCCAATTCCGTTGGTCGTAACGATCGCATTGCTCAGGTTTACGTCGACGCCAATCCACTGGTTTTGATTCCCGCTCAATGTCAGGCTGATTGGAATGTTCACCGTCGTGGCCGCTCCCGAAGGAAGAACGCACACGGCTCCGCTCAAGCACGTCACACTGCTGCCGTTGAGCGTATAGGTGATGTTCGAGCCCGAAGAATTGATCCAAATGCCGGATGACGCGCTGGTCGTGATATTCAGCGCTGTATAAGTCCCGGCAGGGATGCTCGCGCCACTTACCACCAGCGCCGAATCCGTCTGCAGGTGCGTCAGCTCAAATGGCACGGCGCTCGCAGGGGCATAAACGGATATTGCGCTTCCCGAAGAGGGTGTCAGGCTCATACCGACGACCGGGAGAGTGAAACTCAGCACGTTCGTCCCAGTGGGTGGCGTATCGTACATCGTAATGGTCAAGTTTGCGTTGCCCCCGCCGTTACAATCGGTGCAGGGAGTTTTTGGACCGCTGCACGAAGACAGTGAAACCACGCCGAGCGCAACAAACAGCAATACCGCGCTTTTCCGATTCATCGAACACCCCGTTGATAAAATTCCTGAGGCAAACAGGCCACTTTTGCTGGAGAATCCCCCACATCACTGTAGACCGAAGGGGAGGGGGAGGGGGACGTGAATGCAACGAAGTGCCCCAAGTGTCAACGTCGACGGCAGATTGGCAGTGGTGCGGTTTCGTGCAACCTGCGCCACCACCGGCAGATACCGGGATTTCCGGCTCTTTGGAACGTGTGTGATATCGTTAAAGAGCAGCGAAAAACTGGAAGTTGAGGCCCCTCCCTGGCGAAGCGTAAACCCAAAGCGGTGAAGGAAGAGGAACAACAGCCTGACGTTGTCCTCGAACGAGTGTACGTGCCGCTAGACGAAGAAGGGGCACCTCGAAGGGTAAAACCCGCTCCGAAGGCCTCAGCGCAAGCAAGAAAAGCCGATTTTGCCCCCGTGGAGCACGAAGAAAGCCGTCCTGGAATCGAAGGCAAGCCCACTATGGGGGAGATTTTCGGCCCCGGCGGCCTCCTGGATCGCTGCATGATCTCCGGCTACGAGCACCGACCGGGCCAGCTGGAAATGGCCGACGCAGTGAACGACGCCTTCGAACAGCACCACCATGCCATCGTCGAAGCAGGCACCGGCACCGGCAAGACCCTAGCGTACCTGCTCCCCGCCATTTGCAGTGGCCGCCGCGTCGTCATTTCCACGGCCACAAAATCTCTGCAGGAGCAGCTGTACCAGAAAGATGTCCCCTTCCTGCAGAAGCACTTTGCAGCGAACCTCAAAGTCGCCGTGATGAAGGGCCGCTCCAACTTCCTGTGTCTGGCCAAAATGGCGGCCCTGGCGGATCAGCCGATGCTGAAAGGTTTGGAAGAGGTCGATGCGTTCCGCCAGATTCGGGAGTGGTCCAAACTGACGGAAACCGGTGATCGCGCCGAACTTACGTTTCTTCCCGACGACTCCGAACTATGGTCGCGCATCGACGCCCGCCGCGATACCTGCACCGGCAAGAAGTGCCCGCAGTTCGAACAGTGCTTCCTGACGGCCATGCAGGCGCGCGCGCGCGAAGCCGACATCATTATCGTCAACCACCACCTGTTCTTCGCGGATTTGGCGCTGAAGCAGGACGATTTCGGCAGCATCCTCCCCGAATACTCCGCGGTGGTCTTCGACGAAGCGCACGAAATGGAAGACGTGGCCAGCGACTATTTCGGCCAACAAATCTCAAATTACCGCTTCGAAGAACTAGCTCGCGACGCCGACCAGTCCATGCGGCTTACGCGCAACGCCACGCCAAGCCTGCTGCGCCGCACGCAGCGCATCCGCGAGAAGAGCCGCGCGTTTTTCGACTCCTTCCCGCCGCGCGACGGGCGCTTCCCGTTCTCTCACCGTGAACGCGAAGCCTTCCTGGAGCAGAACCGCGAAGCTTACGACGCGCTGCACAACGCGCTCAAGGGTATGGAGACGGAATTCGCCGCCATGACGCCGAAGCCGGAAGAACTAGTCCGCATTGCGCGCCGCAGTTTCGAGATTCGCCAGGAGCTGGCATTCCTCTTCGAGTCCGACGAGCACAACTTCGTCTATTGGTTCGAGCGCCGCAACAAAGGCGTGTTCCTGGCGGCCACTCCGATTGACGTCAGCCAGATTCTGCGCGAACGCCTCTTCGAAGCCTTCGACACCGTGATCCTTACCTCCGCCACGCTGACAGTTGCCGGTGGCTTTGACTTCATCCGTCAGCGCATGGGGCTCGATCAGGCCCAGGAATGCTCGGTGCCACCGGAGTTTGATTACCAGCAGCAGGCGCTCCTGTACCTTCCCCAGCGCATGCCCGATGTTCGCGATACAGGCTTCGCCGCAAAGGCTGCCGACGAAATCGTTACTTTGCTTGAGTTGAGCCAAGGCCGCGCTTTCTGCCTCTTCACCAGCTACTCGCAGATGAACGATCTCTTTGAGCGCGTCCGCAACCGCCTCGACTTTCCGCTGCTGTTGCAAGGCACGGCCCCCCGTTCGGTTCTTCTCGAGCGCTTCAAGACCACACCCAACGCCGTCCTGTTTGCCACTGCCAGCTTCTGGCAGGGTGTCGATGTTCCCGGCGACCAGCTTTCTTGCGTGATCGTTGACCGCCTGCCGTTCGCTGTGCCGAGCGACCCCGTCGTAGCGGCTCGTGTTCGCGCCCTGCAGGAAGAAGGCCGCAATCCCTTCGCTGAATTCCAGGTACCGGAGGCCGTCCTTGCCCTCAAACAGGGCTTCGGCCGTCTGATTCGGACCAAAACCGACCGCGGCGTGCTGGCGCTTCTCGATACCCGAATTCAACGGATGCCGTATGGTAAAATTTTCCTTGAGTCTTTGCCGCGCTATCGCAGGACGCACGATTTAGGGGATGTCGAGCGTTTCCTCGGTGCCAGCGGACCCACCTGAGAAGATCCAGGAAAGAGGAAAGCAGAAAGCATGTTTCAGGTAAGCGTAGAAGAGACATTTTCTTCCGGCCACGCTCTGCGTGGGTACAAAGGGAAGTGCGAAAACCCGCACGGCCACAATTATCGGGTGCAGGTGACGCTTGAAGGTCCGCAACTCGACAATATCGGCCTGCTGATCGATTTCACGCAACTGAAACACGTCATGCGTGATGTGATACGCCGACTCGATCATCAGTTCATCAATGATCTTGAGCCTTTCACCAAAGTGAATCCTTCCGCCGAAAACATGGCGAAGTACTTCTACGACGAGATCGGGTCGCAATTGACGAATCTGCCCGCTGGGGCGCATCTTTCTCATGTGATCGTCTGGGAAACGGATACGGCGATGGCCCGGTACCAACCCTGAGGATCGGGGCTTGGACGATGAATCGTGCTCTGTACATGGTTCTCATTCCGGCGCTCCTGGTCGCGTCAGGATATATCGCGGTTTTGGCACTGATGGGCATCGCGCCCGGGTATCCAAGATTGGTCATCGCGTTGACGTTGTTTTTTGGGGCGATTTACTGGTTGTCGAGGCGGCCAGGCAAGAAAGCCAAAAGCCACTGAGCGGCAGTACCGCGGTTGGTGCTTTATGTTTGTTACAGAAATCTTCAAATCGATTCAAGGCGAAGGATCCCGCGCTGGCCGGCCGTGCATCTTCGTGCGCCTCACGGGCTGCAATCTGCGCTGCACGTGGTGCGACACCGAGTATGCCTTCCATGGCGGACAGAAAATGAGTGTCAACGACGTCCTGGAGCGCGTCGAGCTTCTGAACCAGCTTCCCAACGGCGAACCCGCTGGCGTGCCTTTGGTCGAATTGACCGGCGGGGAGCCGCTCCTACAGCAAGAGATCTATCCGCTCGTCCAACGGCTGATCGGAGCGGGTTACACCGTAATGGTCGAAACCAGCGGCGAGCGCTTCATCGGCAAGCTCCCCAAAGACGTGGTGCGTATCGTCGATGTGAAGTGCCCGGACTCCGGCGAAGCAGGCACGTTCGACATGAAGAATCTCCGCGAACTGGGCGAGCATGATGAGATCAAGTTCGTCATTTCCTCCCGGCGCGACTACGAATTTGCGCGCGACTTCACTCGCGAACATCGCCTCGACGAGCGGGTTCACGACGTGTTGTTTTCGCCCGTCAACGAGGATCCACACGGCAAATGGCAGGGGCTCGAGCCGCGCCAGCTTGTCGAGTGGATGCTGGAAGACGGCCTTAGCGTGCGGCTCGGTCTGCAACTGCACAAGATTGTCTGGGACCCGGCGACGCGCGCGGTCTAACTTCAGGGGATCACGACCAACGGACAACGAATGGCTGACTCGCGCAAAGCAGTTGTACTGTTAAGCGGCGGAATGGACTCTTGCGTATGTGCCGCGATCGCCTGCGAACGCCACGGAGCCGCGAAGGTCGCGCTCCTTCACGCCATGTACGGCCAGCGTACGGAAAAACGTGAGCGCCAGGCCTTCGATGCCATCGCAGACTTCTACAAGATTCAGAACCGCCTGGTCGTGGCGCTCAACCACTTCCGCGCTATTGGTGGTTCAGCGCTCACAGACAACAAAATCGAGGTTCCGGAGAATGAACTAGGAGCACCCGGCTCCGGGGGGAGTCTCATCCCCGTGACTTACGTGCCATTTCGCAACGCACACTTTCTCAGTGTTGCTGTGAGCTGGGCGGAGGTCATCGGTGCGGGTGCAATTTATATTGGAGCTGTAGTGGAGGACAGTTCCGGCTACCCCGACTGCCGTCCCGAGTATTACCGAGTGTTTCAGGAGTTGATTCGGGTTGGCACGAAGCCGGAGACAGAAATCGAAATGGTGACGCCGGTCATTGCCATGAAAAAGAGCGAAATCATCCGGCGAGGCAGGGAACTCGGGGCGCCCCTGCACCTGACATGGTCGTGCTATCAGGGCGAGACTGCCGCGTGTAGCAAATGCGACAGTTGTCTGCTGCGCTTGCGGGCTTTTGCCGAAGCAGGGATCCCGGACCCCATCCCCTACCGGGGGCACGCCGGCTGGAGCACCTGAATCCGCCGCCAAACACATTGGAATTAGCAGTAGATGAGCGATAATGGGAGCATACCGGCCAGCGAACCAGGGCCGGGGCTCCAAAGACAAAAAGGAGAACGGAGCATGGCGAAATTCTTGAAGACGTACGCGCTCGCCGCAGTGCTGCTGCTTGGAATGGCGGCGTGGTTTGCGCCACGTGCGGCGGCGCAAGATGGAACCCTCACCGGAACGGTGCTCGACTTTGACGCAAAGCCTTGGGCGGATTTCGGCGTCACGGCGGAAGGCGAGCAAGGCGCGAAGCAGACTGTGAAGACCGACGCCAGCGGCAAGTACACGTTTGCGAGTTTGAAGCCGGGCACTTACAAGCTTTCCGTAATGCTGCCATTGCAGAAAGAACCTTACGTTGCCGCGCAGGTCAAGGTCAGCAGCGGACAGAATAACCCGATCGATCTGAACCTCCATGAACTGGTTGCCAAGAAGAATCCGGAATATGTCGCTGCCCTTAAGAAACAGGCGGAAGAAAGCAAGAAGTTCTCCGGCATGAAGGTTCACTTTGATAAGGGCTTGGCCCTGCTCGATCAGGAACGCACCGCGAAGGCCGACCTCAATAAGGCTTCAGCGGACCAACGCGATGCCTTGAAGGCCAAGGTCAACGATCTGGCCACTCAGGCGGTGGCCGAATTCCAGGAAGCGCAGAAAGCCGCCGGAGAAAAGGATACGAACCAGCACCTGTTCTGGGCGCGCATGGGCGAAGCCTATGATCTCGCCGGGAGAAACGACGAAGCCATTAATGCGTATCAGCAAGCTGTCGCCGCGAAGCCCGACAGCGCCGGATACTACAACAACCTGGGTAACGTTCTAGCTCGCGCGGGCAAGATCGACGAAGCCAAGGCCGCTTACTCGAAGAGCGCGGAACTCGATCCGGCGAACGCCGCGCTGGCGTGGCGCAACTTCGGTATCAGCCTGTACCAGGTTGGGCGCATGACCGAAGCCGTCGAACCGCTGCAGAAGGCCACGACTCTCGATCCCAAGAACGCGCAAGGTTGGTATCTGCTTGGCGCGTGCCTGGTCGCCTCTGCCGACTACAAGCAAGAGAAAGACAAGATGGTGGTCACGCTGAAACCGGGAACGGTCGAGGCATATCAGAAGGCGATCGAACTGGATCCCAACGGCCAGTACGGCGCACAGGCCAAGCAGGGATTGGAAGCAGTGCAAGCTATGACGGGAGGCATCCAGACCAGCGTAGGCAGCACCGCCAAGAAGAAAAAGCCGTAACGCCTGCGGCAATCAGCAACTTTCAGACCGGCCTTGCTCTCCGCAGGGCCGGTTTTGTTTTGTTCGTAAATGCCTACCGGTGCGACAAGGTGCCGGTGATTTTTGTGCGGCGGAGCGCCCAAGAAAAGGTTGCCATCGCGAGCGGCAGCAAAATCACGGCGAAGAGGAGAAGGATTGAGAGCGGGCGCGCGATCTGCAATACGCTGGCGCCATCCAGCAGCGCACTGCGCATGGCGTCCAGCGCGTACGTGACAGGATTTACGTGCGCGACGAGCTGCAACCAGTCCGGAAGAATGCTCACGGGGAACAACATGCCTCCTGCTACGCCGGAGACGCTTAGCAGGAACCACTTCGCGGGATTGCCGCGCTTGAACAGCAACAGATAAGCCGACGAGAGAATTCCCATTCCGGAAAAGGCCAGCAACGTCGCGAGCAGAACCACAATTACCGACAACCAGTTCGCCGAGTGCAGCGGGAAGCCAAACAGCAGCGCCCCCCATCCCAAATAGACCGCGATGCGCAGCGTCGTCGCAAGAAAAGGATAAACCGCCGAACCAGCGATGATCACCGGCAGCGGCACCTGAGTGACCAGCAACGGTTCCAGCGTGCCGGTGTCTCTCGCTTCCTCCAGGCTGCGATCGAACGAGTCGAGCGCGGCGTGCAGGTAGTCAAAAAACGCGAATCCGACCAGCGAATACGCGAAGTAGGTAGTGCCGTGCGGCAGGCTCTGCTTGAGTTCGGGTGAGTCGACGAAACGCGCCACGTAATAAAACGTCGCCGCGCCGAAGAGTGCTTCCACGATTTCCAGGACAAACGGGCTGCGATACGTGCTGGCGATCCGCAGATCTCGCTGGAAAAACAACAGGAGGTCACGTAAAGCACGCATCATGACGGAACCGGCTCCTCCAGCGCGCGCGCGCTGTGCCCGGTGAACCGGCAAAACGCCTGTTGCAGGGTTGTGGCACCGCTGCGGGATTTGAGATTGGCGGGCGTATCGAGCGCGACCAGCTCACCTTCATTCAGGATCGCGACGCGGTCAGCCAACAGTTCGATTTCCGACAGCGTATGCGAAGCAAACAACAGCGAGGTTCCGCGGCGCTTGAGGACCTCGGACTTCAGGAAACTCCGGAACTCCGCGGCCGCAATTGCATCCAGGCTTCGTGTGGGCTCGTCGAGCAGCAGCACTTTCGGTTCGTGAATCATCGCGCGCAGCAGACTCAACCGCTGGATCATTCCGGAAGAAAGAGCCCGGACCTGGCGGTCGAGCGCGCTTTGCAGTTCGAACCGTTCAGCCAACTCCGGGATACGGCTGCGCAATTGCGAATCGGCTAAATGGTTAAGACGCCCAAAAAAGCGCAGATTTTCGCGGCCGGTCAA
>Ga0335071_10000195_pt1 | contig 70349 bp, 67 predicted proteins | sample Lox_Sample_15_FD_206724 | JGI IMG/M metagenome (GOLD analysis project Ga0335071, IMG submission 206724) | Soil microbial communities from Loxahatchee National Wildlife Refuge, Florida, United States - Lox_Sample_1.5 | ecosystem: Environmental > Terrestrial > Soil > Wetlands | place: USA... | reverse complement strand
CAGGTTACCCGGCGGCGGCAAGGGCATTTAACACCCGCAGGGTGCGCGTGTTCAGGCTTCGGTGGCTGAGCTGGATTGCCACCTGCAGCCTTCGCCGGCTGCGCCGCCTCAGGCTTCGGTGGCTGAGTTGGATTGCCACCTGCAGCCTTCGCCGGCTGCGCCGCCTCAGGCTTCGGTGGCTGAGCTGGATTGCCACCTGCAGCCTTCGCCGGCTGCGCCGCCTCAGGCTTCGGTGGCCAGCGGGCTGGTGGCCACCTCGGTGCCGTCGGCCAGAGTTGAGATCTCGAAGTCGGCGAACACCGCGGGTGCGACGCCGGTGAGCTGGCGCAGGCACTCGATGGCCAGCCGGCGAATTTCCACGTCAGCGTGCTCGCTGGCCCGCATGGCGACGAAGTGTCGCCAGGCCCGGTAGTTCCCGGTCACCACGATGCGGGTTTCGGTCGCGTTCGGCAGCACCGCGCGAGCGGCTTGACGCGCCTGCTTGCGCCGCAGCACCGCGCTCGGTTCGTCGGCGAACTTGGCTTCCAGCTTCCCCAGCAGCTCGGTATAGGTGGCGCGGGCGGCGTCGGCGGCCTCGGCCAGGATCTGCCGCAGTTCTGGGTCGTCTTGCATGCCCGGCGGCACGACGATGTGCGAGTCGCCCTCCGGGACGTAACGCTGCGACAGCTGCGAATAGGAGAAATGCCGATGCCGGATCAGCTCATGGGTGCACGATCGCGAGATGCCGGTGATGTAGAACGACACAATCGCGTGTTCGAGCACCGAGAAGTGCCCGACGTCGATGATGTGCTTGATGTAGCCGGCGTTGGTCGCGGTCCTGGGATTGGGCTTTGACCAGCTTTGATAGCAGGCGCGCCCAGCGAACTCGACCAGTGCGGGGCCACCGGCGGCGTCGGTGGTCCACGGCACGTCCGGGGGTGCCAAGAACTCGGTCTTGGCGATCAGTTGCACGCGCAGCGGCGCGGTCTGGGCCACGGCGCTCACCTTAACGTGGCGTCAGCCCCTCTTTCACCGGGAGCTTGCCGGAAATCAGCAGCGGAAGCAGCGAGTCGCGCAAGGTGGCCAGACACACCGATTCGGCGCGACGGGCGTGACACAGCGCCCCCAGACCGGTGAGGGTTTGCGACGCCGCGGGGCTCAACCGGCGGACGTCGCGGACCAGGAGGTCCAGCAGGTCGCTCGGTCGTATCCGTTGATGACTCCCCGAGGTCCCCGCGACGTGCTGCTGCATCGTTTCGGTGACATCGGGTTGGCGCAACGCCGACCACAGGGCCGAGGTGTCGATACCGACCGGCTTCAGCACGACGAATTCGGTACTGGCCAAAGCCGTTTGCGACGGCAGCCGGACGACGTTCCAAATTCGCGGTATTCGGGGATTGAGTTTCGCGAACAGCACGCACGGCGCCGACAAGACGAACTTGGCGCTCTTCACCGAGTCGGCGGGCACCAAGCGGGGTCTGGCGCCGTCGTCGAACGCCGGAAGGCTGAAATGTGCGATCATGCCGTCGATTTCGCCCACCTTGAGGCATGCCGTCGACCGGCTCGCCAGCCTGGACAGCGGTACCCGCTGGCAGACCGACTCTCCGACAGTAATCATCAAGCGTTCGGCCGCCTGGATCACGCGGTGGTTGACGGCTATTTTGTCGTCGAGGGCGCCGAGCAATTCAGTGATCCGGCGGCGCTGCGGCGCCGCGACGGTCCAGACCGTGACGTCACGAAGTATCCGCTGATTGAGCAGCGGCTGTCCGGAACCGGATCGGTGATCGCCCAGCCGGCAGGTGTGCAGCGCGTAATACCAGTACCGGGTCTCTTGCGGGTCTTTGGCCCGGCATACCAGCGCGTTGTCGGTGACCCAGACGTCCGAATCGCAATAGCGCAGGCTGCCGCAATACAATCCGACGCGCCCGAGCACGATCAGCGGTCCGCTGGCGTTGGGCGCTGCAGTGTGACCGATCTCCCCGTTGGCACCGTAGATGGGAAAGCATCCGCCGCCCGCGGGGTGCCGCGGCGGGCTGCCTCCGGTGCTGAAGTCAAGATGATCACCGAGTGTGGTCGTCACCGCAGCCGCTCCACCTCTTGTCGCACAACCCGTTCTACGCGCGCGGACTCGTCGAGCGCGGCCAGCAAGCCGTTCGTCAGCCGCGTTACCTTCTCGTCGAACGGCTCGGCGTCCTCCTCGGCGACCGGCGCACCGACATAACGTCCGGGCGTGAGCGGGTAGCCGGCGGCCGCGATGTCGTCCAACGACACGGATTTGCAGAATCCCGGAACATCTTGGTAGGTCAGGCCTTTCGTGGTTGCCGACGCGGACCCGCACCACGCGTGGTAGGTGTCGCCGATGCGCACGATCTCCTGGTGGGTCAGCACCCGCTCGGTGCGATCCACCAGATGGCCCAGCGCCCGGGCGTCGATGAACAGCACCTGGCCCGAGCGGTCGGTCTTGGCGGTGTCAAAGAACCACAGGCACACCGGGATTCCGGTGCTGCGAAACAGCTGCCCGGGCAGGGCGACCATGCAGGACACCAGGTCCGCCTGGACAATCCGGGCACGGATGTCGCCTTCCCCGCCCGTGTTCGACGACATCGAGCCGTTCGCCATGACCACTCCGGCCTTCCCGCCGGGGGCGAGCGTGGACACGATGTGCTGGATCCAGCCGTAGTTGGCGTTGCCGGCGGGCGGAACACCGAAACGCCAGCGCGGGTCGCTTTCGTCACGGGCCCAATTCTTGATGTTGAACGGCGGATTGGCCATCACGTAGTCCATCTGCATGCCGGCGTGCTGGTCGTCGACGAACGTGTCGCACCAGCGCGCGCCCAGCCCGGTGTTGTCGATGCCGTGGACGGCGAGGTTCATTTTCGCCATGCGCCAGGTCTGCTCGACGCTCTCCTGGCCGTAGATCGTGACTTTGGCGGGGTCGCCGTCGTGTGCGGCGATGAAGTTCTGCGTCTGCACGAACATCCCGCCCGAGCCGCAGCAGGGGTCATACACCCGTCCGCTGGACGGTTCGAGCACCTCGACGATCACTCGCACGACGCTGGGCGGGGTGAAGAATTCGCCGCCGCGCCGTCCTTCCGCACGGGCGAAGTTGCCCAGGAAGTACTCGTACACCTCGCCCATCAGGTCTCGCCCGCGATGGCCGCCCCGCACGGTGTCGAGCAGCCGCAGCAACTCGGTAATCCGGCGCGGCTCGAGGCTTCCGTACAGCCGCGCCAGCCCTGCTTCCTCCATCGCGTCGTCGAGGAGCCGGCCGATGTTCGGAGATTCAGCGTTATGCGCCAAGGATTCCCATTGCGATGCGGACACACACTTGAGGAACACCAGCCCGAGGATGACGTCCTTGTACTGGCCGGCCGGCAGTGAGCCGCGCAGCTTGTTGGCCGTCTTCCAGAGCGTGTCTTTGAGCTCTTTGTCCGTCGCGCGCATCAGCTGACCGCCCGCAGGTCGGCGGCCAGTTCGCCCCGGCGACCCACGCTCACCCCGTCGAGGCCCAGCCAGGACGCCATGGATTGCAGTTCCCGGCCAGCGCCGCCACAACGCGCGGTCGGGATACGTCGGGGACTCGCCGAACGCACCCGGGACACGCAGGCCGCCCGCGGCCCGGTCCGCCTTGAGGTCGACCCGCGCGACGAGCTGCCCATCCATCAGCAGTGGCCACACGTAGTAACCGTACTGGCGCTTGTTGGCGGGCGCGTAGATCTCGATGTGGTAGTGAAACCCGAACAGCCGCTCTACCCGCGGCCGGAAGAAGATCAGCGGGTCGAACGGGCACAGCAGCGCGGTGGCGGCCCGCAGCGTCAGTTCCCGGACGGACGGGTAGTCGTCGACCTCACGGGCCAGCACGCTCGCCCGCAGCACCCGCTCCACCAGGTCGTAATGCGGGCGAACCCGACCCGGGTGGCGGTGGTCAGCACCCCGGACGCGAACAGCGCCTCGGCCACCCGTTTGGTGTCGCTGCGGGTCCACCAGGTGCCCTTTTTCCGCCGCGGCTCTGCCGCCAGATGCGCCTTGATGTGGCCGGCCGTGCTGGGCCCGAGTTGGGCGACGGCAGCGACGATGTCCTCGGCGAGGTGTGGATTGGCCTTGACGATGTGGGTGCCCCAGCGGCCGGTATTGGGAGTAAGGACGCACATCCTGGAATGGCCCGCGTCACCTGTTCATGTCTGAACATCGTCCTGCATGATGATGGCCCCGCCCAGCCGGCAGGCCCCACCGCTTCCTTTCCAAACCGAGCGTCCCGCTGCCATTCTTTTCGGCCCTCTCGCGTACAAGCCTGAGGTGTCGCCAACGCACAGCGCAGTTCCGAAACCCTTCTTGGACTTGGTAAAGGGTCCGCACGCGACAACCACTGCTGCGGATTGTTGGCGATCGCCAAGGACATCGCGCAGGAGTCGAGTACCCGCTGTGCAACACGATTGCGCTTTGTCATGCGATCTTCATCGGCGTGTCCTGCGCTGCATCCGGGCAAACAGCGCCACACTCGCAATATGGCCCGTTTATCCCGTTCATGGTCCAGTTGATCATCAATCGAGCCAGGTGGCGATGGCGGCATAGTTGATGGATTTCGGTGCTCCGCCGGAGATCACTTCAGCACTGATTCATTCGGGACCGGGTGCCGGGTCTCTGCTTGCCGCAGCCAATGCCTGGCGACAGCTGGCGACCGATCTGGAACAGACGGCCGCGCAGTACGCCAGTACCGTGGCGGGCATCCCCTGGACGGGACCGTCGGCGACGGCCATGATCGCGTCGGTGCAGCCCTACCTGGCGTGGATGCACGCTACCGCCCGGACAGCTGAACAGATGTCGATGGCAGCTACCACCATGGCCAGCTCATTCGCCGCCACCGAACTGGCCGTGGTGCACCCCTCCGTAGTTGCCGCCAACCGCATGCAGCTGGCCCACCTGATCGCCACCAACTTCTTCGGGATCAACGCCCCGGCCATCGCGGCCACCGAAGCGCAATACATGCAGATGTGGGCCGGGAACACCGCCGCCTTGCTGGGCTACAACGCCACCAGCCTGCAGACCATGACCCTGCAACCCTTTGATCCCCCACCCAGCACCACCAATCCGGCGGGGGCGGGGGCTCAGGCCGCGTCAGTGGCCCAGGCTGCCGCCGACCCGCCAAGCTTCTTCGGCAACCCGTTCATCCAGACCGTCAACTCGTATCTGGCGAACGCGACCGGGGGATTGATACAGGGCCCCCAAACCATCGGCGTGGCGTTCGCCGCTGGTCATGACTTCATGCCCGGTCAGTTTCCAGACACCCTGGTTTCCACACCACGCAATCTTGCAGCGGGATACGGCGACATCAGCGGTTTGGCCGTGGGATTCGCTCCCAATCCCGCAGGTGCAGGAGCGGGAGCGGGTGCAGGGTCCGGGGCCGGGGCACCTATCAGGGGGCCGATCACGTCTTCTTTTGGCCAGAGCGTCCCTTTGGGCGGATTGTCTGCCCCGTCCAGCGCCGTTCGCCTGATTGCGCAGACCGCGCCGATGGCAACAGCCATCGAGGGAAGTATGCCGATGCCGGTGTTCATCCCGCCCATCCCGCCCGGCTCACGCAAGCCACAACGGGACAAGCCGGGAGAGCGTGGCTACGGCCCCCCCATCGGGGGTTCGGTCATGCCCCGTGATCCGTCAGGAGGGTAAGTGTTTGGATTTTGGTTCGGATCGTTGAGTGTGTCTTTCCGGCGTGCTCACCACGGCCACCCGGGTGGGTTTCGCTCGTCACCACGAACCCACGCGGCGCGGCCCAGCACCTCGCGGTCGTAGGGGCCCAGCCGGCTGAACACCGGCGCATAGTGGGCACGAACCGCCACCGACACCGAATCCAGTTGCAGCACTTGGATTCTCGATATCAGCCGGTTCAGATGCGCACGGGTGACCGGGCCGACCGGCCGCGGCGCGCTAAATCCTTGCGCCGCAACGGCTATCCGCCGGGCCTGGCCAGCGGAGAGCCTCGTCGACACGGCGCCGAGAATACCGGGGACTCAGCCGATGCTGACCTTCTGGCCCAACGGCACCAGGACGCTGGGCTCGGGCAAGCTCTTCTGTTCCTGGTATGCGGACTCGAGTGCGGCCGGAACGGGTTGCAAGTCGCGGTGGACGTCCCTCAGCTGCTCGAGAATCCTGATTCGCTGCTGACTCGCCTCGTCGGCCGCCCGCTGGGCCTGCTCACGGTAGTGATCGGCCTCCCGCTGGGCCTCCCGCCACGCCGCATCGATGGTGGCTTCGGTTTCAGCGCGCATGCTCGCCAGTTCGGCGTCGAGCCTTTTCTTGGTCTCGGCATACTCGGTCTCGAGCGCTTTCCGCTGCGCCGCCATCTCCGCCAGCTCTTCTTTGTGCTTTTGCCGCGCGGTCTCCGCCTCCGCCTCGGCCGCCGCGATCACCGCGTCCGCTTCGGCCCGGGCCTCCGCCTGCATCTCGGAGATCTCCTCGACCGCGCGCCGCAGCATCTTCGCCATGCGTTGCTGCATCGCGTGCGGTGTGGGTGAGGTGTCGGTGAGAACGGCAACCTCCTTGCGCAGCGCGGCGACTTCATCGCCGGATTGCTTCAACCGCGCCCGTAGGCTCTCGACGTCGTCGTGTTGCAACCGCTGCTTGGTGGTCAACATCTCGATGTAGGCATCAACCGCGGCCGGGTCGTAGCCCCTGAACATGCGAGAGAACGTCTTTGCGGGTTCGGTCATGAGTGTTCCAATTCCCCCTTCTGCAAACGCCTGGGCAGGCCCCCGTGACACCGACCCGAGTCCGAGTATGTCAGGTTATGCCGGCGCCGCCGACATGAGCGCTCACCGCCGACGGTAGCTGTGCAAGCGATACCGCAGGCCCGCACGGCTGAGGCGCCACTCCCCAGCGTCGCCCAGCCAGGTCTCGTCGAGCACCGGGGCCAGCGCGTCGTCGTCATCGCGAGGCAGGTTGATGTCGACCTCGGTGACTTCACATCGAGTGGCGTGCGGCAGCGCGAGCAGGTAGATCTCCGCCCCGCCGATGACCCACGTCTCCGGTTCGGTCCCGGAGAACGCCAACGCCGCCTCGAGCGAACCGACCACCTCGGCGCCGTCGGCGGCGAAGTCGGCGCGGCGGGAGAGTACGACGTTCCTGCGGCCCGGCAGCGGCCGAACCTTTCCCGGCAATGACTCCCAGGTGCGCCGGCCCATGACCACCGTGTGCCCCATGGTCAGCTCTTTGAAGCGGGCCAAATCTTCAGGCACCCGCCAGGGGATGTCACCACCGCGGCCGATGACGCCCGACGTCGACTGAGCCCAGACCAGGCCCACGCGCGTCATACGGCGACGGGGGCTTTGATCGCCGGGTGCGGATCGTAGTTCTTCACGACGACGTCCTCGTAGGTGTAGTCGAAGATCGAGTCTCGTTGGGCCAGAACGAGTTCCGGGTACGGTCGCGGTTCGCGGCTCAGCTGGGTCCGCACCTGTTCGACGTGGTTGTCGTAGATGTGGCAGTCACCGCCCGTCCAGACGAACTCGCCGACCGACAGACCGGCCTGGGCGGCCATCATGTGGGTGAGCAGCGCGTAGCTGGCGATGTTGAACGGCACCCCGATAAACAGGTCGGCGCTGCGCTGGTAGAGCTGGCAGCTCAGCCGCCCGTCGGCCACGTAGAACTGGAAGAACGCGTGACACGGCGGGAGCACCATCTGCGGGATGTCACCGACGTTCCACGCCGACACTATGATGCGCCGCGAGTCCGGGTCGTGACGCAGCAGATCCAGCGCGGCGCTGATCTGGTCGACGTGCTCGCCGGTCGGTGTGGGCCAACATCGCCACTGCACCCCGTAGATCGGGCCCAAATCGCCTGTGGCGCTGGCCCATTCGTCCCAGATGGTGACGCCGTGCTCGCGCAGCCAGGCCACGTTGGAGTCGCCGCGCAGAAACCACAGCAGCTCGTAGACCACCGATTTGAAATGCACCTTCTTGGTGGTGAGCAGCGGGAAGCCGGCCGACAGGTCGTAGCGCAGCTGCTGGCCGAACAGGCTGCGGGTGCCCGTGCCGGTGCGGTCCGACTTGGCCGCGCCCCGCTCGAGCACCACGCGCAGCAGGTCCTCGTAGGGCGTCGGGATCGGCACGCGGCCAGCTTAGCGGCGATCGCGAGCGCGGCGAAGCCGGGCGCGGCGGGTCGCCGCCAATAAATACTTCCATGCGTTTGGAGTAGAACGGTGCCATGCCGAAAATCACCGACAGCATCACCACTCCCGACGGCACCTGCCCCGTCGCCCTCTTCACCCCCGACGGGCCCGGCCCCTGGCCAGGCGTAGTCATGTACGTCGACGCCGGCGGGACGCGCGACACCTTCGACGACATGGCGGCCAAGCTGGCCGGATTCGGTTATGCGGTGCTGCTCCCCGACGTGTACTACCGCAGCGGCCACTGGGCTCCGTTCGACATGGCGACCGTGTTCAGCGACGAGAAAGAACGCGGGCGGCTGTTCGGCATGATCGGCAGCATCACACCGGAGAAGATGGCCAGTGACGCCGGCGCCTTCTTCGACTACCTGGCCGCACGCCCCGAGGTGTCCGGCGAGCGGTTCGGCGTATGCGGCTATTGCATGGGCGGCCGCACCTCGCTGATCGTGGCCGGCCGGGTCCCCGATCGCGTCGCCGCCGCCGCGTCGTTCCATGGCGGCGGCCTGGTGACCGACACGGCCGACAGCCCGCACCTGCTGGCCGACCGGATGAGCGCCACCGTGTATGTCGGTGGCGCCGAGAACGACCCATCCTTCACGGCCGACCACGCCGAGCAACTCGACAAGGCGCTGACCGCTGCCGGCGTGCGGCACACCATCGAGTGGTATGCGGCGGCCCACGGGTTCGCCGTCCCGGACAACACCCCCTACGACGCCGCGGCCGCCGAACGGCATTGGAAAGCGATGACCCAGCTGTTCGGTTCGGCGCTGCCGCGTTAGGACGTCGGCGTCAATTGCGGCGGTTTCCGGCTGACCGCATCCAGCAGCAGTGTCGCGGCGACCTGTGCGCCGTCGGTACGAACCGCGGCGGCTACGGCGCTCGCTCGGGCCCGGGTCTGCGGTGCCAGGGTCGCCTCGAGCGCGGCTGACAAGGACTCGACGCTCGCGGTCCGGGCGTCGTATGCGGTGCCGATGCCCAGGTCGGCCACCCGGCCGGCCCAGTACAGCTGGTCCACGCCTTGCGGCACCACCACCTGAGGCACGCCGGCGCGAGCGCCCGCCGTGGTGGTACCCGCGCCGCCGTGGTGCACGACGGCGGCGACCCTGACGAACAGCGCCTGGTGGTTGACTTCGCCGACGGCAAAGCAGTCGTCCCGGTCGTCGATGAGCGCCAACTCGGCCCAGCCGTGCGAGAGCAGCGCGCGGCGGCCCTGCGCGCGGATCGCCCCGATGGCCACCCCGGCAATATCCCTCGATGCCCGCATCGGCATACTCCCGAAGCCCACGTACACCGGCGGCGTGCCGGCTTGCAGGAACCCCAGCAAATCGGCCGGCAGGGGACGGTCGTCCGGCAGCAGCCAGGCGCCCGTTTGGCGGACGTCAAGGTCCGTCGGCTGCCACGGCGCCAGCGTTGGGTCCGCAGCCAGCCACGGATGATCCGTCAACGCGTAGTCACGGATGTTGTCGACCGGCAGCAGGCCGATCGATGCCCGGTAGCGGTTGAGCGTCTCACCGAACAGCGCGTTCGCGTTGTGGGCGTCCAGCTCCCACAGCAGCCGGTTGTCGGCCAAGTACAGCAGGAACGGCCCGCCCACCGTCGCCGGCGGCGGGTGATGCTGCGACGGCAGCAGGGACGGTTGGTAGCTCGCGTAGAAGTAGTGGATGCCCAGTCGCTCGGCCACCGAACGCGCGCCGGCCGCGGTCCACGGTAGGCCGGTCGCCACCAGCACGTCATATCCCTCGGCGGCGGCGGCAACCGTGTCGAACTGCTCGGCGATCAACTCCTCCACCAGCCGGTGCAGCTCCGCTTCCGACGGCTGGGTCGCCCCGGTCGTCATCGCCCGTGATGACTCGCCGAACCCGACCAGCGGCACGCCGACCCGAGCCAGCAACTCCGCGAACTCCTCGTCCGGCGGCGCGCACACCCGCACATCCGCGCCCAGCGCCCGCAACTGGGCCGCGAGCCCGGCGAGCGGTTCCACCCCACCGCGCGAGTCGTACGTCGACAACAAGACACGCATGCCGCCGTTCACCTCCCGTTTTGTGGTCGGTAATGTTATCGGCCGTCGCGGGCCGACGCCTGCTCGCGACGCCACCGCGCGGTGCGCAAAACGGGAGATCTACCCGCTCTTCGAAATGCGCGGCCTAAAAATCACGCAGAGCCTAGCTGCGGGGCAGGTCAACCAGCTCGGCCAGCCGGCTGCGGTGACGATAGGCGGTGCCCAGGGCCAATTGGTCGCTCTTGGCTCGCTTGAGATACAGGTGCGCTGGATACTCCCAGGTCATGCCGATGCCGCCGTGCAACTGTATGCACTCCTCGGCAGCATGCACGGCGACGCCGCTGCAGTAAGCCTGGGCGATGGCGGCGCCGATACCCGCGTCCGCATCACCGCGGGCGCACAGGTTGGCGGCATAGCGGGCCGCCGCCGTCGCAGCGCTGACCTCGAACCACAGATCCGCCAACCGGTGTTTGATCGCCTGATACGAGCCGATCGCCCGGCCGAACTGCTTGCGCTGCCGGACATAGTCCAACGTGGTGTCGAAACACCACTGGGCCAGTCCCAGTTGTTCGGACGCGAGCAGCGCCGCCCCCGTGATCAGCGCCTCCGCGATGGGGCCGTCCGCGGGTCCGACGCACGACGAGGACGCCGCCGAGAAGCGAACGTCGGCAAGGGGTCTCGTCATATCCAGCGCGAGTAGCGGTGACACCTCGACACCGGGCGCCGTGCGTGCGACGGTATGCAACTCGACTCCGTGTGGGCCCGCAACAGGCACCACCAGCACGTCGGCTTCGCCCGCGCCGGCGACACTGGTGACCGATCCGCTCAGTCCGTCGGCGCCGCCGGCCACTCCCGGGACGGGATCGCCCGGCGCGGTGGACAGCGGCACCACCAATGCCGCGGTCAACTCGCCCTCCGCCAGCGCACGCACGGTCTCGGTGTCACCGGCGCGCAACAGCGCGATCGTCGCCAGCACCGCGCTGGACAAGAACGGCACCGGCGCGACGACCCGGCCGATCTCCTCCAGGACGACCGCGGCCTCGCGGGCGCCCGCGCCGGCGCCGCCCAGCGATTCGGGAACCAACAGGCCGGCCACCCCCAGCTCGGCGGCAAGCCTCCGCCATACGCTCGAAAAGTCTTGCGGCACTGCGTCATACGCGCTGCGCACCGATTCGGGTGGGCAGCGGTCAGCCAACAGGCTGCGCACGCTGTCCCGCAACGCCCCCTCGGTGTCGGAGTACAACAGGTCTGTCAACGGGCTCATTTATTTCACGTCCGTCCACGGCCTATCTTTGTCGACGCGGTGCTCACCCGGCAGGCCAAGGATCCGCTCGGAGATGGTGTTGCGCAGAATTTCCGAGGTGCCGCCCTCGATGGAGTTGCCGCGGGCCCGCAGGTAGCGGTATCCGGGTCCGCGACCGATCAGGTCGACCGTTTCGGGTCTGCGCATGGTCCAGTCGTCGTAGCGCAACCCGGCTTCGCCGTGCAGCTCGATCTCGAATCCCGAAATCGCCTGCGCCAGCGAGGCAAAAGCCACTTTCATGCCGGCGCCCTCCGGCCCCGGTTGGCCCGCGCTCGCCTGCTGCCGCAACCTCTCACCGGCCAGCCGAAGCACCTCCGCGTCCACCCACAGGCGCATCAGTTCGTCGTGCATGGCCGGGTTGCGCAGCCCCGGATCGTTCCGCCATGCGGCGGCGACCTTGCCGATATGGCCGCCTTCGCGCGGAGTGCCGGCGCGGGTGCCGATGGCGACGCGCTCGTTGTTGAGCGTGGTGGTCGCCACCCGCCAGCCGCCGCCCACCGGCCCCAGTCGATTGGCGTCGGGCACCCGGACGTCGGTGAGGAACACCTCGTTGAACTCGGCCTCGCCGGTGATCTGGCGCAGCGGCCGGACCTCGACGCCGGGCTGGGTCATATCGCACAGGAAGTAAGTCAGGCCAAAGTGTTTGGGCACCGTCGGATCGGTGCGGGCGACCAGGATGGCCATCTGCGCGTGCTGCGCCTGCGACGTCCAGACCTTCTGCCCGTCGACGATCCAGTCGTCACCGTCGCGGACCGCGCGGGTGGAAACCCCGGCCAGGTCGGAGCCGGCACCGGGTTCGCTGAACAATTGGCAATAGATTTGCTCACCGGTGAACAACGGGCGCAAGAACTTTCGCTTCTGCTCGTCGGTCCCGAACGCCGCAATCGTCGGGGCTGCCATACCCATCCCGATGTAGTTTTTGGCCGTGCCGCCCACCGGCGCGCCGGCGGCGGCCAATTGCGCGTCGACGAATTCCTGAGCGGCTCGGGGTAATCCCAGCCCGCCGAAACCCTGCGGCAGGTACACCCAGGCCAGCCCGGCATCGTATTGCGCGCCAAGGAATTCCCGCTGGTCGGTGGTGGCCGGGTCGTGCTCGTCCAACAGCACACGCACCCGCGACTTCAGGTCGGCCGTGAAGTCTGGCGAGCTCATCAGCTGCCCCCGGGCCGAGCCTGGAATCCCTGCGCCGGGCCGAGCACCTGGCCGCCGTCGATGACCAAGATCTCGCCGGTGATCCAGCTCGCCGCATCGGAAACCAGGAAGGCGACCGCGCTGGCGACGTCGGCCGGCTCACCGATGCGTCCGAGCGCGGTGGTCGCCGCCAGCGGATCCTCGTGGTCTTTCCACAGCGCCTCGGCCAGCCTGGTGCGCACCACGCCCGGGGCGATCGCGTTGACCCGGATGCGCGGTGAAAGTTCAAGCGCCAGTTGCTTGGTGACGTGGATCAGCGCGGCCTTGGTGGCGTTGTACAAGCCCATGGCCGGCGATTGGTACAGGCCGCCGATGGAGGCGGTGTTGACGATGGCGCCGCCGTGCTCACCCATCCATGACTTGACGACGAGCGAGGTCCACAGCAGCGGCGCCCACAGGTTGACGTCGAAGATCTTGGTGAACCGGGCATGGTCCTGGTCGATCAGCGGACCGTACGCCGGGTTGGTTCCGGCATTGTTGATCAAAATGTCCACGCTGCCGAAGCGCTTCAGCGTCAGATCCACGCAGCGGCGGGCGGCCTCCTCGTCCACCGCGTGCGCGCCGACGCCCAGGGCGTTGCCGTCTACCTGTGCGGCCGCCTCGTCGGCGGCCTCCTGCTTGCGGGCGGTGAGCACCACATTGGCGCCCGCGGCCGCCAGCTGTTGAGCAATCGCCAGCCCGATTCCGCGCGAAGCGCCGGTGATGATCGCGGTGCGGCCGGTCAAATCCAGTGAAGTCATTTCGGGTGCCTTCGGTTTGGTGGGACGGCCGGCCTGGCCAGCGCGATGTTTTGGACAGTCCGTACGTGGTATGCGACGCACATGCTAGAGAAATTAACCCTCTTGAAACCACTGATGGTGGCCGGGGCCATTGCCGCGGCGATCGCCGCCGCGCCCACGCCCGCCGCTGGCGCTTCTCCGGCGGGAGCTGCGACCACCGGCCCGGCCACGCACGTCGTCCTCAAGGACGACCCAGGCGGCGGCGGCTGCGACGCCAATGACAACTGCGGATCCGGCGGCCAGAACAACGGTCCCGGTGGCGGCCCGGGCGGCCAAGGTTGCGTCCCGGGCGTGGGTTGCGGATCGGGAGGCCAGAATGCGGGCCCCGGTGGCATTCCGGGTGGGCAAGGCTGCCTGCCCGGCGTCGGTTGCGGATCCGGGCACGCGTAACGGTTCAACCGCTCAGTGTCCCGCGAGCCTGGCGATCCAGGCCCGGGAGTCTGCCGGGTCGATGACGTCGTCCAGCTCGAACGTGGTGGCCGACCGCAGCGCCTTGCCGTGCTGGTAGGCTGCCGCCACCAGCTTGTCGAACAGGTCTTGGCGTTCTGCCGGGTCGGCCACCGCGGCCAATTCCTTCCTGAAGCCAAGGCGCACAGCGCCTTCCAGACCCATGCCGCCGATCTCACCGGTCGGCCAGGCGATGGTGAACTGCGGTGCGCGGAAGGAGCCGCCGGCCATCGCCATCGCGCCAAGCCCATAGCCTTTGCGCAGGATGATCATTCCCAGCGGCACCGTCAGCCGCGCGCCCAGCACGAACATCCGGCCGAAGCGGCGGACCGCCGCCTCTTTCTCCGCGTCGGGCCCGACCATGAACCCGGGGGTGTCGCACAGCGAAATCAGCGGCAGCCGAAACGACTCACACAAGGCCAGGAAGTCGGCGGCCTTGTCGGCAGCCTCGGCGTCGATGGCGCCGCCAAGGTGGTGACTGCTGTTGGCGATCAGCCCGTACGCCGACCCTTCGACCCGGACCAGCGCGGTGACGATCCCCACGCCGTAGTCGGCTCGCAACTCCAGCACCGATCCGGTGTCGACAACCGACTCGATCGCCCGGTGCACGTCGTAGGCACGTAACCGGTTCTGCGGCACCACATGTCGGGCCAGCCGCGGATCGGGTGCCTCCCACTGGTCCAGTCTGCCCTGAAAGTAGGACAGGTACTGCTTGGCCAGCGACACCGCATGCGCCTCATCGCGGGCGCCCAGGCTCACCACGCCGTTGCGCCGCTGCACGGCGATCGGCCCGATCGCCTCCGGCGGGTACACCCCCAACCCGCCGCCCTCGATCATCGCCGGTCCGCCCATACCGATGTTGGCGTCCGGGGTCGCGATGATCACCTCGCAGACCCCGGCCAGTGCGGCGTTCCCGGCGAAGCAACGGCCCGAGACGATCGAGATGAGCGGCACGCGGCCACGCAGCCCGGCCAGCATCCGGAAGGTTGGCACGTCCAGCCCGGCGGCGCCGCCGACATCGGTGTCCCCTGGACGGCCACCACCGCCCTCGGCGAACAGCACCACCGGCAGCCGTTTGCGGGCGGCCAGCTCGAAGACCCGGTCGGTTTTGGCATGGTTGCGCATGCCCTGTGTCCCGGCCAGCACGGTGTAGTCGTAGGACACCACCACCGCCTCGGCCGCTGCCCGCCCGAAGCGGTGTGCGCCGATCGTGGCCAGGCCGGCCACCAGGCCGTCGGCCGGCGTATTGGCGATCAAATCCTCTTCCGAGCGCCGGCTGCGCTGCGCCGCAATGGCCAACGCGCCGTATTCGGTGAAGCTACCCGGATCGACCAGATCGGCGATATTCTCCCGGGCGGTGCGGCGGCCCTGCTGGTGCCGCTTGGCGACGGCGGCTTGGCGGCCTTCGTCGAGGGTGAGCAGGTGCCGGCCGCGCACCTCGTCGAGATCCGCGCGCGGCGAGTCGAGATCCACGGCAGCCGTGGATGACTCGCCGTCGTCGCCGGGCCCCGTGCGGGTGAAGACCAGCAACGGGTCACCGGTTCCCACGACCTGCCCCGGGTGCACCAAGATCCGCAGGGTGCGCAGCGCGTCCGGCGCGGCGAGCACATGCTGCATCTTCATCGCCTCGAGGACGACCAGCTGGCTACCGGCGCGAAAGTCGGAGCCCTCGCCCACCACCTCCACCACGGTCCCGGCCAATTGCGCGCGCAGCACGTCCTCACCCGGATAAAGCTCGATTGCTTCGACACGGACGTCATGCTGGTGCGACAGCGCCGCAGCCGCCAGCTCGGGAAGCCTCGTGTCCAGGAAAGCCGTATTCACCCAACCAGACTCGATTTGGCTGTCGGACAACAGCTCCCGCAGAAGTCCGATGTTGGTGCCGACACCCTCGATGTCGAACTCGGCCAGGGCGGTCCGGGCCTTGCGCACCGCTGCCGGCAATGATGATCCGCGCACACGGGTGATCACCTTGGCCAGCAGTGAGTCATACTGCGGGTTCACCACCAGCCCCGCTCGCCCGTAGGTGTCGACCCGCACACCCGGACCGCTCGGCGGTGAAAACACCGTGAGCGTGCCTGCGCTGGGGACGACGGAGAAGTCGGGGGCGATAGCCTCCGTATTGACCCTGACCTGAATGGCGATGCCCCGATGCCCAGCCGGCTCGCCGATGACTTCGGTGCCATCAGAAGCGATCCCGGCCGGGAGTCCCAGCTGGTAGTAGGACGCGCCGCCGGCGATGGCAAGTTGCAGGGCCACCAGGTCGAACCCGGTGGTCTCTTCGGTTACCGTGTGCTCCACCTGGATTCGCGGGTTGACTTCAAGGAAGACGAATTTCTCACCGGCGACCAGAAATTCGACAGTGGCCAGCCCGCGCAAGCCGACCCTGGCGCACAACCGCGCCGCGGCCGAATGTAAGCACCGACGCATTCCATCCGAAATCCCTTGGGCTGGCCCTATTTCGACCAACTTCTGGTAGCGGCGCTGGATGCTGCAGTCGCGGTCGCCTAAGGACAGCGCGTGTGTTTGGTGCCCGGCCGGTGCGGCGACGACCTGCACCTCGATGTGCCGAGCGTCGTCGATCAGTGCCTCGGCGAACAGCGCCGCATCGCCGAAGCCGAGTTGCGCCTCTGCGGCACACCGTTGGTAGGCGTCGTCGATCTGATCGGCGCTGTGCACCTTGCGCATTCCCCGGCCGCCGCCGCCGGCGAGCGCCTTGATCATGATGGCGCCGTCCTGGGCGGCGAAGAAGGCCTTGATGTCCTCGACGCTGCTCGGTCCGTGGGTCGCCGGCAGCACGGGGACGCCCGCGGCTATGGCGGCGCCGCGAGCCGACGACTTGTTGCCCGCCAACTCCAGCGCGTCGGCGCCCGGCCCGACGAACACGTGTCCGGCGGCCATGCAGGCCCGGGCGAATTCCGCATTCTCGCTGAGGAACCCGTATCCCGGGTGGATCAATTCGGCGGCGCAGCTTTTGGCCGCCGCTAGCATAGCGGCCTGGTCCAAGTAGGCTCGCGGGCCGGTGCCGGGCAGGGCGACGGCTTCGTCGGCCGCGTGCACATGCGGGCTCTCGGCATCGTCCTCGGCGTAGACGGCGACCGTTCGCATGCCCAGTTCGGTTGCCGTTCGCACGATTCGCAGCGCGATCTCACCACGGTTGGCAATCAGCACCGTCGCGCTCATCGCAGCGGCTCGCCCCATTGGACTTGCTGACGAAGTTTGCCCTTGAGCAGCTTGCCGCCGGCGTTGCGCGGCAGCGCAGCGCCGACCACCGTGACGTATTGCGGCACTTCGAAGTCGGCGAGTCGCTCGCGGCAGTGGTCGAGCACCGACACCACGTCGATCTCGTCTTCACCGCCGAACAACACCGCGCCGACTTTTTCACCCATGACGTCGTCGGGGACCGCCAGCACGCAAGCGTCCGCGACGTTGGGCGCGGCCAGCAGCACGGCTTCCACTTCGACGCTGGAGACGTTTTCCCCGCCGCGGTTGATGATGTCCTTGAGTCGGTCGATGATGTGCACCCGGCCCGCGACGTCGACCCGCACCACGTCGCCGGTGTGCAGCCAGCCGTCCACGATCGTGGAGGCGGTGGCTTCCGGCCGGTTCCAGTAACCGGCGGTGACGTTGGCGCCGCGCGTGACCAGCTCGCCCACACCGGGATCGTCGCCACCGAACGGGACGAGACCGAGGTCCACCGAGGGGACCGCATAGCCGACCGAGTCGGCGTGTTCGACGGCATCAAAGTCCGGCAGCACGGTCATCAGCGATGCCGTCTCGGTCATGCCGTAGCCGTTGAACACGGTGGCTTGTGGAAAGGCGTTTTTCACCGATCGCACCAGCGACGGGGCGATCGGTGCACCGCCGTAGCCCACCCAGCGGACACCGGAAACATCGGCGTCGGCGAAAGCGTGGTGCCGCAATAACAATGCGTAGATGGCCGGAACGGTCACCATGACGGAGATACGCTCGGTCTGCAACGCGGCGATCAGCTCATCAAGGTTCAGAGCGGGCATGATCACGGCTGCGCCGCCCTGCCCGGTGGCCGCCAAAAGTTGTGAGTTGCAGCCGGTTACGTGAAACAGCGGCACCGAGATGAGCGTGCGCATTGCTTCGCCGAGGTCTCGTGGCTGATCCAGGCACCGAATGGCGTTCTCGATGTTGGTCAGGAAAGCCTCGTGGGTGGTCGGTACTCCCTTCGGGTGGCCGGTGGTGCCCGACGTGTAGAACAAGGCGGCCGTGTCGGTACGGCTGAGTTGCTCGGTCACATACGGTTGGGCGTCGGGCAGTGATGTGTCTGCCGCCAGATCGACCGCTGCTCCCGAGTCCGAGAGCACGAAATCGACCTCCGGCTGCGCGGACCGGGTGTTGACCGCCACCGCGACACCGCCGGCTATCACGGTGCCCCAGAACGCCAGGACCCAGTTGACTCCCGCGGGATAGCGGATGGCGACCCGATCGCCTCGGTTGAGGCCGGCGGCGCGCAGCCCGCCGGCAACCCGCGACGCCCGGTCCCACAACTGGCGGTAGGTCAATCGATCCCCGCCGAGCTCGACGACGGCCTCACCGTCCGGACGGGTGTCGACCTGCGCGCCGAGCATGTCCAACAATGTGGGCGGCACGTCGTCATAGTGCGGGACACCGTCGGCGTCCCGGGACACACCCGTCGTCGGGAACGGGTTGTGGCCGCGCGGAATACCGATCACGGTGCGCCGCTGCGTCACATCCGATCCTCCGTCACAACTCGCGACGTCCCCGGTTTGATGCGAGGGTCAAATGTGAGCGTATAGGCGCGACCTGTCGGCCTAAGGGCCGGGATGCTCCGGCAACCCGGTGGCGAGGCCGTCTCGGATTCCACGGTCTATCGCGTCCGTGCGAACCGGGCTGCCGGCGGGCGCGGTCTGTCCGCAGCACGAGCTCAGGGTGCCGTACGGATTCGGGTCGGCTCCGGCCGGTGGCGCCCGCCCGACGCCACAGGCGACGGCGATAGCAGCGCTGACCACTATTCTGCCCGCGATCGACATTGCCGCCTCCTCCCACGTGGATGGACGACGCAGCCGACTCGTGGGTTCCCACGAACGCGACCGTTACTCCATCAGCGTGGCAGCGAGCGTGCCGCCCAGTTCGTAGGCCCGTTCCCGGACCGCGGCGTCGACGGCACCCACCACCTCGAGCACATCGGCGGCCTGGCTCAGCGACAGCCCGGTCGCCAGTTTGCCGACGGCCGCGGCGGCACCGACGGTGTCGTTGTTGCCATGCACCCACAGCCCGTAGGGGCGGCCCGAGACATGGTCGAGGCTGGGGTAATACACGGTGTCGAAGAAGTGCTTGAGGGCTCCCGACATGTAGCCGAAGTTCGCCGTGGTGCCGAAGAGGTAGCCGTCGGCCTCCAGCATGTCTGGGAGCGTCGCGGCCAGCGCCGGCCGCGCCACCACTTCGACACCGGCGATCTCGGGGTCGTTGGCTCCGGCCAGCACCGCCTCGAGCAATTCGCGCGTGCCCGGGGACGGCGTGTGGTGCACGATCAGCAGCGTCTTGCTCATCGGCGGCCCTGTAGCTCGACTGCGGTCCTCATCGCCTCGCGCGCTCGGGGGCGATCCCCCGCGTAGTCGTAGGCGCGGGCCAGCCGGTACCAGCGCCGCCAATCGTCGGGGTGCTCTTCGACTTCGGCGCGCACCGTGGCGAACAGCGCGTCCGCCGCGTCTCGCTGGATCCGGCCGGATCGCCGCCGCGGCAGCGCGTCGGTGTCCAGTTCCATCCCGTCGGCGGCAATCAGGCGGGCCAGCTTCTGGTGCGCGAACCCGGACCGCAACGTCGCCACCATCGCCCACAACCCTATGACCGGCATGATCAGCACGGCCAGCCCCAGCCCCACGGCGGCGGGCCGGCCGGAGCCGATCATCGCCGCGGCCGCGCGCCCCAGCAGCACGAAGTACCCCAGCATCGCCACGCACAAGAACGCAATGAGCAACTGGATACGCAGCAGTCGCGCGTTGTCGTTCATCACAGGTTGAGCAGGGGCTCAAGACCCACCGTGAGGCCGGGACGTTCCTTGATGCGCCGCACCGCCAACAACACGCCCGGAACGAAGGAACTGCGGTCCAAGCTGTCGTGCCGGATGGTCAGCGTCTCTCCCGCGGTGCCGAACAGGATCTCCTGATGGGCGACCAGGCCGGCCAGCCGCACCGAGTGCACCGGGATGCCGTCGACGTCGGCCCCCCGGGCTCCGGGCAGGCTGGTGCTGGTGGCATCGGGGTTGGGCGACAAGCCTTTTCGGGCTTCGGCGATGAGTTTGGCGGTCCGCGCCGCGGTACCCGACGGGGCATCAGCCTTGTTGGGGTGGTGTAGTTCGATCACCTCGGCGGAGTCGAAGAAGGGCGCCGCCTGCTTGGCGAAATGCATCGACAACACCGCCCCGATCGCAAAGTTGGGCGCGATGAGCACCCCGGTGTCCTTTCCGGCCAGCCAGGATTGCACCTGTTCCAGGCGTTCGCCGGTGAAGCCGGTGGTGCCCACTACTGCGTGAATCCCATTGTTAATGAGGAACTTTAGATTGCCCATCACCACGTCGGGGTGGGTGAAGTCGATGACGACTTCGGTGTCCGCGTCGGTGAGCAGGCTCAGTGCATCACCGGCGTCAACCTCCGCGGACAGGGTCAGATCCTCTGCGGCCTGAACGGCTGCCACCATGGTGGACCCGACTTTCCCCTTAGCCCCCAAGACACCAACCCGCATGGTCTTCACCCTAGACCGGGGCGCGGTGAACCCGCGGTCGTAGCTCCCGTCCAGTCGGTCGATTGAGGCGCGCCATAGCGAAAGCTCGGCCGTGACATTGATTCTCGGCCCGACCGTGTACACTCAAAACAATTGACTGCGATGATAATTACGACCCGTGCTGTGGAGCTTTCCCACCACGATCGCAACGAGAGGGCGACGACGAGGCATGCCCGATTCCGCCGTTCCCGGTGCGGACAACGGCCTCGCGCAACCCAGCGACGGCTCGACTGCCGAAGCGCTTGGCTTGCGGCCGACGCCTTTCTACCAGCCGATCGTGTCCGTGCCCGACGGGGCAACGGTCGGATACGAAGCCTTGGCGCGGTGGCCGAGCCTGGGTTATCCCGACCCGCACCTGGTGTTCGAGTTTGCGAGCAGCGAACCCGCGATTCTGGCAGAGCTCGACGAACGATGCATTACTGGCGCTCTGGATACTTTCTTGCAATCTGGCCGTGTGGCTGGGGCGCTGCTGTTCGTCAACACCCACCCGTCCTGCGACTTCCCGAGCGAGGCCGTCGACGCCAGGGCCGAGCGACTCGCCGAACGTCGGCTCCGTCTGGTCTTCGAGTTGACCCGAGCGCCACCTGCTTGACCGTCCTCGCACGCTGATGAAAAAGCTCGATGCGATACGCCAGCGCGGCTGTGCGATCGCGTTCGACGACGTCGGTGGGGGCTCGGCAGCTTTGCCACTGCTGGACGTCGTCGCACCCGAGGTCATCAAACTGGACATGCGGCTTGTGCGGTCGGGGCCGGGAGCGTACGCATCGCAGGTGATGCCGGCGGTGCTGAAATACCGCGAACGTACCGAAGCGGTCATCGTCGCGGAGGGCGTGGAGACAACTACTCAGTACAAACGAGCACTCGCGTGGGGTGCGACCCTTGGTCAAGGACACCGCTTCGGACGGCCGGTTCCGCTATCGACGTCGCCATTGACGATGTGGAGCGACTTCGAAATACCCGCCTACCAACGTGTCGAAGCGCCGCGCACCAGGGATTCGCCATTCAACGTGTTGTTCTCAGCGGGGGCCAAACCACACCGGCACTTTTGTCAACGATTCAAGCCCTGGCTCGCCACGTCCGGGTCATCGCTACCCGTCCGGAAAACCCTTCCATCGTCCTGGTGGTGGTGCCCGACGACGATCTGTTTCGCGTCACTCACACTGCGCTGCTGCGGCTGCGCAAGGCGGCTACGGCAATACCCTTCGTTGCGATCTACGGTCACGGCCTTCCGGAGGAACTCGGCGCAATCGGAATACACACAGTTTCGGTTGCACCGTCCGACCCGTTGGCGAATGAGTTGCTTGTTCTCGCACTCAGCCCCCACGCGGCTGCCGTTATCGCAGTCCAAGGCTTCGAGCGCAAGCCCTTAACGGATGACCGCCCCGAGCTCCGATACGTCGTCAGTTACGACCGCGAGCTCATCACGACGATCGTCTGCGACCTGTTGGCTACGCGATCGGCGGCATGATTCACAGTCCCGCATTTATCCACAAGGGCGGCGTTTTTGGTGGCCGGGGTCGATGCGTGCGCATAGCATTCGAACATGCATTCGATCGAGGTTCCCGCGGACGTGACGGCCGCGCTTGATGCGCTCGACGCGGCCGACGCGCGCATCCGCGGGCTGAACTTCGGCCCGCTGCATCCTGCCGTCCGGCTGCATGTGTTGGAACGGATGGAGACCTCGCGACGCCGGCAGGTAGCGGTGAGTCACGAGGTGACGGCGAGCCTTGCGAACGAGGATCCCGCCGACGTCGGCGGCCCGATTCATAAAGTCATCGCTGACTGGCTGCGGATCAGCTACGCCGAGGCATGCCGGCGGCTGCGAGACGCAAAACAGCTTGCTCCGCGCCTGACCCTCACCGGCCAGGAGTTGCCCCCCGAGTTGCCCGCTACTGCCCAGGTATGGCGAGACGGCCTGGTCGACGGGCAGCACCTGCGAGTCATCCAAACGTTCGTCCGCGATCTGCCGGATGCCATCCCGCCGGAAACGGTGGAAAAAGCCGAACGGTTCCTGGCCCGGCAGGCCACCCGGTTACGTCCCGACCAGCTGGAAAAAGCGGCTCGTCAGTATGCGTTACGGCTGAACCCCGACGGCAAGTTCTCCGACGCTGACCGCGCCCGGCAGCGCGGCTTCAGCTGGTGCAGCCAGCGGCTCGACGGGATGAGCATCGGCAAGCTGGTCGCCTCCCCGGAACTGCGGGCGAACATCGATGCATGGCTGGCACGTTTCGCGGCCCCTGGCATGTGCAACCCGGACAACGAAACCCCATGCTTAGATGGCAAACCCGGTGAGGAATCGGCAAGCAGGGATATGCGTAGCCCTGCCCAGCGCCAACATGACGCGCTCAACGCCTTGGTTCGCGGCCAGCTTGGCGATCCGAAGCTCGGTCTGCACAACGGGCTGCCGGTCACCGTCATTGTGTCGACCACGCTGCAGGAGCTGACAGCGGGCAATGGGCGAGCGGTAACGGGTGGCGGAACTCTGCTGCCGATGCGCGACGTGATCCGGATGGCGCGGCACGCCTACCACTACCTCGCCGTATTCGACGAGCACTCAAGCCGCCCACTGTATCTCGGCCGTTCGCGGCGAATTGCCACGCCGGATCAGCGCATAGTGCTGCATGCGAAGGATCGTGGTTGTACACATCCGGGCTGCGACGCGCCGGGCTATTGGAGCGAGGTGCACCATATCGACGAGTGGGCCAGCGGCGGCTCGACCAACGCCGACAGGCTCACCTTCGCCTGCGCGCCCCACCACAAACTACTCGAAAAGGGCTGGCGGACAGAGAAACTGCCCAACGGACGCACGGAGTGGATCCCGCCCCCGCAGCTGGACCGCGGCGCGCGCAGCAATGACTATCACCACCCGGAGCGCCTGTTCGATGACGATGAAGCCCCTTGACGCGGCTATCTCTTGAAACGTCCGGCGAACCCGCGCAACGGCAGGTCGGCGCTGGTGATGATTCCCGGCGGCGCCGCCACCACCGACTTGATCGAGTAAAGGGCGGGCATGCCGGTGACGGTCATGCCGATGGAAGCGAAGTTGTCCGGATTGGACAGGTCGACACCGGGTTTGGGAAAGATCATATGTTTGTTGTAAATGCAAGGGTCGCCCTTGATCTGAGTGATGTAGCAGCCCTTGATGTTCCAGCTGGGATCGGTGTGCGGGGTCATCTGCCATTCCAGGTGCGTCTCGACCCGGGGAACCCCCTCGACCATGCCCTGGTACTTGATGTAGTTGGCGCCCAGCGAGCCCTTTGGCAGCGTGTACCAGCCCAGGTCGACGTCCTTGGTGCACGCGCCCAGTTCATAGCAGAACTTGACCTCGTCGAGCGGAAGATCGAAACAGTCCGCCATCATCAGCACGCTGTCGGCGAAGACCCGAGTGTATCTCTCGAGCTTGGACGGGATCTCCGGATCATCGACCGGCTGACCGTAGCCCACTTCGATCCAGGTGTCCTTGGAGTGGTGGCAGGACACGTCGACGGATTCGATGGTCGTGATGTTCTCGATGTCGGCGACGTCGGCCGAGCAGACCACGCCGAGGATCTGGTTCAGGCCCGGGTTCATCCCGGTGCCGTAGAAGGTGGCGCCGCCCTTCTCGCAGGCGTCCTGCAGAAGCCGGGCCACCGGCTTGCCCGACGGGTGCGGGTGGTTCTTGTCGCGATGCCACCCGGTGATCCAGTCCGCAGTGGTGACGATATTGATTCCGGCCTCAAGAACTTTCACATAAAGGTCCTCATCAGGGAACACGCCATGGAACGTCAGCACGTCCGGCCGGGCCGCGATGATCTCCTCGACGCTGCCGGTGGCCGGCACACCGTTGCGAGCCGCGCCGGCGAGTTCGCCCGAGTCCTTGCCGATCTTCTCCGGCGAATAGCAGTGCACGCCAACCAGTTCCAGGTCCGGCTGCGTGGCGATCCGCTTGATCATCTCCGAACCGACGTTTCCGGTGGCAACCTGGAACACGCGGATCGGTGCAGTACTCATTGCATTGAACCTTTCTGCGATGCGAGCAGCTCGGGATAAAACTGCTTGGCCCACTTGCGAATTGCGGTGAAACCGGCGTACTCGTCGGCAGCCAGTGCGGGTGGGTCCGAGTAGCGCTGGTGCTGCCAGATTTCGATGTCTTGCTCGAACTGCCGGATCACTTCCCGCCCGAACTCGGCCGCCTTGAGCTGGGCGCGCGCCGGATCCTTGCGCTGGACGCTTGGTGTTCGCCCGATGTAGACCATAAAGCGGACATCGGAGGTCGATTCATCCACCGGGGTGATCGCCGAGATGGTGCGGTTGTCGACCATGCCCCAGCTCTTGGTCACCGCGATGCCCAGACCGCCGTTGATGGCCTGCACGCCACTGTTGACGTCCTCGATCTTTTGGCCGTCGCCACCTTCGAACGTGATGGTGAAGTCGACGAAGGACACCGCGTCGCCGAAGTCGTGGCGGGTGAAGACCGGCACGATCGGGGTGTTGTGCACATACTTGAAATGCGCAAAATCCACCCCGTTTTCCAGAACGTACTGCGGGTGCAGCTCCAAACGCTCCCGGTACAAACGCTGCTGCGGGTAATAGTCGTCGGCGCTGCTGCCGTCCTGGAAGGCGGCGAACACGTCCGGCGCGTCGAAGTAGGGCTCGCGACGGTCGACGTCGTGCCAAATGTAGACCGACTCGTTGCGTTCCACCACGGGATAGCTGCGAATCCGTCGGCCACGGTTGGGGCGATCCTGGTACGGGATGCACACGTTGCGGCCGTTCTGATTCCACTGCCAGCCGTGGAACGGGCACTGCAGTACCTCGCCGACAACCTTGCCGCCGTAACCGAGGTGCGCGCCAAGGTGTTCGCAGTAGGCGTTCATCACGGTGAGCCGGCCGGACTCGGACCGCCAGGCGACCATCTCCTGGTCGAAGTACTTCATCTTGTGCACGTCGCCGACGCCGATCTCGTCGGACCAGGCGACCTGGAACCACCCGGTCGGCTTCATCGACAACGGCGGCCTAACCATCGAGCCCTGCCATCTGAGCGTCCTCCCTCGGGTAGGAATCATAGGCGGCGTCGGCCAAGATTCACAGTCCCGTCTATGAAAATGCTAGGCTGAGCCGGTGACGCGGATCGGGGTCACGGGCCGACGTCCCAACCGGCGGGGCCACGCCACGCGCGAGAGCATGCTCAACGCCGCGCTCAAGTCGCTGGCCTCCGGCGAGCCGGGTTCGGTGTCGGCCAACCGGATCGCCAAGGACATCGGCGCCACCTGGGGCGCGGTGCAGTATCAATTCGGCGACGCCGACGGCTTTTGGGCGGCGGTGCTGCACCGTACCGCCGAGCGGCGCGCCACGACATTCTCGACGCTGTCGACGCCGGTGCCAGCGGATGCGCCGCTGCGTGAACGTGTCGGCGCCATCATCGACACCCTCTACCGCGGCCTGGCATCGCCCGACTCACGCGCGATCGAAAACTTGCGCGCGGCGCTGCCGCGAGACCCGCGCGAGCTGGAACGCCGCTGCCCGCGCACTGCGGCCGAGCTATTCTCCTGGGGCAAGAGCTGGCTTGCGACCTGCCAGCACGCCTTCGCCGGTCTGGACGTCGACCCGGATCGGGTGCGTGAGGTGGCCGCCCTGATCCCCGGCGCGATGCGGGGGCTGGTGTCGGAGCGCCAGTTGGGCTCCTACGCCGACCTCGACATGGCGCTGCAGGGACTGACCAACGCTTTGGCCGAATATTTGGAGCATTCCCGACCGTCACAACGGCCTTAGCCTTGATCTGTGCTTCCCAGCGACATCACGATCCGCCAGGCCAAGCCGATCGATTTCCCCGAGATCGCGGAAATGCATTATCCGGTTTGGCAGCAATCCTGGGTCGGATTGCTGCCGACCTTCTTACTCAACGTGCTCGGGTCGCCGAAATCCTGGGTGGCAAAAGCTTATCCGCAAAGCCTGAGTCCCGAAGGATGGAGTATGTGGATTGCCGAGGCGGGCGGTCGCCCGCTCGGCATGACGATCTTCGGGCCAGATCCGGCAGATCCCGATCAGCTGCAAATCGATGCCCTCTACATCGCCCAGCAAAGCCAACGGCACGGCATTGGTCGCCGCCTGCTCGAGCAAGCGCTGAGCTTGCATCCTTCGGGTGACGCGGTCCTATGGTGCGCGGAACGCAATGTGGCGGGGCGACGCTTCTACGAGAAGCGCAATTTCCACCTCGACGGACGCACTCTTGATTGGGAGCCAGCGCCCGGTATCATCGTGCCGCACGTCGGTTACCGGCTCAGGCGTCCATGACGCAGCGGCGCACGCTCCGTTCGCCTAGCCTGCCTCCGCGCGCTGCTTGAGGCGCTGCAGCGTGAGCCGGATGTGTTCGGTGTTGGCGGCCGCCCGATCGGCGACGCCGGTGGCCCTGCCGGCCAGTTTGCGGAACCAGCCCGGCCGGCGGTCCCAGGTGCTCTCGGTGACGCGGCAGCCGCCGTCGACCGCGGCGATGTCGTATTGCCAACGCGCGATCGGAATCGCGGAATACCGCACATCGAATGCGAAGCGGCGGCCCGGTTCCGCGTCGGTGATGGTGCACTTGGTGCTCCAGCGCCGACCCGCGTTCTCGTTGTGGCCGGTGAACACCGCGCCCGGCCGGACCGCATTACCTTTGCGCCACTCCATCGCCATCGCTTCCTCGGCCAGCGAGGCCAGTGTGGGCAAATCGGTAATGAGCCGGTACACCACATCGGGGCGGGCATCGATCTGCAAGGTGGCCGTCACGCACGGGTCAGTCATCCGCCGATCATAAAACCCGCCGTGATTGCGCCCCCTGGCGACTTTCTTCACACTTGAAAGCACTTCCACAGCTAGGGGCGACCATGCGAGTCGGCGTACCGACCGAAACCAAAACCAACGAGTTCCGGGTGGCCATCACCCCGGCCGGTGTCGCCGAGCTGACCCGCCGTGGCCACGAAGTGCTCGTCCAGGCCGGGGCCGGAGACGGGTCCTTCATTACCGACGCGGAATTCAAGGCGGCGGGCGCCCAACTGGCCGGCACGGCCGAACAGGTGTGGGCCGACGCCGACCTGCTGCTGAAGGTCAAGGAACCGATAGCGGCCGAATACGGCCTGCTGCGACATCGCCAGATGCTGTTCACCTATCTGCATCTGGCCGCTTCTCGAGCGTGCACCGAGGCGCTGTTGGCTTCTGGGACAACGTCAATCGCCTATGAGACCGTCCAGACCGCCGACCGCACGCTGCCATTGCTCGCCCCGATGAGCGAGGTCGCCGGTCGGCTCTCCGCACAAGTCGGCGCTTACCATCTGATGCGGACCCACGGCGGGCGCGGTCTGCTGATGGGCGGAGTGCCGGGCGTCAAACCCGCCGATGTGGTCGTGGTCGGCGCCGGTACCGCCGGCTACAATGCTGCCCGGGTCGCCAACGGCATGGGTGCGAGTGTCACGGTTCTCGACGTCGACATCAACAAACTCCGGCACCTTGACGCGGAGTTCGGTGGCCAAATCCGCACCCGCTACTCGTCGGCGTATGAGCTGGAAGGCACCGTCACGCGCGCTGATCTGTTGATCGGAGCCGTCCTGACGCCCGGCCATAAGGCTCCCAAGCTGGTCTCCAACTCACTTGTCGCCCAAATGAAGTCGGGTGCCGTGCTGGTCGACATCTCGATCGACCAGGGCGGCTGCTTCGAGGACTCGCGGCCAACCACGCACGACGACCCGACGTTCGCCGTGCACGACACGCAGTTCTATTGCGTGGCCAACATGCCCAGTGCCGTGCCCAAGACGTCGACCGTAGCGCTGACCAACGCCACCATGCCGTATGTGCTGGAACTGGCCGACCATGGCTGGCAAGCGGCGTGCCGTTCGGATCCCGCTCTGGCGAAAGGGCTTTCGACTCACGACGGCTTGCTGCTGTCCGAACAGGTAGCCGCCGATCTGGGGCTGCCGTTTAGCGATCCGGCGAGCGTATTGGCCTGACCCTCAGCGCTGTCCGCTCAGCCATGCCAGGACCAATTTGGCCACGTCGACGATGAGCGACCGCAGCGGGTCGGCGTTCGGATCGGGTGCCTGCGAGCGTGTCATCAGCGACAGCAGCACCCGCTCTCCGTTCGGTCCGTAGGCAATCCCGATGTCGTCGGTGCTGCCGTAGTCCCCGGTGCCGGTCTTGTCCGCGATGGTCCATCCCGGCGGCAGAGCAGCCCGCACCCTCGAGGTCAGATTGCCACGCATCCAGTCCTCCAGCTGACTGCGTTCCAGGTTCCCCCAAAACGGTTCCGGTAAGCAGATTTTCGATCCCAAGACCCAGCGCGCGAGGAGTACTCGCGTCGCGCGGATCACCGGGTATAGCGGTGTTCAGTTCAGTCTCCCAGCGATCCAGACGGGTGCGGTCGTCGCCGATGGAGCGGGCGAACTCGGTGATGGCGTGGGCCCACCGATCGCCTGCAACAGCAAGTTGGCTGCGGCGTTGTCGCTGCGCTGCAACGCCGCCGCGCACAACTGCGCCAAGGTCATCACGTGACCGGCTTGCGGCGCCGCCACCGGCGAATTGGGAACCAGCGCAGCAGGATCGATGAAAACAGCTTGCTGTAGCTCCAATTCGCCGTGCTCGGCCTGCTGCAGCACCCGCGCGGCGGCATAGGCCTTGAATGTCGAACACATCGCAAACGGGTCGCCGTCGCGATGCGCCATGGTTCGCCCGGGTGCCCAAATCACGGGCGAAAAGCCCGGTATAGGGGTTGTACTGGCGTTCCACCGCGGCGAGCCGATCTGTGACCTCTGCCGGGTCCGCGCCGGGTTCGGCGGCAGCGCGCGCGGACCCGCCGAATGCCGCGGCGGTCAAAGCGATTGACAGCATCCCCGGCGTGACAGGGCACGGGCAGCTAATCGGTTGCCGCGAGACTGGCGACGATCTCGGCGACCGGCCCGGATCGCGCCTCTTTGAAGGAGGTTCCGGCCCACAGTGGCATTCCATTCGGGTCCTCAATGGCGGCCGCCGCCTCCCGGATGGGCGATGTCATCTGGTTCACCTCTGGGTAACCGAGCGGTGCCACGCTGTCGAGCAACCGGGTGAAGTCGTTTTCCAGACCGCGCGCGTATCGGCCCGAGAACGCCCGCGTGACGACGGTAGTGCCGAACACCGGGTTCTTCATGGCGGTGCGGTATGCGGAGTGGGTGCCCGCTTCGTCGCTGAGCAGCAGCGCGGTCCCGACCTGTGCGGCGACCGCTCCGCGGTGCAGTACCGCAGCGACGTCGCGGGCGGTACCGAGACCACCGGCCGCGATGAGTGGCACATCGTGCGCGCTGCGGATGCGGGTCAGCAGGTGGTGCAGCGATTCGTTGCTGGGCTGCATATCCGGCGCAAACGTGCCGCGGTGCCCGCCTGCGCCCGGACCCTGGACCACCAGGCTGTCCGCCCCGGCGGCGACGGCCACGCCGGCCTCGTAGGCTGACGTCACCGTGACCATGACCAACAGACCGAGCGCCCCCAAGCGCCGGATGACGTCCGGCGGCGGGACGCCGAAGGTAAAGGACACCAGCTCCGGGCGCATGTCGGCCACCACTTCGAGCTTGCGCTCCCAGTCGTCGTCGTCACCGTAGCGGGGGTGACCGACCTCCACCTGGTAGTGGTCGGCGATCTCTTCGAGCTCTTCGGCGTAGTAGTCCAGCGCCACCCAGTCGGCGACGCTGGGTTGGGGCACAAACAAGTTGACGCCCAGCGGGCCGGTGGTGGCGGCCCGGGCGGCGGCGATGTCCTCGGCGAACTGCTCGGCACTTAGATGGCCGCCGGGGACGAAACCGAGCCCGCCCGCGTTGGACACCGCCGCGGCCAGCGCGGGCGTGCCGGGGCCCCCGGCCATCGGCGCACCCACGATGGGCGCCATGATGTCCCAGAAGCCCAATACCATTCGGCTAATTTACCATTGCCCGAAGTTGTTGGGGCAGTGATCGTTTGGAGGCATAGGGGCCCAGAACGGCGGCGCCGTAGCGCTGCCGGAGGAGCCGGCGGGCGACCGCGTTGACCTCATCGACAGTCACCTGGTCGATTTGCTGCAAGGTGTGCTCGATGCTGCGGTGCCTGCCGTAGTTCAATTCGCTGCGGCCCAGACGGCTCATCCGGGAGCTGGAATCCTCCAGACCGAGGACCAGCCCACCGCGCAGCGAACCCTTGGCGATGCGGCATTCCGACTCGGTGATGCCGTCCCGCGCCACGGCTTCCAGTACCTCGATGGTCACCTGCATGACTTCGGGGAAACGCTCGGGCTGGCAGGCGGCGTACACGGACAGCGCGCCGCTGTCGGAGAAGATATCCACCGTCGAGTAGACCGAGTAGGCCAGTCCGCGCAACTCGCGAACCTGCTGAAACAGCCTGGAGCTCAGGCCGCCGCCCAGCGCGGTGTGCAGCACCGACATCGCCCAGCGGTGCTCCCAGCTGCGCCCCGGGGTGCGCACCCCGAGCGACACGTGGGTCTGCTCGGCGTCGCGACTACCCAGCACCAAACCGGGCCGGCCGGTCACCCGTCCGGCCCCCTTGCGCGGAGCGATCGGCTGGCGTCCGCGGACCAGACGCGATCCGAAGTGCTCGCCTACCAGCGCGACAACCCGGTCGTGCTCGACGTTGCCGGCCACCGCGACCACCATCCGTTCCGGCGTGTAGCGCCGCATGTGGAAGGAGTGCAGTTGGGTCCGGGTCATCGCTGACACCGACCGGGCGGTGCCGATGACCGGTCGGCCCACCGGGTGGTCGCCGAACAGCGCACCCAGAAACAGGTCTCCCAGCGCGTCTTCGGGGTCGTCGTCGCGCATCGCGATCTCTTCGAGGACGACGTCGCGCTCCAGCTCGACGTCGGCTGCCGCACAGCGGCCGTTGAGCACCACATCGGCGACGAGGTCGACGGCTAGCTCGAGATCGCTGTCGAGCACGTGCGCGTAGTAACAGGTGTGCTCCTTGGCGGTGAACGCGTTCAGCTCCCCGCCGATGGCGTCCATTGCCTGCGCGATGTCCACCGCGGTGCGGGTGGGGGTGGACTTGAACAACAGATGCTCGAGGAAGTGCGCGGCTCCGGCCACCGAGGCACCCTCGTCGCGTGATCCGACACCGACCCAGACCCCGACCGACGCGGAGCGCACCGAGGGCAGGTATTCGGTGACCACCCGCAAGCCACCCGGCAGCGTGGTGCGGCGCACGCGCAGCGACGGCGGGGTTTGCAGTTCCGGTTCCGCGTCCGCGATCTGCGTTCCCCGGTGCAGGGCGCCCGCACGACCGGGACGCCTCCCCGGCATCTTGGGATCAGCTAGCGGCATCGGCTGGTGTCGCTGCCGGGGCCTGCGCAGCAGCTCCGTTGTCGTCCTCCACCAAGACCAGGGAGATCTTGCCGCGCTTGTCGATATCGGCGATCTCGACCCGCAGCTTGTCCCCGACGTTCACGACGTCTTCGACCTTCGCGATGCGCTTGCCCTTGCCGAGTTTGGAGATGTGCACCAAGCCGTCGCGACCGGGCAGCAGCGACACGAACGCACCGAAATCCGTTGTCTTGACCACGGTTCCGAGGAACCGCTCGCCGACCGTGGGCAGCTGCGGGTTCGCGATAGCGTTGATCCGGTCGATGGCGGCCTGCGCCGACGGCCCGTCGGTGGCGCCGACGAACACGGTGCCGTCGTCCTCGATGGAGATCTGCGCGCCGGTCTCTTCGGTGATGGCGTTGATGACCTTGCCCTTGGGGCCGATGACCTCGCCGATCTTGTCCACCGGGACCTTGATCGTGGTCACCCGCGGGGCGTACGGGCTCATCTCGTCGGGCGCGTCGATGGCCTCGGCCATGACTTCGAGGATGGTGAGCCGGGCGTCCTTGGCCTGCGCCAGCGCACCGGCGAGGACCTTGGACGGGATTCCGTCGAGCTTGGTGTCCAGCTGCAGCGCGGTGACAAAGTCCTTGGTGCCGGCGCACTTGAAGTCCATGTCACCGAACGCGTCCTCGGCGCCCAGGATGTCGGTCAGCGTGACGAAACGGCGCTCGGTCGATTTTCCCCCGTCAACTGCCTCAATTTCGATGTAGTCGGACACCAGCCCCATCGCGATGCCGGCCACCGGCGCCTTCAGCGGCACCCCGGCGTTGAGCAGCGCCAGCGTGGAAGCGCAAACCGAGCCCATCGAGGTGGAACCGTTGGAGCCCAGCGCTTCGGACACCTGGCGGATGGCGTAGGGGAATTCCTCGACGCTGGGTAGCACGGGAATCAGGGCCCGCTCGGCCAGCGCGCCGTGTCCGATCTCACGCCGCTTGGGCGAACCGACCCGGCCCGTCTCGCCGGTGGAGAACGGCGGGAAGTTGTAGTGGTGCATGTAGCGCTTGGAGGTCTCGGGCCCCAGCGAGTCGATCTGCTGAGCCATCTTGACCATGTCCAGCGTGGTGACGCCCAGGATCTGGGTCTCGCCGCGCTCGAACAGCGCGCTGCCGTGTGCCCGTGGCACCACGGCGACCTCGGCCGACAGAGCGCGGATGTCGGTGATGCCGCGGCCGTCGATGCGGAAGTGGTCGGTCAGGATGCGCTGCCGGACCAGCTTCTTGGTCAGCGACCGGAAGGCGGCACTGACCTCTTTTTCGCGACCTGCGTAGGTCTCGGCCAGCCGCGCCAGCACCTCGGCGCGGATCTCCTCGGTGCGCTCGTTGCGTTCGGTCTTGCCGGGGATCGTCAGCGCCTGGGCCAGCTCGTCGGTGGCCACGGAGGCGACCGAGTAGTACACGTCATCACCGTAGTCGGGGAACACCGGGTATTCGCCGGTGGGCTTGGCGGCCTTATCGGCCAGCTCCTGCTGCGCGGTGCACAGCGCCGCGATGAACGGCTTGGCCGCCTCGAGGCCTTCGGCCACAACGCTTTCCGTCGGCGCCTGGGCACCGCCCTCGACGAGTGCGATGACGTTCTCGGTGGCCTCGGCCTCAACCATCATGATGGCCACGTCGGCCTTGCCGTCGTGTTCGCCGACAATGCGCCCGGCCACCACCATGTCGAATACGGCCCGCTCGAGCTGCTCGACGGTGGGGAACGCGACCCAGGTGCCGTCGATGAGCGCCACCCGGACACCGCCGATGGGCCCGGAGAAGGGCAGGCCACCGAGCTGGGTGGAGGCCGACGCGGCGTTGATCGCCAGCACGTCATACAGGTCGTTGGGATCCAGGCTCAGAATCGTCACCACGATCTGAATCTCGTTGCGCAGGCCGTCGACGAACGACGGGCGCAGCGGGCGGTCGATGAGCCGGCAGGTCAGGATCGCGTCGGTGGACGGCCGGCCCTCGCGCCGGAAGAACGACCCCGGGATGCGGCCGGCGGCATACATCCGCTCCTCGACATCGACGGTCAGCGGGAAGAAGTCGAAGTGCTCCTTGGGGCTTTTGCTGGCGGTGGTCGCTGACAACAGCATGTTGTCGTCGTCTAAGTAAGCGACCACGGCCCCGGCAGCCTGCAGGGCCAGCCGGCCGGTCTCAAAACGGACGGTGCGGGTGCCGAAGCTCCCGTTGTCGATGGTGGCGGTCGCCTCGAAGACGCCTTCGTCAATTTCAGCTACAGACATAGGTGTCCGTATGGCCTCTCTGGGTTATTCAGCTATTTCGCGTCGCCACGCGCAACTACCCCGAGAGCTTGCTTGAGAACATCAGCCTGAATGCGGCTACGGCCATCGATCGAAGCGGCCGACCTGCCCCAGATCCGGAGAGCCCGGCTGCCACTACCGAAGACCGCCCGATGCAGACTGGGCAGCTCCCTTGGACGTGCACTACTGACACGCTGGAACGGAAAGCGCGGATCTGCGCAAACCGCACCGTTTGCTCGGGCCGAACCGGCCCAGAACGCTCCCACTCTACACTGGCGAACCCGGACGGCCACCAGGCCTCGGGATTTGCCGGCGTCAGCGACGCAGGCCCAACCGCTCGACCAGCGAGCGGTACCGTTCCACGTCGATCTGGGCCACATATTTGAGCAGCCTGCGCCGCCGCCCGACCAGCAGCAGCAATCCCCGCCGCGAGTGATGGTCGTGCTTGTGCACCTTCAGGTGCTCGGTGAGGTCGGCGATCCGCTTGGTCAGCAGCGCGACCTGCGCCTCCGGGGATCCGGTGTCGGTGTCATGCAGGCCGTAGGTGCCCAGGATTTCTTTTTTCTGCTCGGCTGTCAGCGCCACGAACTATCTCCATCAAATTGGTCCGCGAAAGTGAATGAAGGCGCGGCCACCGCGAACCGCAGCACGCGCCGATGTCGTCGGGCAGTTTAGCAGCCGGGCAGTGGCCACCTCGAATCGTGCGCGGACTGGTTCTGATGGTGGCGACCCGCCTCACCCGGCTACGCCGCGCTCGCGATCGCCACCGGTCTGATGGTGGCGACCCGCCTCACCCGGCCACGCCGCGCTCGCGATCGCCACCGGTCTGATGGTGGCGACCCGCCTCACCCGGCTACGCCGCGCTCGCGATCGCCACTACTCCCCGAGCAGGGCCCGCGCGCGGTCGGTGTCCGTGCCCATCGCGTCGATCAGCTCCTTCACCGAGTCGAACTTGCGCTGCCCGCGGATACGGGCGACGAAGTCCAACGCCACATGCTGTCCGTAGAGGTCGGCGGCGGTGTCCAAGACGAACGCCTCGACGGTGCGGGTGCGCCCGGAGAAGGTGGGATTGGTCCCGACGGACACTGCCGCTTGGTATCGCTCGCCCGGGATGACGGTGCCGGTCACCGGCCCGTGCCCGAGCACGGTGAACCAGGCGGCGTACACACCGTCGGCGGGAATGGCCGAATACATCGGCGGCGCGACGTTGGCGGTGGGGAAGCCGAGCTCCGCACCCCGCCCGTGGCCCCGGACCACCACGCCCTCGACGCGGTGCGGCCGGCCCAGCGCGTCGGCGGCCGCCACTACGTCACCAGCGTCCACGCAGGACCGGATGTAGGTGGAGGAGAACGTCACGGTCTCGTTGCTGTGGTGCTCGGACAGCAGCGACATCGACTCCACCGCGAACCCGAATCGCTCCCCCGCCCGCCGCAGGGTGTCGACGTTGCCGGCCGCCTTCTTGCCGAAGGTGAAGTTCTCACCCACCACGACCTCCACCACGTGCAGGTGTTCCACCAGCAGCTCGTGGACGTAGCGCTCCGGGGTGAGCTTCATGAAATCGCTGGTGAACGGCATCACCAGGAAGACGTCGATGCCCAGCTCCTCGACCAGTTCGGCGCGCCGCGTCAGGGTGGTCAGCTGCGCCGGGTGACTGCCCGGGTAGACCACTTCCATCGGGTGCGGGTCGAACGTCATCAGCACGGTCGGCACGTTGCGGGTGCGCCCGGCTTTCACCGCATGGGCGATCAGTTCCGCGTGACCACGGTGCACACCGTCGAACACACCGACGGTGAGCACACACCTGCCCCAGTCCGTGGGAATCTCGTCTTGACCGCGCCACCGCTGCACGATCGTTAGCCTACGGCGCCAACCCGCTGGGAACTAACAACCCCGGGGTGATCGAGCGCACGCCAGATCAGGCTTGGGTTGCCTAAACTTTGTCGTTGTGAGGGCTGACGAAGAGCGTGGCGGTCTCACCGCGGTCGGCCAGGACTATCTCAAGGTCATCTGGAACGCCCAGGAGTGGTCCCCCAAAGACGCCCCGCACAAGGTCAGCACCAAGATGCTGGCCGAGAAGATCGGGGTGTCGGCCAGCACGGCCTCGGAGTCGATCCGCAAGCTCGCTGAGCAAGGCCTGGTCGATCACGAGAAGTATGGCGCGGTGACCTTGACCGAGGCGGGGCGGCGGGCGGCGCTGGAGATGGTGCGCCGGCATCGGCTATTGGAGACGTTCCTCGTCAACGAGCTCGGGTACGGGTGGGACGAGGTGCACGACGAGGCCGAGGTGCTCGAGCACGCGGTGTCGGATCGGCTGGTGGCCCGCATCGACGCGAAGCTGGGCTTTCCGCAACGCGACCCACATGGTGACCCGATCCCGGCCTCGGACGGCCAAGTGCCCACCCCGCCAGCCCGTCAGCTGTGGGCGTGCGCCGACGGCGACACCGGGACGGTGGCCCGCATCTCCGATGCCGACCCGGAAATGCTGCGCTATTTCGCCGGCGTCGGGATCAATCTCGACTCTCGGCTGCGGGTGCTGACCCGCCGGGAATTCGCCGGGATGATGGCGGTGGTGATCGAATCCGCCGACGGCGCACCGACCACGGTCGACTTGGGCAGCCCGGCAGCCCGGGCGATCTGGGTGGTGGGCGGGCTAGCCAGCCGCTCTGGTTAACGCTCCGCGCGCTGATAGGCGGTGACGACGGCGGCGCCGCCCAGCCCGATGTTGTGTTGCAGTGCCGCGGTGACATTGTCGACCTGACGTTTGTCCGCGGTGCCGCGCAGCTGCCAGGTCAGCTCGGCGCACTGGGCCAGCCCGGTCGCGCCCAACGGGTGCCCCTTGGAGATCAGGCCACCCGAGGGGTTGACCACCCAGCGCCCGCCGTAGGTGGTGTCGCCGTTGTCGACCAGCTTGGGCGCCTCACCCGGGCCGCACAGGCCGAGGGCCTCATACAGCAGCAGTTCGTTGGCCGAGAAGCAGTCGTGCAATTCGATGACCTGAAAGTCCTCGGGACCAAGGCCGGACTGGTCGTAGACCCGTTGTGCGGCTTGGACATTCATGTCGTAGCCGATCAGGTTCTTGGCGCTGCCGTCGAACGTCGAGGCGAAGTCGGTGGTCATCGCCTGACCGACGATCTCGACCGCCTGGCCGGCCAGCCCGTGACTGTCGACGAAGCTCTCCGAGGACAGGATCGCCGCGCCGGAACCGTCCGACGTCGGCGAACACTGCAGCTTAGTCAACGGGTCGGAGATCATCCGCGACGCCAGGATGTCGTCGAGGGTGTAGGACTCCTGGAACTGCGCGAATGGGTTGTTGACGGAGTGCTTGTGATTCTTGTAGCCGATCTTGGCGAAATGTTCTGCGGTGGTGCCGTATTGGCGCATGTGCTCGCGGCCGGCGGCGCCGAACATCCACGGCGCGACCGGCATCGTGAACTCGTCGATGTCGGCCATCGCCTTGACGTGTCGGCCCATCGGCGATTCACGGTCGGAGGCGCCACCACTGAGCGCGCCGGGTTGCATCTTCTCGAAGCCGAGCGCGATCGCGCAGTCGACGATGCCGCCGCGGATGGCCTGGGCCGCAAGGAATAGCGCCGTCGAGCCGGTCGAACAGTTGTTGTTCACGTTGACGATCGGGATTCCGGTCATGCCCAGCTCATAGAGCGCACGCTGCCCCGACGTCGAGTCGCCGGCGACATAACCGACGTAGCCCTGCTCGACATCGGAGTAGTCGATCCCGGCGTCGGCCAGGGCGTTGGTGCCCGACTCCCTCGCCATGGCCGGGTAGTCCCAGCCCTCGCGGCGGCCCGGCTTTTCGAACTTCGTCATGCCGACACCGACCACGTAAACCTTGTTTGTCATCGCCTCAGCGTACGGCGGCGGCCTACAGGGTGGCGGGCCGGATGACCACCACCGACTTCGTCCCCGTCCCCTCGTCGCGCAGCAGCGCGATGACCCGGCCGGCGGGATCGCAGGCCGCGTACACACCGGCGATGCCGGCCGGCGCCAGCGGCCGGCCGTTGCCGGCGGCTTCGGCCTCCGCGGCGGTCAGGTCGCGGTGCGGAAACATCAGCAGGCACGCCTGATCCAGCGTGCAGCTCAAGCCGGGTCGCTCGGCCAGTGCCTCGAGCGAGCGGGCGTCGTCCAGGCCGAAGCGGCCGACGCGGGTGCGCCGCAGCGACGTCAAATGCCCACCGACGGCAAGCGCGGCACCGACATCGCGGGCCAGCGCCCGGACATAGGTCCCCGACGAACAGTCCACCTCGACGTCGACATCAACGACCTCGCCGTCCCGGCGGATGTCGCGCACCTCGAACCGGTCGATGCGTACCGGCCGGGCCGGCAGCTCGACGGCATGGCCCTCGCGGACCAAGCGATAAGCGCGCCGGCCGTCCACCTTGATCGCGCTGACCGCCGACGGCACCTGGTCGATGTCGCCGCGCAGCCCGGCGACCGCGTCGGCGATCGCCTCGGGCGTCAGGTGCGCGGCCGAGACGCTGCACAGCAACTCCCCTTCGGCATCCTCGGTGGACGTGGTCTGGCCCAGCCGGATCGTGGCGGCATACGACTTCGAGGCCGCCGTCAACAGGCCGAGGATCTTGGTGGCACGGCCGGTCCCGATCACCAGCACGCCGGTGGCCATCGGGTCCAGCGTCCCGGCATGCCCGACCCTGCGGGTGGCGAAGATGCGACGGCAGCGCCCCACGACGTCATGGCTGGTCATCCCGGCCGGTTTGTCGATCACGACTATTCCAGGCCCGGTCGGGCTTTGGCTCATAGCACGATAGCGGTCAGCACCAGGCCCCGGTCGACCGCCCAGCGGCCGCTCAGTGCGGTCAGCGGCGGACCGGACAGTGCCTTGGGATCGATCAGGATCCGGGAGACGAAACCGCCCGTCGCCGACCCGGGGCAATCGGCCTCGAAGCTGATGTGGGCGTCCTCGAAGCCCAGCCATCTTTTGGTCAGCGGAAACCAGGCCTTGTACGTTGCCTCCTTGGCGCAGAACAGGATTCGATCCCAATGCAGCCCGGTCGACGGTACCTGAGGGATTTCGCTGCGCTCCTCGGTCAGGCTGATCGCGTCGAGGACGCCGGGCGGCAACACGTCGTGCGGTTCGGCGTCGATGCCCACCGAACGCACCGGGCCGGTGCGCCCCACCACCGCGCCGCGGTAGCCGGTGCAGTGCGTGAGGCTGCCCACCACCCCGTCGGGCCAGCAGGGTTCCCCCTTGGCGCCCTTGAGGATCGGCACTGGCGGCAGGCCAAGTTCGCCCAATGCCAGCCGCGCGCAGTGGCGGACGGTGATGAACTCGTTGCGCCGCTTGGCAACGGACTTGGCGATCAACGGCTCCTCTTCGGGCAGCGGGGCGAGGCCCGGCGGGTCGCAATACAACTCCGAGTAAGCCAGATCGTCCGAGGCCGCGGCGGGGAGCACCGCGGAGACCAATAGCTGCTCCGTCATCATGATTGCCGCTGCCGCAACCGTTCCCGGAACTGCGCGGCCTGCTGCCGCATCTCGGGAGTGATCACGAAGTGACCGCCGAAGTCGTTGAGGTAGCCCGGCGCGTACTGCGGGTCGGGCAACACCTGACGCAGCCAGCTGTACGGCTTGCGGCGTCGCCACTCCCGCGGGTAACCGACCGACACTTCCTCGAAGCGCACGTCGTCATACCAGGTGGTCCGCGGAATGTGCAGGTGGCCGTACACCGAACAGACGGCGTTGTAGCGGGTGTGCCAGTCGGCGGTTTTAGTGGTGCCGCACCACAGCGAGAATTCCGGGTAGAACAACGCGTCGCAGGGCTCTCGGACCAGCGGGAAGTGGTTGACCAGAACGGTCGGTGTCATCCAGTCCAGCTCTTCGAGGCGGGCACGGGTGGTGGCGAGCCGCTCGCGGCACCAGGCCTCCCGCGTTGGGTACGGCTCCGGCGAGAGCAGAAATTCGTCGGTGGCCACCACGTTGCGCTGCCGCGCGATGGTCAGTCCTTCGGCTTTGCTCGCGGTGCCCTCGGGCAAGAAGGTGTAGTCGTACAGCAGAAACATCGGCACGATGGTGGCCGGGCCGCCGCGCTCGGTCCAAACCGGGAACGGATGCTCGGGCGTGACCACGCCCATCTCATCGCACATGTTGACCAGGTAGTCGTAGCGCGCCCGGCCGAAGATCTGCGCCGGGTCGCGGTTGGTGGTCCACAGCTCGTGGTTGCCCGGGACCCAGATGACCTTGGCGAACCGCCGTCGCAGCAGGTCAAGCGACCAACGGATGTCATCGGTGCGTTCAGCGACGTCGCCGGCGACGATCAGCCAATCGTCCGGCGACGACGGGTGCAGCGATTCGGTGATCGGCTTGTTGCCGAGGTGGCCGGTGTGCAGGTCGGAAACCGCCCACAGGGTCGGTTGCCCCCCGTTGGTCGAATCCTGCCGCGCATGTTGCCAAGCCACGAGGAACCAGCCTAATGACTCGGTTCCGGGCGGGCCGTTTCGCGGCCGGTTAGAACAAGTTCAGGTTTCCCTGTGACGGCGCGATTGCGACTTGTACACTCCCGGCAAGGGACCGCTAGGGCGTCAGGGGGTGTGATGCTCGCCAACGTGCGTCTGTTGGGGGCGGTTGCTGCGGTGCTCACCGCGGTGATCGGGGGCATGCTGGGCTGGCAGGGGACCCGGGCGACGCCGGGCGCAGGCGCGGGGCCCGTCGAGTTGCGGTCGACCGCCCAACCGCTGGAAACCACCATGAAGAGCCCGATCGTGGCGACCACCGACCCACGCCCCTTCGACGCCTGCGAGGACATCCCGTTCGACGTCATCCAGCGGCTCGGCCTGGGGTTTACACCGCCCGAACATGAAGACGGCCTGCGCTGCCACTTCGACGCCGGGAACTATCAGCTGGCCGTCGAGCCCATCATCTGGCGCACCTACGACCAGACGCTGCCCCCGGACGCCGTCGAGACGACGATCCAGGGTCACCGCGCCGCGCAATACTGGGTGCTCAAGCCGACGTATCACAACAGCTACTGGTATTACTCCTGCATGGTGGTGTTCAAGACGACCTACGGCGTGCTGCAGCAGGCGCTGTACTTCTCGACCATCTACTCCAACCCCGAGGTGGAGTGCATGTCCACCAATCTGCAGCGCGCCAACGACCTGGCGCCGTACTACAAGTTCTAGCGCGGCGTTGGTCGCTGAAAGCACATAGCCTGGGGGCCGTGACTACCACCTCGGCGCGGCCCGCGCAGCCCAGGCTGCGTAACCTTGGCGGCAAAGCCCTCGGACGACTGCTGGGCCTGCCGCCGGTGACCACCGACTACACCGTGGAACGCGTCGAAGTGCCGATGCGTGACGGGGTCCACCTGACCGCCGACCACTACGCGCCCACCACCTCGTCGCCCATCGGGACCTTGCTGGTTCGCGGCCCGTATGGACGTGAATTCCCGTTCTCGCTGGTGTTCGGCCGGTTGTATGCCGCCCGGGGCTACCACGTCGTGCTGCAGAGCGTGCGCGGAACGTTCGGGTCGGGCGGCGTCTTCGAGCCGATGGTCAACGAAGCCACCGATGGCGCCGACACCGTCGCGTGGCTGCGCGAGCAGCCCTGGTTCACCGGCCGCTTCGGCACCATCGGATTGTCCTACCTGGGATTCACCCAGTGGGCCCTGCTGCAGGATCCGCCGCCGGAACTGGCCGCGGCCGTCATCACCGTGGGTCCACACGACTTCAACGCCTCGGTGTGGGGTACCGGCTCGTTCGCCATCAACGACTTTCTGGGCTGGAGCGACATGGTCTCCCACCAGGAGGACCCGGTGCGCATCCGGGCCGCACTGCGCCAGCTGCAGTGCCGGCGCAAGGTCGCACAGGCGGCCGGCGGGCTGCCGATGGGCGACACGGCCCGGGCACTGCTGGGCACCGGAGCCCCATGGTTCGAATCGTGGATCGAGCACACCGATCCCGACGATCCATTCTGGGATGCGCTCCGTTGCGGTGACGCGCTGGACCGCGTGCGGGTGCCCGTTCTGCTGGTGGGCGGGTGGCAAGACATCTTCGTGCGCCAGACGCTGCACCAATACGCGCACCTGCGTCGCCGGGGCCCAGACGGTCCAGATGTCGCCCTGACGATGGGCGCCTGGACGCACACCCAGATGCTCACCAATGGGCTGGTCACCAACGTCCGGGAGTCGATGGATTGGCTGGACACCCACCTGGGCGGCACGCCGGGCCCGCAGCGGCCCAGCAGGGTCCGGGTTTACGTCACCGGCTCGGAGAAAGGTCAAGGCTGGCGCAGCCTGCCCGATTGGCCGCCCGCCACCACCGAATACGCACTGTATCTACGGCCCGGCGGCCATCTGAGTGAGACCGCGCCGACCGAAATGGCGGGATGGGCGCCGGCGTCCTTCCGCTACGACCCGGCTGACCCGACACCGACCACCGGCGGCCCGCTGCTGTCCCCGAACGGCGGTTACCGCGACGACAGCCGGCTCGCGCGGCGCGACGATGTGCTGGCCTTCACCAGCGTCACCCTCACCGAGGACCTGTGCGTCTACGGAAGCCCGGCCGTGGAGCTGACGCACAGTTCCGACAATCCCCATGTCGACCTTTTCCTCCGGGTCAGCGAGGTCGACGCGAAAGGCCGGTCGAAAAATGTCAGCGACGGCTACCGGCGGTTGGGCGCGGCAACCGAGACGGTCCGGATCGAACTCGACGGCATCGCCCACCGCTTCCGCGCCGGCTCGCGCATCCGCGTGCTGATCGCCGGCAGCTGGTTTCCCCGCTACGCGCGCAACCTCGGCACCGACCATCCAGTGCTCACCGGGCGGGAGGCCAAGCCGGCCACCCATACCGTGCACTACGGACGCTCACGTCTGCTGCTTCCGGTCGGCCCGGTCGGCTTGTCAGCCAACGGCGTCGCGGACCCGGAGAGCAACCTCGGCTAGTACGGCGTCGTCGTACACCGGCGCCTCCAGCGACGCCCGCACGGGCAGCTCCAGCCAGCTCTTGCAGCCCCCGCACTGCGGCGTCCGGGCGATGCGCAGCGGCTCGGCCAACGGGATCACCGAGACCACCAGCACCGCCAGTTTGTGTTTGGGACGGAAGTCGAGCCGGTCGGTGCGCACCGACTCGGGCGTCCAGATATGCAGGTCCTCGACCATCGAAAGACCGTCCGGCCGGTTAACCTCTTGCGCGGCAACGACTTTGGCCGCTGCCCGCAACACCAGTCGGTCGTTGGTGCTGTCGGCGGCGGCTGCTGGCAGCAGATCTCGATGCTCGGGCCGGACGCGCTCTGCATGGCTGTGCGCGACCGTCGGGAACAACAAGAACTCGCGAGCCGCCAGCTCGAATCGCTTCTCACCGATGCCGCCCTTGCGCAGCAGCACCCGCTGCCGACCGTCCAACAAGGCGTGCACCACCGCGCTCCACTCCTTGAGCGCGGGCATCGTGGCAGTGACGGTCATGTGGCACCGGCCAGCCGGGCGACCACCTCAGGCCGGCGCAACGGTGGGGCGGTCTTGGGCGGTTGACGGCGCGGCGGCAGCGCCGCCAGCAACCGCGTCGTCGCCTCGGTGACCTCGGCGACCGCCGCCTCGAACGCACCGGCATTGGCGCTCGACGGGTGGGTGATGCCGCTGACGTTGCGCACATACTGGCGCGCGGCCGCCGCGATCTCCTCCGGCGTGGCCGCCGGCTGCAATCCGCGCAGTTCGGTGATGTTGCGACACATGGCTCCACGATAAGCGCGGCAAGCGACCCTCTACGGTGATGTCATGAGCGACGACATCCTGCTGATCGACACCGACGAGCGGGTGCGCACCCTGACCCTGAACCGGCCCCAGTCGCGCAACGCGCTGTCCTCGGCGCTGCGGGACCGGTTTTTCGGGGCCCTGACCGACGCCGAGACCGACGACGACGTGGACGTCATCATCGTCACCGGCACCGACCCGGTGTTCTGCGCGGGATTGGACCTCAAAGAGCTGGGTGGGCAGTCGGCGCTTCCCGACATCTCGCCGCGGTGGCCGCCGCTGACCAAGCCGGTAATCGGCGCCATCAACGGCGCGGCGGTTACCGGCGGGCTGGAGGTGGCCTTGTACTGCGACATCCTCATTGCTTCGGAACACGCGCGCTTCGCCGACACCCACGCCCGCGTCGGCCTGCTGCCCACCTGGGGCCTCAGCGTGCGGTTGCCGCAGAAAGTGGGCGTCGGACTGGCCCGGCGCATGAGCATGACCGGGGACTACCTGTCCGCCGACGACGCACTGCGCGCCGGGCTGGTCACCGAGGTGGTGCCGCACGACCGGCTGTTGCCCACGGCCCGGCAGGTGGCGGCGTCCATCGTCGGCAACAACCAGAACGCGGTGCGCGCGCTGCTGGCGTCCTATCACCGGATCGACGACGCGCAGACCAGCGCGGGGCTGTGGCTGGAAGCGATCGCGGCCCGGCAGTTCGGCACCAGCGGCGACGACATCGCTGCCAACCGGGAAGCGGTGCTGCAACGCGGGCGGGCCCAGGTGCGTTAACCGCGGCGATCGACCCACATCGGCGCTTGCCAACCACTAGGATCCCAGCAACCTACTCAGCGCAGGAGGAGCCGATGCGCGCCGTCGTCGCCCGTACCGTACCGGCCTTCGCAGGCCTGGCGGTGGCGGCGGCAGCCGCGATCGCGAGTCCCGCGCCGCACGCGGCCGCGGAACCACCGCCGCGATTTCCGAACCTCGACGGTTTCACCCCCGTCCCGGCGGATGGCTACGTCACGACGACCGGTCCGGGCACACCGCCCCGGATCAGCTTTTCCACTCCCTACACAATGGTGTGCGACTTCTATGGGGGACCCGCGCCGGCGCCGCAGCCGTCACAGGACATCAAGTGCAAGGGCGACATGCCCGGGCTGGACGACATTCCCGTCCCCGGCGGGCGGCCGCGGCCGGGCGATTGCATGGTGGGTTCCGCCGACTTCAAAGGGCCCGGCTACCAACTGAGCCGCATGTCCTACAGCGGATGTGACGGCAATCCCGCCGCTTTGCCGTCGGGCGGCAAATTGCTGGGGGTGGGTCAGAAGTTGACTTATTTGAACGTCACGTGCGCCGTCGGCGCGGACAATCTCGTCGCCTGTCTGGACACCACCAGCGGTGACCACGGGTTCGTTCTGCAACGCTCGGGAAGCTGGGCGTTCTGATCGAGGACGGCCGCTCAGCCGAGCGCCGCGCGCAGCGTGGCCACCGCCTCGTCGATGGAGCCGGCGGTTGAGTAGCCCGCGGCCAGCCGGTGCCCACCGCCGCCGAAGGTGGATGCGACCGCCGCCAAGTCCACGTCGGCTTTGGCCCGCATCGACACCGACCACTGCCGCGGCGCCACTTCCTTGAACACCGCCGCCACCTCGGCCTGCTGGGTGGTGCGCACGATATCGACGATGCTTTCGACTTCCTCAGCCCGCGACGTTATCCAATCCTGATGCGCCACAACGGCATAGACCAGGCCACGACCGCCGACCGCGTCGGGCAGCAATTGCGCCGAGCCCAGCACCCGCGACAGCAGCGGCAGCCAGTCGAACGGATGGCTGTCCATCAGCGTCCGGCTAATCGCGGCGTTGTCCACGCCGATCTCGACCAGCCGGGCCGCCAGCCGAAAGGCGCGGGCGCTGGCCCAGCGGAACGAACCGGTATCGGTGGTCAGCCCGGCGTAGATGCAGTGCGCGACGTCTGGTTCGATCGGCTTGCCCCACGCGTCCAGCACTTCGGCGATCATCATCGTGGTCGAATCCGCGGACAGGTCAATGAAATTCGCGGTGCCGAACATGTCGTTGGAAGCGTGGTGGTCGATGACGAGCAGCTTCGGGCAGCCGGCGGCTACGTTGCTCAACTCACCCAGCCGCTTGACACTCGGAACATCCACGGTGACAACCAGATCCACATCGCGAGACATTCCGTCGGGGCTGACCAACAGGTGACAGCCCGGCAGCGACGCCAACGACTCGGGCAGCGTCGCCGGCTCGGCGAAACTGACCTCGACCTGCTTGCCGCACTTGTCCAGCACCAGGGCCAGTGCCAGCCCGGCGCCGATGGTGTCGGCGTCCGGATGCACGTGCGCGACCACCGCGATCCGCGCGGCCGCGGACAGCAATTCGACCGCACCGGAGGCGTCGACGCGTGTCCCGGCACCGTCGGTGGTCGGTTCAGTCTTCGAGTGGATCGTCGTCACCGGTGGTCCCGTCGCGCACGTCATCCGTCCCGCTGTCCCGGTATGGATCGGCGTCCCCGGCCGGCTTGGCCCCGGAGCGAACCCGCGCCAGATCGGCGTCCGCGGCGCGGGCACGGGCCAGTAACTCGTCCATCCGTTGCACGCTGTCCGAGGTGGTGTCGCGGGTGAACGTCAGGGTGGGGGTGAAACGCACACCGGTGCCGGCCCCCACCTTGGTGCGCAGGGTGCCTTTGGCCCGCTCCAGCGCGGCGGCCGCGGCCGCGTAGTCGGGCTCGTCCTCGAGGGTGCGTCCCATCACCGTGTAGAAGACCGTCGCATCGTGCAGGTCGGCGGTCACCTTCGTGTCGACGATGGTCACTCCGTCCAGGCCGGGATCCTTGATCTCGAACTCGATCGCCGAGGCGACGATCGTATTGATCCGTTTGGCCAGCCGGCGCGCTCGGGCGGGGTCAGCCATCAGGCGCGCTCCTTTTGGACCAGCTCGTAGGACTCGATGATGTCGCCTTCCTTGATGTCGGAGTACCCCAGCGTCATACCGCACTCGTAGCCCTCGCGGACCTCGGTCACGTCGTCCTTCTCCCGTCGCAGCGAGGTGATCGTGAGGTTGTCGGCGACCACGATGTTGTCCCGCAGCAGCCGGGCCTTCGCGTTGCGGCGCACCACACCGGAGGTGATCATGCAGCCGGCGATGATGCCGACCTTCGAGGAGCGGAACAGCGCACGGATCTCGGCACGACCCAGCTGGTTCTCCTCGTAGATCGGCTTGAGCATGCCGCGCAGGGCCTTCTCGATCTCGTCGATCGCCTGGTAGATCACCGAGTAGTAGCGGATCTCGACGCCCTCGCGGTTCGCCAGCTCGGTCGCCTTGCCCTCGGCGCGCACGTTGAACCCGATGATGATCGCGTCCGACGCCGACGCCAGGTTGACGTTGGTCTCGGTGATGCCGCCGACGCCGCGGTCGATGACGCGCAGCGCCACCTCGTCGTCGACCTGGATGCCCATCAGGGCCTCTTCCAGCGCCTCGACCGTACCGGCGTTGTCGCCCTTGAGGATCAGGTTCAGCTGGCTGGTTTCCTTCAGCGCCGAGTCCAGATCCTCCAGGCTGATGCGCTTGCGCGACCGCGCCGCCATGGCGTTGCGCTTGCGGGCGCTGCGCCGGTCGGCGATCTGGCGGGCAATGCGGTCCTCGTCGACGACCAGGAAGTTGTCACCGGCGCCGGGCACCGACGTGAAGCCGATGACCTGCACCGGCCGAGACGGCAGTGCCTCCTCGATGTCCTCACCGTGTTCGTCGACCATGCGCCGGACGCGACCGTAGGCGTCGCCGGCGACCACCGAGTCGCCGACGTGCAGCGTGCCGCGCTGCACCAGCACGGTGGCAACCGGCCCGCGACCGCGGTCCAGGTGCGCCTCGATCGCCACCCCTTGGGCCTCCATGTCGGGGTTGGCCCGCAGGTCCAGCGCGGCGTCGGCGGTCAGCAGCACCGCCTCTTCGAGCTGCTCGATGTTGGTGCCTTCCTTTGCCGAGATGTCGACGAACATCGTGTCGCCGCCGAATTCTTCTGGCACCAAACCATATTCGGTGAGCTGCCCGCGGATCTTGGCCGGGTCGGCGCCTTCCTTGTCGATCTTGTTCACCGCCACCACGATCGGCACATCAGCGGCCTGTGCGTGGTTGATGGCCTCCACCGTCTGGGGCATCACGCCGTCGTCGGCCGCGACCACCAGGATGGCGATGTCGGTGGCCTTGGCGCCGCGGGCACGCATGGCGGTGAACGCCTCGTGGCCCGGGGTGTCGATGAAGGTGATCAGCCGCTCGCTGCCGTCCAGGTCGACCCCAACCTGATACGCGCCGATGTGCTGGGTGATGCCGCCGGCCTCGGCCTCGCGCACGCTGGCATTACGAATGGTGTCCAGCAGTCGGGTTTTACCGTGGTCGACGTGACCCATCACGGTCACCACCGGCGGCCGGGTCTGCAGGTCTTCCTCGGTGCCTTCGTCTTCCCCGTAGGTCAGGTCGAAGGATTCGAGCAGCTCGCGGTCTTCGTCCTCCGGGCTGACCACCTGGACGTTGTAGTTCATCTCGCTGCCCAGCAGCTCGAGCGTCTCGTCGCCGACCGATTGGGTGGCCGTCACCATCTCGCCGAGGTTGAACAGGGCCTGCACCAGCGCCGCCGGGTTGGCGTCGATCTTCTCGGCGAAGTCGGACAGGGATGCGCCGCGTGCCAATCTGATCGTCTCGCCGTTGCCGTGCGGTAACCGCACGCCACCGACGACCGGCGCCTGCATCGAGTCGTATTCCTGCCGCTTCTGCCGCTTGGACTTGCGGCCGCGCCGGGGCGCGCCGCCGGGACGGCCGAAGGCTCCGGCAGCACCGCCACGCTGCCCGGGACGGCCTCCGCCGCCGGGGCCGGGGCCGCCGCCACCGCCGGGACGTCCCCGGAAGCCGCCGGGCGCGGCGCCTACTCCGCCGCCACCGCCGCCGCGGTAGTTACCGCCACCGGCATCGGAGCGGCCGCCGGGACCACCCGGCCGGCCGCCTCCGGGCCGCGGCGCACCGGTCCGCGGTGGGCGCGGCCCACCCGAAGCGCCACCGGGTCGCGGGGGCATGCTGCCCGGCGAAGCGCCGGGACGCGACGCTCCCGGCCTGGGGGCTCCGGGACGGGGCGCCGGCGGACGCGGAATGGGCCGGTCGACGGGCTGCGCCGACGAGAACGGGTTGTTGCCGACGCGCGGTGTGCGCACCCCGGGCTTGGGCATCGGACCAGGACGCGGGCCGGGCGTCATCCCGGGATGGGGTCCAGGCTGGCCGGGCGCGGGCGCTTTGGCCTGTCCGGGCTGCGGCTGACCTGAAGGCGCTGGGCGTTCGGGCATCGGCCCGGGTCGCGCCGGTGCCTCTGCGGGCGCAGCAGCGGAGGCCTGGGCCGCCGGTGCGGCAGGCTTGGCGGGCGTGGCAGTCGCTGCGCCGTTGCCGACGGCCGGGCTGATCGCCTGATCGAGGGCCTGGTCGAGCGATCGGTCGGGGCCCTTGGCGGGTGTCTTGGCAGTGCCTCGCGCGGAGCCGGGTGCGGTGGCCTTCGCAGCGGCTTGAGCGGCCTTTTCGGGGGCCGGCTTGCCGCCTCCGAAGGATTCCCGCAGCCGGCGAGCGACCGGTGCTTCTACCGTCGACGATGCAGATTTGACGAATTCGCCCTGTTCATTCAGTCGGGCGAGGACTTCCTTGCTGGTGACACCGAGTTCCTTTGCCAACTCGTGTACGCGGGCCTTACCTGCCACTACATCTCCTGTCTATGAGGCGACAGTCGTGGGCCGCGCCTCGGGTTTAGCTATGACGCATTGTCATCGGGACTTCACGGTGTGCTCATGTTCTTTGCTACCTGTTCTGTTGCCGAGGGGATCGGGCGCACTGAGAAACTCTATGTGCTCGACCACCGCGGAGGTGTCCGGTGAACCGGCGATGCGCAGCGCTTGGGTGAAAGCACGCCGCCGAATCGCCTGTTGTGCGCACTGTGGCACGGGATGCAGCCACGCACCCCGCCCCGACAGGCTTCTCGCTGTGTCAACGACCACGGCGAGTTCGCCGTTCCCGATCGGCACAGCCACCACTCGAAGCAATTCGACGGCCGGCTCTCGCTTTCGGCACCCCACGCACGTCCGCACGGGTCCGTGCGCCCAGCTGGTGTGGGGAGCCGAAGGCTCACGCTGGATCACGGCTCAGTCTAGCGTCAGTTATTCGATGCTCAGAATCGCCCGAACGGTTCGTTAGCGCTCGTGGGCCATCCCGTGGGTGGCGCCATGTTCCGGCTGGCTCTCCGCATGCCCGGGTGAGTCCCCGCGGATGTCGATACGCCACCCGGTAAGTCGGGCGGCCAACCGTGCGTTCTGGCCCTCCTTGCCGATGGCCAGCGATAACTGGAAGTCGGGCACCACCACCCGGGCGGCCCGGGCCGTTTGGTCGATGATCGACACCGACACCACTTTGGCCGGCGACAGCGCGTTGGCGACGAAGCGAGCCGGGTCTTCGTCGTAGTCAATGATGTCGATCTTCTCACCGGAGAGCTCGCTCATCACGTTGCGGACCCGTTGTCCCATCGGCCCGATGCAGGCGCCTTTGGCGTTCAGGCCGGGAACGTTCGACTTCACCGCAATCTTGGAGCGATGGCCGGCCTCCCGCGCCACGGCCACGATCTCCACCGATCCGTCGGCGATTTCGGGGACCTCCAAGGAAAACAACTTGCGCACCAGGTTCGGGTGGGTCCGCGACAGCGTGATGACCGGCTCCCGGGCGCCGCGGGTCACGCCGATCACATAACACCGCAGCCGGTTGCCGTGCTCGTAGCTCTCGCCGGGAACCTGTTCGGCCGCCGGGATCACACCCTCGGAGGCCTTGGTCTCCGTTCCCATCCGGACCACGACGAGACCACGCGCATTGGCCCGGCTGTCACGCTGAATCACGCCCGCAACGATCTCGCCCTCGCGGGTGGAGAACTCGCCGTAAGTGCGCTCGTTTTCCGCGTCCCGAAATCGCTGCAGCATCACCTGACGCGCGGTGGTGGCGGCGATCCGCCCAAAACCCTCAGGTGTGTCGTCCCATTCACTGATGACGTTGCCGTCCTCATCGGTCTCGCGGGCGACCACCTTGACGACACCGGTCTTGCGGTCGATCTCGATGCGCGCGTCGTTCTGGTGGCCCTCGGTGTGGCGGTAGGCGGTGAGCAGCGCGGATTTGATGGTCTCGAGCAGCTCGTTGACCGAGATGCCCCGATCCACCTCGATGGCATGCAGTGCGGCCATGTCGATGTTCATGTTCCGGCCTCCGTCCTGTCGGCCTGCCCCCGGATAACACCAGCCGCCAGATCCAGCTCGACCTGCGCGGGGGGCAAAAACTCCACCTGCACAACAGCTTTGGCAATGTCAGCGAGCGCAATGTGGCGCACGGTCCAGTCGCGGCCCGCGCGGACCACGAGCGCGACCTTGCCGTCGCGTGTCTCGCCGACGCGACCGGTCAGCTGCGATCCGTCCGACAGCACGATGTCGACCTTGCGGCCACGGGTGCGCCGGAAGTGCTTTTCACTGGTCAGCGGACGATCCACGCCGGGGGAACTCACCTCGAGCACGTAGTGCTCGCCGATATTGTCCAGGCGGTCCAGCAAAGCCGACGCCGACCTCGACAGCGTGGCTATGGTGTCCAGGTCGAGAGCTTGGTCACCGTCGGCGGTCACCGTGATCCGCGGCGGACGCGCCCGGGAGTCGATGGCCACGTCTTCGATCTCGTAGCCCGCGCGCGCGAACTCTCCGCTAAGCAGCTCGATCACCTGTGTCTGCGAAGGTAGCCCGGTGGTCACGGCGAGTTCCTCATCTTGAGTTGTCCGGTCAGCTGGATGGTGTCGCCGTCCCGCTCGCGCGGGCCGGCTCCAGTGTCCCGGCGGAACAGAAGCGGACGCTGTTCCGCGAGAGCCAGCTACCAACGATACGCCAGGAAACGCGTATGTCGGCGTGATCGCGTCCTGGCATCATGCCCACCTTCGCGCCGATGGCAGGATGTGTTTTGTGTCTAGCGCAGCACCCGTCGTCACCAGGCGGGGTGTGCTCGCCGGTGGCGCGGCCCTGGCCGCGCTTGGGGTGGTGGCGTCCGCCTGTGGCGAGTCCCCGCCCAAGCCGCCAGCCGTCGAAGAACTGCTGAGCCCCTTGGACCAGGCCCGACATGACAGTGCGCTGGCCGGTGCCGCCGCGGCTGCCGTCGGTAATCCGCCGCAGATCGCTGCCGCGCTGACCGTGGTCGCCAGCCAACGCGCAGCGCATGCCCGTGCCCTGTCCACGGAGATCTCCCGGGCCACCGGCAAGATCACCTCTTCGTCGAGCGAAACCACCACCCCGAGCCAGGCCGAACCGGCGGGACCGCCGCCGCCTCCGCCGCCGGTGTCCGACGTAATCAACGCGCTGCGGGCATCGGCCGATAGCGCCAACCGCCTGGTGGCCTCCGAGTCCGGTTACCGGGCTGGGCTGCTCGCCTCGATCGCTGCGTCGTGCACGGCGTCGTACCTGGTTGCTCTGGTGCCCGGGGGTCCGTCGATATGACCTCCGGCAAAGACGCCGACGACACCGCGCTGTGTGACGCGCTGGCCGTCGAACACTCGACGATCTACGGCTATGGCATCGTCTCGGCGATGTCACCGCCCAGCGTGAACGGCATGGTGGTCGAAGCGCTGACCCAGCATCGCCAACGCCGCGACGACGTCATCGCCATGCTGACCGCCCGCAAGGTCAACGCGCCGGTCGCGGCCGCCGGCTATCAGTTGCCCATGCTGGTAGCCAGCGCGGCGGACGCCGCGCGCCTGGCCGCGCGGATGGAGAACGACGGCGCGGCGGCGTGGCGCGTCGTCGTCGAACACGCTGAGACGGCGGACGACCGTGCGTTCGCTTCGACGGCGCTGACGCAAAGCGCGGTGATGGCCGCCCGATGGAACCGCGTGCTGGGCGCCTGGCCGATCACGACCAGTTTCCCGGGTGGAAACGACTAGCGGGGCTAGGCGTTCAGGGCCGCGGCGATGTCGGTGGCCAGCGACGGTCCGACGGCCAACTCGCGCGTTTCCCCGCTGAACCGGTCCCGCAGTTCGACCACGCCGTCCGCCCAGCCCCGGCCCACCACGACGATTCGCGGCACGCCCAGCAGTTCGGCATCCTTGAACTTCACCCCGGGTGAGGCTTGACGGTCGTCGAGCAGCACGTCCACCCCCAGCCCGTCCAGGTCGGCGGCGAGCGCGGTCGCTCCGGTGCGAGCATCGGCGTCTTTGTTGGCGATCACCAGATGAACGTCGAACGGCGCGACGGCCGACGGCCAGCGCAGGCCCAGCTCGTCATGGTGTTGCTCGGCGATGACGGCGACCATCCGCGACACCCCAAGCCCGTAGGACCCCATGGTCAGGCGCACCGGCTTGCCGTCCTCCCCCAGCACGTCGGCGCTGAAAGCATCGGTGTATTTGCGGCCGAGCTGGAAGATGTGCGCGATCTCGATACCGCGCGCGGAGACCAGCGAGCCGGCGCCGTCGGGAGATGGGTCACCGTCACGCACCTCGGCGGCCTCGATGGTGCCGTCGGCGGTGAAGTCCCGGCCGGCCACCAGACCGACCACATGCCGGCCGGGCTCGTCGGCTCCGGTGATCCAGCTGGTGCCGTCGACCACCCGGGGATCGACGAGGTAGCGAACACCGTTGTCGCGCAGGGCTTTCGGGCCAATATAGCCCTTCACCAAAAATGGGTGCTTGGCGAAATCGTCGTCGTCGAGCAGCGCATAGTCGGCCGGTTGCAGCGCCGCGCCCAGCCTCTTGTCGTCGACCTCGCGGTCGCCTGGCAGACCGATGGCCAACGGCTCCCAATCCCCGCCGGGCTGGCGAACCTTGAGTAAAACGTTCTTCAGTGTGTCGGCAGCGGTGACTGTGCGGCCCAAGTCCGCACTGTTGGCCCAGTCCACCAGGGTGGCGATCGTCGGGGTGTCGCCGGTGTCGTAGACCACGGCCTCGGGCAGCCCATCGATGGGCCGCGTCTCCGGGGGGGCGGTCACCACCGCCTCGACGTTGGCCGCGTAACCCGACTCCATACACCGCACGAAAGTGTCTTCGCCGACCGGACTTTCGGCCAAGAACTCCTCCGATGCGCTGCCGCCCATCGCTCCGGAGACCGCGGAGACGATGACGTAACGCACCTGCAGCCGGGAGAAGATGCGCTGATAGGCCTCGCGATGCGCGTGGTAGGCGGCCTTGAGCCCGGCGTCGTCGATATCGAAGGAGTAGGAGTCCTTCATCAGGAACTCCCGGACACGCAAGATCCCTGCGCGCGGTCGCGCTTCGTCGCGGTATTTGTTCTGGATTTGGTAGAGCAGCACCGGAAAGTCTTTGTAGGAGCTGTATTCGCCTTTGACGGTCAGGGTGAACAGCTCTTCGTGTGTCGGGCCGAGCAGGTAGTCGTTGCCGCGGCGGTCCTTCAGCCGGAACACCCCGTCGCCGTATTCGGCCCAGCGGTTCGTCGTCTCATACGGTGCGCGTGGCAGCAGGGCGGGAAACAGGATCTCCTGGCCGCCGATGGCGTTCATCTCCTCGCGGACGATGGCTTCGATCTTGCGCAGCACCCGTAACCCGAGCGGTAGCCAGCTGTACAGTCCGGGCGCGACGGGCCGGATGTAGCCGGCCCGGATCAGCAGTTTGTGGCTAGGCACCTCGGCGTCAGCGGGATCGTCACGCAACGTGCGCAGGAACAGCTGGGACATCCGGGTGATCACAGCGGGCCAGCCTAGCGGTGACTGGTCGCTCGGCGACGATGCGGGCCGCGCGGCGTATCGCCGCAGCCGAGCCACGATAGCGCATGTGCTTCCGCTGCACAGGGTCCCCAGGCGCGTATTGAATCGGCAACTTGCGCTGCACACCGATGGCCCGCACAGAACGGCATCGACGACCACGAAGCCGCGGGATACCTGCGTCGGCTGGTGTGGCCTTGACGCGCTAGGCCGGGCTACATCTCGCCGGTGTCGATCGCTTCCTTGACCTCTTGGGCGTGCGCCACCTGCGCGGGCGTGTAGCCGATGAACAGCGCCGCCCCACCGACGATGATGGCCGCGCCGGCCACCCACAGCAGCCCGTATGTGTAGCCGTGGTCGAGCGCGTGCAACTGCGCGTCTGTCATGAACTTCACCGGGCCCGTGGTGCCGCCCAGGTAGAGCGTGCGCGAGGTGATCACGGCCTGGATGACGGCCAGCACGAGCGGGCCGCCCAGGCTCTGCGCCATCAGCGCGATCGCCGAGACCGGGCCGATCTGATCGAAACCCACGCCGGCGATCGCCGACAGCGTCAACGGGACGACGGCCATGCCGATGCCGATCCCGCCGATCACGATGGGTGCCACCAGGTTCGGGAAGTAGGGCACGCCGCGGTGCATGAACCACCAGCCGTACAGCATCGCGAAGACCAGCAGGTAGCCACCGGCGATCGTCAGCACGCGTGGTGAAAATCGCGAGACCAGCTGCGACGACACACCCAGGCCGATTCCCATCGCAATGACAAACGGAATGAAGCCGACGCCGGCACGCATCGCGCTGTAGCCCAGGATGTCCTGCACGTACAGGCCAATGCATACGGTCAGGCTGAACATGACGCCGCCGGCCAGCAAGATCGCGATGAAGGTAACCAGCCGGTTGCGGTCGCGGAAGAGATGGAACGGTACGACGGGGTTTTCGGCGCTGCGCTCCACCACGATGAAGGCAAGCGCGGCCGCCAACGCCACCGCGCCCGAGCCGATGGTGGTGACCGAAATCCAGCCTTTCTCCGGGCCCATCGAGAAGGCGAAAACAGCCGCGGTGCACGCCAACGTGGCCAGCATCGCCCCGGTGGCGTCGAGCTTCATCCGCTCCCGGTTGGTCTCGCGCAGCGCGGTCCGGGCGAGGTACATCATCACCAGACCGATGGGCACGTTCACCAGGAACGCCAGCCGCCAGGACACCTCGGTCAGCGCGCCGCCGACCACCAGCCCCATCACCGAACCGACCGCGGTCATCGCGGCGAACACCGCCGTGGCGAAGTTACGGGCCGGCCCTTTGGGGAAGGTCGTCGCCACCAGCGCCAGCCCCGTCGGCGAAGCAATGGCGGACCCGACGCCCTGGGAGAGCCGCGCGATGACCATGGTGGCCTCGTCCCAGGCCACCGCGCACAGCACTGAGGAGATGGTGAACAGCGCGACGCCGACGATGAAGGTGCGCTTGCGCCCGATGGTGTCGCCCAGACGGCCGCCCAGCAGCATCAGCCCGCCGAATGTCAGCACATAGGCGGTGATCACCCAGCTACGGCCGGCGTCGGACAGGCTGAGCTCGTTTTGGATCTTGGGCAGCGCGACGATGGCGACGGTGCTGTCCATGGTGGCGAGCAGCTGCATACCACCGATGGCGATCACAGCCGCGATGAAGCGACGAGAAGGCAGCCACGTCGGGTAGTACTTGCTGATGCGTGTCGAGGCGGTCTCCGCCGGGCGCGCCTGGCGCGCCGGGGCCGGACGATCGGGGCGCGCGGAGGCCCAGTTTTGAGCCGCGCGCTCAGTGTCGTTGAGAGCCGTCATAAAGGGTTACCTTACAGTAATCTTAAGATCCGTTTAAACCCCGGGCGCCGCTGAGCCCCACAACGGGCCCGATGACGATGATCGCGGGAGGTCGGATGCCTTCGGCGCGGATTTTCTCGGGCGTGTCGGCCAGCGTGGCCCGCAAAGTTTGTTGGGCCGCCGTCGTTCCGTGTTGTACCACCAGCACCGGCGTATCTGCAGGTCGGCCGCCCTTTAGTAATGCATCGGCGAAAAGTTCGATGCGTTCGACCGCCATCAGCAAAACAATGGTGCCCGACATTGCTGCCAGTGCATCCCAATTCACTAACGATTCGGGATGACCGGGCGGCAGATGGCCGCTGACCACGACAAATTCGTGATTGATGGCCCGATGTGTGACCGGAACGCCGGCCAAAGCGGGCACACCTATGGCACTTGTCACACCTGGGACCACGGTGACCGGAACTCCGGCGTCGACGCAGGCCAGAACCTCCTCGTAGCCACGGGCAAACACGAATGGATCGCCCCCCTTGAGGCGGACGACGAACTTGCCGGACCGGGCCCGTTCGATCATGACGTCGTTGATCGCGTCCTGGGCCATCGCCCGTCCGTACGGGATCTTGGCGGCGTCGATGACTTCGACATGCGGCGCCAGCTCGGCAAGCAGTTCCGGTGGTGCGAGCCGGTCGGCAACCACCACGTCGGCATGGGCGAGCAGGCGACGCCCGCGCACGGTGATCAGCTCGGGGTCGCCAGGACCGCCGCCTACCAGCGCTACCCCACCACGCACTACGTCGGAGCTCTCGGCGGTGATCACCCCTTGCTGCAACGCCTCACGAATGGCCGACCGGATCGCCGCCGACCGGCGATGCTCGCCGCCGGCCAGCACTCCCACAGACAATCCGGCGTAGCTGAAGGAGGCCGGGGTAACGGCGGTCCCCTCAACCGCAATGTCGGCGCGGACGCAAAAGATGTTGCGGCGCTCGGCTTCGGCCACCACGGCGGCGTTCACCTGCGGTTCGTCGGTGGCCGCGATCGCGTACCAGGCTCCGTCGAGGTCGCCGTCGCGGTATTCCCGCAACGACAACGTGCTCCCGCTCATCGCCTCGACCGCCGGGGTGACGCTTCGCGAGATGACGTGTACATCGGCGCCACTGGCGATGAGCAACGGCAACCGGCGCTGCGCAACAGTGCCGCCGCCGACGATGACGACCTTCTTGCCGGACAGCCGCAGCCCGACGAGGTAGGCGCTCTCGGTCACCGGCCAAGCCTAGTGTCGACCGCCAGTGCGGCGGCCGCGGCATGTGCGACGAAACGCGCCACCGCGTCCGGCGCAGCGGCCGGATGGGTGTGCAGGTATGACGCGTGCACGCCGCCATGCACGGCACCGTCTCGCACCCCGTTCACCGGTTCACCCGCGTAGACCCACGCTGGCTGATAACTCTCGGTGAAAGTGACTGCGGTGCGGTGGAATTCGTGCCCGACCACCCGCCGGCCGGCAGCGTACAGCGGCGAATCGGCCACCGCGACGGCGTCGCGATATGCCAGCGTGAGCCGGGGTGTGAAACACCCCGATCCGGCCAGCACCCCGCACATCGGGTGCCCGTCCAGTTCGGAGGCCAGATAAATCAGCCCGGCACATTCGGCGTGCACCGGTGCGCCCGCAGCCGCCAGTTCTCTGATCTGCCCGCGCACGACCTCATTGGCCGAGAGCTCCGCGGCGAATTGTTCGGGAAAGCCGCCCGGCAACAGCACCGCGTCGCTGCCGTCGGGCAGGCGATCGCTGAGCGGGTCGAATTCGACCACATCGGCACCGGCGGCGCGCAGCAGCTCGGCGTGTTCGGCATAGCCGAAGCTGAATGCCTTGCCCGCCGCCACGGCGACGGTCGGGCACTGACCGACCGTTTGTCCCACCGCCGCCGCCGGATCCCACGACGGGCTGGCGACCCGGCTTGCGGCGACCGCAACCAGCGCCGCCAGGTCGACGTGCCGAGCGACCAAGTCTGCCATCGCATCGACCGCAAGCCGCGCCCGTCGCCCATACTCCACCGCAGTGACCAAACCCAAATACCTTGTCGGCAGCTCTAATTCATCGATTCTTGGAATGGCACCCAACACCGGGACACCCGCTTGTTCACATGCCTGCCGCAGCACTTGCTCATGCCGGGCCGAACCCACCCGGTTCAGGATCACCCCGACGACCCGTGTCGACGGATCGAATGTGGAAAACCCGTGCAGCAGTGCGGCGATGCTCTGGCTTTGACCACGGGCATCGACCACCAGGATCACCGGCGGACCCAACAAGGTGGCGACGTGGGCGGTGCAGCCCACTGCGGGAGTGGTTGCAGCAGGCCCGATCCGACCGTCGAACAGACCCATGGCCCCTTCGATGACGGCGATGTCAGCGTCATTGGCGCCATGGCCGTACAGCGGCCCAATCAAACTCTCCCCCACCAACACCGGGTCGAGGTTGCGCCCGGGCCGTCCCGCTGCCAGGGCGTGGTAGCCGGGGTCGATGAAGTCCGGGCCCACCTTGAACGGCGCCACGGTGTGACCGGCTCGTCGTAGTGCGCCGATCAAACCCGTTGCCACGGTGGTCTTTCCGCTGCCCGACGCGGGTGCGGCGAGCACGACCGCGGGAACACTCACCACTCGATGCCCTTCTGCCCCTTGCACCCGGCGTCCATCGGATGTTTGACCTTGGTCATCTCGGTCACCAGGTCGGCCGCCTCGATCAGCCGCTGCGGGGCATCACGGCCCGTGATGACCACATGCTGGTGACCGGGCCGCGCCAAGAGCGCGTCGACCACCTCGTCGACGCCGACCCAGCCCCATTTCAGCGGATACGTGAATTCGTCGAGCACGTAGAAGTCGTGACGCTGGGCGGTCAGGCGGCGCGAGATCTCAGCCCAACCGTCGGCGGCTGCCGCCGCGTGATCGACGTCGCTGCCCGCCTTACGCGACCATGACCAGCCGGCACCCATTTTGTGCCATTCGACGGCCCCCCCGATGTTGTGCTGGTGGTGCAACTCGCCGAGTCGAGCGAAAGCAGCCTCTTCGCCCACTTTCCATTTGGCACTCTTGACGAACTGAAACACCGCAACGTCGAGCCCCACATTCCAGGCACGCAGCGCCATTCCGAACGCGGCGGTGGATTTGCCCTTGCCCTCACCGGTGTGCACCGCCAGCACCGGGGCATTGCGCCGGGCCCGCGTCGTCAAGCCGTCGTCGGGGACGCGGAGCGGATTTCCCTGTGGCATGAAGGCTCACCTCTCGACGGCTCAGGCGACGCTGCGCACGGCCCAGGTCAGATGATCGGCATGCAGCTGCTCCAGCCTCAACACCGGCGCACCCAGTTGGCGGGCCAGCTGCTCGGCCAGGCCGAGCCGGACATACGAGGTCTCGCAGTCCACCACCACCGCCGCCGCACCTTCGGCCCCCAGCAGGGAGGCGGCAATCCGGCTGCGTCGCAACGGATTCTGGCCCGCGGTGGCCCGGCCGTCGGTGAGCATCACCACCAGCGGCCGCCGGGCGCGGTCGCGTGCTTTCTCCCGCACGACGAGCTCACGCGCGGTGATCAGGCCTTCGGCCAGCGGGGTCTTACCGCCGGTGTCGAATCGGGCCAGTCGCCGAGCGGCGATGTGCGCCGAGGATGTCGGCGGCAGCACCACCCGCGCTTCCTGCCCGCGGAAGGTGATGACGGCGACCTTGTCGCGCCGCTGGTAGGCGTCACGTAGCAGCGACAGGGTCGCGCCCCCGACCGCGGCCATGCGATCCCGGGCGGCCATCGAACCCGACGCGTCCACCACGAAGATGACTAGGTTGCCCTCGCGCCCCTCCCGGATGGCGCGACGCAGGTGCTCGGGCCGCGGCCGCAACGGCCCCGGGCCGGCGTGCTCGGCGGCCGCTAGCAGGGTGGCGAACAGGTGCAGTCCATGCGCGCCGGAACTCCTGGCCTCCGCGGCGCCCACCACACTGCCGGAGGTGTTCCGGGCCCGCGACCGCCGCCCCGGGGCCCCGTCGCCGACCCCCGGTACGGTCAGCGCCCTGGCGCGGAAAGTTTTCGACGGCGGCGCGCTGGTTTTCGTCGACGATCGCGAGCGCGGCGAAGCCGGGCGCTGCGGGTCGTCGCCATCCGGTTTCGTCGACGATCGCGAGCGCGGCGAAGCCGGGCGCTGCGGGTCGTCGCCATCCGGTTTCGTCGACGATCGCGAGCGCGGCGAAGCCGGGCGCTGCGGGTCGTCGCCATCCGGGTTCGTCGACGATCGCGAGCGCGGCGAAGCCGGGCGCTGCGATGACGCACGATGCGAATTATCTTGCGGCGCAGGATCGTCAGCGCCCTGACCGCCGCCGGGCGGCTCGGGGTCGGGCTCGGGGTCGGGCTCGCCATCAGCGCCCTGGGCCAGCGCCTCATCCAGGTGGTCGCGATCGATGCCGGGATCGTCAAACGGATCGCGGCGGCGACGGTGCGGCAGCGCCAGTTCCGCCGCGACCCGGATATCCTGCTCCTCGACAGTGAAGGCGCCGCGCCACGCGGCGTGCGCGGCGGCGGTGCGGGCCACTACCAGGTCGGCCCGCATCCCGTCGACATCGAACGCCGCGCACACTGCCGCGATGCGTCGTAATTCCTTGTCGGGCAGCGCTACATCGCCGACCATCGCACGCGCGGCGGCGATTCGCCCGGCCAGTTCGGCCTCGGCGTCGGCATATCGTTGTGCGAACGCGTCCGGGTCGGCCTCATAGGCCATGCGCTGCCGGATGACCTCCACCCGCACGTCGACGTCACGCGATGCGCGCACGTCGACGGTCAGACCGAACCGGTCCAGCAACTGCGGACGCAGCTCGCCCTCCTCGGGGTTCATGGTGCCGATCAACACGAATCGTGCCTCGTGTGAGTGGGAGATGCCGTCGCGTTCGATATGCACCCGTCCCATGGCCGCGGCGTCGAGCAGCACGTCGACGAGATGATCGTGCAGCAGGTTGACCTCGTCGACATAGAGCACGCCGCCGTGTGCGCGGGCCAGCAGTCCGGGCGAGAACGCGTGCTCGCCGTCGCGCAACACTCGCTGTAGGTCCAGTGAACCGATCACTCTGTCTTCGGTTGCGCCGAGCGGCATTTCGACCAGGCCGGCCCCCGAACCGGCACCGGCATTACCGGTCGCGGCGGACAGTAGCGCCGCCAGACCGCGCACGGCCGTCGACTTGGCGGTCCCTTTCTCACCGCGAATGAGCGCACCGCCGATCTGCGGGTGCACGGCACATAACAGCAGCGCAAGGCGCAGTTCGTCCTGTCCGACGATCGCGCTGAACGGGTACGGCTTCACGGCTGTTCCGTCAGGCCGGAGCCGGGCCGCAGCATCGGCACATGGGGAATACCGTCGTCGACGAAATCGTCACCGTCGCGGACGAATCCGTGCTGAGCGTACATGTCGGCCAGATAGGTCTGCGCATCGATCCGGCACGGGTAGTCACCGACTTCGGCCAGCGCGGCACGCAGTAGCCGGGTGGTGTGCCCCTGGCCGCGTGCGCTGCGTTTGGTGCACAACCGGCCGATCCGGAAGGCCTTTTCGCCTCCGGCATGCTCCTCCATCAGTCGCAGCGTGCAGATCACGTCACCCGCAGGGGTTTCCAGCCAGAAGTGCCGTGTCTCGGCGAGCAGGTCGCGTCCGTCCAGCTCCGGGTACGGGCAGGCTTGCTCGACGACGAACACCTCTACCCGCAGCTTGAGCAATTCGTAAAGCGTCCGGGCGTCAAGGTCTTTGGACCAGGCGCGGCGCAGCGCTTCACTCATGGGCGCCGCTCTCCCCCGCAAGCGGGTGGGGGGTACCTCCCACTTGTGGGGGCGTTCCCCCACTGCATCGTCGGCGGCGCGGCTCATCTGACCACCCGATCCGAATCCAGCTGCAGCACCTTGGTGCCCCACGACCACACCTCGTCGAACAGTGTGGGTTCGCCGGACAGCTCCACCCCCAGCGAGGGCACCATTTCCTTGAGAGTGGGCAGCCACGAACGGTAGCGGTCGGGAAAGCATCGTTGCAGCACCTCGAGCATCGCCGCCACGGCGGTCGATGCCCCCGGTGAGCCCCCGAGTAGTCCGGCGATGCTGCCGTCGGCGGAGCTGAGCACGATGGTGCTGAAGTCGAGCACGCCGCCCTTGCGCTTGTCGCGCCGAATCACCTGCACACGCTGACCGGCCACCGTCAGACGCCAGTCGGTATCTACTGCGCCGGGCGCGAATTCACGAAGGGCACGCATCCGGTCATGCTCGGACAACCGCAGTTGGCCGATCAAATAGTCGAGCAGCGGCAGTTCGGTGACGCCGACGCCGAGCAGCGACAGCAGGTTGTCGGGCTTGACCGAGCGGGGCAGGTCGGTGAAGTGGCCGTGTTTCAAGAACTTCGGCGACCAGCCGGCGTACGGCCCGAACACCAGCCACGACTTGCCGTTGACGAACCGGAGGTCCAGATGCAGGGCACCCAGCGGCGGGGCTCCGGCGGCTGGGGCGCCGTACACCTTGGCCCGGTGCGCGGCGGTGAGTGCGGAGTTGTCCGCGCGCAGGAATCGGCCGCCGATCGGGAAGCCGGCGAAGCCCTTGACCTCTGCGATGCCGGACTTCTGCAGCAGCGGCAATGCGTCACCCCCGGCCCCGACGAACACGAATCCGGCGTTGAGCCGGTGCTTTTCGCCGGTGCGGCGATTCGCGACCAGCAGCGTCCAAGTGCCGTCGGATTGGCGGGCCAGGCTGCGAACTTCGTGACCGAACAGCGCCGTGGCCCCGCGCTGCACGCAAAAGCCGATGAGTTGCCGCGACAGCGCACCGAAGTCGACGTCGGTGCCGTTGGCGGCCCAGTTGAGGGCGATCGGTTCACCGAAGTCGCGTTTGGCGGCCATGAACGGCAGCCGGCGGGCGAACTCATCCGCGTCCTCGATCAATTCCGTGCCCGCGAACAGCGGGTTGCCCGCCAGCGCCTGCCGTCGCCGCCGCAGGTAATCGACCTCGTCGACTCCGCGTACGAAGCTGACGTGTGGGATAGGGTTCAAGAAGCCGCGATCACTCAGGATGCGGTGTTCGACGGCATAAGCCCAGAATTGGCGCGACACCTGGAACTGCTCGTTGATACGCACCGCTTTGGTGATGTCGATGGAGCCGTCGGAGTTTTGCGGGGTGTAGTTCAGCTCGCACAAGGCGGAGTGTCCGGTGCCGGCATTGTTCCAGGGACTGCTGCTTTCCGCGGCGACGGCGTCCAGCCGCTCGACCACCGTCATCGACCAGTCCGGCTGCAGCCGACGCAGCAACGCACCCAGCGTGGCGCTCATTACACCCGCGCCCACCAGCACGACGTCCGTGCGTGCGGTTGTGGCTAGCGTTGACACCGGCTGGTTGGTCCTTCCCTCGACTGCGCCGGTCCCAGGTTATCCCGACCCGAAATGGGGCACAGAAGACATGCGCCTCCCGGTGACCAGCAAAACCTTTAAGCTGGCCTCGTGACTGGCTGGGTGCCCGATGTGCTGCCCGGCTATTGGCAGCGCACCATCCCGCTGGGCTGCGACCCGGCCGGTGAGGGCGACATCGTGGCCACCCTGATCCGGCGGGGCCCCGGCGCCGGGCGCGCCGAGCACGCGGTGCTGGCGGTGCATGGCTACACCGACTACTTCTTTCACACCGAGGTGGCCGATCACTTCGCCGGGCGCGGATTCGAGTTCTATGCGCTGGACCTGCACAAGTGTGGCCGGTCGCGGCGCGACCACCAGACACCCCACTTCGTCACCGACCTCGCCAACTACGACACCGAACTCGAATACGCCCTGTCCGCCATCAGCGAACAGTCCGGTGCGGTGAAGGTCCTGGTGTACGGCCATTCCGCGGGCGGGCTCATCGTGTCGTTGTGGCTGGACCGGCTGCGCCGGCGCAACGCGGCAGCCCACGCCGGCGTTGGCGGTCTGGTACTCAACAGCCCGTTCCTGGATTTCCACGGCCCGGCCGTCGTGCGGCACGCGGTGACCGCGGCGCTGCTCGCCGCCCTGTCTCGGGCGCGGTCCAAGGGCGTGCTGCCGCGCACCCCGGGTGAGGGCGGCTACGGAGCCACCTTGCACCGCGACTACCACGGTGAGTTCGACTACAACCTGCAATGGAAACCGGTGGGCGGATTCCCGACCACCTTCGGCTGGCTGCATGCCGTTCGTCGCGGTCAGGTTCGGCTGCATCGGGGGCTGGACGTCGGCGTGCCGAATCTGATCTTGCGGTCGGATCACAGCGTGCGGGAAACCGCCGACCCGGCGTCCATGCACTGCGGCGACGCGGTTCTCGACGTCACCCTGATCGCCAGGTGGGCCGGCTGTATCGGGAGCCATACCACCGTCGTTCCGGTGGCCGACGCCAAACACGACGTGTTCTTGTCACTCCCCCGGCCGCGCCAGCTGGCCTATCGCCAGCTGGACCGTTGGCTGGATGGCTACCTCAGCGCCGTCGGCGCCGCCTCGGGATCTTCGGAAGAAGGGTGACGGGCGACCATGGAAACCTACGACATTGCCATCATCGGAACGGGCTCGGGCAACAGCATTCTCGATGATCGCTTCGCTGGCAAGCGGATAGCGCTGTGTGAGCAGGGCACATTTGGTGGGACCTGCCTCAACGTCGGGTGTATTCCGACGAAGATGTTCGTTTACGCGGCTGACGTCGCCGCGACGATCCGAGGTGCGGCGACCTACGGCATCGACGGGCACGTCGACCGGGTGCGATGGGGCGACATCGTCTCCCGGGTCTTCGGGCGGATCGATCCGATCGCGCTCTGCGGCGACGAGTTCCGGCGCTCCTCACCCAATATCGACTTCTACAGCCAGCACACCCGGTTCGGGCAGGTTCAACCCGCAGGGCGCTACCTTTTGCGCACCGACGCAGGTGACGAATTCAGCGCCGATCAGGTGGTGATCGCGGCGGGGTCGCGCCCGGTGATCCCCCCGGCCATCGTCGCGTCCGGGGTCTCTTATCACACCAGCGACACCATCATGCGGGTCCCGGAGTTGCCCGAACACATCGCGATCGTCGGAAGCGGCTTTGTGGCAGCCGAATTCGCGCACGTCTTTTCCGCGTTCGGCGTACGGGTGACGCTGGTGATCCGGGGCGGCTGCCTGCTGCGGCATTGCGACGACACCATCTGCAAACGGTTCACCCGCATCGCCGCGGCCAAATGGGAGCTGCGCACTCACCGCAACGTCGTGGCGGGCACCGATGCCGCCTCTGGCGTCACGCTGCGGCTGGACGACGGGTGCACGCTGAACGCCGACATGCTGTTGGTCGCGACGGGACGGGTGTCCAACGCCGATCTGTTGGACGCCGAACAAGCCGGTGTCGACATCGAGAAGGGGCGTGTGGTGGTCGACGAATACCAACGCACCTCGGCCCGTGGCGTTTTCGCCCTGGGCGACGTCTCGTCGCCGTATATGCTCAAGCACGTCGCCAACCACGAGGCGCGGGTCGTGCAGCACAACCTGCTGTGCGACTGGGACGACACCGGGTCGATGGCCGTCACCGACCACCGCTACGTGCCGGCCGCGGTATTCACCGATCCGCAGCTGGCGTCTGTCGGGCTCACCGAAAATGAAGCTGTGGCACGGGGATTCGACATCTCAGTCGCGATACAGAACTATGGCGACGTCGCCTACGGTTGGGCGATGGAAGACACCAACGGGATCGTCAAGCTCATCGCCGAGCGGCACAGCGGGCGCCTGCTTGGCGCGCACATCATGGGGCATGAGGCATCGTCGATCATCCAGCCCCTGATCCAGGCGATGAGCTTCGGACTCACCGCCCGCGAAATGGCCCGCGGCCAGTACTGGATTCATCCGGCGCTTCCCGAAGTCGTAGAGAACGCGTTGCTGGCCCTGTAGCGACGTCAGCGCTTTGAACGTTTCAGCGTCCGCGCCTCGCGCTTGTCGTCCTGGCACTGCGGGCACAGGCCGTGCAGCGTCAGACCGGCTGCCTCCGACAGTGCGAAGGAACTGCCCGCCATCGCGTGTTGGAGCGCAGAACTCAGCTGGCGGGCGGGCACCTCGATGATCGAGCCGCATTTAGTGCAGACGGCGTGGTGGTGCGGCGCGGTCGCCATCCCATAGGTGGTGACCCCACCGTCGACAGTCAGGGCGTGCAGCACCCCCTGCTCGACCAGCGTGGTCACCGTTCGATAGATGGTCGCCACGTCGGGCGCCTGCGCGCCAATCGGCAGGCACGCACGAACCCGCTTGTGGATCTCCCCCACCGCCAGGTGCCCATTGACCGGCTCGAGCACGGCCAGAACCTGGATCCGCGACGACATCCGCCGTAGCCCACGGGCGCGCAGCAGATCGCCGATGCGCGCGGTGACGGAAGGGTCCGGTACCGACGGCTTGGGCGTCACCCGTTCAGTGTCCCGCCCGTCACCCGCGACCGCTAGTTTTCGGGCCAAATCGCCCTTCGCGATTCCTGCAATCCACTTGCATCTAGCCGGCGCCGGAACTTACAGTGCCGGAGTGTTCTCTGCCTAATGCTGGACGAACCCGGAAGGACCCCAGTGGCCGGTACCGAACTCGACCCGCGGCCGTCGTGGACGACCAGGCTTCCTCGCGCGTTGGCGCCGGCGGAGTGGTGGCGCCTGGCATCGATGTCGACGGTCGTCGTCGCACTGCATGCGGTGGGCTGGCTCACGTTGGTGTTACTCGTGGCGCCGGCTCAGTTCAACTTGGGCGGCAAGGCATTCGGCGTCGGTATCGGGCTGACCGCCTATACCTTGGGCTTGCGGCATGCCTTTGACGCCGACCACATCGCCGCCATCGACAACACCACCCGCAAGCTGATGAACGACGGGCAGCGCCCGCTTGCCGTCGGGTTCTTCTTCTCGCTGGGCCACTCCACGGTGGTCTTCGGGCTGGCGCTACTGCTGGCTTGCGGAGTGGAAACGGTCGTGGGACCGATCAGGGACGACAACTCGACGCTGCACCACTACACCGGGCTGATCGGCACCAGCGTCTCGGGTGTGTTCCTCTATGCGATCGCCATCCTCAACGTCGTCGCGTTGATCGGCATCCTGCGGGTGTTCGCTCAGCTGCGCCGCGGTGAGTACGACGAGGCGGGGCTGGAAGAACGCTTGAACAGCCGTGGACTGATGAACCGGTTTCTCGGCCGCTTCACCAAGTCGATCACCAAGTCGTGGCACTCCTACCCCGTCGGGTTGTTGTTCGGGCTGGGTTTTGACACCGCCACCGAAATCGCGCTGCTAGTGCTGGCGGGCACCAGCGCGGCAGCCGGGTTGCCCTGGTACGCCATCCTGTGCCTGCCCTTGTTGTTCACCGCCGGCATGTGTCTGCTGGACACCATCGACGGCTCGTTCATGAATTTCGCCTACGGCTGGGCGTTTTCCAAGCCGGTGCGCAAGATCTACTACAACATCACTATCACCGCGCTGTCGGTGGCGGTCGCGTTGGTGATCGGCAGCGTCGAACTGCTCGGCCTGTTCGCCGGCCAGTTCGGCTGGCGTGGCGCGTTCTGGCATTGGATCAGCGGGCTCGACCTCAACGCGCTCGGCTACCTCATCGTCGGCATATTCGTCGTCACCTGGGCGGTGGCGCTGCTGGTCTGGCGCTACGCGCGAATCGAAGAGAAGTGGGCTCCGTCTTTGGGAACGGATACCGCAAGCTGACGGCGCGGGTGTAGAAAAGTGCCATGCATGAGCTGTCGCTATGCGAAGCCATCGCCGACGTGGTCAAGACGCATGCCGACGGTCGCCACGTCGACGTGGTTCGCGTGCGGATAGGGGCTCTTCGCCAGGTGGTGCCCGAGTCGCTGTCGTTCTGCTGGACGCTGGTGCGAGACGCCGAGGACATGCCGGAGGCCGAGCTGGAACTCGAGTGCGTCAGCGCCGAGGTGAGGTGCCATGCCTGCGGTCACCAATCGGAGATCACGTCCCCCTGGTCGATCTGGTGTCCCCAGTGTGACAGCTCCGACGTCGAGGTATTACGCGGCAACGAGTTCCTGGTGACGTCGTTGGACGTCTCCTGAAAGCTTCCCTAAAGCTTCCCTTCCGAACGGATTTGACCATGGGTAGGTTTCACCGGCACGACGACGGAACCGTGCATGCTCACGAGCACGATGCTCCGGACCACGAGCATGGCCGTGACCACGGCGATCACAGCCGTTACCGCACGGGCAAGCAGCGCATCGACGTGCTGGAGGCGATCTTCGCCGAGAACGACATGCTCGCCGAGGCCAACCGCGCGGAGTTCGAGAGCAACGGGGTGCGCACGCTCAACCTGATGAGCTCCCCGGGATCGGGGAAAACAACCATCCTGCAGGCGACGCTGGACGAGCTCGCCGGCGAGTTGGCGATCGGAGTGATCGAGGGCGACATCGCCACCGATCTCGATGCGGCCAAACTCAGCGGTCGCGGCGCCCAGGTGTCACTGCTCAACACCAGCAATGGGTTTGGCGGTGAATGCCATCTCGATGCACCCATGGTGCACCGTGCGCTGCCGGGCCTCGAGCTTTCCACCTTAAACCTGGTCATCATTGAAAACGTCGGGAACCTGGTTTGTCCGGCCGAGTTTGACGTCGGCGAGCACGCCAAAGCGATGGTGTACTCGGTGACCGAGGGCGAGGACAAGCCGCTGAAGTACCCCGTGATGTTCCGCTCGGTAGATGTGGTGCTACTCAACAAGATTGACTTGGTGCCCCACCTCGACGTCGACGTCGACACGTACATCTCGCACGTCCGCAAAGTCAATGCGACAGCGACGATCCTGCCCGTCAGTGCACGCACCGGAGCCGGTATGGGCGCCTGGTTCGGCTGGCTACGGCGATTCGCTGCGGACCAGCCGGCCTGAACCGCTTTTGCAAAACACTTGCATGACAATCTCGCCGGCGTGGCGAGGTCGTTATGCACCAGCTGTTTAACTACTGAGTAACGCCACAACCGTTGACAACACCCGACGGCGGGAGTAGACCCAAAAACTAGCGCTGCGCAAGTGGGCCGACGGTCGACTCCGGCAGCGTAGGAGCCTTCCAGCCCGGCTCCGGAAAGCTGCAGCATGCCAACAGAAGCGGCAGTCAAAGCAGAAGAAACATTGATTCATCTGCTATGGATTAATGCGGGGCTCAGTTGTGACGGCGATTCGGTGGCGTTGACTGCCGCCACCCAGCCCAGCGTCGAGGAGATCGCACTGGGAGCTCTGCCCGGACTCCCGAACGTCGCCGTGCACTGGCCCCTGATCGATTTCGAGTGCGGACCCAACGGCGGGGCCGACGACTTCCTCGAGTGGTTCTTCAAAGCCGACCGCGGCGAATTGGAGCCGTTCGTGCTCGTCGTTGAAGGTTCCATCCCGAACGAGAAGATCAAAGATGAGGGCTACTGGTGCGGGTTCGGCAACAACCCCGCCACCGGCCAGCCGATGACCACCAGCGAGTGGCTGGACCGGCTGGCGCCCAAGGCCACCGCGATCGTGGCCGTCGGGACGTGTGCCACCTACGGCGGCATCCACGCCATGGCGGGCAACCCGACCGGGGCGATGGGTGTGCCCGACTACCTGGGATGGGAGTGGAAGAGCAAGGCCGGCATTCCGATCGTTTGTGTTCCGGGCTGCCCCATCCATCCGGACAACCTGTCGGAGACGCTGACGTACCTGCTCTACATGGCGACCGGCCAGGCGCCGATGATCCCGCTCGATGCCGCGCTGCGCCCGAAGTGGTTGTTCGGCAACACCGTGCACGAAGGATGCGACCGGGCCGGCTACTACGAGCAGGGTGACTTCGCCACCGAGTACGGGTCGCCCAAATGCATTGTCAAGCTTGGCTGTTGGGGTCCGGTAGTCAAGTGCAACGTGCCCAAGCGTGGATGGATCAACGGTGTCGGTGGCTGTCCCAACGTCGGCGGGATTTGCATCG
>Ga0335071_10000194_pt1 | contig 70398 bp, 66 predicted proteins | sample Lox_Sample_15_FD_206724 | JGI IMG/M metagenome (GOLD analysis project Ga0335071, IMG submission 206724) | Soil microbial communities from Loxahatchee National Wildlife Refuge, Florida, United States - Lox_Sample_1.5 | ecosystem: Environmental > Terrestrial > Soil > Wetlands | place: USA... | reverse complement strand
ATCTCGGGAGTAACTCAGTTAGTAGAGTCATCCCCCGAGAAGGGGGATTGGTCGCGGGCTCGAAAGAAAATTGAGAGGATGAGAATTCAATCGCGGGAGTAACTCAGTTAGTAGAGTCATCCCCCAAAAAGGGGGATTGGTCGCGGGCTCGAAGGAAAATTGAGAGGATGAGAATTCAATCGCGGGAGTAACTCAGTTGGTAGAGTCATCCCCCGAGAAGGGGGATTGGTCGCGGGCTTGAAAGAAAATTGAGAGGATGAGAATTCAATCGCGGGAGTAACTCAGTTGGTAGAGTCACAGCCTTCCAAGCTGTTGGTCGCGGGTTCGAGTCCCGTCTCCCGCTCAGAATGAGTTGTGAGGGATTGCACGTAAAAAGTGTCCGTGCGTTGTTGAAGTGCTCAGTCGGACAAAAATATTCAGGGTGCTGAGTTTGATGCTTGCGTAGCTCAGTTGGTAGAGCACTTCCTTGGTAAGGAAGAGGTCATCGGTTCAATCCCGATCGCAAGCTCGAAAGAAAAGGGAAGAGGTCGTCACGTCAACGGCGGACCTCGTGCTTGGAAGAAGAACACTATAAGAACATCATGCTGCGGAGCGTACGGTGAGAGACATCATAACTTTGGAATGCACGGTTTGCAAGAACAGGAATTATTCCACGACGAAGAATAAGAAAAAGCAGACCGGCCGGGTCGAATACAAAAAATATTGTCGTTTTTGCGCAAAGCATACTCCGCATAAAGAGACGAAGTAATTGCGTCGCCGAATACCCTACGTGTGTAGCTCAATTGGTAGAGTAGCGGTCTCCAAAACCGTTGGTTGGGGGTTCGAGTCCCTCCACACGTGCGAAGGTTGTGCAGATGGTTCACTTACATTCAAACGAGCCTGAACGATGAAAGAGAAGATAATCGGTTTTTTTACGGACGTCTATAAAGAAATGAGCAAAGTGACGTGGCCCAAACGGAATGAACTTCAGGATTCGACGGTGCTTGTCCTCGTCGTGTGTCTGATCATCGCGGCCTTCGTCTACCTTGTTGACACTATCGTGAGCCAGGCGCTCAAAGGAATTTTCTAAACCCTATGGTAGAAACAGCGGTCGATAGAAAGTGGTATGTTGTCCGGACGTATTCGGGACACGAGAACAAAGTGAAAGCCTATCTTGAGAGCGAGGTCGCGCAGGCGGGGCTTCAGGAGAAGATCGCCAAGGTCCTCGTCCCGTCTGAAAAGGTCTTTGAAGTGAAGGATGGAAAAAAGAAAAGCAAGACGAAGAATTTTTTCCCCGGATACATTCTTGTCGAAGCCTTCCTGGACGAAAAGACGAAGTACATCATCCTCAATACGCCGTCCGTGATGAGTTTTGTCGGCTCGAAAGAAAAGCCGGTACCCCTGCAGCCGGACGAAGTGCGGCGCCTGATCGGAAAGATCGAACAGAAAGGGGACGTCGAGCAGATCGAGGTTCCGTTCCATATCGGCGAACCGGTGAAAGTGATCAGCGGCCCGTTCAATAATTTTTCGGGGTTTGTCCAGGAAGTGAATGAAGAACGAATGAAGCTGAAAGTCATGGTCAGTATTTTCGGAAGGAAGACTCCCGTCGAGCTTGACTTCAGCCAGGTTGAAATCGAAAAATAACTGTTGAATCTATTCTGAAAGAGCGTTTCGTATGGCAAAGAAAGTAGTAGGTTTCGTAAAGCTTCAAATTCCGGCCGGACAAGCCAACCCCGCACCGCCGGTCGGTCCCGCCCTCGGTCAAAAAGGCGTGAACATCATGGAGTTCTGCAAGCAATTCAACGCAAAAACGCAGGACAAAATGGGGCTTATCATCCCGGTCATCATCACCGTCTATTCGGATAAATCGTTCACCTTCATCACAAAAACTCCTCCGGCCGCAGTGCTGCTCATTAAAGCCGCCAAGGTCGAAAAGGGTTCCGGTGAGCCGAATCGCGTGAAAGTAGGGAAAGTGACCCGCGCCCAGGTCAAAGAGATCGCGGAGATGAAGATGCCGGACCTCAACGCCGCCAGCCTCAATGCCGCCATGAGCATGGTGGAAGGAACTGCAAAAAGCTTAGGAATCACCGTCGAAGGTTAATTTATTCACGTGGGAGTCCCGCCACGGGCTGGACGCTTGCACCACTATATATAGAGGATGTCCTATGAAACACGGAAAACGCTTCAAAGCAGGCCTCGCCAAAGTCGATCTAAAAAAATTCTATACTGTAGAAGACGCCGTCGCCATCGTTAAAGAGGCAGCCACGGCAAAATTCAACGAATCGGTCGATATCGCCGTTCGTCTCGGCGTCGATCCCAAGAAAGCAGACCAGGCTATTCGCGGAACCGTCTCGCTTCCCCACGGCATCGGCAAGGAAGTCCGGGTGCTCGTGATGGCGAAGCCGCCCAAAGATGCCGAAGCCAAAGCGGCTGGCGCCGACCATGCCGGACTGCAAGAGTATGTTGAAAAAATTCAAGGGGGATGGGCGGACATCGACGTCATTATCGCCGCTCCGGACGTAATGGTGGAGGTCGGCAAGCTCGGAAAGATTCTCGGTCCCCGCGGCCTCATGCCGAACCCGAAGAGCGGCACCGTGACCGCAGACGTGGCAACGGCTGTCAAAGAGGTGAAAGCCGGAAAGATCGAGTTCCGCGTGGACAAGGCCGGGGTTGTGCATGCCACCGTCGGCAAAGCGAACTTTGAAAAAGAGAAATTGGCCGAGAACGTAAAGGCTTTTCTTGCGACCATCGGCCGGCTGAAACCCGCCAGCGCCAAAGGGCAGTATGTCAAGAGCATTGCAGTCTCATCCACGATGGGCCCCGGCGTTCACATTGACCGCGGCGTCGTCCAGGCATAGAGTTTTTCAGGGATTCTTTACAAAGAATATTACGCACTCACTTAATTCATTTTTTTGCGGGTGATGCCTCCGCGCAAGCGGGGGGCTTCTCATCGCCTGTAAGAAGTTCAAGAGTAAAAACGAACTATGAAAAGATCAGAGAAAGAGGAGATCATTGCCGAAGTGCGGGAGAAGATCTCCCGGGCGAAAGGGATGTTCTTCACCGATTTCACCGGCATCACCGTGGAGCAGGCGACAGAGCTCCGCAGCGAATTCCGCAAGTCGGGCATCGACTACAAGGTCGTGAAGAATACGCTTGCCCGGAAAGCACTCGAAAGCGTGACAGGGTACGATGCGGTGTACAAGAACCTTGCCGGCCCGACCGGCATCGCGTTCAGCTACAACGACCCCGTAACACCGGCAAAGATCATCAAGAAGTTCCACGACAAGAACGAAAAGCTTTCCTGCAAAGCTTGCGTTATCGACCGTCAGGTGTTCGACGGGTCAAAGCTCGATGAATTGTCGAGGCTCCCGTCGCGCAACGAGATCGTCGCAAGCATTCTTGGTTCTCTTCAGGCTCCGGCCTCCGGCATCGTCGGCGCGATCAACGCCGTGATGAGGGACCTCGTCGGAGTGATCGATGCGATCGAGAAAAAGAAAGCAGCCTAGTTGTTGTCGGTTCATATGAAATCTAATTTACTTTAAGGAGAACAGCACAATGTCAGCAGTAGCAGAATTAGTTGAAAAGATCGAAAAACTCACCCTGCTTGAAGCAGCCGAATTGAAAAAAGCGCTCGAAGAAAAATTCGGCGTCACGGCGGCAGCCCCGGTCATGATGGCCGGACCCGCGGCAGCAGCGGCCGCCCCGGCGGCTGAAGCACAGACGGAATTTACCGTTGTGCTGAAGGAAGCGGGCGCGCAGAAGATCAACGTCATCAAAGTCGTCCGCGCGGCAACCGGACTCGGCTTGAAAGAGGCGAAGGACCTCGTTGACGGCGCGCCGAAAAGCGTGAAAGAAGGAGTCAACAAGGACGACGCAGAAAAGTTGAAGAAGGAGCTCGAAGAAGCAGGCGCAAAGGTTGAACTGAAGTAACGGCGCCGGGAACGAGCTCTTTTTGAACTTTTTCTGAAAGGTCCGTGTTACGTGTACAGATTCTTGACTCGATGTTAACAACTGGACAAGCCGATGGCATCCGCCGAAGGGCGGAACACGCTATCGGCTTGTTCAGTCTCATCGAGCGTGAGGCGGATTGAAGCGAAAGGTTCAGCGGAAGCCGAAAAGAAGCGGTGTGAGTCGAGTTCACCCTCAAAAAGTTTTGTTCTCCTCGATGAACATTGCGAGCTTTTCCTTCCCCGTGGAATTACGATTTCTCAGAATATTGTCTAACAACTAAAGGGTCGCACGACCCGAAGGAGCGGTTGCATTGAAAAACCAATCCAATGGATCAAACGGTCAGGACAACGGCCGGGTGTCTTTCGCAAAAATCCCCACTGTTGTCGAGTATCCCGATCTGCTGAACGTCCAGATGGAATCGTTCGAACATTTTCTGCAGGAGCACATCCCGCCGCACAAGCGGAAGAATAAGGGGCTGCAGCAAGTGTTCATGATGAATTTCCCAATCAGCGACACGCGCGAGAATTACCTTCTCGAGTTCATGGAATACTACGTCGAGAAGCCGAAGTACTCGATGCGCGAATGCCAGGAACGCGGGCTGACGTACGCCGTTCCGTTGAAGGCGAAACTCCGTCTTTCGTCGAAAGCCGAAAACGGCAAGGACTTTTCGGACACGATCGAAGAGGTGGTCTACCTCGGCAACCTGCCGTACATGACGGACCGGGGAACGTTCATCATCAACGGCGCGGAGCGCGTCATTGTCAGCCAGCTCCACCGGTCGCCAGGCGTCTTCTTCGGCGAATCGGTCCATCCGAACGGCACGCCGATCTTCTCCGCGCGCATCATCCCGTTCCGCGGATCGTGGGTCGAGTTCACGACGGACATCAACAACGTCATGTACGCCTACATCGACCGGAAGAAAAAATTCCCCGTCACAACGCTCCTTCGCGCCCTCGGCTATTCCTCGGACGACGAGATCCTGGAGCTGTTCGGCCTTGTAGAAGAAGTCAAGGTTGCCGACATCGACCTGAAGCAGTATCTCGGCCGCATCATCTGCGGCGATATTGTCGACCGGAAGACCGGCGAGATCATCATCAACAAGGATGCGACGCTCAGCGAGGACATGATCAAGAAGATCAAGAAGGCGGAAGTGAAGAAGATCCGCTTCTTGAAATCCGAAGAGACCGCGGAGCGTTCGGTCATCGCCAACACCATCCAGAAGGACAGCGTCCACAGCGAAGAGGACGCGCTCGAAGCGATCTACCGTCAGCTCCGTTCGGGCGACGCGCCGGATCTCGACACCGCGAAGAACCTCATCGACAAATTATTTTTCAACCCGAAGCGCTACGACCTCGGCGACGTCGGTCGCCACCGGCTCAATTCCAAATTGAAGCTGGACATTCCTCTTACGACGACGACGCTGACGAAGGACGACATCATTGCGATCATCAAATACTTACTCGACCTGCAGCAGGGCAAAACGTCCGTCGACGACATCGACCACCTGGGCAACCGCCGCGTAAGGACGGTCGGCGAACAGATCGCCGCGCAGTTCAACGTCGGCCTTTCGAGAATGTGCCGCACCGTCCGCGAGCGGATGAACATCCGCGACCAGGAAGCGTTCACGCCCGCCGACCTCGTCAACGCACGGACGATCACCAGCGTCATCAACGCATTTTTCGGAACGAACCAGCTCTCGCAGTACATGGACCAGACGAATCCGCTGGCGGAGCTGACGAACAAGCGCCGTATGTCGGCGCTCGGTCCGGGCGGCTTGACGCGCGAGCGCGCCGGCTTCGAAGTGCGCGACGTGCACTACACGCACTACGGACGGCTGTGCCCGATCGAAACCCCCGAAGGTCCGAACATCGGATTGATCTCCTCGCTCTGCATGCACGCACGCGTGAACGAGTTCGGCTTCATCGAGACGCCGTATCGTCCGGTGCGGAAGGGAAAAGTTTCGGAGTCCGAGATCGAATACCTCAACGCCGAGCAGGAGGACGAGTACATCATCGCCCAGGCGAACGTGCCCCTCGATGAACGCAACAGGTTCAAGACCGACCGCGTGACGTCGCGCCATCGGGGCGATTTCGTCGTCCATCCGCCCGATGACATCCAGTACATGGACGTTGCGCCGACACAGATCGTCAGCGCTGCGGCTGCGCTCATTCCCTTCCTCGAGCACGACGATGCGAACCGCGCTCTGATGGGGTCGAACATGCAGCGCCAGTCGGTTCCGCTTCTCCGTCCCGCGGCGCCGATCGTCGGGACCGGGCTCGAAGAAATGGTCGCCCGCGATTCCCGCACCTGCGTCATCGCTGAACGGGCCGGGGTCGTCGAGAACGTCTCCGGCGACAAGATCACGGTCGTCTACGACATCGACGAGACGAACACCGAGGCCCTGGTCAGTTTCGAGGACAAGCGCCGCGTGGAATATTATCTGACAAAATTTTTCAGGACGAACCAGGATACCTGCATCAACCAGAAAGCGATCGTCGTCCCCGGCCAGCGCTTCAAGAAAGGCGAAGTGCTCGCCGACGGCTGCGCGACCGACCGGGGCGAGCTCGCATTGGGCCGCAACGTGCTGGTGGCGTTCATGCCGTGGCGCGGGTACAATTTCGAGGACGCCATCATCATGAACGAACGGATCGTGTCGGAGGACGTGTACACGTCGATCCACATCGAAGAGTTCGAGCTCCAGGTACGCGACACCAAGCGCGGCGAGGAAGAGCTGACGCGTGAAATTCCGAACGTCAGCGAAGAAGCAACGAAGGACCTCGACGAGAACGGCATCATCCGCGTCGGCGCCGAAGTGAAGGAAGGCGACATCCTCATCGGCAAGATCACGCCGAAAGGGGAGACCGACCCGACCCCGGAAGAGAAGCTCCTGAAGGCGATCTTCGGCGAGAAGGCCGGCGACGTCAAGGATGCGTCGTTGAAAGCCCCCCCGGGAATGAAGGGCATTGTCATCGAGACGAAGCTCTTCAGCCGCAAGAAGAAAGATGCGGAAACGAAGAAGGACGACAAAAAACACCTCGACCTTCTCGAGAAGCAGCGCCGCAAGGATATCAAGGACCACTACGAAAAGTTAGGACGAAAGCTCGACCTTTTGCTGAACGAAGAGAAGTCGATCGGCGTGCGCGACAAGGACGGCAACGTCGTCTTCCGCAGCGGCACGCAGTTCAAGGAAGGGACATTCTCGTCGTACGACAACCTCGAGAAGCTCGACTACTCGCAGGATTGGGTGGACGACAAGCGAAAAAACAACTTGCTCGTCCGCGTCTTTGAAAATTATTTCGATACGCTCAACCATATCGAAGAAGCGTACAAACACGAGAAGAATAAGATCATGCTGGGCGACGAACTTCCTCCGGGAATCGTTCAGCTCGCCAAGGTCTATGTCGCGAAGAAGAGAAAACTGTCGGTCGGCGATAAGATGGCCGGGCGACACGGCAACAAAGGCGTCGTGGCGGCGATCGTCCCGCGGGAAGACATGCCGTTCATGCCGGACGGGACACCGGTGGACATCGTATTGAATCCGCTCGGCGTGCCGTCGCGTATGAATCTCGGCCAGCTGTTCGAGACCGCGCTCGGCTGGGCGGGTGAAGCGCTCGGCGTGAAATTTTCCACCCCGATCTTCGACGGCGCAAGCTGGGAAGACGTGCAGGAGCAGCTGAAGAAAGCGAACCTCCACCCCGAATCCCGCAGCGTGCTGTTCGATGGAAGAACGGGGGAGCGGTTCGACCAGGAGGTCACTGTCGGGTTCATCTATATGATGAAGCTCTCCCATCTTGTCGACGACAAGATCCATGCGCGCTCGATCGGACCATACTCCCTCATTACGCAGCAGCCCCTCGGCGGCAAAGCGCAGTTCGGAGGACAGCGGTTCGGAGAGATGGAAGTTTGGGCGCTGCAGGGGTACGGCGCGTCGCACGTGCTGCAGGAAATTCTTACCGTCAAATCTGACGACGTTGTCGGCCGCGCGAAGGTCTACGAGGCGATCGTCAAAGGAGACAACCTGCCGGAGGCGAATATTCCGGAATCGTTTAATGTGTTGATTCGCGAACTGCAAGGGCTGGGACTCGAGATGAAGATCGAGTAAGCGAAAGGACGGTTGGACAGGCGGCGCGCTACGGTAGCGATGCCGCCGTTCGTTGAACACTTCATAATTGGAGATTGGCGTATGCCTTACACACAACACGATACAAACGTTAAAAGAAATTTTACAAAGATTACCGTGAGCCTCGCCTCTTCGGACGCAATTTTGCAGCGCTCCTACGGCGAAGTGACCAAGCCCGAAACGATCAACTACCGCTCATTCCGCCCGGAGAAAGACGGGTTGTTCTGCGAAAAGATCTTCGGGCCGGTGCGCGATTGGGAATGCCATTGCGGAAAATATAAACGTATCCGCTATAAAGGCATCATCTGCGACCGTTGCGGCGTTGAAGTGACGCAGAAGAGCGTCCGGCGCGAGCGGATGGGACACATCAGCCTTGCGGTGCCGATCGTTCACATCTGGCACTTCCGGTCGCTGCCGAGCAAGATCGGCTACGTGCTCGGTCTCAGCAACAAGGACCTCGAGCGCATCATCTATTATGAGTCATACGTCGTTGTCAATCCCGGTACGACGGGTCTGCAGAAGCAGGACCTGATCACCGAAGACCAGTATTTCGAGATCCTTTCGTCGCTTCCGGAAAAAAATCAGGACCTCGAGGACGACGACGCGAAGAAATTCATCGCGAAGATCGGCGGCGAAGCGGTGAGAGACCTTCTGAAGCGCGTCGACATCGAGACATTGTCGGCGGAACTCCGCATGCAGGTGAAAGAAGAGACTTCGACGCAGAAGAAAACCGAGGCGCTGAAGCGTCTTCGCGTCATCGAATCGTTCCGCGAGATCGAAGGAGGTACGCCCAACAAACCCGAGTGGATGGTGCTGAACGTGATCCCGGTGATCCCGCCGGAGCTTCGGCCGCTTGTTCCCCTCGAAGGGGGACGGTTCGCGACGTCCGACCTGAACGATCTCTACCGGCGCGTCATCATCCGGAACAACCGTTTGAAGAGGCTGATCGACATCAAAGCTCCGGAGGTCATTCTTCGCAACGAGAAGCGCATGCTGCAGGAAGCGGTCGACTCGCTGTTCGACAACTCGCGTCGTGTCAATGCGGTGCGCAGCGACAACAACCGTGCGCTGAAATCCCTCTCCGACATGCTGAAGGGAAAGCAGGGGCGATTCCGCCAGAACCTGCTCGGCAAACGCGTTGACTACTCGGGACGCTCGGTGATCGTCGTCGGCCCGGAATTGCAATTGCATCAATGCGGTCTCCCGAAAGACATGGCGGTCGAATTGTTCAAGCCGTTCATCATCCGCAAGCTTATCGAGCGCGGCATGGCGAAGACGGTGAAGAGCGCCAAGAAAATGGTCGACCGGAAGGGGCAGGAAATCTGGGAGATCCTCGAGAACATCATCGACGGACACCCGGTGCTGTTGAATCGTGCTCCGACGCTTCACAGGCTCGGCATCCAGGCCTTCCAGCCGGTGCTTGTCGAAGGAAAAGCGCTGCGTATTCATCCGATGGTCTGCACGGCGTTCAACGCCGACTTCGACGGCGACCAGATGGCGGTGCACATCCCGCTGTCCTACGACGCGCAGCTGGAAGCGCGTGTCCTCATGCTTTCGAGCCACAACATTCTGTCGCCCGCAAGCGGCGCGCCGATCGTGACGCCGACGCAGGATCAGGTGCTCGGCTGCTACTATCTGACGAAATCGAGAGCCGGTGATGTCGGTGAAGGGAAGATCTTCTCATCGCCGGAAGAGGTGATCATCGCCCATAACGAAAACAAAGTATCGCTCCATGCGCGCATCAAAGTCCGCATCGGAGGGAAGCTCATCGAAACGACGACCGGCCGAGTTCTCTTCAGCAGGATCGTGCCGAGCGAGATCGGCTTCGTGAACGAGCTTCTGAACAAGAAACGTCTGGTGCAGATCATCGCGACGGCATTCCGCAAATGCGGAAACCTCCGCACAGCCCAGTTCCTCGACGAGCTCAAAACCCTCGGGTTCTTGTATGCCACGAAGGGCGGGCTCTCTGTGAGCGTTGCCGACGTCGCGATCCCGAAAGAGAAAGAGGAGATGATCAACAAGTCGCTGAAGGACGTCGATTCGGTCGAGCGGCAGTATCAGAACGGGTTCATCACCAACGGCGAGCGGTATAATAAAGTGATCGACATCTGGACCCGCACGACGAGCAGGGTTGCGGAGAAACTATTCGATTCGCTCCAGCATTCGCGCGAAGGCTTCAACTCGCTCTATATGATGATCGATTCGGGCGCGCGCGGTTCGAAAGAACAAGTGCGCCAGCTGGCGGGTATGAGAGGGTTGATGGCGAAACCGCAGAAATCCCTCTCCGGCGCGACGGGCGAGCTGATCGAGAATCCGATCATTGCGAATTTCCGTGAAGGCCTCTCCATTCTTGAATATTTTATCTCGACGCACGGCGCCCGAAAAGGTCTCGCCGACACGGCGTTAAAGACCGCCGATGCAGGGTACCTGACCCGGCGCCTTGTCGACGTTGCTCAGGACGGGATCGTGTCGATCGAGGATTGCGGAGCGATCCGAGGCGTTCTCACCGGCGCGCTGAAAGAAGGGGAGGACGTGAAGGAACCGCTGTCGGAAAGAATTCTCGGCAGGGTGGCTGTCCACGATGTTGTCGATCCGCTGACGGAAAAAGTCATCGTGAAGTCGGGCAATATCATCGATGAAGACATCGCGCAGGCGATCTCGGAAACGTCGATCGAGCAGGTGGAGATCCGCTCGGTCCTCACGTGCGAAGCAAAGCGCGGCGTGTGCGCGAAATGCTACGGCAGAAATCTCACCACCGCCAAGCTTGTGGAAGTCGGAGAAACGGTCGGCACCGTGGCCGCCCAGTCGATCGGAGAACCGGGGACGCAGCTGACCCTCCGGACATTCCATACCGGCGGCACGGCGAGCTTGATCGCGGCACAATCGCAGATCGTTTCGAAGTTCGACGGCCATGTCAAGTACGAAGGGTTGAAGTCGATCACCGTGAAGACCGAGGAAGGCTCGAAGATCCTCTCGCTCGGCCGAAGCGGCGTCGTCAATGTTCTCGACGACGACAACCGCGTGCTGACGAAGTACGATATTCCGTACGGCGCCGTCCTTCAGATGAAAGACGGGTCAAAGGTCACAAAAGGCGAGCTGATCTACGAATGGGATCCGTACAACGCCGTCATCATCTCCGAGCATTCCGGCATCATCAAGTATCAGGACCTGAAGGAAGATGCGACGTACCGCGAAGAGCCGGACGAGCAGACCGGCCACATCCAGAAAGTGGTCATCGATTCGCGCGACCGAACGCTCAGTCCTTCCATCCTCGTTACGAACAAAGGAGGCGCGAAAGTCGCCAACTATATCATCCCGACGCGCGCGCATATGATGGTTGACGACGGCGAAGAGATCGCCGCGGGAACCGTCCTCGTAAAGATCCCGCGCGACAGCGGCAAGACGCGCGACATTACAGGAGGTCTGCCGAGAGTGACGGAGCTTTTCGAAGCGCGTTCGCCAGCCGACCCGGCGATCGTCAGCGAGATCGACGGCATCGTCCGGTTCGGCGGACAAAAGCGGGGATCCCGCGAGGTGATCGTGGAGAGCCACGACAAGCAGGATCAGAAGACGTATCTTATTCCGCACGGCAAGCACATTCTCGTGCAGGAGAACGATGTCATCCGCGCCGGCGAGCGCATCTCCGACGGCGCGATCGACCCGCACGACATCCTCCGCATCAAAGGGACGAGCGCGGTGCAGGAATACCTTGTCAATGAGATCCAGGAAGTCTACCGCATGCAGGGGGTGAAGATCAACGACAAGCATATCGAGACGATCGTCCGCCAAATGATGCAGAAGGTGCGCATCAGCGACTCCGGCGACACCCGTTTCCTTGAAGGAGACTACGTCGACAAAGTGCGTTTCGCCGAAGAGAATGAGCGGCTTCAAGGAATGGTCTACATCGAGAACAAGGGAGATACCAAGTTCAAGAATATGACCGTGATGGAGAAGAAGAAGGCGAAAGAGGCGAACACCGAGATCAAGAAGAAAGGGAAGAAGGTCGCGGAGTTCAGAGATGCCGAGCCGGCGATGTCCGAGCCGATCCTTCTCGGTATCACCGCAGCGTCTCTCTCGACCGACAGTTTCATTGCCGCGGCTGCGTTCCAGGAAACGACCAAAGTGCTGACGGACGCCGCGATCGAGGGAAAGGTCGACTACCTTCTCGGCTTGAAGGAAAACGTCATCATGGGACATCTCATACCCGCAGGAACAGGGCTGAAGAAATTCCGCGATGTTCTTGTGGCTTCCAAGGAGACCCCGGCGGCCGTAGAAAAGCCCGTTGAAGAGCCGGAAGCGGCAACCGAGGAAGAGGAAGTCGTGGTTGTCAAGAAGACCCGGAAGAGAACCAAGACCGTCGCATAACGAAGCCGAGGCTGTTTCTGCGGTTGGAAGCAATTTACCGCAGAAACAGCTTGACTTATTTTTCACATTTTTGTATATTGTTAGGCTAATTTTTTATTCGATGCATTGTCACGGTTATTCCGGAGCAAAGTTTTGCCAACGATAAATCAGTTAGTCCGATCAGGCCGCAGAAGCATTCTTTTCAAAAGCAAAGCGCCCGCCCTTGCAGGGAATCCCCAAAAGCGGGGTGTCTGTACACGAGTCTATACCACGACCCCCAAGAAACCTAATTCGGCGCTGCGCAAAGTCGCACGTGTTCGGCTGACCAACGGCATCGAAGTCACTGCGTATATTCCGGGCGAAGGGCATAATCTGCAGGAACACTCAATTGTTATGATTCGCGGCGGCAGAGTAAAGGACCTGCCGGGAGTCAGGTATCACATCATTCGAGGAACGCTCGATACAGCTGGAGTGAACGAGCGAAAACAAGGAAGGTCAAAGTACGGCGCCAAGCGCCCGAAGTAATCGCCTATGAGAAAGAAAAGAGCAGATAAAAGGCCGATCCTCAGCGATCCGAAATTTAATGATCCACTGGTAGCCCGTTTCATCAACAACATTATGAAGCAGGGGAAAAAGAACCTTGCTCAATCGATTTTTTATGATGCACTTCAAGTAATAGGTGATCGTACCAAGTCCAACGCTATTGATGTTTTCAAAAAAGCAGTGAACAATGTTGCCCCCGTGATCGAAGTCCGAGCACGGCGCGTTGGAGGGGCAACCTATCAAGTCCCTACAGAAGTTCGTCCCGAACGGCGAACCGCTCTTGCCATCCGCTGGCTTATCAACTATTCGAAAGAACGTTCGGATAAAGCAATGTCGTTAAAGCTTGCTTCGGAGTTCATGGCGGCTGCGAACGGCGAAGGAAATGCCGTAAAGAAGAAAGAAGATACGCACCGCATGGCCGAGGCAAACAAGGCTTTTGCGCATTTCAAGTGGTAACATAATGCGGTAACCCGCGTTGCACGTTGAACCTGTCGTTGAAGTACTGTCTGCAGTTGAGGAGTTTGGAGTGTTATGCCCAGAAAATATTCGCTTGAGCGAACACGAAATATAGGCATTATGGCGCACATCGATGCGGGTAAAACCACAACGACTGAGCGCATTCTCTATTATACGGGCGTTCTGCATCGGATGGGGGAAGTGCACGACGGTGCGGCGACCATGGACTGGATGGAGCAGGAAAAAGAACGGGGCATCACCATTACCTCCGCAGCGACGACCTGTTTCTGGAGAGACCATTATATCAACATTATCGACACCCCGGGGCACGTCGACTTCACAATCGAAGTCGAGCGTTCGCTGCGCGTTCTGGACGGCGCCGTTGCGCTCTTCTGCTCCGTCGGCGGTGTTGAACCCCAGTCGGAAACAGTATGGCGCCAGGCCGATAAGTACGGCGTTCCCCGCATCGCGTTCGTCAATAAGATGGACCGCGTCGGCGCGGATTTTCTCGGTGCCGTGCAGATGATGAAAGACCGCCTCGGCGCCAATGCGGTGCCGATCCACCTGCCGGTCGGCGAAGGGGACCTCTTTACCGGCATCATCGATTTGATCACGATGAAGGCCCGCATCTTCCACGAAGAGTCGAACGGCATGACGTGGGAAGATATCGCAATCCCGCATGACCTGCAGAAGCTCGCCGCCGACTACCGGACAAAAATGCTCGAAGCGGTCTCGGATGAGGACGACACTCTCCTCGAAAAATATCTCGAGGGAAAAGAGATCAGTTCTAAAGAAATTATTGCCGTCCTCCGGAGAGCGTGTCTGAAGACGAGCATCATTCCTGTGCTGTGCGGCTCGTCGTTCAAGAACAAGGGGGTCCAGATGCTGCTCGACGCCGTCGTCGATTTTCTCCCCTCGCCCATAGACATTAATAAGGGGGAAATTTCCGGCCATCATCCGAACATGAAAGATATGATCGTCCGGAAAGTGACGGACAGCGAGAAGTTTACGGCGCTTGCCTTCAAGATCATGACCGATCCGTTCGTCGGAAGGCTGACGTATTTCAGGATCTACACGGGAAGTGTCAAAGCGGGATCGTACTTGTATAATTCCAGCAGCGACAAGAAGGAGCGTCTTGGACGCGTTCTTCGCATGCACGCGAACCATCGTGAGGACGTGGACGAAGGATTTGCCGGCGATATTCTTGCGGCGATCGGGTTCAAAAATACGCGTACCGGCGACACGCTCTGCGACGAAGACGATCCGATCATTTTAGAGAAGATGACATTCCCGGAACCCGTCATCCACCAGGCGATCGAACCGAAAACGAAGGCCGACCAGGAGAAGATGGGCGAGGCGATGCAGAAGCTTTCGGAAGAAGACCCGACGTTCCGCGTATCGACGAACGAGGAGACCGGCCAGACGATCATCGGCGGAATGGGCGAACTTCATCTTGAGATCATCGTGGACCGCATGAAGCGGGAATTCAAGGTCGAGGCGAACGTCGGCCGTCCCCAGGTTGCGTATAAAGAAACTGTCCGCAAAAAAGTACAGGCTGAAGGAAAGTTCATCCGTCAGTCCGGCGGCAAAGGACAATTCGGCCATGTCTGGATCGAGCTCGAGCCGAACGAAAAAGGGAAGGGCTACGAATTCGAGGATGCGATCGTCGGCGGCGTGGTGCCGCGCGAGTTCATCAAGCCGGTGTCGGTCGGCATTCAGGAAGCGATGAAGAACGGAATCCTTGCGGGGTACCCTGTAGAGGACATCAAAGTGAAGTTGTTCGACGGCTCATACCACGAGGTCGATTCGTCCGAAATGGCGTTCAAGATCGCCGGCTCGATGGCGTTCCAGGCGGCCGCAAAAAAAGCGAATCCCGTCATCCTTGAGCCGATCATGGCCGTTGAGGTCGTTACGCCGGAGGAATATCTCGGCGATGTGATGGGGGACCTGAATTCGCGGCGCGGAAAGATCGAAGGCATCACCCCGCGCAAGGATGCGCACGTCGTCAAGGCGACCGTGCCGCTCTCCGAGATGTTCGGCTACGCGACGTCGATGCGATCGATGACACAGGGGCGCGCGCTCTATACTATGCAGTTCTCGCATTACGACGAAACGCCGAAATCGATATCCGATCAAATCATTGAAAAAGTAAAGGGCAAGGAAGCAGTCACCGCCTGATTTCTGACAGAGAGTAAAAACACCTCGTTCCCAATTACGTAAGGAGACATTCTCATGGCAAAAGAAAAATTTGACCGCAGCAAGCCGCACGTGAACGTCGGAACCATCGGCCACGTTGACCACGGCAAGACAACCTTGACCGCCGCGATTACCATGGTGCTGGCAAAGAAGGGGCTTTCGCAGATCCGAACATTCGACAGCATCGACAACGCGCCGGAAGAAAAAGCGCGTGGGATCACCATTGCTACGGCACACGTCGAGTACTCGACCGACAAGCGCCACTACGCGCACGTCGACTGCCCGGGCCATGCCGACTACGTGAAGAACATGATCACGGGCGCCGCCCAGATGGACGGGGCCATCCTTGTTGTTGCCGGAACGGACGGACCGATGCCGCAGACGCGCGAGCACATTATTCTCGCACGCCAGGTCGGCGTTCCCCGCATCGTTGTTTTTTTGAATAAAGTTGACGCCGTCGACGACCCGGAGCTGCTCGACCTCGTCGAGATGGAAATGCGCGACCTGCTCAAGGCGAACGAATTCCCCGGCGACCAGATCCCCATCATTCGCGGCTCGGCGTTGAAAGCCATGGAAGCGGCATTGCGGCCGGATTCGAAGGTCGACGACCCCGCCTTCAAATGCATCATGGATCTCATGGATGCGATCGACTCGTACGTTCCGCTTCCGCAGCGCGATTCCGAAAAGCCGTTCCTCATGCCGGTCGAAGACGTCTTCTCGATCACCGGACGCGGGACGGTCGGCACGGGGCGTGTTGACCGCGGCCGCGCCAAAGTCGGCGACGAAGTCGAAGTGATCGGACTCGGCCAGCACAAGAAGACGGTCATCACCGGTGCAGAAATGTTCCGCAAGGAACTCGACGAAGTTGTCGCGGGCGACAATGCCGGACTGCTGCTGCGCGGCATTGAGAAGAACGATCTCGAGCGCGGTATGGTCATTGCGAAGCCCGGCTCCATCACCCCGCACAAAAAATTCAACGCGCAGGTGTACGTGCTCAAGAAAGAAGAAGGCGGACGTCACACACCGTTCCTGAACGGCTACCGCCCGCAGTTCTACTTCCGGACCACGGACGTGACCGGCGTCGTCACCCTTCCGCAGGGAGTGGAAATGGTGATGCCGGGGGACAACGTCGACAACATGCAGATCGAACTGATCTCCACCATCGCCATGGAAGAGAAGCTGCGCTTCGCTATCCGTGAAGGCGGCCGCACGGTCGGTTCGGGCGTTGTCACAAAGATCATCGAATAAAAGCTGTTTAACTTTTGAGCCGCGTCCCGCTCTTAACGGATCGCGGCTCGCACGGAGTTCCAAGTGGCTGGTCAAAAAATTCGCATCAAATTAAAATCGTACGATCACAACCTGATCGACAAATCGGCCGAGAAGATCATCAAGACGGTGAAATCGACCGGCGCGGTGGTCTCGGGTCCGATTCCGCTGCCGACGAAGCGCACGCTGTACACCGTGCTCCGTTCGCCGCACGTCGATAAAAAATCCCGCGAGCAGTTCGAGACGCGCGCCCATAAGCGCCTCATCGATATTCTTACCTCCGGCACGAAGACGGTCGACGCGCTGATGAAGCTCGACCTTCCCGCCGGCGTCGACGTGGAAATCAAAGTGTAAGGTGCGGTGAGGAATGCAGGCGGGAGCCCGCCGTCAACGGGCCCTTCGATCAGAAAAGATTTTTGACTAACCGGTTTCGCAAAAAGTGCAGATACCGAAGGAGTTTAACCAGTGAGTGGTATACTAGGAAAAAAAGTCGGCATGACGAGCATCTTCGATGACAACGGGGTTTCGATCCCGTGCACCGTCATCGAAGCCGGTCCTTGTTATGTAACTCAAATACGAACGAAGGAAAAGGACGGATACGAAGCCGTCCAGCTCGGTTTCGACGAGAAGCCGGAGCGCCTCGTGAACAAGCCCTCGAAGGGACACTTTGCGAAAGCAAGCGTCAAAGGGCTGCGGCTGCTGAAAGAGTTCCGCGATTTCAAAGCGGGCGATATTGCCGTCGGCAAAGAGGTGAAGGTCGACCTCTTCACGAAAGGGGACAAGGTCTCCGTGACCGCGAAATCCAAAGGCAAGGGATTTCAGGGCGTTGTCCGCCGGCATCATTTCTCCGGAGTCGGCATGACGACACACGGCCAGTCGGACCGTGTCCGCGCGCCGGGGTCCATCGGCTCGTCCTCGTATCCGTCACGGGTCTTCAAAGGGATGCGCATGGCGGGTAGGATGGGGTTCAGGAATGTGACCGTGAAGAACCTCACGGTCGTCCAGGTCATCCTGGAATCCAACCTCATCCTCGTCAAGGGATCGGTTCCCGGGGCGATCAATACGTACGTTGAGATCACGAAGTAATTTCCCACGAGATCGAAAAAGAAAGTACGACAAAGATGAAAGTTGATGTGCTAAAGAAAGATGGAACGAAGTCCGGCGAGACGGTGACGCTTGCGCCCGAGATCTTCGAAGTGACGCCGAACGACCATGCGATCTACATGGCCGTGCGCTCCTACATGGCGAATCAGCGGCAGGGGACGCATCAGACGAAAGAGCGGAGCGACGTCCGCGGCGGCGGCAAAAAGCCGTTTGCACAGAAGAAAACGGGACGTGCACGCCAGGGGACAAGCCGTTCTCCGTTGATGGCCGGAGGCGGCACCGTGTTCGGTCCGCATCCGCATGATTACGTGGTGAAGCTTCCCCTTAAAGTGAAGCGCATGGCCCGGAAGTCGGCTCTTGCCTATAAGGCAAAGGAAGCCAGCATCGTTGTTGTCGAGGATTTCAGCTTCGACGGGCCGAAGACAAAAGAGATGGCGGGGGTGCTGAAGGCCCTGCAGGTTGCCTCCAAGAAGGTGCTGTTCCTCGTCCCGAAAAAGGACGACAACGTCCTGAGGTCGGGCCGGAACATTCCGAAGTTGAACATCCTTGAGGCGGCCAAGGCATCGACATACGAAATTGTGGACAGCGCCGTGCTTGTGATGCAGAAGAGCGCGGTCGACATTCTCCAGAAAACGTTTTCCAATTAACGCGAGCGACCGATGAGTGTACTATTGAAACGACCCCTGATCACCGAGAAGATGACTGCGCTTGCAGACAAGCGGCAGTACGCGTTCGAGGTGGACATCAATGCGAACAAGATCGATATTGCCCGCGCGATCGAGAAAAAATTCAACGTGACCGTCGAGAGCATCCGGACGATCGTCTCGAAGGGGAAGCACAAGGCGCAGATGACCAGGCGCGGACGCGTCCCCGGCAGGCGTGCCGATTTCAAAAAAGCCATCGTGACGCTGAAGCAGGACCAGAAAATCGACTTCTTCGAAAACGTGTAAAACGTACCAAGCAACGGAAGCAGAGTTATGGCATTACGAAAATTAAAACCGACAACAGCCGCGACACGATATTACACGATCTCGACGTTCGAGGAAATCACGAAGTCGACGCCGGAAAAATCGCTGCTCGGGCCGATCAAGAAATCCGGCGGCAGAAACAGTTACGGGCGGGTCACCTCGCGTCATCGCGGGGGCGGGCACAAAAGAAAATACCGCATCGTGGATTTCAAGAGGGACAAGCGGGATATCGCCGCGAAGGTCACGGCCATCGAGTACGACCCCAACCGTTCTACGCGCATCGCTCTTGTGCAGTACGCCGACGGCGAGAAGCGCTACATCCTTGCCCCCGAAGGGCTGAAGGTGAACGACCGGATCGTTGCCGGGAACGAAGTTGAGATCAAGACCGGCAACGCGATGCCCCTGAAGGCGATTCCTGTCAACACTCAGATCCACAATATTGAAATGCGGGAAGGCAAGGGGGGACAGATCGCGCGCAGCGCCGGGAATTTCGCGACGGTCCAGGCAAAGGAAGGCGATTTCGTCCTTCTCAAGTTTCCTTCGGGAGAGGTCCGGAACATCCGCAGCGGATGCTACGCCACGATCGGGATGCTCGGGAACATCGACCATGAGAACATCAGCGTCGGCAAAGCGGGCCGCTCGCGCTGGCTCGGTCTCCGCTCGCATGTCCGCGGGGTCGCCATGAATCCGGTCGACCATCCGATGGGCGGCGGCGAGGGAAAAACTTCGGGCGGCGGTCATCCGGTGAGCCCGTGGGGACAGAAATCCAAGGGATTGAAAACGCGCAAGAAGAAAAAAACATCCAGCAAGTACATTGTCAAACGCCGCAAGTAAAGAGCAGAGCCTATGAGTCGATCAGTAAAAAAGGGACCGTTCATCGATCCCAAGCTGCAGCAAAAAGTCGAAGCGCTCAACAAGAGCAACAAAAAGCAGGTGATCAAGACATGGTCCCGCTCATCGACGATCGCCCCTGATTTTGTGGGCCACACGTTCGCCGTGCACAACGGGAACAAGTTCATCCCGGTCTACATTCAGGAATCGATGGTCGGCCACAAGCTCGGCGAGTTCGCGCCGACGAGAATTTTCCGGGCGCACCCCGGCTTAAAGACCGAAGCGACAACGGCACCGGCTGAATAAGAGTATTCGCGCACAGATTCTGGAGTTTTTCATGGAAGCAAAAGCAATCAACAGATACATCGGAACATCGCCGCGCAAGATGCGGCTCGTGGTCGATTTGATCCGCGGGAAATCGGTCGGCGAAGCGCTCAACATTCTCCATTTCTCGCCGAAGCATGCGTCGAAAACGGCGGAGAAAGTGCTCCGGTCGGCGATCTCGAACCTTCAGAACAAGGACGACGCAGGGCGGATCGACACCGACGATATCTACGTGAAGGAATGCTACGTGGATGGCGGCGCAACGATGAAGAGAATTCTTCCCGCGCCGATGGGGCGCGCGTTCAGAATGCTGAAACGCTCCAATCACGTGACGATCGTCGTTGCTCAACGGGACGCAAAGAAGAAATAGGTCCACCGCCACAAGGGCATGGTATGACACACATTCATTTATTCCGGTTTTAGGAGAACACAGTGGGACAAAAAACGCACCCGGTCGGTTTTCGCTTAGGCGTCATCAAGACGTGGGATTCAAACTGGTTCGATGAAAAAGGCTTCGCCGCGAAGCTTAACGAAGATGTGATGATCCGAAACTACGTCCGCAACCGCCTCAAGAAGGCCGGCATTTCACGGATCCAGCTCGAGCGGACCCCGAAGAACGCGCGCATCACCATTCATACCTCCCGTCCCGGCATTGTCATCGGCAAGAGCGGAAAAGAAATTTCACAGCTCGAGGAAGAGCTGAAAAAGATCACCAACAAGGAAGTGAAGATCCTCATCAGCGAGATCAAACGTCCCGAACTCGATGCGCAGCTCGTCGCGGAGAACATTGCGTCGCAGCTTGAAGGGCGCATTTCGTTCCGGCGCGCGATGAAGCAGGGGATCACGGCGGCCATGCGTATGGGCGCCGAAGGCGTGCGCGTGATGTGCAGCGGCCGTCTTGGCGGGGCTGAAATGGCCAGGCGCGAACAGTACAAAGAAGGACGCATCCCTCTTCACACGCTCCGCGCCGACATCGATTATGCCAACGCGACCGCCCAGACGATCTACGGACTGATCGGCGTCAAGGTGTGGATCTGCAAAGGCGAAGTTCTCGGAAACGCTGCGCGGTAATGGTCGGTTCTGTCGTACGATTTTGATACTGGAGATTACGAATTATGTTAATGCCGAAAAGAGTCAAGTACAGAAAAGCGCAGCGCGGGCGCATGCGCGGAAAAGCGACACGCGGCGCGACAATCGCGTTCGGCGATTTCGGGTTGAAGGCGATCGAACCGGGCTGGATCACCCAGCGGCAGATCGAGGCCTCGCGCGTTGCGCTCACCCGCATGATGAAGCGGGAGGGAAAAGTATGGATCAGGATCTTCCCCGACAAGCCGGTGACCAAGAAACCCGCCGAAACCCGTATGGGAAGCGGCAAAGGAAACCCCGAGTTCTGGGTGGTCGTGATCAAGCCCGGACGCGTGATGTTCGAGATCGGCGGCGTACGGAAGGAAATGGCGAAGGAGGCCCTGACGCTCGCGGCGCACAAGCTCCCGATCAAAACCAAGTTCGTGACACGCATCGATTACGATGCCCATTAACAGAGTCTGCCCATGAAAACATTCGAAATCAAAGACCTCTCCGATTCGGAGTTGCAGAAAAGAATCGCGGACGACAAAGAGACGCTCGCGCACATGAAGTTCCAGCAGGCGACGAAGCAGATCGAGAACACGGCAAAGCTCAAGCTCATCCGGCGCGACATTGCGCGGATGATGACCATGCTGAACCAGCGGAAACGCAAAGCGGAAGCCGCGAAGCCATAATCAGAGCACGGAGACCCGACCAGACAATGGAAACAAGAACCACTCGACGAAAAACACGCGTTGGCAAAGTGATCAGCACCAAGATGATGAAGAGCATCGTCGTTGCTATTGAACGGCGCGTTCCTCATGCACTGTACAAAAAATATTTCCGCCGCACGACGAAGCTCATGGCGCACGACGAGAAAGGCGAGGCCGGACTCGGCGACACCGTCCGTATTATGGAGACTCGCCCGCTGAGCAAAAACAAACGATGGCGTCTGGTGGAAGTGGTGGCAAAAGCGAAGTAACCGGTATTCAGGAGTATCTCATGATCCAGGAAGAAACAAATTTAGTCGTTGCAGACAATTCGGGAGCGAAAAAAGTGCGGTGCATCCGCATCCTCGGCGGTCACGACCGCCGGTACGCCAGCGTCGGCGACCTCGTTGTCGTCTCCGTCAAGTCTGCGATTCCCGGCGCGGGCGTTAAAAAAGGCGAGGTCTCCCGCGCCGTCGTCGTCCGCACGAAGAAGGAAGTCGGACGCAAGGACGGATCGTACATCCGTTTCGACGAGAACGCCGTCGTCCTGATCACTCCGCTGAACGAGCCGCGGGGAACGCGCATCTTCGGCCCCGTCGCGCGCGAGCTTCGCGAGAAACAGTTCATGAAGATCGTCTCTTTGGCACCAGAAGTTCTATAACGAAAACCGAAAGCAACGCTATGCAAGTTCGAAAAGATGATATCGTCATCGTAAAATCCGGGAACAACTCGGGCAAGGAAGGCAAAGTGCTGAAAGTGTTCCCCGCGACGAACAGGGTGATCGTCGAAGGCGTCAACATCATTAAGCGCCATACGCGTCCCTCGCAGCGCAACCCGCAGGGGGGCGTCGTGCAGAAGGAGGCGTCGGTCAATTCTTCGAACGTGATGGTGAAGTGCCCGAAGTGCAATACGGCGACGCGCGTGGGATACCAGCACGTCACCGACGCGACGTCGGGAAAGAAAAAATCGATGAGGATCTGCCGTAACTGCGGCGAGATGTTTTAAGAACTGCCGGGCAACGTTCCGGACCGATCAACGGTGCTATGCGAACAACATAGCACATCTCTAGAAGGTGCAGCACATGGGAAAAGAAAAGAAACCAGCACAGAAACAGGAACAGAAAGAGGCGAAGGCCTCGCATGCGCGGGAGGCGGGAGTGTACCCCCGTCTGCTCGAGATGTACAAGAAAGACCTGGCGCCGGTCATGATGAAGCGGTTCAACTATAAGAGCGTGATGCAGGTGCCGCGGCTCGAAAAGATCTCCCTGAACATGGGCGTCGGCGCCGCAACGCAGGACGCGAAGTTGATCGAGACCGCCGCGAAAGAACTGGAATTGATCACCGGACAGAAACCGGCGATCACGAAAGCAAAGAAAGCGATCTCGAATTTTAAGCTCCGGCAGGGGGTGCCCATCGGCGCCCGCGTGACGCTCCGGGGGAGACAGATGTATGAATTTCTTGACCGGCTTGTCAATGTTGCGATGCCGCAGATCCGGGATTTCCGCGGAGTGCCGGACAAATCGTTCGACGGCCGCGGCAATTATACGCTCGGCATCAAAGAACAGATCATTTTCCGCGAGATCGACGCGGACAAAGTAACGAAAATCAACGGCATGGATATCACCTTTGTCACGACGGCGAAGACGGACCTCGAGGCGATGGAGCTGCTCAAAGGGTTCGGCATGCCGTTCGTCAAACGCGATACAGTTCAAAAAGCAAATTAATTTACCCAAGGAGCGTTCGTGGCACGATTAGCGATGGTTGTTAAAGCAAAGAAAACACCGAAACATCCCACCCAGAAACACAACCGGTGCAGCCTCTGCGGAAGGTCCCGCGCCTATATGCGGAAATTCGGCATCTGCAGACTTTGCTTCCGCTCCATGGCGCTCGACGGGAAAATCCCCGGAGTGACGAAAGCAAGCTGGTAACAGCGCGATCAACAATTAGGAGAATGCGTATCAATGTCAATGTCCGATCCCATAGCTGATTATCTCACGCGAGTCCGCAATGCCCTGCGCGCGCGCCACAAGAAAGTCGATGTCCCTGCGTCGAACCTGAAAAAAGAAATTTCGCGCATTTTGATGGAACAGAAATTCATCGCAAGCTACACGACGGTCGACGATACGAAGCAGGGAATCATCCGTATCCAGCTGAAATACAACGATACAACGAGCGTGATCAGCGGACTGCGCCGCATCAGCCGCCCCGGCATCCGCCGGTACCACAACGCGGGCGAGCTGCCGCGCGTCAACAACGGCCTCGGCGTTGCGGTGATGTCGACGTCCAAAGGATTGATGACAGACAAACAGGCGCGCAAAGAAAATGTCGGCGGCGAAGTTCTGTTCTACGTGTGGTAATACCATCAGAGGTCAGTCAGAAAAAGAGTTTGAAGGAGTCTTACAGTGTCACGAATCGGCAGAAAACCAGTAGTCATTCCCAAGGGAGTGAAAGTCGAAGTGAAGAACGGCAAAGTGAAGGTCACCGGAACGAAGGGTGATCTGACCGTGGCCATTCATCCCGATGTCACCGTCGAGGTCAAAGGCGAAGAGGTCCATGTCTCCCGCCACTCCGATTTCAAGGAGCAGCGGTCGCTGCACGGATTATTCCGCGCGCTGATCGCCAATATGGTCACCGGCGTGACGACGGGCTTCACCCGCAAACTGGAGATCGTCGGCGTTGGCTACCGTGCGGAACTGAAGGGAAAGGTCCTTCAGCTCGCACTCGGTTACTCGCATCCGATCGCGTTCCGTCCCCCCGATTCAATCAAGGTTGAAGCGCCGACGCAGACGAGCATCGTCATCAGCGGCATCGACAAGCAGCTCGTCGGCCTGGTCGCGGCAAAAATACGGTCCCTCCGTCCCCCCGAACCGTACAAAGGGAAGGGGATCAAGTACGAAGGAGAGTACATCCGCAGAAAAGCCGGCAAGACAGCGGCCACTGCCGGTACTAAATAATCAACGGGTTCGATTCACAGTTACCGTTACGAGCAGGTATGATCAACAAAGAGACGATACAGCGCCGGATAAAGATCAAAGCGACGATCCGGAAAAAAATCTCGGGGACGGCAGAGCGCCCGCGCCTGACCGTGTACCGCAGCCTGGGAAACATCTACGGGCAAATCATCGACGATGCGGCGGGAAAGACCCTTGTCGCGGCCTCATCGATATCGAAGGAAGTCAAAGCCGAGCTGGCGGGAGCGAAATCAAAGAAGGCGAAGAGCATCCTCGTCGGAAAGATTCTCGCGAAAAAGGCGCTGGAAAAAAACATCAAGAACGTCGTGTTCGACCGGAACGGATTGCTGTATCACGGCCGTGTGAAAGCGCTGGCGGACGGTGCACGTGAAGGCGGCTTAAAATTTTAAGATGTGATTGCTGCTGGAAGGAATCGCCCGCTCTCTTGTCGGGTCGTCTAATGGCAGGACAACGCCCTTTGGAGGCGTATGTAGAGGTTCGAATCCTCTCCCGACAGCAAGAAACGCAAACGACGCTGTAAAAACTCATTAACGGAGTGAAGAGGTTTACCCTTGGCACGTATTAAAGCAAACGAGTTCGAACTTAAGGACAAGCTGGTCCACATCAACCGCGTCGCAAAAGTGGTGAAAGGCGGACGCAGGTTCAGTTTCAACGCGATCGTTGTTGTCGGCGACGGCAACGGCCATGTCGGCATCGGCCTGGGCAAAGCGAATGAAGTGGCGGACGCGATCTCCAAAGGAATCGACGACGCGAAAAAGAACGTCGTATCGGTATCGATCGTGAACGGCACGATCCCCCACGAAGTGATCGGAAAGTTCGGCGCGGGAAAAGTGCTGTTGAAACCGGCATCTCCCGGAACGGGACTGATCGCCGGCGGCGGCGTCCGCGCGCTGCTCGAATCGGCAGGCGTGAAGGACGTCCTCACGAAACAGATGGGCTCTTCCAACCCGCACAACGTGGTGAAAGCGACATTGGCCGGACTGCTCAGCCTTCGGGACGCCAAAACGGTGGCGCAGGAGCGCGGGGTCTCACTTCAGGAATTATTCCAGAATTAACCATTATGGCAGCGCACAAAAAGATAAAAATAACGCAAATCCGCAGCGTGGTCCACACGCTGAAGAGCCACAAACGCACTATCGAGGCGCTGGGGCTCGGACGTCCCAACTACTCCGTTATTCACACCGACACGCCGCAGATCCGCGGGATGGTGAATGCAGTCCGTCACCTTGTTGTCGTCGAAGAAGTGAAATCATAATTGCAGCGGGGTCCGCCCGGCGGGCCTCATCAGTGATCAAAGGAATATTACCATGGCGGCGATTTTAAGCAACTTACGGTACGCAAAAGGCTCGCGGAAAAAGACGAAGAGGATCGGGCGCGGTCAGGGCTCGGGACACGGCGGCACGGCGACACGCGGGCACAAAGGGCAGGGTTCCCGTTCGGGTTCGGGTCTGAAGCGCGGGTTTGAAGGGGGACAGATGCCGCTCACCCGGCGTCTGCCGAAGTTCGGGTTCCGGAATCCGTTCCGGGTCGAGTACCGCGTCGTGAACGTCGAAGTGCTGCAGAAGCTCGCGACGGACGGAAAAGTCAAAGACGAAGTTACGCCGGAGATCCTGTACTCGCTCGGCGTCGTGTCGAAGAAGAACGAGCCGGTGAAAATTCTCGGCGACGGCGAACTGAAAGCAAAATTGACGATCTCGGCGCACAAGTTCAGCAAGTCTGCGGTGGAGAAGATTACGGCGGCCGGCGGGAAAGCGACGGAGATACAGACTCAGAAACCCGCCGCAGCGAAAAAATCATAAGACATCTCCATGAGCAAATTAGACGAAAATATCCGCAACATCTTCAAGATTCAGGAGCTGCGAACGCGCGTGCTGTTCACGGCGGCGCTGTTGATCGTCGTCCGCATCGGTTCGCACGTCACGCTCCCCGGCGTCGATGCTTCGGTGCTGGCGGAATCGATGCGCAACCAGGCGTCGAACACGCTCTTCGGTCTCTACGATTTGTTCGTCGGCGGCGCGTTCAGCCACGCGGCGATTTTTGCGCTCGGCATCATGCCGTACATCAGCTCCTCGATCATTATCCAGCTGCTTGGCGCGGTCGTCCCCTTTTTCCAAAAACTTCAAAAAGAAGGCGAGAACGGGCGGAAGAAGATCACGCAGTACACGCGGTACGGCACGGTGCTCATTTCGATGCTGCAGGCGTGGGGCGTCAGCGTGCGCCTGGTGAGCCTGAATGCCGCGGGCGTATCGATCGTGCCGCAGCAGCTGCAGGGGTTCGGGTTCGCGCTCAGCACGATCATCGTGCTGACGACGGGAACGATGTTCATGATGTGGCTGGGAGAACAGATCACGGAGCGGGGAATCGGCAACGGCATCTCGCTCATCATTTTCATCGGCATCATCGCCCGGTTTCCGGTCGCTCTTCTCGACGAGTTCCAGCTCGTCAATTCCGGCGCCCGGCCGATCATTGTCGAGCTGGTGATCTGGGCATTCATGCTGCTGATCATCGCCGGCGTCGTGATGGTCACGCAGGGAACACGGCGTATTCCGGTGCAGTATGCAAAGCGCGTTGTCGGCAGAAAGGTCTACGGGGGCGTCACCCAGTATATTCCGATGCGCGTGAACACGGCGGGCGTTATGCCGATTATCTTCGCGCAATCGATCATGTTCATCCCGAGCACGGTCCTGACGTTCTTCCCGGACAGCGATTTTGTCGCGTCGATCGCCGGATATCTCGAGCACACGTCGTTCACCTACTCATTCTTCTACGGCTTGATGATCGTGTTCTTCACCTATTTCTACACGGCGATCGCCTTCAACCCGAAGGACGTCGCGGACAACATGCAGAAGCAGGGAGGGTTTATTCCCGGGATCCGGCCGGGCAAGCACACGTCGGATTTCATCGACAATATTTTGACGAAGATCACGCTGCCGGGCTCGATCTTCCTGGCCATCATCGCGATTCTGCCGGCATTCATGGTGCGGTTCGGAGTGACGACCAGCTTCGCATCGTTCTTCGGCGGAACGAGCCTGCTGATCATCGTCGGCGTTGCGCTCGACACGCTTCAGCAGGTTGAATCCCACTTGCTCATGCGGCATTATGACGGGTTCATGAAGAGCGGCAAGATCAAAGGACGAATCGGCCGGTAATTTTGGGCGGCGGTGCGGTACTCATGGTGACGATCAAAACAGAAAAAGAAATTGCCCTGATCAGGGAAAGCTCGCAGATCGTCGCCGATGTTTTGAGGCTGCTGGAGAAACAGATCTATCCCGGGGTCGCGACGAAGGACCTCGATTCGCTCGCCGAGGATTTCATCCGGAGCAGCGGCGGGGCTCCGGCGTTCAAAGGCTACGGGAGCGACCGGAACAATCTTTTTCCCGCATCGATCTGCGTCTCGATCGACAACGAAGTGGTTCACGGGATTCCGGGCAACAGGGTGTTGAAAGAAGGAGAGATCGTCTCTCTCGATGTCGGCGTCGTGAAGGAGGGATTTTTCGGGGACGGGGCGTGGACATTTCCCGTGGGAAAAGTTTCGGAAGGGAAGGCGCGGCTGATGAGGATCACTCAGGAGTCGCTCGACAAAGGCGTTGAACAGGCGGTCGAAGGAAATTATCTCCATGATATCTCGCACGCCGTCCAGCATCATGTTGAAGCTGCGGGATTTTCGGTGGTAAGGGATCTGGTGGGACACGGTATCGGCACGGATTTGCACGAAGACCCGCCCGTTCCGAACTACGGCAAAGCGAAGACCGGTCTGAAGCTGAAGGAAGGAATGACGCTCGCCATCGAACCGATGGTGAATTTTGGAGCGTACGACGTGCGGACCGGCAGGGACGGATGGACGATCGTGACGGCGGACAATACGCCGTCGGCACATTTCGAACACACGGTCGTCGTTCGAAAAAACAGGGCGGAGATTTTAACTCAGTAAACGCATCGGCAATGGCAAAGCAAGGAGCAATCAAAGTTGACGGAACGATCACGGAAACGCTGCCCAATGCTTCATTCAAAGTCAAGCTGGACAACGGGCACGAGATCCTTGCGCATATTTCCGGCAAAATGCGGATGAACTACATCAAGATCTTGGTCGGTGATAAAGTGACGGTGGAGCTTTCGCCGTACGACCTGTCGAAGGGACGCATCACCTACCGGTACAAGTGAGCGAGCAGGAAGAAAGGAACAGACAATGAAAGTGCGGGCATCAGTCAAGCGGTTATGCGAAAACTGCAAAGTCATCCGGCGCAAAGGCGTCGTGAGAGTGATCTGCAAAAACCCGAAACACAAACAGCGTCAGGGATGATCCCCCGGCGGGATCAGTGCCGTTGAGGCCAAGAGTCGATTAACAAGGAGAACATCACGTGGCTCGTATAGCTGGAGTCGATTTACCAAAAAACAAGCGGTCCGAAATCGGGCTGACGTACATTTACGGCATCGGCCGGACAACGTCGCAGCAGATCCTCACGAAGGCAGGGGTCGATCTGAACAAAAAGATCGGCGACCTGAACGACGACGAAGTGTCGAAGATCCGTACGATCATCCAGGCGGAGTACAAGACCGAAGGAGCGATGCGGAGCGAGATGCAGATGAACATCAAGCGTCTCATGGACATCGGGTCGTACCGCGGGCTGCGTCACCGCAAAGGCCTCCCCGTACGCGGACAGCGGACGCGGACAAATTCGCGCACCAGGAAAGGGAAGAGAAAGACGGTCGCCGGGAAGAAGAAAGTGCTGGCGAAGAAATAATCAATCTCAACCAAAGAACGATCTTTGGCTGAAAGGAGTAAACGTGGCAAAAGAACAGACACAAGCGCCGGCGAAAGCCCCGGCATCAGCGCCGGGCGCGGCGGCGGCGCCTGCTGCAAAGAAGAAGAAAAAGATCCATGTCGACGTTAACGGCAAAGCGTTCATCAAGGCGACGTTCAACAACGTCATCGTAACGCTCACCGATACGTACGGCAACACCATCGCGTGGTCGTCCGCGGGAAAGAACGGCTTCAAAGGATCCCGCAAGAATACCCCGTTCGCCGCTCAGGTCTCAGCAGAAGCTGCGGCGAAAGAGGCGTACGATATGGGACTGCGCAAAGTGGAAGTGTTTGTGAAGGGACCGGGTTCCGGCCGTGAAGCGGCGATTCGTTCGCTGCAGACCGCAGGGCTCGAAGTCTCGATCATCCGCGACATCACGCCGATACCGCACAACGGCTGCCGTCCGCCGAAGCGCCGCCGCGTGTAATGGTGTCGAAGAGTTCATTACCTCATCACTTATAGAAAGTCATCATCAATGGCACGATATATCGACGCCAGTTGCAGGCTGTGCAGACGGGAACGCCAGAAACTTTTTTTGAAGGGAACAAAATGCTTTACGGAGAAATGCCCGGTTGAACGGAGGAATTTTCCCCCCGGACCGCACGGGCAGTCGCGCAGGCAAAAAGTTTCGGAATACGGACTTCAGCTTCGGGAGAAACAGAAGATCAGGAGAATGTACGGTCTGCTCGAAACCCAGTTCAGAAATTATTTTGAGAAATCTCTTCGTCAGACCGGCAAGACGGCGGAAATCCTCGTCAAGACGCTCGAACGCCGTTTCGACAATGTCGTCTACCGTATGGGCTTCGCCCCATCACGCAAAACGGCACGCCAGCTGATCCTGCACGGCCATTTTTCCATCAACAACAAACCGGTGGATATTCCCTCGATGCTGTTGAAGGCAGGGGACGTGATCAGCGTGAACGAGCGGAGCAAGAAGCTCGAAGTCATTCACAATTCCATGAAGCGCATGAAAGACAGCTCGATGCTGCCGTGGCTCAGCCTGGACAAGGCAAACCTGAACGGAACATTCCTTCAGATTCCGGAGCGGACCGACATTCCTTTGCCGGCAAACGAACAGCTCGTCGTCGAATTGTACTCCAAGTAATCGATTTTTTTCACAACAACTTAAAACGTGTGAAAGTGAGTGAATCTCATGAGTCTTGTAAACTTTCAAATGCCTGAAGGAATCGTGCTGGATGAAGCAAATCATTCGACCACGTTTGGCAGATTTGTTGTTCAGCCGTTAGAGAAGGGGTTCGGCGTCACCATCGGCAATGCATTCCGGCGCGTCCTCCTGTCGTCGCTGCCGGGCTATGCGATCACCGCGCTCCGCATCGAAGGGATCGTTCACGAATTCTCGACGCTGCCGGGATTGGTGGAGGATGTTTCCGATATGATCCTGAACCTCAAGGAGGTCCGCCTGAAGGCGACGAACAAAAAGGTCGGCAAGGTGATGGTGCACCTGAAAGGCCCGGGAAAATTCAAGGCGGGCGATATTCAGAAAGCGAGTGCGGAGGTCGAAATTCTGAACCCCGACCACCACATCGCCACGCTGAACAAGGATGCCGACTTCGAAATGGAGCTTCGCATCGGCCGCGGCAAAGGATACGTGACGTCGGAGGAGAATAAACTCCCCGACCAGACGCTCGGCGTCATCGCGATCGACTCGATCTTCACGCCGATCAAGAACGTGCGCTACTTCGTGGAACCGACGCGCGTCGGCCAGCAGACCGATTATGAAAAACTGATCCTGGAGATCGAGACCGACGGCTCCATCGTGCCGGAAGAAGGACTGACGTACGCGGGAAAGGTCCTGCGCGAGCATATCCAGCTCTTCACGAATTTCGATTCGGAGCCGGAGGCGGAGAAGGAAGAAGTGGAAGAGGATGCCGAAGTGGCGCGCATCCGGAAGGTCCTCAAGACCAGCGTCGACGACCTGGAGCTGTCGGTGCGTTCGCACAACTGCCTGCGCGCGGCGGACATCAAAACGATCGCCGACCTCGTGCGCCGCGAGGAGGCGGAGCTCCTGAAGTTCCGCAATTTCGGCCGCAAGTCTCTCGCCGAGCTCTCGGCGATCATCGAAGAAGAAGGATTGACATTCGGCATGGATGTCGACAAGTATCTCAAGGACAGCGAATAACCAAAGGATAATGCAATGATTCACGGCAGATCAGGGCGAAAGCTCAAGCGGACACCAAGCCATCGCAAAGCGACGTTCATCGCTCTTTCGACGGCGCTCTTCCGCCACAAGAAAATCCGCACGACGCTTGCGAAAGCGAAGGAAATGCGGATGGTGGTCGAAAAAATAATTTCCCGCGCCAAGCGCGCGGTCGCAAAGGAAGCTGAAGGCGGACCGAAAGACGTTCACGCGCGCCGTGAAGTTGCCCGCTTCATCCATGATAAGGCCGTGGTGAAAATGTTGTTCGGCGAGATCGCCCCAAAGGTCGGCCAGCGTCCCGGCGGCTATACCCGCGTCGTCAAATTAGGACGGCGGTTCGGCGATGCAGCCGAAGTTGCCGTGCTCGAACTCGTCGACTACAACACCGGCAAAGAAGAAACGAAACCGGCAGTGAAGCCGAAACGTGCGCGCAGAACTCCCCGAAAGAAAACCGAAACCGCTCCATCTCCGGCGGCTGAACCAGCACCGGACTCTCAATCAACCGTCACGCAGGCCTCAGAAAAAGGAGCATCGTAAGCGTCACACGGTAGCGCGATCATCCCCGCTATCGTGATACCCGTGTCCGAAGTCCCACCATGAAGAGGGTGTGAGGTATGAAAATTGAAACGGTAGATTTTGTTGTCGGCGTCGCGAACCTGAAACAGCTCCCCAGAGATAATTTCCCCGAAATCGTTTTCATAGGCCGCTCGAACGTAGGAAAATCGTCCCTCCTGAACAAGCTCTGCAACAGGAAGGGGCTCGCCCGCACCAGTTCGACGCCGGGGAAAACCCGCGAGCTCAACTACTATCTGGTGAACAAAGAGATGTACTTCATCGACCTTCCCGGCTACGGCTACGCAAAAGTGGCCGAGCAGGTGAAAGCGGGATGGACGTCGCTCATCGAGTCGTTCTTCCACGAAAGAAAACAGATCGCGCTCGGCGTGCAGATCGTCGATGCGCGGCTGGGCCCCACCGAGCTCGACACCACGATGATGGGCTGGCTCGACTTCTACGACGTCCCGTTCGTGCTCGTCCTGACGAAGGCCGACAAAATTCCTTTCAACAAGCTGCAGCTGCAGGTCAAGAACATCCAGGAGCGGCTCGCAAAATACAAACGTCTCTCCGCGGTGCTTCAGTTCTCAGCTGTCACCGGAGAAGGGCGCTTCGATCTGTTGAACGCGATCCAGTCTTTTGTGAGCGCAAAAGAACCCTCGTCGTCCAAACACTATATCCCTTCAGCGGTCGCCTAGGACAACGTCCGGGCGGCCATTGCACATGCCGTGTCGGATTGCCCGCGGGCAGCGGCGGCGGATCCGCAGCACCATCCTTGATTCTCAATCCCCTATGAAGTACTTTTGTACGTATCGTTAATTCCAATTTTTATCCGACCACGGAAAATTCAATTCGAAAGATTCGGCTATGAAAAAAAGATTATTTACCCCAGGCCCGACCCCGGTTCCCGAACACGTCATGCTGAAGATGGCGGAACCGATCATCCATCACCGCAATCCGGAGTTTAACGAGATCCTCACCCGCGTCAACCAAAACCTAAAATATCTCTTTCAGACGGAACAGCCCGTGCTGACCCTGACATGTTCGGGGACCGGCGGAGTGGAAGCGACGTTCGTCAGCCTGTTTTCGCCGGGAGATACGATCATTTCGTCGAACGGCGGAAAATTCGGCGAACGATGGGTGAAAATGCCGAAAGCGTACGGGCTGAACGTCGTCGAGATCAAAGTGGAGTGGGGGAAGGCTCCGACCCCGCAGCAGATCCTCGATGCGCTCCGCGCCCATCCGAACGCCAAGGGAGTGTACCTGACGCACAGCGAGACCTCCACCGGAACGGCGACAGACGTGAAAACGCTCGCGAAGCTGATCCGCGAAAATTCCAACGCCCTGGTCTGCGTGGACGGGATCACCGCCGTCGGAGCCCATGAGATGCGGTTTGACGAATGGGGACTCGATGTCTGCGTGACCGGTTCGCAAAAAGGACTCATGATCCCGCCGGGGCTGGCGTTCGTCGCCCTCAGCAAGCGCGCGATCGCTGCGATGGAGACCTCGACGCTTCCGAAATTCTATTTCGACCTGAAGAAAGCGCTCAAGTCGTACGAAAAGAACGACACGCCGTGGACGCCTGCCGTCTCGCTCGTCATCGGCGTCGATGCGGCGCTGGAGATGCTGAAGGCGGAAGGGATCGAAAATATCTGGCGCCGGCACGAACGGCTGGCGACCGCCATCCGCGCGGGGATCGTGGCGATCGGGCTGAAACTCTTTTCCGAATTCCCGTCCTTCGCGGTCACGCCCGTCTGGGTTCCGGAAGGGGTCGACTGGAAGACCTTCAACAAGACACTCAAATCGAAATACGGAATTACGATCGCCGGCGGACAGGACGACTTTGCCGGAAAGATCTTCCGCATTTCTCACCTCGGGTATTACGACGACCTCGACATGGTCACGATGATCGGCGCGCTCGAGATGACGCTGAAAGAATGCGGATACAAATTCGAACTCGGAGCAGGGGTGCAGGCCGTTCTCCGGTCGTTAGCTCAATGATGCTGCTTTCCGGAAAGAAATTTCCGTCACACTGTTAGACACGCTCTACATTGGCTGTCCCCCTCCCCCGGCGTTGCCGGAGGAGGGGGACGAACTGCCAACTCACATTGCTCTTCTCACCATCGAAAGTCATTGCCATGAAAATACTCATCAGCGATCCCATTGAACAATCATGCGTCGACATTCTGACGCGTGAGGGATTTCAGGTCGACCAGAAGCCCGGAATCCCGCCGGAAGAAATCAAGAAGATCATTCCCGAATACACAGCACTCATCGTCCGCAGCGGAACGAAGGTCACCGCGGACATCATCCAGGAAGCGCGGACGATGAAGGTGATCGGCCGGGCAGGCGCGGGCGTGGACAACATCGATGTTGAGGCGGCCTCGCGCCGCGGCATCATTGTGATGAATACGCCCGGAGGCAATACTGTCTCGACCGCCGAGCACACCGTGTCCATGATGCTTTCCCTTTCGCGCAATATTCCCCAGGCCTACAAAAGTCTTGTCGACGGCAAATGGGACAGGAAAAAATACATGGGGACGGAGGTGATGGGAAAAACGCTCGGCATCATCGGGATGGGAAAGATCGGGCGTGAGGTCGCCGTCCGGTGCCGCGCCTTCGGGATGACGGTGATCGGGTTCGACCCGGTGCTCGCGAACGATGTCGCATCGAAGGTTGGCGTTGAACTCGTGCCGCTCGATGAAATTTTCCGCCGGTCGGATTTTATCACCGTCCATACACCGCTCAACGATGAGACACGCGGAGTGCTGAACGAGAAGACGTTCGCCAAATGCAAAAAAGGGGTCCGCGTGATTAACTGCGCGCGCGGAGGGATCATCGACGAGACCGCGCTTCTCAATGCGCTGAACTCCGGTCATGTCGCCGGGGCTGCGCTCGACGTTTTCGTGGAGGAACCTCCGAAAGGAAATCCGCTCCTGCAGCATCCCCGCCTGATCGCGACCCCTCACCTCGGCGCATCGACTGAAGAAGCGCAGGAAAAAGTGGCCATCCAGATCGCCGAACAGCTTGCGGATGCTCTGCACGACAGGGGCATATCGGGAGCGGTGAACGCCGTCGCTCTTCAGTCCGGGATCCCCGCCGAGATCAAGCCGTATCTTGACCTCGCGGAAAAAATGGGGAGTCTGCAGGCGCAAATTATGAAGGGAAAGCTGAAGGACATTACTATAGAGACACGCGGAGAACTGCTTCAGAAACACTCCGAACTTCTCAAGACGGGCGTGCTGAAAGGATTCTTCTCCAAGCTTATGGCGCCGCCGGTAAACTATATCAACGCCCCCCTTCTTGCCCAGTCCATAGGCGTTCGCGTGAGCGAGAAGAAGGAGAGGGACAGCGAAAATTACAATCAGCTGTTAACGATAGAATATTCGACCGATCAGGAGGAGCGGTCGTTCGCTGGGACCGTTTTTGGTACGACGAAACCAAGGATCGTCCGGATCGATGCCTTCTATTTCGAAGTGGACCCGCAGGGGATTCTTCTACTCTATACAAATACCGATAAGCCGGGAATGCTTGCCCTCGTCGGATCTATTTTGGCGGCCGAAAAAGTAAATATTGCCGGATTGTCGCTTGGCCGCACCGGTATCGGCGAGAAAGCGATGGTCGTGGTCAGCGTTGACAATCCGATCCCGGAGAAAATGGTCCAGCAAATTCGTTCACTTGACGGGATTTTTGAAGCAAAAGTCGTAAGTCTATAAATAGTTGAATAAACACTTGACTAAAACCTCGAGAATCTCTACTTTAGCCACTCCTAAACAGCAAGGGAGGGGAAAAATGTATGCCAGCGGCCGAACGGCGGGCATATTTTATTTGTCAAAAATCCTTGAAAAACTTGACAAATGGTCTCCCGGATTGTAAATTAACACAACAAAAAGGTAACATATACGAAATATTGGGGAAAAAGTTTCAGGTGTCGCCTTCGTCACAGGTGAGGGGTGACGAGGGGCACAGTCGCTCCACCGTGTAAGAATTTTCAATAATATAGGTGATTGTTGAATTGATTGGTACCGGCTTTAACATCGCTGTCTTTCTCTCCGACCTACGTTCTGCTAACTACATCGCAGCCAGAGTCGATCGTTATCTCGTCGATGATATAATCCGATTGATCATCTATCATTAATTGTTCCCTCACGCCTCTAAACTATCTATTGAATCGTTGAAACAACTGCCTTTCGAAAAATTTTTTGTTTGCCGCTAAAATGTTTCCAGGATTTTTAATTCACTGCTCTTGAAGTTGTGAAGGAGCGTTACAGCAAGATGTCCCCAATAACAAAACAAAGGAGAATGAACATGCGACGGGAGTGCTACAGATCTCTACTCGTTGCCTTTCTGCTTTTTCCGACTGTGCTGCTGGCAGCAGGCGGAAAGATCACAGGAAAGGTGACCGATCACGAAACCGGCGAAGCGCTTGTCGGAGCCACGGTGAGAGTGGAAGGCACATCATTTGGTGCGACTACCGACGCCAATGGTGTTTTTAGTATCGCGAATATTAATGCTGGAACGTACACATTAATAGCGTCGTACATTGGGTACCAGCAAATCACGATTTCGAACATCGAAGTCCATGAGGGCCTCATCTCGGAGGCGAAGTTTGCGCTTCCCGCAGAAGGCGTGAAGGTCGGGACGGTCGTGATCGTTGCTCAAAGGCCTCTTGTCGAAAAATCCGCGACGAACGAAGTCCGTATCGTGAACAGTGATATGTTGGCCGCGATTCCGATCCGCAACGTGACTGAAGCGGCGGCGTTGCAGCCCGGGGTCGTCCTGAGAAACAACCTCGTCTACATGAGGGGGAGCCGTGCCGATGAAACCGGATTCACTCTTGAAGGGGTTACTGTAACGGATCCCTACAACGGCGGGCGCGGAGTAACGATCTCTCCCGATGCCGTTGATCAGATCGAAGTGCAAACGGGAGGTTATCCGGCAGAGTTCGGCGGTGCGAACGGCGGTATTGTCAGCACTCAACTTCGAACCGGCGGAGAGAAACTGAAGTTATCCCTCCGTGCAGAGACGGATAATTTTACAGCGCAGGGAAAGGAAGCTCTGGGAGGATACTCCTACGGATATTCCGACTACGTTGGAACCGTCAGCGGGCCAGTTTTGTCTGATAAAGTTCGGTTTTACGGGACAGTGGAAAACCAATTTTATCGCGATCCGGGATCATTTGTTGCGCAAACGGGAAGCGGCGTCAACGGCGCAACGGGCGCAGGGACAAACTCAAGCTATGCGAATCCGAGGTTTTGGAACGGGTTCAATTATTCTGGATTGATCGCGGCCCCTCAGTTCACCGCCGCACATCCGACGACCGCAATGGCGGATACTCTGAGCGTCGACTACGGAGCAGGCAACCTGATCGGCGGACAACTTGACCAGTATTCCTACACCGGAACGCTGTTGTTCGACCTCGGAAATATTAACCTCCGCGCAGCGGGCGCATTTACTGACGTATACTCCCAGAACTCCGCTGGCATCGGAGCTATTTTCGATACCCAGCGTCTTCCTGTAAATTCGTACCAGAACGGTTTCGGTAACCTGAAGTTGACGCAATTCTTCAACCCGAAGACGTATTACGAACTCAACGTCAATTATTACAGGAACTACTACAAGACAGGCTGGGATCCTTCCCTTAAAGGAAATTTTGCGGCCTACGGCGATACCATTTCAAACCCCCAATTCAACGGCGGTTCGACGAATCTCTTGAACGCCCCCTGGAATGTTTTTGGTACTGCACCGGCCGGCATCACGATCGACCAGCCAGGGACGCTGCTCGCTACGGCGCCCGGCATGACCTCGGAAAGTTCGGTTGGGGGCCGCCTGGACTTCACCAAGGAGTTTGAGAATCAATCGATGAAGTTTGGCGGTGAGTACACTTACTATACCATCCGGCACTTTGGAGCGAACGTTGTCGGAATGTACTCAGCGATGATCAATACTCTCTTAGGTGCACCGTATACGCAGACCGTGGCGCGTTCGGCCGCTCTCAGAGGAACCGGCTATAATAACTACGGCTACGATGAGTACGGAGATCCGGTCGACAATGATGTTACGGTGAATGGCACGGTAGTCGATTTTGGACCGCCACATCCGGTTAACGCTGCCGCGTATTTGGAGGATAAGATCGAACTTTCGGACATCAATCTTAATTTTGGGTTGCGGTACGATTATATCAACCCGGACAGCAGGGCGTTTGTTGACCCTCAGGGGATCAACTTTAACGATTCGCTCAACGTCATTGCGACGTCTTCGATGAAGAAGACCCCGGTGACTCAGCAGGTCAGCCCCCGTATTGGTGTCTCCTTCCCCGTCAGCGATGCGACCGTATTCCATGCTCAGTACGGTAAGTTCATCCAGGAGTCCGAATTGATCGACTCATACGCCGGAATGGGATTAATGTACAACATTCTGCACGGCGGGAATTACTATCAAACTCCAGTTGGATATGGATTGCTGCCGGAACGGACAACTTCGTACGAACTTGGCTTTCAGCAGCAAATCGGAGAGAACGCCTCATTCGACATCGTCACATTCTATAAAGACATCTCCGACCAGATCCAATTTCGTCTGATTCTCCCGGATGGACTTGGTGAGAACAGAAGCTATTACACTCTGGTGAACGGCGACTTCGCGACAAGCAGAGGAGTCGAGTTTAAGATCAATCTGCGCCGTACGAATCGATTCGAAGCACAGCTCAACTATACATTTGCGAGCGCTGAAGGCACGGGTTCAGGTGCCAATAGTGCCGCTGGAAGCGCTTCGGACCAGCATGGGTACACTGCCAACATCCCCTTCCCGACTCAGTTCAGCCAGGAAAATACGGGAAGCCTCAACATCGATTATCGGTATGCGAAGAATGATGGAGGAGCGATCCTTCAACGTTCCGGAATCAACCTTCTGATGCAGTTCGGCAGCGGATATCCGTACACGCTTGAGAGCGTCTCAGAGAATAATTTGGGCGATGCTCGCTTCCAGGTGCCTCTCGAGCCGATAGGATATTCAACGACACCCTGGACATTCGAAGTTGACCTCCGCGTCGATAAGACTGTGACTATCGGTTCGGTGGACGCAATGTTCTATATTTATGTTCAGAACCTCCTCAACACACAGAACGCAGATAATGTGTTCATCCGGACCGGCGACCCATCGAACGACGGATGGCTGGGTTCAACTCAGGGGCAGGCATATGCTGCTGCTCAGTATAATCCGACCCTCTACCAATCTGTCTACAATAGCGCCAACAATGGTGTCAACGCCAACAATTATTTGTCACCACGGCAAATAAGATTCGGAGTTCAAGTTGAATATTAAAAAGACCAAGAAAATCCAGGAGGAACCCTTTATGGTCCGTAAAGAATTTTTTAGCGCGATTGTCGCAACCCTTCTACTTGCGTCGTGGATAGCTGTACCACCCGCCCAGGCGAAGGCGAAAGCGGACAAGAGCAGCAACGCCGGTGTCAAGCCGTTGCACAAAGTCCAGACGAACGATGTATATGCTCCGATGGATATCAACAACATTTTCAATTACTATTCGAACAACGGTGACGGATCCTTCAATCCCTTTACAACGAGTGACGAAGGTTTCGAATTTCCGATAGGTTCCACCGACGGGACCTGTATTTTTGAAGACGGTCTCGTTTGGACGGCCTTCAAGAACGATACGCTCTACTGCGGCGGTTCGACCTATAATCACGGCTTACAGGCCGGGAGGATCGTCTCGAATGGGACGGCTTCCAGCCTTGGTGTAGCCGCAAGCGCTTCCGATCCGGCGAACAAACCGTACAGGGTTCGGCCCGATATCAGGCCCACCACCAATGCGGATACCATCGCACTTGAGACCAACCTTTTGCAGAATAGTGAAGTGACGTACATCAATCAGTTCCAGAGCACAAGCGCCTCTGATCTCCTGCAGCAATACTGGAATGATTGGACCAACTGGCCGGCAGCGGAAGGGGCCCCGTACACGGATGTGAACCACAATGGCGTGTACGATCCGGGCGTCGACGTCCCAGGGTTCCCCGGGGCAGACCAGACGATTTGGATGGTTATGAACGACTTGAATCCGACGAGGACTCTGAATCTGTACTCTTCCAATCCAATCGGTGTGGAAGTGCAACGGACGATATGGGCTTATAACCGGCCCGGAGCGTTGGGGAACACCATTTTTATCAGCTACAAATTCATCAATAAGAGCGGCGTTGAATTGGATTCAATGTATGTCTCTCAATGGTGCGACCCTGATCTCGGATTTGCCGGCGACGATGCGACAGGCTGCGATACGACAAGAAGCCTCGGCTTTGTCTACAACGGCGAAGCAAGAGATGCAAATTTCGCGAACATCGGACTTCCCCCGCCCTCAGCCGGATTTGATTTCTTCCAGGGCCCCAAAGTGGCCGGAGCGGCGACCGATACGGCTATTTTCGGCGGAAAGCTTGTTCCCGGTTACAAAAATCTGCCGATGACAGCGTTCACATTCTTCATCAACGGGAACCAACAATTTACGGACCCGCAACTCGGTTCGAATGGTCCCGGAGGTACGCAGCAGTGGTATAATTTAATGAGGTGCAGGGTCAGTACAACGGGCCTGCCGTTTGATGCATCGGTGACCGGCGGCAGCAATTACTGCTATCCGGGCGACCCGGTGACTAACAGTGGACCCACATTTATTGGGTCGGGTTCGGTTTCCGCGCCAGCAGACGTCCGCATGTGCCTTAACTCGGGTCCTTTCACAATGGCCCCCGGCGATACGCAGGAGGTTGTTGTGGCGGCATTGGTTGGCTTGGGTGCTGATAACCTGTCGAGCATCAGCGTGCTGAGGTCGAATGATGACATCGCACAGAGCGCTTACAATGCGTTCTTCCAGCTCGCAGTTCCGCCGCCTGCGCCGGTGGTACATGTTGCTGCTCTCGACAAAGAAATCGTCCTCTCGTGGGGCGATCCCGTAGCTTCTATCAATACGGAAAGCGCCGTTTCGAAGGGATATACGTTCGAGGGGTATAATGTTTATCAATATCCCAGGAACAACACGAGCGGTGGAAAACTGATTGCCACGTATGACCTCATCGACGGTATAAAGACGATTCAGGATACAGTCTTCAGCGTCCCGTTGGGAACATACGTTGTCACGCCGACTGAATATGGCACGGATAACGGCATTGCCCATTCAATCGACCTTACTACTGATGCGTTGACGGGCACTCCGATCGCCAACAACCGTGACTATTATTTTGCTGTGACGGCATACAACTACAATCCGACAGGAGGCTTGGTCCCTCACGCTCTTGAAAGCTCACCTTCCATTTTGGATGTTCGTCCTCAGTCACCTCTTAACGGCGTGCGTCTCTTCAATAAACCTGGAGATACTCTTGCCATTACAAAAACAGGGGCAAGCGACGGCTATGTGATCGCACGGGTTGTCGATCCTACGGTGCTCACGGGCGATACCTACAACGTCGGCTTTGCGGTTGATAACGTCAGCGGCAATACGTATTGGAACCTGACCGATGCGACCAAAGGGACGACGATTGCTACAAAGCAGGTTCAGTCAAGCGCGGTGACCCCGCCGCCCGGAGGCAACCCCGGTCCGATCACGACCAACGGCGTGGCCCTCCAGGTCTACGGTCCTCCCCCTGGCATGAACCCTGGCGGTCAGGGCGTAGGCTGGAATATTCCATCGGGTAAGAGAGACTGGTCAAGCCTGGATGCAGGCGACTACGGTCTTGAAGGATTCAACGTCTCGGGGACAGGCGGTGCCATGGGTATGGGCCAGGATTGGGGCAATACCTTCGGCGCAGGACAGTCGACCGTGACGCCGGATAAATTGCATAAAGTGCTGATCAAATTTGCGACGATCGACACGGCTTTTAACATCACCGACCCGACCGACCCGAACGTATCGCAGGCGTACCGGTTCTTGCGACATTCAACGTCTGCCTTCCCGTTCCCCGATTCGGCAACGGTCGATCCGCATCCGGGAGCAGGTTATGCTTATCAAGGGAGGTCAGCGGTTCCGTTGGCGGCCTTTGATGAGGACAATAACAACCAGCGGCTCGATGTCGGTTTCCTGGAGAACAACGCAGGCGGCGGAACGCCGGACGGTAAATACGACCCGCCGTCGACCTCCTCGGGCATCGAAACGACCACGCCGCGCGAGTATCTTTTCATCTTCAGCACGCCCTACAGCGCCACGGTGGACAACCCGCTGATTCCGGCGGACATCCTTGATGATGCGTCGCCGATGATGTGGTGGATCGTCGCCGTCATGCGCGGCAGCAACCTCTTCGCCGCCGGCGATGAATTCGAGATCATCCCGAACTACGTGAACAGTGCGGCGGTGACGTTCTCCTTCAAGTCGGTCGCACCGACCGATAACCCTGCCGACCAGAAAGCAGATATCGCGAAGATCAACGTCTTCCCGAATCCGTATTTCGGGTTCAACAGGCTCGAAGCCGATAAATACAACCGTTGGGTCCGCTTCACTCACATGCCGTCCAAGGCGACGATCCGCATCTTCAACCTTGCGGGTATCCTCGTGAGGACGATTGTGAAGAACGACCTGACGCAGTTCTCAGACTGGGATCTTCTGAACGAACATAAACTCCCGGTAGCAGCCGGCATGTATATCGCGTACATCGATTGCGGCAGCCTCGGCACGAAAACGCTAAAATTCGCTATCATACCGGAACAGCAGTTCTTAGACCACTATTGAGAATCGTTTAAGCCAAACATGATAACATTGCAATTTGATAATCTAACATCGGAAGGAGATATTCAATGAATATCATACTAAAGCGCTTGGCGGGTATTCTTGTAGTGGGTACCTTGCTGCTGACGTCAGCGTTTGCAGGTAATACCAACCGCACAGGAACGGCAGGCGCTCAGGAACTATTGATACCCATAGGAGCGAGCGGCATTGCTCTTGCGGGAAGCAACGTTGCATTTACCTCCGGGGTAGATGCAGTCTTCTGGAATCCGGCGGGTTTAGCCCGGGATCCGTTCAGCACCGAAGCATTCTTTTCGCATGAGTCGTACCTTGCGGGCATCGGCGTTGATTACGGAGCGGTCGGCGTCACGTTCGGCACGACCGGAACGTTCGCCGCATCGTTCAAGTCCCTCTCGTTCGGCGATATCCCGGTCACGACCGAGGACAATCCCGACGGAACCGGAGCCACATACTCTCCGACGTATATGGTCGGAGGGTTGACGTATTCGAAGAACCTGAGCGACCGTGTTTCTGTCGGCGCTAACTTCAATTTCATCAATGAGACGATTATGAGCACCACGGCGACAGGGTTTGCCCTCGATGCCGGCGTGCAGTATAACGGGCTCATCGTTCCGGAATTGAAGCTGGGCGTTGCCGTGAAGAACCTTGGTCCGAATATGACCTACTCCGGTTCTAACCTGCTTCGCCAGGGCTCAACCGTAGGAGACATCCGCGGAACCCAGTGGTATGCAGTCCAGGCTGCGTCGTTTGAGCTTCCCTCGCAAATGGACGTCGCGTTGGCATACGACAAGAAATTGGGCGAATCGAATGATGTCACCGTGTTCGGGAACTTCGAGAACAACAACTACAGCTCGGATGTCTACAAATTCGGGCTGCAGTATTCGTTCAGCAACATGATTTTCCTGCGAGGCGGCTACAACTATGCACCGAACGCACCGAAAGATCAGACCGGGCAATCCTCCGAAATCTATGACTATACATTCGGAGCCGGGATCAACTATAATCTCGGTGAAGTGAACTTCACGCTTGATTATGCCTACGAGCATGTTCTTCTCCTCACGGCGATCAACGTGTTCACGGTGAAGCTCGGTTTCTAATCGTTACCATCTGATATGAACAAAAAGGTCGCCCGAGCCTTTCGGACGACCTTTTTTATTTCTGCAAACGTTGTTCCGTACTCTATGACCACCATGGCGAAACGCAGCATAGCGTTTCTTTTCCTCATCGCCTCCGTCGCGGCCGCCCAGCATTCTCCGTATTTTCCGCGAAACGGCGCCGGTGCGCTCGCCCAAACGATCCGGGGAATCCAGCACCCGGCTGCTTACCTGGTTGTCGCACTTGCCCCCGGTTTTGAAGATCGGGCAGCCATAGCCAAGATCAGCGTCGGAAACGGTTCGCACGTCGCCGTCGCCTTTCTCTCCAACGGCGAAGACATCCCGAGCGATCACAATGGGGAGATGTTCTACCAGCTTGCCTCGCGAAGAAAAGAGGAAGCGTACCAATCTCTCTCAATTCTCGGCGCCGAAGCATATTTCCTGAATATCCCTGTAAGCGACATTTCATCCGCCCCATCGTGTTTCCGGCCGTCGCCGTCGCTTTCGCAAAAGGTCTCCGACCGGCTCGATAGCGTCATCGCGCAAGTCCGCCCGGACGTGATCATTTTGGAAGGCGACCCTGTTGCGGCAGGGAGCGCTTCTTCCCGGCTTGCCTTCGTTCAACAGCGTATTCTCGGAGAGATTCGAAATAAGAAAAAGAATTCTGCCGGGAGCGTGAAGAGCTTTTATCTCCAAACCATGGATGCGGCCGACGCTGTCGATATTCCGGTCGATCAGAAGGATCCGGTATGGAATGAGAGTTATGCGGCCATGGCGGACAAGGCCGAGATTCCGTATGCGAGCCTGCGGTTTCATCTTCCGTTGTGGAGAAATTACAGTCCCCACCGTTATGCGGAGATCTTCCCCGGGCATTCAAAGGCTTCGCTGCCGCTTGAACACGGTCTTCCCCCGGTAAGCGGGGAATTGAAGGCGCTCTTCCCGGTAATTCAATCGATCGGATCGATCGCGCGCATGTCGAACCGGGATCAGCTCTCGGCTCTGCGCGCGGCGATTGCCAGAACCGACGCGGTCATTCAAAGATCGTCGAAGTCGATGGATCCCGTCGACTCCAGAGTACTCACGACGTGGAAGCTCGGACTGGAAGCCCTCCGATGCCAGGTGCTGGGAGTCAAAATCACGTATACGGTCAGCGATACGGTGCTCACCCCGGTACAGGTATTTTTCCTCACATTTGGAAAGCTGCCCCTTCCGGCGACAAGCGGTGAGACGCAGATCCTTTTTCCGGGAACTCTCGAGAAGCAGTGGATCGTCAATGAATCTCAAAAAACGTTTTATGACCTGAAGGACAGCGCGCAGTTCAGGGTCGTCACTCCGCGGTCGATCGGCTTGAACTCGACCGAGACCCCGGCCGGGTTCGGCGCGTTCCAAGTTCGGGCACCTTTTAAATTTATCGTCACTCATCATGATCCGGACACGGCCCGGAACTTCATGTACAGAGAAGAGGTGCCGCTGGTTATTGCACCGTACCGGTCCGCGGAAGTTTTGACTCCTAAAATAGTTTTCGGCCGCGACACGAGTATTTGTATCCGGCTGAGAAGCAACGTGCGTGATAAGATGAACGGGTCTCTCTTTACTAACGACCCCGTCGTCTCGGTACAGAAAAGAAAAATAGAATTTCCGGGAAAGAATTACACCGAGACCGACACGCTGCTCCTTTCATGGAACGATACGGCTCTCACGGCTCCCCATGAAGTGGCGATACTGGCCGGGCCGAGAAATCCCGCGGGAACATTCGTCGTCGAGCCCCTTTCCGTAAAAACGAAGAATGCTGCAACGGTCGCGGTATGCTCGGTGATCGATCACAGTCCGCTGGAAAGCGCTTTCCGCCGGCTTGGCATTGCAGCTGTTTCTGTCGATGCCGGAAATCTTTCCCTGAAGTGGCTGTCCGGCGTATCTGCTGTCGTCGTTGACCAGTTTTCGATGGATAAATTTTTTGCTGACGGCACTGTTGTTGACTCGCTGGATCAATGGGTCAAGCGGGGGGGAAGGCTGATCGTTCTTCCTCAATTTCAAGGTACACCGGCGGGTTTGCTTCTTGCCGGAGATATTTCGTTCACACGGTTGTCGGCGGAGGATTGCGCCGAAAAGCTTTTTGTCGATACGACCGCCGGCGTGATGCGATGGCCGAATAAAATTGAAAGCAAAGAACTTGCCCAGGGCCCCTTCCCGCTTTTTTACAATGACGTGACGGGGGGAAAGGACGGCTCGCTGCCCCTGATGAGATCCGGGAACCATGTTCTCCTTCTCGAGCAGCCGGACGGCCGGGGAAAAATTTTCTACTGCTCATTGAACCTTTACCCAAGACTTCTTACTATTGACAAGGCGTCGTACGAACTGCTGGCAAACCTTGTCAGCACGGAATCGGAATAGCGGCACTGCCGAGCACAGGACATCAGCGGCGATATTCTATGGCACTCTCCTTCATCATTGTCTTGCATCTCTTTGGAGCGGTTCCGGTCAATGCCTCGGCATCGACCATCGGGGGAGAACACCTTCCGTCTTTTTCCGACTCGACGGCGTCCGGGAGCTTCGTTGTCGATTATACCTTCGGCTCCTTTGTGAATGCATCGTCGTTTTCCGTCGGCTCCGATGGGAGCCTCTTTGTCCTTGATGAAGGGAACAATGCGCTCATCCAATTCGCTTCCGACGGCTCGACGGTGAAAACGGTCGGAGGAAAAGGATGGGGAAATTTTGAGTTCGACCAGCCCACCGGCGTCTGTTCGTCGTTCCCCCTCAATATTTATGTCGCGGACTACAACAACCGGCGCGTCCAGCAATTCGACCGGAAGCTCAACTATGTGCAGTCGTTCACGGACCAGAACCTCCCTTCATCCTACAGCGGAGAGTTCTATCCGAACGCCTGCGGGATCTCCTCCCAGGGGGAATTGCTCATCCTCGAAGCCCAGGGGAAACGGGTCCTGAAGTTCGACCAGAATCAGAATTTCCAGGCGGAATTCGGCTCGTACTCAGCCGGGGCCGGCGCATTGTCCGACCCCCGCGATATTACGGTTGCTCCGTCAGACCGCGTCTTTGTGCTCGATGCTCATCAGGTCATCGGCTACGATATTTTCGGCAACTATCTCAATTCGTTCTCGCTGGTCTCTGCCGAGAATCCGAGGGGGATCAGCAGCACGAAGGATGAGGTGGTCGTCACCTATCCGTCGTCGGTCAAAGTATTTTCGTGGGACGGGAGGCCGCGATTCCAGATCTCTTTGCAGATGGTGATCGGTCTTCCGTCGGGGAGCGAGTTCCGCGACGCGGTCCTTGCGCCGGCAGACAAGAACTCCGTTCCCAGAAAAATGATCATATTGACGAACCACGAGGTGTTGGTCGTCCGGCAAGCCTCGCAGTAAGGCTGCGCACCGCCGTCGATTCCGACGGCCCACGCTCCAGTGTAAGGGTCAAATAATGGCAATCCAGCAATCTGAGTACTGACTTCTGTCTTCCGACTTCTGTCTCCTGTGTTCTGACCATTGACTCCTGATAAATTTGTTTTTATGCAAAAATTCCCGTATCATTTTCTTAATTAATGAATCACCGTCTGCCAGGGGGGCCGACGGAATTTTACCACACTAAACACAACAGGGGGTACTCTTATGTCAAAAAGCTTAAATAAAGTACAGCTCATCGGGAATTTGGGGAAAGACCCTGAGCTGAAATACACCAGCTCCGGCGTTGCCGTGGCGACATTCTCGATCGCGACATCCGATTCGTGGAAAGACCAGGAGGGGAATACCCAGGAGCGGACCGAGTGGCACAACATCGTTGCGTGGAGAAAGCTTGCCGAAATTTGCGGCGAATGGCTGAAGAAAGGGAAACGCGTCTATATTGAAGGCAGACTGCAGACGCGCAACTACGAGAAGGACGGCGTGAAGCGATACATCACCGAGATCGTCGCCGACCAGATGATCATGCTGGACGGAGGAGGAGGGCAGCGCTCGACGAACGGCGGCGATGCCGAAACGCCCGTCTCCGATGCCGCGCCGGCAAAAGAGGACGACCTTCCGTTCTGAGTAATGGAAAAAGTTCTTTCTCCTTTGTACATTACCATAGCCCCGCTGCGGCGGGGCTATCGTGTTCATAGTCCCTCTCACGGCTGATTCCACAATCCTTGACCGCGTATGCTCTCTGAAATACTTGTCGACGGCGCGGTATTCCTTTGCTCGCTCGTGCTCTCAGCATTTTTTTCCGCGGCCGAGGTCGCTCTTTTTTCTCTGACGCCGTCCGCGGTCGAAGAGCACGCGTCGGAACGATCCGGCACGTGGAAGTATGTCGTCGCTCTTCTCCGGAAACCGCGGTACCTGCTGGTAACGATATTGATCGGCAATACCATCGTCACGACGTCTGCCGCAGTCGTTGTTGCCCTGCTTACCGCCGACGTCGCAAGTGCGCTTGGATGGAATAAGGAACTTGTCCTCGGGATCGAGGTGATCGTCGTAACATTTGTCGTCATCGTCATGAGCGAGGTGACGCCGAAGGTGATCGCCGCGCGGATGCCCGAAGCGCTTTCCCGGCGGGTGGCATTTCCGCTGTACGTCGTCTCGGTTGTTTTTTCCCCGCTCACGGCGGTTCTTGTTGCGTTGGTCGAAGCGATCGAGTCCCGCCTCGGACTCCGTCAGCGCCATACCGCTTTGAAGAGCGAGGAGATCAAAACGCTCGCCGACGTCGTCAGCGACCACGGAGGGATCGACCAGGAAGAGCGGAGCATCATCCACAGCATGATCAATGCCAAAGAGATGATCGTGCGCGAAGTGATGACTCCCAGGACCGACATGGTCGCGCTCGACAGCACCGCCCAGTCCTTTGACGGCCTCGTTGAAACCTTCGTGACGAAGAAGCATTCGCGCATTCCGGTCTATGCCGAGACGATCGACAACATCAAAGGGATCCTCTACGCGAAGGATGTCCTGCCGTTCCTCTACGAAAAGCAGGCCCGGAAAACGCTCGACATCCTCAAACTTTCCCGCGAACCGCTCTTTGTTCCCGAAAGCAAAAAAGTCGAGGACCTCCTGAAAGAGTTCCAGGACAAGAAGACACGCATCGCCGTCGTGGTCGATGAATACGGAGGCACCGCCGGTCTTGTGACATTTCAAAACGTCGTGAGAACGATCGTCGGCGACACTTCGGACGAACACACAGTTTCCGAATCGAAGGCGTTGAAATTGAGCCCCCATTCGTACCGGTTCAGCGCAAATATCGGGATCGCCGAAGCGTCGGACCTGCTCGGCGTCAAACTCTTCAACGACGATTCGGGGTACGATACGCTCGGAGGGTTCTTATTCCAGCTGTTCGGCCGTGTTCCGAAGGATCACGAGTCGATCCAGTATGAAAATATTTCATTCACGGTCCAACGGGTGGCGAAAAACAGGATCCTGTATATTCTCGCCGACATTCAACAGCAGGTCGAAAGGAAAGAAACGGAATGAAGCGGCTGCGGACCTTCGCGCTCCTTGTTCTTATCAGCTTTGTCGTCGTTCTTCGATCGCCGGCAGCGTCGCGCGAGCCTGTCCGCGCCAAAAAGGGGATGGTTGTCGCGGCGGACCCGATCGCGGCCAACGTCGGTTTGAAAATTCTCCGCCAAGGAGGGAACGCCGTCGATGCGGCGGTTGCGGTCGGTTTTGCGCTTGCCGTGACGTACCCGGGAGCCGGAAACATCGGCGGCGGCGGATTTATGGTGATGCGTTTTGCCGACGGAACAGTGAAATCGCTCGATTATCGCGAAACGGCGCCGGCCGCGGCAAAACGGGACATGTTCCTCGATAAGAATGGTAATTTTTTGGAGCAGAAGAGCACGCACGGCCATCTTGCCTGCGGCGTTCCGGGGTCCGTTGCCGGACTGATGTATGCGCAACGGCGCTACGGAAGATTGACACGGGCACAGGTGATGAAGCCCGCGATCGACCTGGCTGAAAAGGGATTTCATCTCCACTACCGCCTCGCCGAAGATTTAGAGCGGATGATCCCCGAATTCTCGGCGTACAAGAGCTCGAAAAGAACGTTCACAAAGAATGGCAGGCCGTACGGGGAGGGAGATCTGTTCAAACAGCGAGATCTGGCGGCAACCTTGAAGCGGATCAGGGATAAAGGACGGGACGGATTTTATACCGGCCAGACCGCAAAACTCATTGTCGCAGAGATGAAGCGGGGAGGCGGGCTTATCACCCTGAAGGATCTCGAAGATTATGCTTCGGTCATCAGAGATCCCGTCCGCGGAACGTATCGCGGGTACGAAGTCATCTCCGCCGGTCCGCCGAGCAGCGGAGGCGTGGTGCTCATTCAGATGCTGAACATGCTGGAGGGGTACAACCTTGAACAGTACGGATGGAATTCCTCCAAGGCCGTCCATCGGATGGCGGAAGTCATGCGCCGCGCGTACGCCGACCGCGCCGAATTTCTCGGCGACCCCGACTTCGTCAAAATGCCCCTCGCATGGCTGACGTCAAAAAAATACGCCGCTCAGCGCCGCGCGACGATCGATACCGTAAAAGCGACACCGAGCGACCAGATCTCTCACGGCATTCAGGTGTCGGAGAAAGACCATACGACGCATTATTCTGTCGTCGACAGGTTCGGCAATTGCGTGAGCGTGACGACGACGCTGAACGACGCCTTTGGTTCGAAGGTCGTCGTGACGGGCGCCGGATTTTTGTTGAACGATGAGATGGACGATTTCAGCGCGAAGGAAGGGGTTCCGAACGAGTACGGCCTCGTCGGCAGCAGCGCCAATGCGATCGAGCCCAACAAACGGATGCTGAGCTCCATGACGCCGACGATCATTCTGAAGGACGGGAAACCGTTCATGGTGATCGGTTCCCCCGGCGGGTCGACGATCATGACGACGGTGCTGCAGGCGATCGTCAATGTCATCGACTTCAAGATGACCATCCAGGAAGCGATCGACGCGCCGCGCATCCATCATCAGTGGCTGCCGGACCACATTTCGTACGAGGAACGGGCGCTGTCGCAGGATGCTGTGGAGAATCTCCGGGCGATGGGGCACTCGCTCCATTTGCGTGAGAACACGACGGGCCTGGCCGAAGGGATCTTATTCGACAGAAAGAGGGGGTTGATCTTCGGCGCGACCGACCCCAGAGGCTACGGCGAAGCGGTCGGCTATTGAGGATGAAGGAGCCGCGTAATTTTCTTATATTAACAGTTCAAAAAAAGAGAGAGAGCTTTACGTGAAAGATAGAGAGAACATCGACGCCTGGACACCAACCAACCCGGCATTCGATCCGAATGAGCCGATGCAGGTCGGAGGGCAGGCGGTTATCGAGGGGGTGATGATGCGTGCAAAGGGGATGATCGCCACCGCCGTCCGCCGTTCGGACGGAAAGATCATCGTGAAAAAAGAAGAGTTCCACTCCTGGAACGAACGGTACCCGCTCCTAAAACTTCCCATCGTCCGCGGCGCGGTCGGATTGGTCGAAATGATGTATATCGGCATCAAAACGCTCAATTACTCCGCCGAAGTAGCCCTATCGGATCCGTCGGAAAGTGAAACCGCGGTAAAAAATCAGTCGGCGCTTTCTCTCGTTGCCGCGCTGGTTGCAGCCCTTGCGCTCGGCGTCGGAGTTTTCTTTTTCATCCCCCTCTACGCCGCGACGCTCATGTTCAACGTCGAGCAGCAGCCCCTCCTCTTCAACCTGATCGCCGGGGCGCTCCGCATCATCATACTTGTCGGGTACATGTATTCTATCTCATTGATGAAGGACGTCTACCGGCTTTTCCAGTATCACGGCGCCGAGCATAAGGCGGTGTTTACGTTCGAGCAGAATGCGCCGCTGGAAATTCCCTTCGCGATGAAATTCACCCGCTTCCATCCGCGGTGCGGTACAAGTTTTGTCCTTCTCGTCATGCTTGTTTCGATTCTCCTGTTCAGCGTTCTCGATTCCGTCGTCCTGATGACGACGGGCGCGCTCTCGCTCACGGTGCGGCTTGCGACCCATATTCCGTTCATCCCGGTCGTCGGCGGCATATCGTACGAAATCCTGAAATTCTCCGCGAAACATGCGGCAACACCCCTCGGCAGGATCATGGTCGCCCCCGGATTGTGGCTGCAAAAAATTACGACAAAGGAACCGGACGAAACTCAAATGGAGGTCTCCCTCTGCGCGATCAAAGCGGCTCTTCGGCTGGACAATGCTCCTGCCGGAGTTTCTTCCCCTTCAGTTGTCATCGGTTAATTCCCCACAGAACGCGGCTGCCATGCTGGAAAAATTAGAGAAGATCAAAGAACGTTACCTTGAAGTGACTCGCTTGCTGAGCGACCCTGCCGTTATTTCAAATCAGGAACGGAACAAAGAGCTCGGCAAGGAATTCCGCGAGCTTTCGGAGATCGTGAAAGTGTATGATGAATACCGAAAGCTCCTCACGAGCGTCGAGGGAAGCAGGGAGATTCTCGAGCAGGGGGGGGACGCAGAATTGAAATCCCTCGCCGAAAACGAACTGGCAGAACTCCAGCCGAAACTCGCCGCGGTTGAGGACCGGTTGAAGCAGCTCCTTGTTCCCAAAGACCCGAACGACAGCAAAGACACGATCATGGAGATTCGCGGAGGCACCGGCGGCGAGGAAGCGGCGCTGTTCGCGTCCGATCTCTACCGGATGTACACCCGCTTTGCGGAGCGGAAGGGATGGAAGGTCGAAACCCTCGACTGGAATGAAACGGAAAAAGGGGGGTTCAAGGAAGTCGTTCTGAGCGTTGAGGGGAATGATGCCTACGGGATGATGAAATTTGAGAGCGGCGTCCACCGCGTGCAGCGGGTTCCGGAAACAGAAGCGCAGGGACGCGTCCACACATCCGCGGCGTCGGTCGTCGTCCTCCCGACTGTCGAGGATGTCGAGATCGAGATCAACCCCGCCGACCTGCAGATCGACACCTACCGTGCAGGGGGAAAAGGAGGCCAGAACGTGAACAAGGTCGAGACGGCGGTCCGCATCACCCATAAGCCGACCGGCGTTATTGTTGCCTGCCAGCAGGAACGCTCGCAGTTCCAGAACCGCGAGCGGGCAATGAAAATGCTCCGGGCAAAACTGTACGAAGCGAAATTGAGCGAGCAGACCGCCGGGACGGCCGCGCAGAGGAAGTCGATGATCAAGAGCGGCGACCGGAGCGACAAGATCCGTACCTATAATTTCCCGCAGAACAGGGTCACCGACCACCGCATTGGGTTGACCCTCTATAATCTTTCCGAAATCATCGACGGGAAACTCGATGAGCTCATCGAGCAGCTTCGGCTTGCAGACCGGGCTGAAAAACTCAAAAGCGGAACGGGGGCGGGCATTTCCTCATGACCTGCAGCTCCCTCTTTTCTTCCTGAAAAACTCCTTCAGCATTTCCCCGCATTGCGCGTCGAGCACTCCTCCGATGGTATGAACCCGGTGATTCAGCCGTATGTCGTCGGTGATGGCGAACAGCGTCCCGCATGCCCCCATTTTAGGGTCGTAACTTCCGAAGACCACCGTCGGAATCCTCGAAAGAACGACTGCCCCGGCGCACATCGGACAGGGCTCGAGCGTCACATACAGCGTGCAGCCTTTCAGCCATTTTGAATTCAGGTTAGCCGCCGCCGCGGTGAGCGCGATCATCTCCGCATGGGCGGTCGGGTCGTTCATCGCTTCGATCTGATTGTAGCCTTTGCCGATCACCGTGTTCCCGTGGACAACGACAGCCCCCACCGGAACTTCGTTCTTCGAAAACGCGGTCCGCGCTTCTTTCAACGCAAGCTCCATCCAACGTTCATGAACGGTCATGGAAGGCTTCGGGAAATATTACTTTTTTTCGGGGGATGAGGACGGATCGGTATCGACAAGACTTCCGACCGGGGACTCGATTGTCTGATACACACGCACGAGGGAGAACTCTTTCATCGTGGTGTTGATGCGCTGGGCTGCGACCTCGATCTCGTCAAGTTTCTTTGAAATGTCGTCGTCCGTTGATTTTTTCTTTGCGAGCCGCGTGTAGCCGAGGATGATTGCGAGCGGGTTGTTGATGCGGTGCTTCAGCGTGGTCACCACCTCGTTCAGCGTTTTGATCTGAGTCTCTTTTAGCTGGATGGTGTGCTGGTGGGCAAGATTCTCTTTTTCCTTCGTGGAAAGTCTCTCGCGCAGCTCGATCACCCGGACCAGCGCCCAGGCGAGAACCCACATCCAAATGAGAGTGTCAAAATGGGAGAACGTTTCCGAGGTCCCGAGATGCTTCTTCTTGAAGGCCACGTAAAAATCGAGCGTCGAAATGAAATAATATCCATAGATGAAGTACGACGCGAGCACGGCAGGATAACGGGCGACAAAATCTTTGGTGTAGACGTACGCTTTTTTCATTGGGGCCGCAATGCGAACAGTGAGGTTGGGGAAAGCGGAAAGGGCGGTAGAAGCCATTGAATAATTATTGAGTTATCGTTAGAATTTCATGCAGCAAAGTGTGCCGAGAATGCCCTCCCTGATCTTGGTGCCGACTAACCGACAATATGCCTAATTTTCATTAGTTGTGCAACATAGAGGCGACGGGCCGCTTTGAAAGTTCGCCCCTTCTCCCTGAGGAATGGCATCGCCAGACGCGTTCCCTCAAGGAGTCGCTGTCATTCGGCGACCTTTGGGGGCTTGTTCTGCAAAAGGACTCCTTCGCGGCGTACGCGGGGGGAGCGAACGCATCGTCAACGACCCCATGGTTCCATCGACCCGTTGGGGGACGGTATTGCTGCTTTGATCAGAATAATGCCAATTAATTATCCGGTCTGAAGCAATGGAGCCGCTGTCCGGATGCACCTCGAAGGACCTCCGGGAGAATCAATGCGTCTGGCAAAAGACCGTCGTCACGCGAAATAAATTGCCCCCCGGCTTACTGATGCTTCGCTTTTGCTTCGCGAAAATTCTTCGTCAGGCATTTTGCCCGTTCGGTGAGCGCCGAGTAGTTTTCTTCTTCGATCGCTTTCTTATCGAGAAGGTCGCTGCCGATGCCGACGGCGACAACTCCCGCCGCGACCCATTCGCCGACATTATCAACCGTCACTCCGCCGGTCGGCATCAATCGAATGTGCGGGAAAGGGCCGGCAAGATCCCTGAAGTATTTCGGTCCGAGCGATGTTGCCGGAAAGACTTTAATGACGTCCGCCCCCGCGTTCCAACCGGCCAGAATTTCGGTCGGAGAAAAACATCCGGGCATGCAGACGATCTCTTTCTCTTTGCATACCTGGATGATGTCCAGGTTGAGCGCAGGGCCGACGACGAACCTCGCCCCCGCTCTGATGACATCGAGCGCTGCGCTTTTTTCGGTGACCGTTCCTGCACCCACTATGACATCCGAAGGAGCATTGCGCGCGACGTCGGAGATGATTTCCACGGCGCCAGGGACGGTCATCGTGATCTCGATGCATTTGACCCCGCCGGCCTGGATCGCACCGATCACCTTGGCGAGGCGGCGCGCATCCTTCATTCTGATCACTGCGATGACTCCGGTCGAGAGAATCTGAGAGAGCGTTTCATTTCGTGTCATAAGAATCCTTTGGTCAAGAAGATCGAATGGGAAGAGGGATGACATTTCTTATCGTTTGATCCTCGCGCTGCCGCCCCCCATCACATGCCTGATCTCTTCCATCGTGACCATGCTCGTGTCGCCGCGGGTGCTCTGCAGAAGGGCGCCGTGGGCGGCCCCCATCTCGACGCATTCCCGGGGAGACATGTTATGGAGGAGGCCGTAGACAAATCCGCTGCAGAACCCGTCCCCCCCTCCGACCCGGTCCTCGATCTCCAGGTTTGAGAACTTTCTGGACTCGTAAAAGTCCCCGTCGTAGTACATGATGGCTGACCAATTGTTGACGAGGCCGCTGACAACCTCGCGAAGCGTCGTTCCCACCGCTTGCACATTGGGATAGGTCTCCACGACCTTCTTGACCATCTTCTTATAGCCGTCGATCGGGAGCGATTTCAAATGCTCGTCGGTTCCTTCGACATCGAAGCCAAGGACTTTCTGGAAATCTTCTTCGTTCCCGATGAGGACGTCGATGCAGGGGACGAGCCTTCTGGTCACTTCTACCGCTTTTTTGCTCGTCCAGAGCTTGCTGCGGAAGTTCAGGTCGTAGCTTACGATCGCGCCGGCATCATGAGCCGCCTTCATCGACTCGTACGCCGTCTCAGCGCAGCTGTCGCTCAGGGCGGTGAAGATGCCTCCGGTGTGGAACCACCGGGCTTTTCGGCGGCTGAACAGGCGCTTCCAGTCGACGTCGGCCGGCTTCATGTGCGATACCGCCGTGTGTCCGCGGTCGTACATCGTGACGCTGGCTCGGACCCCGATCCCCACTTCCGTGAAGTTCAAACCGATGCGGTCCGCACGGCCAGAGCCGTCATACGGAACCCACACGACTTCGCTGATATCCATGCCGCTGGCGCGCGCGTGGTTTTTGATGAACGCGCCGAGAGGATTATCGACGAGTCGCGAAATCCATCCCGTCCGCATTCCATAACGTGCGAGGGCGTACGCCACGTTGTATTCTCCTCCCCCCGCGTACGCTTCGAAGAACGGAGCCAGCTCTATTCGTTGATGACCGGGAGGACTGAGCCGGATCATGCATTCGCCGAGTGAGAGAAGGTCGAATTCAGTTTCTGCTGCTGAATGAATTTTCAATGCCATTGGATCGCCCGAAAAAAAGTGTATTGAATTCAAAAAGATCGTTTCCTTTATAAATATAATCGCTGCGGATGACAATCGGTAGAGAAAAAAATCGTATAATGCTCCTGCAGCTTCGTGGTTTACTATTTTCGCCAGCATAGAGGAATACAGAATGAGAAACCCGATCGTGAATTTTCTTCTCCTTGCGATCCTTTTGCTGGAGACCGCCTGTTTGGCTCAGCATTCCGACGGCCCCCCGAAAACCACAGCTGCTCGCACGGATACGGTCAAACATGGCCTGATTGAAAAAGGAGTCAAGATAGATTCCCTCTCCGTGGAGAGGACGGATTCAATCGGCTGGGTATTTGTCCAAGGGGGACCGACGGGAGATTTTAGTATTTCCAAAACAGAAATCACCTTTGCTCAGTACGATGAATTTTGCGAAGCATCGGGATATCCGAAGCCGGACGACAACGGCTGGGGACGGGGCAAGCGGCCGGTGATCAATGTCAACCTTTCCGACGCACACGCATTTTGCACGTGGCTCTCGGCGAAAACAGGGGAGAACATTCAACTTCCGGATGAGCGTGAATGGGAATTTGCCGCACAAGGGGGAAAGAAAGGCGGCGGATTCGTTTACAGCGGAAACAACAAGCCGGACGGCGTAGCGTGGTATGCGGGCAATTCCGTGCTTAAGACACACGATGTGGCATCCAAGCAGCCGAATGAGCTGGGCATCTATGACATGAGCGGCAACGTATGGGAGTGGTGCGGAAATTCCGGTGCGATCCGCGGGGGCTGCTGGCACGACAAGGACAAGTACTGCCGGATCTCAAACCGGTTTGACAACGATCCCGCGGTGCGCAGCATCTACATCGGATTTCGCATCGTCAAGAAATAGATGCATTGAAGATCTCAATTCAGAAAAAATCATTTTCCCGCTACGCCAGCCGTGCAAATCTCCTGCTCGAATTCGGAAAGTCGACTCCCAAAGCGAACCACACAACAGCCGCAATGACCGCGGCGGCGATCACGGCGGGCGTTCTTATTGCGAGCCCAGACGTTACCGGGGCTGAATGGATCGCCGTAAAGATAGCTCCGGTTGCCACGCTGAGGATGGACATGATTTGGTAGAGACGCAATTTCCCGACGATCGGCGTTTGCGGTTCCCCGCGGTAAGCTTCTTCCACGAACCTTCCCAACCCATTAAGGATCAGATAAAGCCCGGTGATCATCGACGGCTCGGCATGCAGAAACCAGAGCCTCAGAAGGATCATTTCAACGCCGATGTTCCAGAGAATAGAATACACGGGAGTGGGGTGAAGCGGAACGCCGGAGAGATCCGACAAACGGCAGACGCGGGACATTTTATGCGTGTAGCGAATGCCGACGGAGGCCGGCGCTTCCCGGCCATGGCAGCATCCCTGAACGAGGCAGCGTAATCTTCCGAACGCCTGGATGATCGGCCCCGCAACGGCAAACGCGCCGAACAATGCCCAGACATTCCCGCCAAGCAGACCGGCAAGAGTGATCCCGATGATGGCTCCCAGCACGCCGCCGTAGTAGCCGTACGGCCGCAAAAGACTTGGAGATCCCTCAATGACCTGAGCCCAGAGGCCGGAGGTCACAAGCCCGATGACCACAATAAGAAGAATGTATCCGAGCGAATCGGGGCCGAGCAAGGTCCCGGCGAGAAGAACGCCAAGCCCCGTTCCAACGCCCGCGTACACTCCGTGATTGATGATGCGAAGATTTCCAAAGCGCCAATCCTTCCACGAGTTTGCAAGCTGCTCGGCGCGCGAACGAATCCATTCCCATTCTTCCCGATATTTCAGAAAGACAAAACCCGCTGCGCCGCCGGCAAGTACATCGGCGAGCGAGTGCATACCGGTCGTCAGACAACTTGCCGCGATGAAAACGGCCAGGGTCCGCCAGAGAAATCTAAAACGGGGAAAGGAGCATGAATATGCGCGTGCCGCGATCATCGCCCATATGACATGGTATGAAGGAAATGCTGCCGCACACGTATCGTTGTTCCGCTCAAGAAGAAGCAATCTGCCGAATAATCCATCGGAGGAAAATTCCCTCGGCGGAGCGGTGAGCGGAAAAAAGATGAAGAAAAATACCATGGCCGTAGTCGCAGCGAGCCCGGCAATGGAAAATTCTCTGAGCGTTTTTGCCGACCGCGCGATGATGGGGAGAAGCGCCACGAACAAATATGTTCCGCCATAAAACAACTCGGTCCATTGAAGCGTCGGTAGTTTGGCCTCGAAAGGAAGAAACGATGTGACCGCATCGGCAGGCGGTCCCAGGAGGACGAACGCTTCGTATGCGAGAACCCATGGGACGAGGACGAGGATGTACACCGAGAGACGTTCGCTCAGCAACGGTCTTCGTTCTTCGTTGAGAGGAAGGGAGATGTAACTTTTCTGTACCCGGTTTCCGAATCGGGCCGACAGATCCTGTTTCTCATACCCCTGCACCAATGAAACGCATCCGAGCGTTGCAAGAGGAGAAACCAGCCAGAAGCCGCTCTGCGAATGGCAAAGGAGGGCAGTTCCGAAACAGCAGATGCAAAAGCCGGTGTAGATCGGGTGAGGAATAAGGCGGTAGATTCCTCTATTGACATATTCCGCCGGCGGGAATGCGTTCATCGGGAGGCCTTTGCCATGCACGACAAGAGAAGTCATCCCGACAAAGACCATCAGTAACCCCGTCGCTGCAAGTGCGGTGCCAAGCGTATCGGATTGTATGATATTGAGAGGGACAGAATGCTCCGTCGCAGCAGCCCAAAGAACAAGGAGGAGAGGAAGCAAAGCGGCGAACAAAAAACCGTACAGGAATTTCATGGCAGCCTCCTGAAATGAAGAGTTCATCGGAAACTCACCAGCTCATGAATCGCCCATCCGGAACCACACGAAGAATTGTCGAAGACCATTTCCCCCCTGCTTAACCATTTGGATTCATAGAGTTGCAGAATGCTATGCGGAAAGATCTTTTTTGCTCCCGGGATCATCGCGAGCGTATCGGAGATGATCGGACCGTCGCGGAGAACGGCCGTTCGTTTCAGAGAGAGGCGAAGGTTTTTCGCCCCTTCAATTTCATGGTCTGCAATCGACGGTGCGGCGACCTCTTCGCTATTGTGAAACAGAAATCGTTGAGAGACCGGACCGCGCCAGTCGATCCACACGAGCGAATCATTTTCCGAATGAAACCGTCCCCATCGAAGCAGTTCGATCGGAAGCTGCCATGGGGGGATGGAGATCGTCAATCGCTCTGCATAGCCGATTCCCTCTGTTAGTGTGGATTTGTTCACGGCGATGCGCGTGCGAGTCATCGGGGAGCAGCATGACCATGTTATGCTGCCGGCGTGGTTCTTGTACAATTCCCTCTCGACAGAAGGCTGCACACAATTCCATTCTCCGTCGGTTTTCAACGGCCGCGGGGACCAGTGAATGACCGCCCCCTCCCGGTGCGGCAGCGGAGCTTGAAGAAACGACGTCGCAGAGTGAAGGCTGCCGTCAACGCGGCGAATAAGGAAACTCGAATATCGAAGGGAGAGCGATTTCCACCGGAGCTGTGCGGCATAACCGACGAACGTTGTGCCGTCGTGCGCAATGCAATCGAGATACCACTTGGAAAGAAGGAAGCCGGAATGCCGTTTTCCCGTTGACGAACCGGAGGAGGGAAGAGTTTTCATGGAATTCTCTTGAACGAGGAGAACCCGTCAACCACAAAACCACAGCGCTGCGCCAGGCCCGATCACGCCGATGGGGCTGTCTGCATCTCCGTTCCGTTGTTGGTTCTTTTTCTCCACGCCACCCACATGAGCAGGGCGATGAGAGGGAGAAGGAAGAGGATCATCAGACTTCCTTCCGGGCCCGTGGAGCCGCCGCTCCAAAGATCGCTGCCCTGCGGATGGACGGAAAACAAATGTCCCGCTGAAACTTTGCCGCTGTCGGCCGTCCCCCAGAAATACGACTGTGCCCAATCCCATGCGTCGTGAAACCCTATCGCCCACCAGAGATTCTTCAGATACCAGAGGCTGATGCAAAAAATGAAGCCGACGAAGGCAGCCGAAAAGATGCCCACCGACGACTCCCCTTTGTTCGACAAATGTAAGCATCCGAACGCCGCGGAAAGGATGAACGCGCTCCACCAGAAACCGATGCCGCGGGAGAGCGTCGATTGGATATATCCTCTCATCATGTATTCTTCGTAGATTCCGACAAGGAAAAAGACCGCCTGCCAGGCCACGGCGTACATGATTGCCTGCCATCCGAAAATATTCTGTCCGTCGAACGAAAGGAAGCCGGAGAGCTTCAGCGCTCCGACGAGAACGGAGAGCGCCGCGAACCCAGAGACAAATCCGACAAGAAAATTTTTGAGCCGGCCTGTTCCTTCCAGCCCGTACGAAACAAGGGGCTTATGCTCGATGCGCGCCATGACCATCGATGCGCCCAGCACGCCGAGAAATGCCATTGTCTCTGCCGCGCAGGCGGGGAGTGGCTGCGAGTCGTCGAGGCGGAATTTGAAATGTTCGAGGAGGACCTTCGTCGGGAAGAAGAAGACCGTTGTGAACAGCGCCATCAGAAGAAAGAAGATCGCGATGCTCCAGCCGGCGCGGATGTTGTCGGGGCCCACGAAAATGCGGCGAAGCAATGAAGGGGAAGCTGGCGATATCTGCATCTCATCGGTCATAAGCGTTCTAATATTGTTTTAATGTGAACGGCCTGATTTTTTATCCCGCATTCACGCCGCCGTAAGTGCACTGCGTTGACTTATTGACGATGGTAATTCCAAGCTGGTAGAGGTCCGAGTTCAGAAGGATTCGCGGGTCGCGCTTCACCGCATCCCAGGCTCGTTTCATATCCCTCGACCAATGGATGTCGTCAAACAACACCAGCGCATGCGATGAAAGAAAGGGGAATACCATCTCAAAGTACTTCGTCATCCACTCCCCCGCATGATGTCCGTCGATGAACACAAAATCGATGGGACAAATTCGCCTGGCGGCGGCTTCCAGCGTATCCTGAAACCTTCCCTGAACGACTTCGGCATTGGTGAAGCCAAGTTCCGAGAAGTTCCGCCTGGCCATCTCCGCGAGCGATTCGTCGCCTTCTAACGTGACCAGTTTTCCCTTTGCATTCAATTGGAGAGCTGCCGCCTCGTACATTCCGGAAATGCCAAGGCAAGTGCCAAGCTCAAGACAGGACAGAGGGGTAAAAGAGCGGATGAGCCTGAAGAGCTGCATCGCCCATTGATGCGGTTTGCTCGAATTTCTTGCCACATTGCCGATACTGTGTGCGCCGTCTCCTCCATTCGTTTTTCTTCCCGCTCCATAGTCGGTTATTGTGATCTGCTCGTTTGAATGCTCCAGCATTGCGCGGCGCGATTGAATCCTGCCGATGAGCCGCTGCTCGGCTTCGCTCAATCGGTCATGGAACGCTTGATCAATGCACGTCGCGAGCGTGCGGGCCAACGGAACTCCGGATTTATTGAGCCGGCGCACTTCTGCCGCCGCGAGCGGACGGACCGCGATATCTTGAAGAAAGGAAAATGTTGAAATCATGCTTAGTTGTTCAAATCCACTACGGCAACGATCACTGAAAAGTTGCGGCCTTCACATTCTTCCCCTTGACCGGCGATCGGATACCGGATTGCTCATCCGGCGTTGTGGCAAATCTACCCTTTCCATCCGCCAAACGCAAATAAAAACCCTGGGTATGGCCCGGGCTCTGGATAGCCGATGGAGATCTATTACTTCAACAGCAGCAACTTCTTAATCTGTGTTCTCCCGCCAAATTCTAGACGCGAGAAATAGATTCCGCTTGCAAATTGTGACGCATCGAAGATTGCCCGATGATCTTCTCCCGCCGTTGCCGTTCCGTCGACGGATATCGCTCTTTGCCCAATAACTTTTTCCTGTTGCGTAACCAAATCGTTGATGATCGGTTCTGTCAGTTCCAAAGAATCCCCCGGGGCCTGAACCGCTGGTGAGCCGGTTCGCTCACGCCTTTTTAAGATATAGCGATGAGCAATGATCTAGTTGGGCATGAATTTATCGAGAGTGCGTTCAAGGTTCTCGCCCTTCAAATCATCACCCAGTGCAAGAATCGTTCCTTGCGCGCTGACCAATACAGGGAACGGGATCCCGGACACTCCGAATGACAACATAATTGATTCTTTTGATTGACTGCTTGCGAGCACATTGTCCCAGTGCATTGTTCCTTCGCGATTTCGATACCTCAACACAGTGCTTGCAGAATCATCGTCCGACACGCTGAGGATCGTAAAACCTTGGGATTTAAACCGTTCAAACGCTCTCTCGAGATACGGAATCTCAAAAACACAAGACCCACACCATGTTGCCCAGAAATCGATCAAATAGACTTGCCCCATCATGCTTCTCTCTGAGAAAATCTTCAACGTGTCATCCATTGAACGCAAGGCGAAATGAGGGACCGGGTCTCCCACTCGGACGGTTGGGATGAAGGGGCGATCTCCTGATGCCCAGTTTGATTGTGAGGAGACGTTAGCTTTTAATCCAAATCTTCCTTGAGCACATTTGTAAAGATACCTGACAAAGTACATATTCGGATGATGAGCGAAGATTTCATTCGCCAACTTATATGGCTCTTCACGGTTACCTCTAGACAAAAGGAGAGCAATGTTGGAATGATATACCCACACGGGAGAAGTTGGCGGAATTTCAATCAAATACTTTTTTTCGGTACTATCTTCCGACGCGCTGGGGGATCCAGCCCATTTTGATTCAACATACTGAAGGATCAATTCCTGACGAAGAAGAGGTTCCTTTTCAGTTGCAAGTGCCTCTTCAAAGGTCCGAGTCACAGCTTTCCAGCTGATTGAATCAGCAGTCGGTCCATTCAAACGGTAATTGCCTTTGAACTGCAGTAAGGCATATCTCGCGAGGAGCGATGACGAATCATGGAAAACAATATTTGAATTGTCAAACGGACCAGATTTATCCCATAAAGTGACATCAACGGTTGTTTGTTCCGGGCGGTCGGAAAGAAAAGCTGCTTTCAGACTCCTAAAATGAGGACGGCTGAATTCTGCCATAAGCATTCCGGAGTTGCTCGTTTTCAGGGAGAATGAACCGTCTTTCGACGCCGAGGCTCTTGCATAAACAGTGTCCCCGGTTGGTTCCTTTATGACAACGGTCGCGGAGTCGAAATTGCTCTCATCTAATTGAACGAATCTGCCTGAAAGAGTTATCTGGGAATAGCAGCATGAAGCATAAACAAACACAACGCAGAAAGTGCGTTTGAAAAAAGTCATGACCGCCTCGTTACATTAAGCTTACGTGAGCCCAGAAGTACTGATGCGCGCTGACCAGTTCGTCGATGGCCGGTTGCAGTGCAGCCGAAGATAATAACAAGATCCATCCACCCATTCATTGAAGAGAGCTCAATTCCTGGATTCCCCAGAGACTGATCCTGAAAAAGACTTCTATGCTCAATGGGATAAAGAGCCCATCAGGAATGAGTTCCACACGAGTGTAATGCATCGTTAAATACACTGCCAACCCGATTGCGACGGGAACGGATAAAAAACCTAAGAGCGGAATGGGGATCATGCTTAAGAGATACGGCGCTCCGGCAATTATGAAGCAGCTTAACGTCGTAGCAGGGATCTTTCGAAGACGAAAGACAACGATGTACACGATCGATTTGGTTATCCAAACCGCAGGACCTAAGAGGGCTGGAAGGATTCCTCTCATTTTTTTCAGGTGGTAATTGTTGCTGCCCCACAGAATACGGCTGGTTGCGATTTGCAGAGCCGCAGGCAGATTTATTTTTGATAGAAATCGTAATAATTGGTCAATATTTCACGCCATCGTGCTAGTTTTGCACTGAATACTAAATATTCCGTATCAGTGGCGATTTTGCATCTATTGATATAATAGCCGTCTGACTGCCCCGTTAGTTCGATGATAATGTTCACTGGTGTTTTCTGAGGTCCGAGAAGGTATTGCCCTCCTAGTGTGACTTTTTTCCATAACGACACATCCAAAGGATCTTTCCAATCATTTTCGTCTCCATCTGGTAAGGCGTACTCTGATGTTTGAATGAGGTCAACGTACGTTGCAAACGCATTTTGATTCAGGACTCTGTCTGGGACGGCACCCCGATAAGGCGAAGACGAACTAAAATCGGCGAACAAAATTCTGTAGGGCAATGCAGGACAGGTGAACCACACATCGACACACTCCAATCTATAGTAATTGGTTACGTGGGTCTCTTTCACTTCAGGAATCTCAGGTCGCACACTTCTATCGGCGGGCAAGTTGCTCAAAATCAACTGCAACGCCGGAATAATTCCGCTTATTAAATTCAGTTCTTCTGAATCCCAGGTAGATTCCCCTTTCCACAATATTGCCCCATCTCTGTTCGAGAGCTCGATCGCGATTGTGTGCGTGTATGACGGGGTTTGATCAGCGGATTGGCTGGCAACGGTTGACGAACGGGACGCCAGTGCGCCAATTGCTCTGGCTATGCTCACCCCAAGCCCTGATGATGTGCCAACGCCCGCAGTTGTGGAAATCATGTACGCTTGAGAATGTGCCGACGTGACGGTAGAAGAAAGTCTCATCTTGTCGTTTCTGTCGGTCTTGTAAGATAATTTTACTACATAGTCATATGCACGGCTATTAACGGTAAATCCGCGGCGTGTGATCAAATGAGTTAGAGAAGAATTGAGCTGTTCGGAGGTCAATTGTTCATTTCCCAGGAGCGGAGATGTAGACCCGGATACTTCAATTTTGACAGCTTTTGTCGGGTCGATCACTTGATTTGATTTCAAAGAGCGCACCCAAGGTTGCGAAACACGAAGTGATGGAACGGTTACGCATCCGTTCACGAAAAGGAGAATAAATAATAAGATCGTTTTGCAATACGTATTCATTGAGGCCTCCCAAATGATGAAGTCGGATGTTCCGGACTAATAAGGCTAATTTGCCTATTGGAGGTATGGGCTAGTTTCCGATTACTATCTTGCACCCCTGCAGTATATGATGGTATGAGAGATAGACGGTAGTGTCCCCTCGCGGAATCTCTGCGGCAAAACTACTGCTAATCGGATACAATAGCAAACAGGTACAAAGCGTTTACTTCAACAACATCAACTTCTTCGTCTGCACGAAATTGCCCGCTTCCAGCCTGTAGAAATATACACCGCTCGCAACATTTGACGCGTGCCACTGGACCGAATAGCTCCCTGCTTCCTTCTGTCCGTCGACTAATGTCGCTATTTCATGGCCGGTGACGTCGAATATTCTAAGCTTCACATGGGTGGAAGTCGGCAGGTCATACGAAATATTGGTCGATGGATTGAACGGGTTCGGATCGTTCTGGTAGAGCGAATAGATTTTTGGAACGTCAACGGTCACGGACATAGTGTTCAGATCTTCTACCTCTCCGCTCGTCGAGACGCTTTGAACTTTGTACTGGTACGTTGCACCGGTAGTCACGCTGTTGTCTTTGAAGGCATAGAGTCTCCCTTTTGCGCTCGTGCCAAGCCCTCTCAAGCTGCCGTTGCTGACGAAGCTAGAAATGAGCTTGAAACATGTAGTGCCAGGGTCCCTCCTCAGAATCTTGAATCCGGCATTATCAACCTCAGACTTCGTTTCCCATGTCAGTGTAACAGAACCGACCTCCGCTGTTGCTCTGAACGCCGTCGCCTGCAAGGGGTAGTTTCGATCGCTCACCTCAACCGTCGGCATGACACCCGATGGCGGGTAGGTGCGGACGCGCGCCCAAGTGACGTACACCGTTTTGTCTGGCCAAAACCCGCTGATTCCGAAATAGCAGCTATCGTACCTCTCGGTGTCCACCCACCATACCGTTGCCGGTGTGTTCCCATAGTTGATTTGGGCTTTGATGGTGTCGCAGTCCAGACCGACCACCAGCGCCCAGATCTCGTACGACGGCACGGACGGATAAGTCGAGGTAAATTGCCGTTCGTACTGATTGCTGCCCGAATAATCCATAAGATACTGCCGTGGGCCGGTCCCGTTCCACACGGTCCAATATGCCCCATAGCCGGCGGTGATCGCAGAGGCCAGCGGCTTGCCAAACGTCAGACCGAGCTGCTGGTACGGTCCTGAGACACATGCGTAGGCCTCCAGGATCAAGGGCCGCGTCATCATCAATGTATCTTTGAACTGCCCTACGTCGTATCCTCCGCTGGTGCTTTTGAAAGAAATCCCGTCGTTGACGTTCACGGAGCCAACTTGACTGGTATTCCAGTCGCCTGGAAGAGATGTCCCTGCAAAGTTCCAGTAATTTTTGAACACGTTCGCACCGTTATCGTACTCCCCGTAGGTTCCGGTGGCCGTCGGATATTCCCCCCACACCGATGAAATAGAATTCCCCATGTTGTTCGTGCCTGTACTGAGAAAGCCCATATAGATAGTCAATTTGCCGCCTGCTCCTGAAATTGTATCCGCGCCAAGGTTTACCCACACGACCGATGATGTGTCGCCGGACGACGCGTTAGACTCGCACCACGCCATCAATATTGCGCCGCTTGTATCGAAGAATTCCACGTTTGTGACCCCCGAGTTAACCTGAGCATAGGTCGTCCAATTAATGGTGAGCATCTGCTGGAAGTTTGCGCGCGTGGCGGTCGTCTGATTATTCGTGATCGTAATCGGGACGTACGTCTGTACTCCTGCTGGCAGACTCGGCTGCGCTTGAACCCGCAGCTGCAAAAGTGATCCCGATAACAGATTGACGAGAAGAGCGCAGTAAAAAGTTTGTCGAGTAAACATAGTGATTCCTCCTTTTTTTCCAACTGAGCGGGGAATGGTAACTAACTAGTGTGGAAATGAGGTCATTAATGTGGGTCTTTTTAGGATGATTGGGTTTTGTGCCGCAGGCGTGCGCTTGGTATTGATTTGATAAACCGTACCCCGCGGGAGATGATGGTATGAGGGATTGTCCGGTAGGGCCCCCTCGCGGAATCTCTGGTGCAAAACTACTGCTAATCAAATAGAAAAGCAACAGCCCGGATGGTAAGTCCGGGCTCGAGCGACCGCCCGGCCAAGAGATGGAAATTCCGTTTTGCGAAAGGAGGCAGGAGCTGGTAGAGGGAGAAAATTTTCTGGTAACGACTGTTGTATAAAACTGGCAGTCATTTCGATTGGATAGAAATAAAAATGCCTCCACGATTTGTGGAGGCATCGAATTGTTGAGTCATCGAGCGGTGACCAAGGAGTCGCCGACGGGGTGATCAATGGAGGTATCTGTGCGCCAGAAGGGAGTCGAACCCCTAACCCTCAGCTTCGTAGGCTGATGCTCTATCCAGTTGAGCTACTGGCGCTGCGATTCTAGATTGTTTTGAGCACTTCTGTCTGTTCTGAAATCACACAAGTACTCAATTTTGACCCTTTTATGTTAAAGAATTGTTACACGATTTATAGGACTGTATACAGCCACCCTGGCTGATGTCTTATTAATGTAACAAAATTGGTAGATGATTTCAACCATGAACCAGGATCATGCTGTCACCTTCTGTTTCGCACACTGATCAATGGGGAAATTTCTACATGTACCTTACCGAAAAATTTCCTGGACGAGTAAGGCTGAAAAAAAATTCCATTTGAAATTGTCACGGAAATTTTCTACAATAGACTAACCTCTAGAAACGGTGGCTCGGCTACCGTCCCGCGATCGGCTCAGAAAAAACCTTCAGCCACGCAGAATCCAACTTTAATTCTTTATTTGTTTGGGGCAATTGTCCATTTGTTTAATCATGGATAGTCGCTCCAGACAGGAATTCAATACGAAAACAAATCACTATGAACACGAACACATTGCTCGCCACCGAGCACAAATTATCATCGCGGGTCATTGATCCGGAGGGAGTCGATTGGCTCCAAATCGTTGAGAATCTAAAAGCACTAGCAGATACCGCCCTTACATACGCAGTCAAGGTGAGTTCTGAATACATCAGCCGCGGTGACATGAATGATCCGGATGAAATCATTGACTCCACAATTTACTACGGTTTAGGCGCGGTATTAGACACGCTCTCAAATTTTGAGCTTCTTGGGATGCCCGGGGACTTAGTCGAAAGGGTCCGAAATTTCTACGTTTTGGAAATGAAGCGCGATGACATCATTAAGCTTCTCCCTTCTAACATCAAGCAAATGAGATTGGATGCTATTCGCCGCAGAGAACACCGGGCACAAGCAGATAAAGATACATTGACTAGCATCGTGAGGTAATCCCGATATGAATACGTATCCCACGCAAGATTTTTATTTAACCGCGTTTTTGTCAGCCTCTGGCATTCCGATCCACAACCTTTGGCGGGATGCCCGGTTGACGACGTTCGAGTTTGAACGAACAGACAGGCTCCTTGAGCTTGTACGAGAGTATTATGCCGATGAAGCGCTATTTTCACCAATTCGCTATGGCAACTCTCTGAAAAACTTAAAATGTCTTATTCACTCTACACACAATGGAAACCCTAACACAAACAACTTCAGGACAGCAAGATGAACTAAATGCTGAGTTAAATAGCCAGACCATGTCTGGAGCGCTCGACACGATAGAAGTATCGTTCGCAACCAATATCCGCATTACAAAAACCTCCACTCAATCCTTAGGCTGGATTGTTGAACAAATCCGCACGTCTAAATATTTACGAGAAAACATTGCAATTATTCGTTCTGAGCCTTCGATAGAAAAAAGACAAGAGCTGAAGAAAAAGCTGCTGCCTTATTTTTCTACCGCACTCTTTCAGAACGGGATCCGCGGAAACAAGTCCTTTAAGAACACCCGCTTTCCAGTGATGGATATCGACCATATCCAGGATAGGCTCGAGGAAATTGGAACGCGGCTCCGAGAAGATGATCAAGTCTTTATTTCCTTCATCTCCCCGAGCGGTGATGGCTACAAGGTAGTTTTTGCTCTCGATAGAGAAATATCAAATCAAGATGAATTCAGGGCAATCTGCCAACAGCTGCGCCACTCCTTGAAAGAACGATATGGCGTTGAGGCCGACAATATCGATGACCCAGCGAGGGCATGCTTTCTATCATTTGATCCGGATTTATATCTCAATGAACATTGCCGCTGTATTAGTTCGAATAAGTCGGGTGGGGAGTCAGTTGGGCAGCCCAATAAAAAGCATTTCAGGGCACTTCTATCGGCTAAGAACCCAGGTGATAGGACACCGACGCTCGCGAGCCAGATCGGTACATTTATCAAAAGGGGTATCGTAAGGGAGGAGGCAATTGAGATGTGCCGCTTGTGGAATCAAGGGAACTTGCCTCCTCTTCCCGAAGAAAAAGTGGCGGATACGGTTAATGATATGTATGAAAGATATGACACCGTATCGAGTAAATTGCCGGTTCAGTTTTTTGAACGAAGCGACAGCTACTATAAAAGAACAGGAAGCAAAGACAAACCAAACGATGTGATGGTTACATCGTTCATCATGGAACTGACCTGCCCCCCAAAAGATGATCCAATATAGTATATTGGAAGTCATCAAAAAAGGAGGAAGGTCATGAGTCGGAAGCGGTATACTGCAGAGGAGATCATTAACAAGTTACACGAAGCAGAAGT